>Ga0208652_1000001_pt1 | contig 57830 bp, 55 predicted proteins | sample Joice_CattailNLA_FD_185648 | JGI IMG/M metagenome (GOLD analysis project Ga0208652, IMG submission 185648) | Natural and restored wetland microbial communities from the San Francisco Bay, California, USA, that impact long-term carbon... | ecosystem: Environmental > Terrestrial > Soil > Wetlands ...
CTGGAGCATGTTAGAGAATAGTTGCGCGTTACGGGTTGCGAGTTGCGAGTTTCGGGGTACGCATTTCAGATTTGTCAGTATTTCGCCTCGCAACGCGCAACACGCAACTCGGAACCCATATGTTTTATGGACCAGAGACCAGAAAAAGGAGAAAATTAGATTTTGAACTTTATCATTAACGTATTTGCAACTTCTTGGCATTTACTGCTTGATGCCTCGATTTACATTTTGTTTGGTTTGCTCGTCAGCGGGTTGCTGCGGGTTTTTCTCAATCCCAATACGGTTGTCAAACACCTCGGCCGCGGGCGTTTTGCCTCCGTTTTCAAAGCAGCCTTTCTGGGCATTCCCATCCCGTTGTGATCCTGCGGTGTATTACCGGCAGCCGTGTCGCTGCGGAAACAGGGTGCCAGCCGGGGCGCCACCACCGCCTTTCTAATCTCAACGCCGGAATCCGGCGTGGATTCCATTTCGATCACCTACGCCCTGCTGGATCCCATTATGACGGTGGCGCGGCCGGTTGTCGCCTTTATTACGGCCGTAGTCGCCGGCCTATCCGAAAATCTTTTCAGTTACCACAAAGAAGCCCGGGAAATCATGCCGGATCTCAGATGCCCGGTGGACGGCTGTTGTGATGGCGTCAACTGCAATCCAGAAGAACACAGCCGGCACCACACCTTCCTGGAAAAACTGAGAGCCGGATTCGGATATGCCTTTAAAGATCTCTGGAACGATATAGTCGCCTGGTTTCTTTTTGGACTTCTGCTGGCGGGTGTCATCACAGTCCTTATTCCGGATGACATTTTCAGCCGCTATCTCGGATCGGGCCTGCCGGCCATGCTGCTCATGCTGGTCATCGGTATCCCTTTATACATTTGTGCTACGGCCTCTACTCCCATCGCGGCCGCGCTGATTTTAAAAGGTGTCAGCCCGGGTGCGGCCCTGGTGTTTTTGCTGGCCGGTCCGGCGACCAACCTGGCTTCCCTGACGGTGCTGGTCGGCACCCTGGGCAAACGTGCCACAGCTATTTATCTGTCGTCGATTGCTGTCTGCAGCGTGATATTCGGGCTGGTGGTCGATCAAATTTATGGGTACTGGGGTTTTTCAGCTCAGGCCATCGTGGGACAGGCCTCTGAGGTAGTTCCACTCTGGTTGCAATGGGCCGGGGCGCTGGTGGTGGTGCTGTTATCCATCAAACCGGTTTATAACCAAATCTCTTCACGTCTAAAGCGCGCGAAAAAGGAACCACCCAAGCCACCGGAAGTGGTGCCGCTGTCGTCATCATCAGGCTGCGGGCCTAGATGAGAGTGTTCTTAAGGATCGGTCGATCCTAAAATGCTTTTTTAAGACAGCTTTTAAGAGGCGGCTTTAAAAAAGGACTTATTCGATCAGGCGTTGGGCGCCGCAAAATATGTATAAACCGGGACCGTCCGCCAGTGTCGCCAGGGTAATATTGAGCTTGGCAGCCAGTTGCACCGCCAGAGCTGTAGGGCGTGATATGGCAAAAATGATGGGGATGCGGGCCCGGGCGGCTTTTTGGACAAGTTCATAACTGATACGGGATGACAGGATCAACAGACAGGCCTGGTCAAGTATGCCGCCTAGCAATGCGTTGCCGATAACTTTATCCAGGGCATTGTGGCGCCCGACATCTTCCGCGGCTGCTAAAAATTCAAATTGCGAGCTGTACAAAACAGCGGCATGGGCGGCGCGGGTTTGCCTGCGCAACGGCTGGTGCTGGATAATATTTTCAAGGCAGGACAGGGCCTTTTTGATGTCGATCCTCACGTCATCTTCAAGGGGCTTGATGATCTGAAAAAGATCCTCGATGATTTCTTTGCCGCAAAGACCACAGCTTGTCTGACTGATAAACCCTCTGCGATCCAAAATTTTGGATATTTTATCCCGCCTGTCAGGCTTTAAGGCGACCGCGACGACGTTGGTCTCCTCGCCGTCGCAGAAAGCGAGCGATACATAATCCTGCGCTGAATCGATAATGCCCTCGGTCAGACAGAATCCTGCCACCAGGGCAATTTCGTCTCCCGGTGTGCGCATCATAACCGAGTATGGATTTCCCTGGATACGAATCGAAAGCGGTTCTTCGCCGAGGAGGTCTTTATCTTTTTCTTTCTTGGCCGCCGTATCCCAGTGAATGAGTTGATGATGGATGGTAGTGTTCAAAATGTCTCCGGTTTGCGGTTGAATAGATAATAAGCTAAATATATGAACGATAGATGATATGTCCATTTCTATTACAAATTGCAAGACTCAATATACAATATACCGGCTGGCGTAAACTGTTTATAAAAAATAGCCCTATCGTTCTCCATATAGTGTAAATTTTTCTTGACAAACATGTTGAAAAGATTAATATTTGCAAATTTTGAAAGGGCAATTAAAATATAGGTGACAGGAGGCCAATCCGATGTACGTGGTAGTGAATTCAGGCGGTAAACAATATAAAATCCAGCAGGGCGAAGTGCTGAGAGTTGAAAAGATTTCCGGGGATGTTGGCAGTCCCGTGACCTTTGACCGGGTATTGATGTTTTCTGACGGAGAAAACGTCAGCATCGGCCAGCCGTTACTCGATAGTGTCTCGGTTGAGGGACACATCGTGGAACAGGGCAAAGCCAAAAAGGTTATCGTTTTTAAATACAAACGGCGCAAACGCTATCGCCGCAAAAATGGGCATCGCCAGGAATTTACAGCGGTGCAGATAGACAGTATCAACGCCCAGGGGACCAAAGCCCCAAAAGCCGCCGAACCCAAAACCGAGGCCAAGGAAGAGGCACCCAAAGAGACTGCTGCCAAGAAAGCAGCGCCCAAGAAAGAGACAGCTAAAAAGGCTGAGGCCAAAAATGCAGCACCCTCTAATCGATTAGGAGTTTAAAAATGGCTCATAAAAAAGCAGGCGGCAGTTCTAAAAACGGTCGCGACAGCAATGGACAACGACGCGGCGTCAAACGCTATGGTGGCGAACCGGTAAAGGCCGGCAATATTCTGGTGCGACAGCTGGGAACCCGTATCCATCCCGGTGAAAACGTTGGAATGGGTAAAGATTATACCTTGTTTGCCAAGATCGACGGCAGAGTTACCTTCGAAAGGTATGGACGTTCGCGCAAAAAAGTCAGTGTTTATACAGAGTGAAATTTTTTGATGAAGCGTTCATTACCGTTCAGTCCGGAGACGGCGGTCATGGATGTGTGAGTTTCCGGCGAGAAAAATATATCCCCCGCGGTGGCCCCGACGGTGGCGATGGGGGGAAGGGCGGTGATGTAATTATTAAAAGCTCATCGCACCGCCGCACTTTATATCCGTTTCGATTCAAACGGCAGTTTAAAGCCCAAAATGGGTCCCCCGGCCAGGGGAAGCAGAAAACCGGCAAAAACGGCGATGATCTTATCATCGAAATTCCGCCGGGAACGCTCATCACCGATGAAGAAACCAATGAAGTTATAAAAGATTTCACCCAGCCCGACGTAACCTATATCATTGCTAATGGCGGTCGTGGCGGCCGGGGAAACACCCGTTTCAAAACCGCCACCCACCGTGCACCGCGGTTTGCCCAACCTGGTGAGCCTGGAAATTTCCTAAAACTCAAACTCGAACTCAAACTGCTGGCGGATGTGGGGATCATCGGCCTGCCCAACGCCGGCAAATCCACCCTCATCAGTGTCATCTCTTCGGCAACCCCCAAAATTGCGGATTACCCTTTTACCACCCTGACGCCGACTCTCGGTGTGGTCAAGGCCGGCTGGGGGGAACCGTTTGTGGTGGCCGATATACCCGGCCTGATTGAAGGGGCCCACAAAGGGGTGGGACTCGGCATACGCTTTCTACGCCACATTGAACGTACCCGGGTTCTGGTCCATCTTATCGATATCTCAACCGTCGATCCCCAAAACCCTCTGACAGAATACGAAATCATCAATCGGGAACTGGCCAATTACAGTTCGCAGCTGATGGAAAAGCCCCAGATCGTGGTTTTAAACAAAATAGATTTGTCCGGTACAAACGAAGCGGGCAGGGCTTTTGAGGCTGCCGTCAAAGATCGGGATGTGATTCAAATATCGGCTGTTACCCGCAAAGGGGTTGATAAACTGACCGCAATGATGATCAACTATATTGAAGATTTTACCCGGGACCAGAGTAATGGCAACAAACCATAAATTGAGTTTTGAACGGGCCAAACGGGCCGTGGTTAAAGTGGGCAGTAATGTGTTGACCGAAGACAATGGTTTAAATTTAAAGGCCATGCGGTCTATTGCCCGTCAAATCTGTAAATTAATAGACAACGGCCTGGAGGTGATCCTGGTGTCCTCCGGCGCGATGGCCTCAGGTGTTAGAAAAATGGGTCTGGCAAAGAGACCGGATGAGCTTCCTAAACGCCAGGCGGTGGCCGCGATCGGTCAGGCCGGCCTGATGATGGAATACGAGAAGGTTTTTGGTCGTTACCGTCAGAAAGTTGCCCAGATTTTACTGACCAGCGAAGATCTTTCCAGCCGCAAGCGCTATTTAAACGCCCGCAACACCCTCAACACCCTGTTGGCCTGGAAGGTGGTACCCATTGTTAACGAAAACGACACCGTGTGGGTCGAGGAGATCAAACTGGGCGACAACGACAATTTGGCCGCGATGATCACCCTCCTGATGGATGCAGATGTTCTGATCAACCTGACGGATATCGACGGTCTGTATACCCAGGATCCACGGGTGTATCCGGAAGCCGAATTGATCACCAGGGTTACCCGCATAACCAAAGATACCGAGCGCTATGCCGGAGAAATTCCCGGCGCGCTGGGCACCGGCGGCATGATCAGCAAGATTAAAGCCGCCAGAAAGGTTAATTCGGCCGGTGTGCCCATGGTGATTGCCCGGGGCGATAAACCGAATATTCTGCTCAGCCTGTTTGCCGGACAAGAACACGGAACCTTTTTTGTGTCCAAGACACAACGGCTGGCCAGTCGCAAGTGCTGGATCGCCTTTTCGTTAAAACCCCAGGGAACTCTCAAAATAGATGCCGGTGCCGCCAACGCGCTTTTAAGGAACGGCAAAAGTCTGTTGCCCAGCGGTATTCTGGAAGTGACGGATGATTTTGGGGTTGGTGCGCCGGTGAAATTTGTAGACCGGCACAATGAAATTCTGGGAATCGGCCTGGTCAATTACAGTTCTTCCGAAATCAAAAAAATCATGGGCCTCAAATCCAATCGCATAAAACAGGTTCTGGGGCACAAATCTTACGATGAGATCATTCACCGGGATAACCTTGCCATTACAGCGGTGATTGATGTATGAATACGGGTACTGATCTCTGGTTACTAGTATCTGGCTCCTGAAACTGGTCGGCACGGTGGCCGACTCTACTCAAAGGTAAACGCCTGCGCGGTTTGAGGCGAGAGGTTTGAGGTTTGAGGCTGAAAGGCAGAATGTTCAGTCCTCCAACCTCCAACCTCAAACCTCCAACCGCTTAAAGCGAAACTAGTAACCAGAAACCAGCATCGAGTATAAAAAATACCATATAAAGCTTTAAATCGGGTAATCAGCAATGACCATCGAATCCACCATAAAGGACATGGCCAAGGCGGCCCGGGATGCGGCCCATAAACTGGGCCGTGTTTCCAGCAGCCAAAAAAATTCAGCTTTATTCGCCATTGCCGCCGGACTTGAAAAAGAAGCTGATTTCATTCGGTCAGAAAACAAAAAAGATCTTTCAAGGGCCGAAGAAATGGGGCTTTCCGGCGCTATGATCGATCGGCTGACCATTAAGGATGCGACCATCGAGGCCATGATGGCCGGACTCAATGAGGTTGCAGGCTTAAATGATCCGGTCGGCACCATGGGTCCGACCTGGATTCGGCCCAACGGCCTGCAGATAGCGCGCATGCGGATTCCGCTGGGGGTTATCGGCATTATCTACGAATCAAGGCCCAACGTGACGGTCGATGCTGCCGGGTTGTGTCTGAAGGCCGGCAACGCCGTCATTTTACGTGGCGGATCAGAGGCCTTTTTCTCCAACCAGGCGCTGGCGGCCATCATCGAACAGGCCCTGGAAAATTCCGGACTGCCGGACAAAGCAGTTCAGGTGGTGCCGGTTAGGGAACGCGAGGCGGTTTATGCGCTTCTAAACCAGGAAGCCTTTATTGACCTTATCATTCCCCGGGGCGGTGAAGGGCTGATCCGTTCGGTGGTGGAGAACTCAAAAATTCCCGTGTTAAAGCATTACAAAGGGGTATGCCATATTTATGTAGATCTCGATGCTGATTTGGAGATGGCCCAAAATATTTGCTTTAATGCCAAAGTCCAGCGTCCCGGTGTCTGCAATGCCATGGAGACCCTGCTGGTGCACCGGTCGGTGGCGGAAGCATTTTTGCCGGCCATGGCCGGGCGGTTTAAAGAGGCGGGGGTGGAACTCAGAGGTTGTGCCGAGACCTGCCGCCTAGTGCCCGATGCCAAAAAGGCCCAGGAGTCCGACTGGCCGGCGGAATATCTGGATTTAATTCTGGCCGTCAGGGTGGTTAAAGATATGGATGAGGCACTAGCCCACATTGCCGCTTACAGTTCCAACCACTCAGAGGCCATCGTCACCCGCGATTATGAGCGCGCCAACCGGTTTGTGCGAGAAGCCGATTCATCCGTGGTGCTGGTGAATGCATCAACGCGGTTTAATGACGGCGGACAGCTGGGACTCGGCGCAGAAATCGGCATCAGCACTTCCAAACTGCACGCTTTCGGACCAATGGGGCTGGAGGAATTAACCACAACCAAATTCGTAGTAAAGGGCAATGGTCAAATCAGGGAGTGATCAAAGATCACTCCGCGTGAGGATCGCTTCGCTTAAGGTTTGAGGCCTGAACAGGGCAGGTATCGCGGATTTTTTACCTCTAACCTCGAGGCCAGAATGGCCGGTCCTCAAGTCTCGCCTTGCGAGACGCTCCTATAGCTAATGGGTTTAAGCCGAATTGATTTAAAAGGCTAAAGACCCTGAAAATTTTAGCCAAGCTATGGATATGAGAATATGCGCATAGGCCTATTCGGCGGGACATTCAATCCGGTTCATCTGGGGCATCTGCGGGCGGCTGTGGACGTCAGGGAAGGGTTTGGGTTGGATGAGATCTTCCTGATTCCTGCAGCATTGCCGCCTCACAAAGGGTCCGGCGAGTTGGCGGCCTCGGCCGACCGCCTGCATATGCTCAGCCTGGCCCTTGGGGCCGATTCCGGCCTTAAGGTCTGCGATGTTGAGTTGAATCGGTCCGGCCCGTCTTATACCATCGATACCGTGCAGCATTTCAAACAGACACTGCCTGCTGAAACCCGGTTACATCTGATCATGGGGCTGGATGCTTTTCTTGAGATCGATACCTGGAAATCCTACAGGGAATTGTTGGTGCAGATTCCTTTAATTGTCATCAATAGGCCGAAAGCCGACCACCGGATGCGCGGGATTCCCTGGAAAATCATGGATGATTACATTTCCACTAAATTATCGGCGGACTATTCCTTTTCAGCTTCCCGGTCCGGTTACCTCGCCAGACATCAACAACCGATTTATGTTTTTGAGGTAACGGCCCTGGATATTTCTTCAACCGACATCCGCCGCCAGGTCAGCCAGAACCGGTCGATTAACTATTTAGTGCCGCAGAAGGTAGCAGAATATATTAGAACTAAAGGAATTTATTTATGACAAAAAAAACGGATCCCACCCTGGATCTATATGTCAAGGCTGTCCTTGGTAAAAAAGCACTGAATGTGGTCGTCCTGGACGTGGCCGAACTGACTTCATTTGCAGATATATTTATCATTTGCAGTGGACGATCGAACCGGCAGGTAGGCGCCCTGGCCGATTTTATTAAAACGGACTTGAAAAAGCATAATATAAAGCCACTCAGCGTGGAAGGTTCTAAAGACGGACACTGGATACTGCTTGATTACGGGCATGTGATCATCCATGTATTTTATGAGTCGATGCGTCAATTCTATGACCTGGAGGGACTGTGGGTGGATGCCAAAAGAATCGAGACGCCTGCTTTGAAAAAGGCCGCCGGAAAATCTCATACCCCCCCAAAGACTGCCGATACATAACCTGAAGCTTGCATGAAAATTATTTTATCTGCTGATCCAATTCTGACAGCACTTGAGAAACCGGCAACCACTTCCACCCGGTGCCCGGCGCCCGTGAAAGGATGTAACTGTCGGAGAAGTTTAATTCGAGTGAGTCCCGCAGCGCCCGGGCATCTTCAATGCGCCCCTCCCGCAGATACTGCTGGGCCAGATAATGCTCAATATTCGGCATTGCCTCCATCCCGCGGTCGGTTGTAACCGTTGAGAATTTATCATTCTGGCGCAACAGATGGTAGTATTCTTCCACCGCGGTTGTATTGCTTCTGAAGGCTGATCGCACCGCGCGTTCGGCGATGACCTTGGCCGTTGCATAGGCATCGGGGTATTTTTCAAGCATTTCTTCAAATGCCTTTTCGCGGATTTCCCGGTCTGTATCCGATCCCCTGCGAAGCCGTGCGAGTTCATACAGCGCCATGAGATCCTCGCCATAATTGTTTTTATCAACACCGAGGCGCTCGCCATCCCTTTGCAGCAACTGTTGGCGGTAAGATACGATTTGGTTGCGTTGGGCATATTCGTCATACATTTGTTGGAGAATGCCCGGGTCAACATTCTCGTTTTCCGCCAGCTGCGACAGGCCTGTTAAGTTCAGGATTTGTTCCATTTGCTGGAGGGTCTGAATCTGCGAGGCAGAGGGTTGTGAGCCGCGGGATTTCCATTTTTTTAAATTAAGGTCAACGGCTGTCCTGTCCGTTTGATCCTGAGCAGGTGTAAGTTTATGGCTGATTTCCGTAAGTGTTGCCTCGAGTCGGGCGACGTTGTGGTGCAGTGTGTCGAGGGATTGTTGATGCGCTTTTTGTATATCCCGGGATGAGTCATAGGCGTGATAGCTATAGAATGCGGTAATTGCGCAAATTGCTACCGTGAATAGTCCGACACAGATGCTTAATTTAAGGGAAATATCTTTTTGCATGAGAATGTTACTCCCCGGGCTAATTAGATAATATTAATTGGGGCTATCATAGCAACAATTGCAAAAAACATCAAAAATTGCTTTAATCCAAGCTGCCCAGATCCGATACTTTTCCTTAATTTGTAATTACGCCGATCGGTTAAAGTACACAATGGTCTTTACAGCACGCCGGCGGTACTGTTAGATTAGAATCTATGAAAAAGCGGTGAAAATAAGTTGAAAAATTAGAGAAGATTCATATGGCAGAAATTTCAAGGCCTTACACCATGATCACGGATTTTGTCACCGGCCGGGAGGTGCCCAATGTCGGCGCGGAAGAAAACCGTCAGGCAGTGGAGAAATTATTGGTGGGGGAAAAAGGGTATCTGAAAGAAGCTATCAAGGTTGATGTCGATATTGCCATCACCGTTGCCGGCGAGCCTTACCGTTCCCAGATCGACCTGGTGGTAAGTGCAGACGGCGGACAAATGCCCTTTATGGTCATCAAATGTGCCGCCGGATCCTTAGGATCCCGCGAAAGGGAAATTGTTGCGGCTGCCAGATTGCTGGAGGAATACCAGATTCCCCGGGCGGTGGTTTCCGACGGCCGGACGGCCATCGTGCTGGACACGGTGTCCGGCAAAAAGATCGGTAACGGTCTGAATGCCATTCCCACAAGGCAGCAGGCACTCACGCAATTAAAATCCTATGCACCAGTGGGTTTTCCCAAAGAACGCCTGGAGCGCGAAAAATTGATTTTTCGGACCTACGACATTGAAAACGTGAACGTGCAAAGGAAGGTTAAAAACCAATCCTAGGATAGGTTAGCCCCGTTAGGCCCGCTAACAGCTGGAATTAGCCCGTTAGAAAAGGTATTCTCTCGGTTTTAAATATTTAACCGGCAAACGGGTCAACAGGCCCAACATATCATCTGTCAGCCTTCCCCAAACATCTTGCCCATATTCAACAACAGTTCCATGTCGCCTTCGGCGATGTACTTTCCTTCCATCAGCATCTGGGCCCCATCGGCCTTGCCCGCCATGATATCCATCCAGACCTCAAAGGGGGAAGTGATTGTCAGATCGGGTTTTGCAGCTCTGCCGGCCATGGCGGTGATGGTGTTATCAACGATTACGAAATGACAGGCGCCTTCAACTTCTCCGCTAAACACAAACTGCAAGGTGGCCCTGAGGTCTTTGGCACCATTGGGCTTAAAGCCCAATGGCATCATGAGCATAAAGGTTTCCAGAGAATCGGGGCGCGGCCGCCGGTTTTTTTTCCAGAACTCTTTGGGCGTCACACCTTCCGTGATACAGGTTTTCCAGAAGGCATTGGCAAGGTGGGCGAAGGACTGCGGGTCCGACAGCGGCTGGGTTACTATTGCCAGTGTTGCGGGTGCAATCTGTTGTGACCGCACCAGTTCTCGACCCGCCTGGGCGGTGGCCTCCAAAATCTCCCGGCGCTTGTCTTTCAAGGCTGGGTGGGTCAGCGTTTCAGCAGCCGTGCGGTAGATTTCAGCTATCAGCCGTCGGCCGGGCGGTGCTGTTAAATAGTTCATATGATCCGAAAGGGCCTTGAAATGCCCCTCGTCGGGCATGCCGGCCACGGAGAGCAGGACGACTGCAGGGACTTTGAATCGCAACGGGTGGTACATTCGATTGTGCTGGACCTCAAAAAAAGGTTCCATCGACGGCAGGGTCCGCTCGATGAACGCTTTAAGAACTGCATTCATACCGTAGTTGTATAACGGTGTGGCGTATACAACCAAATCGGATGCCAGCCATTTGGGAAAAAGCTCGGCGGTCATGTCGTCTTTATGAATACACTTGCCGGGGGTCTTGGTCCAGCAGGTATAACATCCGATACAATTTTTTATGGTCTTGCGGCGCAACTCAATGACTTCAACTTCGGCACCGGCATCCTGCATGCCTTCAACCAGGGCAGTGAGCATCAGGCTGGTTTTGCTTTGCCCCTCTCCCCGGGGGCTGGAATTAAGTGCTAGTACGTTCATATTTTACCTTTTTATTTTTTTGAATTCAGCCAATTTGCTAAGAAATAATTCAAAAATGCTGAAATCGTCGCCCTAAGAATTTTTCGTCCGATAACCAGACCATCTACTTCTCCTCGTCATCCAGTCGCGCCAATGTCCTCAGCAGTCCCAAAGGGGATTCGCGCAGCGATAACTTTTGGATCTCTTCCATTCGCTGTTTATTATGCTCGAATTTCTTTTTAAGTCTTGCCTCGTAAGCCTCTTTGACGACCTCCACCAATTTTTCAAACTTATAAGGCTTTTCCAGGTATTTAAACGCACCCAGTTTCGTGCATTCCACAGCCGAATCGACGGTGGCGTGACCGGTCAGCATGATGATTTCAAGATACTTGTGTCTTTCTTTCAATGCATTAAGCACCTGAACGCCATCCATTCCCGGCATCTGAAAGTCCACTACGGCGACATCGAAAAACCCTTTCTCGGCGGACTCTATCGCTTCTTTGCCGCTGACAGCCGTGGTGACATCAAAGTTTTTTAGCGCAAGCCGTGTGGAAATCGACTCTAAGAATTTAACTTCGTCATCCACCATAAGCAGCTTTATCTTATTTTCATTGCTCATGACATCCTCCATTTATTAAAGTTCTAATAGTTCTTGCCGAAGGACTGGTTTCCTTTAAATCAGGTTTCTATTTCCTGGCGGATTCGGTCCCTGAGAGGTCAAAATGATTCTAAGCTGAGTTTTCGCTGAATTGGGACACCAGAATATCGATTGCCCGGGAATCGTCTGCCATGCGGATCTCGGCACCAATTGACTTGGCAATATTTTTTGTTTCCGGCGATGGGAATGACAGGTCGCCCTTGGTTCCCAGACCTGAAAAAGCCACCCGTGCGCTGCCGTTTGGTTCCTGATTTACCGTAACCTGAATTTCTCCATCCGCTCCAACCGACCTGAACGCAAAGACAAGCGTCTGATATACCAGGCTTTGAAGTCGGAAGGGGCAGGTCAATACAACCGCTGCTTCATCCTGGGGCGGATCAAACCGAACCTTGCTGGCAAAACTTAAAAATCCGGCAAGATTGCATACAAGGTTGATGACTTCGGTGAGATTGACGCTTTTGAGGGGGTCATCCACGCTATGGGAGAACGAATTCATTTGCTTAATGGTGCCAAATCCACGCTGAATTTCTTCTTCAATATCTCGGCTGCAGGTCATAAGCATTTCCAGATCAACATGTTCACCCCTGGTTAGCAGTTCCGTCAGATCACTTAATAGACCGGCCGTCTCTGAAATGATTGCCAAAATATTTTTCAGTTCGTGGGAAATGCTGGCATTGACTTTTCCGAAGAAAGCCAGATCTGGATTGTTTTGAAAGTCGTTTGCGCTGTTCATGCTGCCTCCCAGTTTTTGAGCAACCTCTGAAGGGGGTGAAAAAACCTCATTTGCGAATGTCTCTTCCTGGAATGCTCAGCCGTATGACCGCTGTGGGCGGTTTTATGCCGTCACCGCATTCAGGATTTCGATCAGCTTTTCAATTTGGAGCGGTTTCGTGAGATAGTAGGCCGCTTCAGCCGATCCGGTTTCAAAGTCGGTTTCGGACCCGTGGCCGGTCAAAAAGATAATTTTCATTTCGGGGGCCAGCCGGCTTAATTTTCGCTCCAGCTCGATCCCTCCGATGCCCGGCATTTTGACATCCAGTATGGCCACGTCGTATTTATTCGTTTTTGCTTTTTCCAGGGCCTCTTCACCCGTGAACACATAGTCGACGTCAATGCCCCGCAATGCCAGCCTTTTGGCCAGCATCATTGCAAATTTCTTTTCATCGTCTACTAAAAGAATTTTCATGGTCCCCCGTTTCCTCCTCGATGCTGACAGGAAGGGTAATAATAAAGGTAGTGCCCACATTTTTTTTGCTTTCGACCGCCAGGTCTCCGTGAAGCTTTTTGATCAATCCGTAGGTGATGGTTAGCCCCAAACCGGTTCCCTGGTCCCTTTCTTTGGTCGTAAAAAAAGGATCGAATATTTTCTGCAGATTCTCCTCGGGCATGCCGCATCCGTTATCGCTTACAGTAATGCAGATCTCATCAGGCCCGCCGGACGCCACATCGATATCCAGGCAGCAGCCGGCATCCACGGCCTGAAAGGCGTTATTCACCAAATTTAACAGAATTTGCTGCAGCTTGCCCCGGTCGGTTTCAATTTCGGGGATATCCTCCGGCACGTCCACATGGACGTTTATATTTCGATATTCAGCCTCTTTTCTGTGAAAAATCAGTACATCTGATATAACCTCTTTCAAGTTGACTTTTTCTATTTTGACGTCAAATTTGCGCGCAAACCCGAGAAGTTGTTTTGTAATCGTACCGCACCTTTCGACGGCTTCTAGAATATAATCTATGTTTTCAAGCAATTCTTCATCTTTTTGATACTGTTTCTTGATAATAAACAGATCTTTGACATAGCCCGCGGTTTCGTTGATCAATGCCAGGGGGTTGTTAATCTCATGAGCGACGCCGGCTGCCAGTTGGCCGATTGAAGCCAGTTGGTTGTTCTGTTCCATCAAGGCCATGGTTTCAGCCTTGGCCCTGTCTGCGCCATAAAGCCGATTGACCATGTAAGTGCAGGTCAAGGTGATGACAATGATGATGACCATGATGCCCAAACCGACCAACCAGTTGAGGTTGGAGCGCAACTCCTGCCAGACGCCCACCATCCCGGCCTTTTGTTTGATCACCATGAGAATAAACGGGGTTTCGGCAACTTGGTTGTGGGTAAGTATAAACGCATAGCCTGTGATGATCGATCGCCCCTGGTCATCGGTGCCCAAGAGTGCCTGGGTCCTCGCTGAATAATCCGGCACCGGCAGGTTTATCTTCTCAAATATGTCTCCGTAGTATTTTGAAGGGGTCTGAAGGATACCGAATCGGTTGGTGAGAAAAATATCCGCATAGGCACCGGTCTCATACGAGGACAGCGTCTGTATCAACCGTTCCGTTTCCAGCGTGGCGCGTAAAAGAAAATACGTACCATCGGAGCGGAATGATTTTGCCACAATGATTATATGGGGCAGGTCACGATACCCGCGAAATATTTCGCTGACATAAAAATTACAATTCCGGCATTCAACGAACCAGGGCTGGCTGCTGTAGTTTTTACCCTTCAGTTTAAAAGGCCCGGCATAAGCAATCTGGATGCCCGTTTGGTCAATCACGCTAAGATCGGTTAACCCGCCGAATCCCAGTTTGAGATTTCGTAAAATCTCCGCCAGATGATCGGGATTCGTCAGTTGCGCATATTGGATTTCATTCACGGTAAATCGCAGGGCATTCAGCCGCTCTTCCAGAAAAAAGGTTACCGCGCGTCTGGCATTGGACGTCAGCCGTTCGGTGCGCAGTATGAGCTCCGAATCAACGGATTTTTGAATGAGCTGGGAATGAATAACGGTAACTGCAATCAGCGGCAGCAAGGCGGAGGCAGCCAATACAAAAATGCCGATACCCCAGATCTTGCGGTAATTTGAAAATGTAAAATACGAATCCAGGTGTTCCCTATTTTGACGATGAAATTCGGGCCATATCAGCACCCATGCTCTATGGAGTCGCTCAATCATGCCGCCATCTCCCCGATCTGTGCCAAAATGGACAACAGTTCTTCAATCCCCAGGGGTTTGTGCATAAAAGCGTAAGCGCCCTGCTGCATGCATTGCCGTCGATCTTTTTCTGTTCCATGACCGGTCAAAATAATAACAGGCGTGGTATCGTCAATCTCTTTGATCCGGCTCAGGACTTCGCTGCCATAGATATCAGGCAGGTGAAGATCCAATAAAATAAGGAAAAACTTCTTGCGCTCCAAGATATTAAGCGCTTCCTGCCCGCTGTAACAAACGTCGCATTTACAGCCTCTAAGATCCAGCCTCTTGGCCAGCATATCTGCAAACCGTTTTTCGTCATCCACGATTAATAGATGATATTGTTTCATAATGTTACATAATTTGATTGACTGTTCTAATTTATTAATTTATAGAGGATTTATATATAAATACGTTTCATTTGTAAACACTTATTTGAAAGGTTGATTAAATGGCAAACATTCGAATGCGCCCAGCAGGTTGGTTGTTTGGATCCCTAATGGTTTTCATCTTCAGCTGTCCGGCCTTAGCCTATGCTGCCGAACAGGCAGCAGTTGACGCCACCGTTAAACCCTGGTGGTTCTGGCCGATCATACTATTTTTTTTCTGTCTTGTCCTCGGAATTCTGGCGGTAATGGCCGGTGTGGGCGGCGGTGTGCTCTATGTACCTCTGGTGAGCGGATTTTTCCCATTCCATATCGATTTTGTCAGAGGCGTCGGGCTCATGGTGGCCCTTGCCGGTGCCCTGGCGGCGGGTCCGGGTTTGCTGCGGCGCAACCTGGCCAACCTGCGGCTTGCCCTGCCGGTGGCATTGATTGCCTCCACCTTTTCCATTATTGGGGCCATGCTGGGGCTCTACCTGTCGTCTTTGAATCCGGATATCATTCAAGTCTGCCTGGGGGTGACCATAGTGGGCATCGCCATCCTGTTGCTGGCTTCAAAGAATACAGAAAAGCCGGTGGTGAACAAGCAGGATGCCATCGGGCTGGCCCTGGGACTGAGGGGGGCCTATTGGGACGATGGGGCGCGCGAAAGCGTGGAATGGAAAACCCATCGAACTTTATTGGGCCTGTGTATGTTTGTCCTGGTCGGTCTGCTGGCCGGTATGTTTGGACTGGGCGCGGGATGGGCCAACGTGCCGGTGCTCAACCTTCTGATGGGTGCTCCTCTGAAGGTATCGGTGGCTACCAGCAAGTTTTTGCTGTCCATTACCGACACCTCGGCCGCCTGGATATACATGAACAGGGGCTGTGTCATTCCCCTGATCGGCGTTCCCTCCATTGTCGGCTTGATGCTGGGCTCCCTGATCGGCGTCAAGATTCTGGCCGTTGCCAAGCCCAAAATGATTCGCTACATGGTGATTGCCGTGCTGTTTTTTGCAGGCCTTAAAGCCATCGACAAAGGATTGGGCCTTGGGCTGTTAGGATAATAAAAAAGACTATAACATACGGAGTTGCAAATTATGAATACCCAAAATAGAGAAGACCTCCAACCCTCAAAGGAACAAATCATCTATGCCAACTTGCTGATTATCGGCGTATGGACCGGTATTTTTATCCTTGTGGCAACTTACGCGATATATGTGACCGGCGTACTGCCTCACCATGTCGACATGTCTCTGATCCCCCAGCTTTGGGGTAAGGGCGTCGGTGAATATCTGGAAATGACCCATTCGCCCCACGGGTGGGGGTGGACCGCCTTATTGTCCAAAGGGGACTTTCTCAATTACCTTGGTTTTGCGTTCCTGGCTCTGATGACCATTGTCTGTTACCTGGTTTTGGTCAGGGGCTACAGCCGTCAAAAAGACTGGATATATGCGGCTATCGCTGTCCTGGAAATTGTCGTGTTGTCCGTGGCAGCGTCCGGAATTTTGGGCGCCGGGGGCCATTGAGGGTCCGGTATGGCCCGGGCGTGCAACCACAAATTGGGTCGTTTTCGGATGTTTATAGCGCGAAACGGCTTAACCCAGATCGTTCCATCTGGGATTGAAGAAAGGTGAAATATGAAAGCAAAAGAAATCAACATCCTGCTGGTAGATGACAACCAAAAGTTCTTAAAATCCATTGCTGAGAGGTCCCGGCTGAAAGGCTTTAATGTCTTTACAGCTTCCAGCGGGAAGCAGGCACTGGAGATAGCCCAAAAGCAATCTATTCATGTGGCCGTGGTCGATCAGAGAATGCCCGATATGGAGGGTTTGGTGGTTATCACCAAACTGAAAGGGTTAATCCCGGATATCCAAACGATCCTGTTGACGGGCCATGGCGATGAAAAGCTCAAAGAAGCCAGCAAAGCCCTTAATTCAACCTATTTTGATAAACAGGACATGGGAAGATTCTGGGCCTTTTTGTCGAACCTGCCGTTAGGCAACATCAATATCCTTCTGGTGGACGACAACCCGAAATTCCTCAATACCCTGGCGGAGCGGATCCGGCTGAAAGGCTATGAGCCCTATACGGCATTAAATGGGCAGGAGGCGATTGATATTACAAAAACCACTAAAATTCATCTGGCGGTCATTGATCAGAGAATGCCCGATATGGATGGTCTGGTGGTGATTAAGAAGCTTAAAAAAATTGATGCCGATATCCAAACGCTTCTTTTAACCGGCCATGGAGATGAAAAGCTTAAAGAAGCCACGGAAGCACTCAGCTCATCCTACTTTGAAAAAGAGGACATGGGTAAATTCTGGGGATTTGTAAGAAAGGTGCTGCAAGGCCTCGAAACCTCCATGGCGGCAGCCGGGATGGCTACCGGTGGCGACCTAGAGGATGCCGTCGATATCGAATCGCATCATGACAAAAAGAAATAATTTGAAAAAATGACCACCACACCCCTGAAAATTTTATTGGTGGATGATGAGGAAAATTTTTTAAATTCCATTGCACAACGCCTGAGGATACTAGGCTTCGATCCGCTCAAAGCAACAAATGGTCGCCAAGCCCTGGAGCTAGCGAGAAACACCCGCATTGATCTGGCGATCGTGGATTTAAAAATGCCTGATATGGACGGGCTTGTAACTCTCACCAAGTTAAGGGAAATCTATCCGGAATTAAGAACGGTTCTGTTGACCGGACATGGCAGTGAGAAAGTCAAACAGGCAACCGAAGCCCTCAAAGCCGACTATTTCGAAAAGGACCAGATGGAATCATTCTGGAACTTTGTTAAAAGGAGCAATCGAAGCGGCAACACCATCGTTATCCGCCCGCCCTCGGCAACCCCGGCCGCCGGCAGTGATGATCAGGAAGATTTTCCCGATACGGGCACTATCGAGATACTGTCCGACCCCAAATCCTTAACCACTAGGCCGGCAACTCCCGTAAGCGATAGAAAAAATAATGAAACCTCTCCTGCCGGACGGCTCCGAATAATCGGCGAGACCCTGGCGATGCAGGAATTGAGGAGAGATATCGAAAGATTGGCGGCTTTGGATTGCACGGTGATCATTCGCGGCGAAACAGGCACCGGCAAGGAATTGGCCGCCCGGATTATTCACAATTCAAGCGCCCGCAAAAACAGCCGGTTTGTGGCAATCAACTGCGGCTGTTTCAGCAATGATCTGCTCATTGAAGAGCTTATCGGCCACGGCAATGATACCCCGTCCGGAGCTTCCCGGACAAGCGCAGCCATTATCGGACCTGATTCGGGAGGCACCATTCTGCTGGATCAGATAGAAGCTATGTCTGCCAAGATGCAGCTTTCAATGTTGAAGATAATCGATAGTAAGAATTTATCCCTGCAGGATGATGTTAATGATTTTCCATTTGATGTTCGTATACTGGCGTCCAGCCGTTACGACCTCAGTAAACTGGTTGAAGAGGGAAAATTCAGAGAAGAGCTGTACTACCGGTTGAATGTACTTGAACTGTTCATCCCCCCCCTCCGGGAGCGCCGGGACGATATCCCACCCCTATGCAGTTATTTTATCCAAAAATTTACGAAAGAATTTGAAAAAGCTGTTGAATATATCTCAGAGGAAGTTATCTCCACCTTTATGTCTTATGATTTCCCCGGAAATGTCCGCGAACTTGAACACATCATCGAGCGCGCCGTCATCCTCGCCGATGGCAATACCGTAGAATTGAAACATCTACCCGGACGCTTTCACAAAGCTGATTCTTCACTTTTGGATCCAACCAGAACATTTCTGACCTTGGCTGAGAGGGAAAAGAAATACATTCTCGAGGTGTTAGAGGCAACCGGAGGCAACAAATCCAAAACTGCCGAGCTATTGGGCATCAGCCGGGCAGCTTTGTGGAGAAAACTAAAACAATTCAAGGAAGACAGGCATCTTGCAGCTCCGGTAAATAAGGCCAAGCAGGCGAAATAGCGCTGATACCAGAGGCTTTTCAAATCAGCCCTTTGGAGATCACTCCCCGCCCACTTCTTTTTGACAATGCTTGCATACCTTGGCCCGTTTTTTAATGATTTCGGCACAAAACGGGCACTCGCGGGTAAAATTTCGCCGGTGTATTTTCGCAATGGCCGCGTCGACTTCTTTTTGGACCAGTTCATTGCCGAACTTGGCATTGCGCAAAGGTTCAATAGCTTCCACATCGCCGATGTCCCCGATCATTTCGGCTGCTTTTTGGCGCACCCGATTCGGGTGGGCCGGATCCATCAAAATGGTGAGAACGGAGGGGTCATCCTTTCTGACATAGCATTCCGCCAGCATGGCAAAACCGTTTTTGATGGCCTCTTTGATGGCTTCCTGCTCGATCAGGGCCTCTTCATCGATAATCTGGCCCCGACCGCCCTGGTTGCTGAACACCGGAATAAGCTCGTATTGCTCGGTGCCCGGATAGTTCATACAGCGATAGGAAGCGGTGTGTGCATAAGTTTCCTTCATGTGCCCCCAGCCCTCCTGATACAATGGACAATCATCATTAAAGCATAAAAAAAGGAAAGGGGCACCCCAGCCGAGGCCGTCGCCGACGTTCATCGGCGGCACCTCCCACAGGTTCATTTCTACCCCACAGTGCGGACAGCTGGGTTTGGATTGGGCCATTATTTTTTCAAGTACTTGTTCACGGGTTTCGAACATTGTCATCTCCGTTCTCGGAATTAATTTTTGAAAAGCGGTATAAACTTTTGCAGCAACCCTGTAAACTTAAGGCGCTTGGGAACAATTGTCAACAAAATCAGGTAATCGTTGGGTAGAGCTCAAGCAAGCGGTTGCCCAGCATTTCTGCCAGCCTTTTGAACAGCAGGGCTTCATTGGCCGGATTTTGAGTCAGGATCCTGAGAAAGCTTTCCCGATCAAATCTGAGTAAATTCGTGGATTCCGTGCTTACAGCTGAAGCGGAATAGGCTTCCCGTCCTATCAGGCATGACCAGCCAATAATTTCCCCCGGATGCCGGGCCTGATACACCACCGGTCCGGCTTTGCCTAAACGGAGTTGGATCTGTCCTTTGAGCAAAACATAGAAATGACCTGCTGAATCTCCCACGTTAAAGAGGACTTCTCCTTGGCTGAGAAACAATTTCTCAGAGATATCCATGGCCTCGGTGGCAAATTCTCTGCCCATGCCCATGATAAAGTCACCCAATTTTAAATGCATGGCCATTCTCCCTCTAAAACCATATTCTGAAACAGCTTCTAAGGATTGTGATCGGTAATTCTATAGTAGTGCGTAATCCTGATTTGTCGATAGCGTTTATAACTTTGCGCTTCGTCTTGTGTTTCCTGAGTCTGTCTGAAAATTAATCTACATCCATCGGCTGGTTTCATCGAACTCATATCTATAATTTTCTCCCTTTAATTTCTGCCCGTCATGCCGGACTTGATCCGGCATCCAGTATCCTAACCCATTGAATAAGCACTGGATTCCGGGTCAAGCCCGGAATAACAATAAGACTGCTAGGCGCCGTTTTGTCAATTGCGACACAGTCTTTGAAGGGAGAGGAACAAAGCCCCCCTCTCTTGGTGGCCTCTGCCGAGCTTCATTCGGCCTGAACTCATGCCGAAGGCAGTCGTGTCGGAGGGATTGAGGGAGGGGGATATTATAGAAATTGACCGATAGCTTGGACTTCCCTTAAAAGCCGATATAAGGAATGAAAAAGTAAATTACAAACATTGCTGAAACCCCGAAGAAGGACAGCTGGATCCGTTTCTTATAGGCTGCCACATTGGCATCATCGGAGTCTTCTTTGTTGAAGAGGTAGGGTATGAATTTCAGGGGGTGAATTTGATAAAAGAAAAGATCCTGTTGGGATATTCCAAAAAGGCGTTCGAAGGAGAGTTGCGCCCATCGATCAGAATGATATTTTTTCAGGTATTCAATAAAGTTGATTAAAAGATATATGACAAAGGCACCGATCGCAAAAAACAGCAATAAACCGAACAAAGAAATCAAAGCTGCCATAATGATACCCCCTCCCGCGGATTCGTGTTGATATTGTCCTTTCTATCGGTCTTTTGATCTAAATACTTAAGCGTAATCCGGCAGACCATTAGGGCATCCCTGAAGGCTTTCAATCCACCATCGTTTCATGTTTTCTTTTCTGGCAGCGCTCCAATGACAAAGGAGGGAAATTCCCTCCTTTGTCGTTTTAAGTTAATGTTGGTCAGGCAAAAATTTAAGGTTTTTCAGTGCACGGCCGCGATTAAAAAAAATTATACACGTCCACCCATAACCCCCGGCTGTTCCTTTCTTTTCTTGGTCCAGGCGGGACTTTTGGGGCTCGGCGTGCTGTAAGGTTTTGATTTAATGCTTTCCTGACGTTCTTCCTCACCTTCCTTGACGCGGTCACGGCATTCACCTTCACACTTACCGGTGGTGTCTCTTTTCGGCATTTTTTTCATGATATATTTTTCCTTTGCTGGCTTTTTTAAGTTACAGACCCATTGCTGCTCGTCAGCAATGTTAGAATAAAACTATGCATCCTTTTGAGAAAATCAAGCCGTCATAACAGGTATATTTTCCCGGAGGCCGGCAGATCCAGCCAATCTGCAGCCATATTTTATATGGTCCCCGGGTTTAAAATTGTGTGTCCTAAACAGCTTGATCGAGTCAAAGTTTTCTTGAAAAAATTCAAAAGTTGTTATAATATACCTACCGGTAGGTAAAATGATGTTGACCCATAAATAGGCTTCAATTAAACTGTGCCTTCCCGACAGTCTTGAGAACTTAGATGGCATTAAATATGGATGCATCGGTGCGGAAACCAACAAATAAAATTAGCCCCCAGGAACCCAATGCCAGGCAAAGGCTTCTGGAAACGGCCACAGAACTTTTTGCGGAAAAGGGCTATGCCGGCACCTCGGTGAGGGAAATTGTGGACCGCGCCGGGGTCAGCAAACCGGTCCTGTATTATTATTTCAAGAGCAAAGAGGGGCTTTTTTATGCCATCCTGGAATGGGCGGCAGATGCCCAGCAGGAAATATTGAATGAAATTTTTGCAACTGCGGGCACGGTCCTGGATCGGTTCATTTATTTCTACCGCCGAATATCGGCGGGCGTGGAAGAATACCAGAACCTGTACAAGATGATTCACGGCCTTATGTACGGCCCGCCCCAGGGCGCGCCGGCATATGATTTTCCTAAATACCAGCGCCACATGTTCGACGCCGTTAAACAAATATATACCAGCGGATTAACCGTGGGAGAAGTCAAAGCGGCGGATGAAGATGAGGTTGCGTTTCTGGTGCTGAGCCTGATTGATTTCAGTTTAAACATGAATCAGGTATTGCCTGAACTGGCGGACCCGCAGCGCCCCGAGCGGTTGTTGCGGCTCGCCTTTCAGGGTTTAAGCAGGGAGAAAAGTTTTAAATGAAAGTCAAAATCACGCTTTGGACGACTGTTGTAACGGCTTTGATTGCCGCCGCCCTGGCTTTTACGGGCTGTAAAGACCGGGAAAGCATGGCCATTGCCGAGGACACATCGCTGGCAGCTGCCATACCCGTCTCGGTTGAGATAGTCGAACCGGTTGCCATACGGGATGTCATCTTTTTGCCCGGTGAAACCGAAGCTTTCGAAGATGTCAAGGTGGCGGCCAGCACCGCCGGCCGCGTCGACTGGATCGGCCCCCGGGAGGGGCAAAAAGTCAACAAGGGGGAGCTGCTGATAAAGATCGATGTCTCGGCCCTCAAGGCTTCCCTGGAGCACGCGGAAGCTGCCTATGAGCTGGCCGACGACTTGTACCAGCGCCGGCTGCGGCTTTTTGAAAATAAGATCATCGCCCGGGAAGAACTCGATCAGAGCGAAACCCAGCGCACCCTGGCCTTAACCGATCTTGAGCAAATCAAGGTCAGGTACAATCACGGGTTTCCGAAATCCCCCATAACGGGAATTGTCAACTATTTGTATTTAGATGAGGGCGAATATGCCGATATCGGCAAACCCATTGTTGATATCGTCAATATTGACCGAATCAAAATCAACGTCCGGGTGCCGGAGCTCGATGTTCGTTTTGTAAAAAAAGGTCAGCCAACGCCGGTTAAAATCGATGCCTTTCCAGACCGCACCATCATTGGAACCGTTGATTTTGTGTCGTTTAAAGCCGATCCCGCCACCAAGACCTTTCTGGTAAGATCGATCATCGACAATCCCGACCATGCGATCCGGCCGGGCATGATCGGCCGGGTGGCCTTTGTCCGCCGGGTTATTGCCGATGCCGTCGCTGCCCCGCTATTTACCCTGGTGGACAAGGGCGGAGAGCGAATTGTGTTTGTTGAAAAAAACGGCGTTGCCGAATCGCGCACCATTTCCATCGGGGTGATTGAAGGCGACCGGGTGCAGGTTACCACCGGGCTGAACCCCGGCGATCATCTGATCGTTAAAGGGCATACCGAAGTCGAAGACGGGATGAAAGTGATTGTTAAATGATTGTCAATCAGGCTGCCCTTAAACGACAGGCAACGGTTATGGCGCTTCTGGTAATTATTGTTATTGCCGGCCTGTACTGTTATGCCACCCTGCCCCGCGAATCATTTCCGGATATTACGATTCCCTATGTATTTGTTACCACCACCTATGAAGGCGTCGCACCCCAGGACATGGAGAAGCTGATTACCATTCCCATCGAGCGCAAACTCAAAGGGATTGATAATGTCGAAGAAATTCGTTCCACATCAGCCGAAGGTCTTTCCACGGTAGCCATTAAGTTTTTGCCCAAGGTCGATCTGGATGATGCCGTGCAGAAGGTCAGGGACAAGGTGGATCAGGCCAAAAACGACCTGCCGGCCGACCTGGCTGATGATCCGGTCATTCAGGAGGTTAACTTTTCGGATATGCCCGTCATTCGGGTGGTCCTTTCAGGGCCCTTCAGCCTTCGCCGGCTGCAGAACCTGGCGGAAGACATCCAGGACCAGATCGAGTCCATCACCGGGGTCCTGGAAGCCCGCATCAGCGGAGGGCTGGAGCGGGAAATCCACGTTGAATTCGACCTTGACCGGGTCGGGGCCTACAACGTGCCGTTTTCCAGTATCATCAACTCGGTGACCCGGGGAAATGTGAACATGCCCGGCGGCAGTATGGATATCGGTGAAGGAAAATATCTGGTGCGGGTTCCGGAGGACTTCAAGCACCCGTCGGAAATTTTTTCGATTGTCGCCTTTGTGCGCGACGGCAAACCGGTTTACCTGCGCGACGTCGCGACCATAAAAGATTCCCATAAAGATGCCTTAACCCGCAGCCGGATCAACGGCGAAAAGAGTGTCACGATTGCGGTGTCCAAACGCAGCGGCGAAAATATCGTGCGGGTAACCGACGAAGTCAAACGGGTCGTCGCGGAAATGCGCCCCCGGCTGCCCCGGACCCTGCAAATTGACCTGACAGCTGATATGTCCAACGATGTGCGGCTGATGGTGGCCGATCTGGAAAACAATATCATTTCCGGCCTGCTGCTGGTAATCGCCGTTATTTTTATTTTCATCGGCGGTCAATCGGCCATTTTCGTTGCCCTGGCTATTCCCTATTCCATGTTCATCACCTTTATCCTGCTGACCGGATTTAATGTGACCTTGAATATGGTGGTCCTGTTTTCATTGATCCTGGCCCTGGGCATGCTGGTAGACAACGGCATCGTGATTGTGGAAAATATATACCGGCACATGCAGCAGGGTAAATCCCGCCGGGAAGCGGCCAGCATCGGCACCGATCAGGTAGCCTGGCCGGTGATCACCTCCACCCTGACCACTCTGGGTGCCTTTTTACCGATGATGTTCTGGCCGGGCATCATGGGAGAATTCATGGGTTATCTGCCCATGACCCTGATCATGGCCTTGAGCGCCTCGCTGTTTGTGGCCCTGGTCATCAATCCGGTTCTCTCCGCCCGCTACCAGAAAGTCAAAATTGCCAGGCCGGAGAAAAAAAATTCCCGGGCCCAGGAACCTTTTTTAAAACGGATATACTTGCATTTATTGCAATGGAGTTTGGGCCATCGATGGGTGGTGGTCCTGACCAGTATTCTGTTGCTGATTGCGGCCATGGCGAGCTTTATTCTGTTCGGCAAAGGTACCGAATTTTTTCCGGAAACCGAACCCAAGCGCGCTTATGTCAACATCAAAGCACCGGAAGGCACCAATTTGAACACTTCCGACAAACTGGTGGCCGAAGCCGAAAAGATAGTTTCCGAATATAAAGACATCCGTTATGTGATTTCCAATATCGGGGCCTTGGGCGGAGATCCTTTTTCCCAGGGCGGAACCGGGACCCACATTAGCCGGGTGGTGCTGGATTTCAAGGATTTTCACGAGCGTTCCCGGCCCTCGTCTGGAATTGTCAATGAAGTGCGGCAGCGAATTCTGGCAACCATGAAAGGCGCCGAGGTCCAGGTTGAAAAGGAAGAAGAAGGACCGCCCACCGGCAAGCCCATCAATATCGAAATTTCAGGCGAAAATATTCTGATCCTGGGGGAGCTGGCCGCCCGGGTGCGCCAAGAAATCAGAAATATTCCTGGACTGGTGGATTTGAAGGACAATTTTGTCAAGGGCAAGCCGGAAATCCGGGTCAGGGTGGACAAGGAAAAGGCCGCGCTGCTGGGTCTGGACACCTACACGATTGCTTACACGGTCAAAGCCGCCATCAACGGGGTCAAGGCCGGTGTCTATCGCGAAGGCAAAGATGAATATGATATTATTGCCCGGTTGCCGGAACGCGATCGGCAATCCATTGAAAACCTCAAGCGGATCACGGTTTCAGGTCCCATGGGAGAGCCCATCCCGTTGACCAGCCTGGCGGAAATTTCTTTGGGCAGCGGCATCGGCGCCATCATGCGGCTGGATCAGAAGCGGGTGGTGACCATTTCCGGAGACGTGTCCGGCCGCCTGGCCAACGACGTCATCAAAGAGATCGATGAACGCCTTAAAACCAACCTGACCTGGCCCCGGGGCTATCACTACCGTTTCAGCGGCGAGCAGGAAGAGCAGGCTAAAGCCCAGGCCTTTCTGAGCAAGGCTTTCTTTGCCTGTATTGCCATCATCCTTCTGATTCTGATGACCCAGTTTAATTCTTTTATCACGCCCCTCATCATTTTAACGTCGGTCCTGCTCTCTCTGATCGGGGTTTTTATCGGTTTGCTGGTTACCGGCACCGCCTTTGGCATTATTATGACCGGTATCGGTGTCATCAGCCTGGCCGGCGTGGTGGTCAACAATGCCATTGTTCTGATTGACTACTACAATCAGCTTCTGGCCCGAGGGATATCTTCCATGGAGGCCCTGATGCGTGCCGGTGCGGTGCGCTTTCGGCCGGTGATACTGACGGCCATCACCACTATTTTGGGGTTGTTTCCCATGGCGATCGGCATCAGTTTTGATTTTCGCAAACTGGCCTGGGATGTCGGCGGAGAGTCTTCCCAGTGGTGGGGCCCCATGGCGGTGGCCGTGATCTTCGGGCTGGGGTTTGCCACTTTGCTGACCTTGATCGTGGTGCCGGTTTTGTGCTCCCTGGCCCACAGCTTCAAGACCCGCAAACCGCTGTCAGAGTAGAAATATCACTGGATAAAGTAGTAAAAATTATCAAAAAACTGATTAAATGCAATTATCGACGACTAAGAGCCAAGAGCAGACTTGACCCCTTCATTAAAAGAATATCTCCCGGAAGCTATCTTCGGAATACGAATCAATTCTGTGTATTATCAAGATGAGCGGTCAGATGCTGCCCTTCTTCATGGTTTTCCAGGCTTAACTCAATTTCTACACGACGGTTCTTTTTTCTTCCCTCCAGGGTTGCATTGGATTCAATGGGATTTTCAGGACCCAATCCATGGGCTTTGATTTTTAAGGCCGGCACCCCTCTTTCCACAAGATAGGTTTTTACCCGATTGGCCCGTTCTGCTGAAAGCATCACATTATACAACGGATCGCCCTGGGAATCCGTGTAGCCGGAAATGGTTACGGTTGCGACGGGAAAATTGGCAACCAGGTCAATGATGTGGTTGAGGGTGTCAAGGGTCGCTTGCGGCAGTTGGTTTGAGTTGTGTTGGAAAAAAACAAGAAATTTTCTATCTTCGGCCGGCAGAATTTCCCGGGTGGGGGTCAGGGTGCCTAAATTTTTGGACGGCTCCGGCTCGATGCCCGTCTGCTCATCTCCAGACAGGGCCTTCATAGCCCCGGGACGTTTGGCAGGATCGACCATATCGAATATTTTTCGGGCAGCCGGAACCTTCAAAAGACCTTCCCTGTAAACCATTGCGGCATTATTGGCGGCCATCGACGGGGAATTGTTCAACATACCATTGCGAAACCGATAACCGACACCGGCGAGCAATAAGAAAACGATAATAATACCGGCGGTGATACCGACCATTCGCCTCAGATGGTCACTTTTCTGAAGCGCCAGTTCTTTCTTAATAAAGTCTAATTCATGATAATCAGGGATTTCTTTGCTGGCTGCAATTTTCTGGTAATCCGCCTCTGTTTCCAGGACCTGGTTTCCAACGGCAATTTTTAGGTTATCAATTTTCTGGACCCGGAAATTTTTTTCGGGCATCAAGTCCGGAATTTCATCATGCCTGGCGGGACCGGCAACGTCTCCCAGGGCGACATTTAATTCCTGCGCGCATTCGTTAACCATGCCGGCGGTTATCATTATTTCCCCGCTGCTATAGCCGGTCATTAAGGCCCGGTCGCAGATAACGTTGATAAGACGCGGATAGCCCTTGGAGTAATGATATACCTGATTAATTGCATCCAGTTTGAAAATTTGTTTGGTCGCGCCGGCCACCAGGAGACGGTGCCTGATATACTCTTCTACTTCATCTGCCGACAGGGGACCAATTTGATAATTGGCTGAAATTCTCTGCCGGGTGGATCGGTTTTTTTCTTCCATTAGCATGGATGCAAATTCGTTCTGGCCGATGAAGAAGATGTTCAGCAGCATGAGCCCGCTCAGGTCGATATTGCCCAGAAGGCGTATCTCTTCCAGCAATTCATGGTTGAGTCTCTGGGCTTCGTCAATGATCAGCACCACCTTCTGGTAGGCGGAGAAGGCCTTCAGCAAAAATTTCTTAAAATGGATCAGAAATTCTCCTTTGGACTTAAACGATTGCCTCATTTTGAGTTCGCTGGCCAGGAAGTTGAAAAAGTCCAGCCTGTTCATATCCGGATCCGGAATAGTGACCACGATCGTCGCCAAATCGATCGACTGTATGAGGTAATGGATTAAAGCGGTCTTGCCGGTGCCGACGTCACCGGTTAAAACCAGGAAGCCTTTGTCGTCTATGATTCCATATTTCAGGTGGGCCAGTGCCTCTTTATGCTTTTCACTCAGCCACAAAAAGGACGGGTCGGGGCTTATGTCAAACGGCTTTCTGTCCAAGCCATAATGTTTTAAATACATTTGATTTTCTCCTTAGGGTGTATCGTAAAATTTGCTGCAAAAATCATGCTCAGGCTGATTTTTTAATATTTCGTGTAATTACAGTAGATTGCTTTTTAAGTTGGACAACAAAGTGAAAATTTTTCCCTAATTTTGGGAAGAAAAGTTCACAATTTTTGTATTTTGCAAGCTGTCTGTCGACATTACCCTGACCGTGGTTCGTCACCCGTGTACCGCACGGCGCTTTACTTTGAGATTGCGTTTTTGTGGTTTCTGCCTTAAGTACGGTTTAACATTGGACAATTGAGCTGGACCGTTTTTATGTTGGCAGCCGGATAAAGTAATTAAGCGGTGAGAAACCTTGAATGGCAGGAACAAAATCAAAATCCTAACCGTCTCGGATGTGATTGAGCCGACATTGAAGCAGCCGTCAGACACCGGGCAGTTTCGGGGCATCGATCTGATTATTTCCTGCGGCGATCTTCCGCCGGAATACCTCTCCTTTCTGGTCGATTCGATGAAAGCCCCCCTTTACTATGTCGGCGGCAACCACGATATTCGATACGAGGCCAAGCCGCCGGGGGGCGGTTTAAATCTTCACGGCAGGCTATTAAAGTTTGAGGGGATTAATATTCTTGGATTGGAGGGCTCGCATTGGTACAATGGGGGACCGTATCAGTACACCGAGGATCAGATGCGATCCATCATTCGCCGGCTGCGGCCCAGACTCTGGTGGCGGGGCGGGGTTGATGTGGTCGTCGCCCATGCCCCGCCCCGGCACATTCATGATGCGGAAGACCCCTGTCACAGGGGATTTGAATGCTTTCGCCGGCTGATTGAAAAATACCAACCGAAATATTTTATCCATGGGCACATTCACAGAGCATTTGACGACCCTTCCGACCGGGTAACGGTGGTCGGTAAGACCAAAGTGGTAAACACGTATGGGTATAACATCCTGGAAATCGAAAATTAGCGCAACACTGAATCGGTTTGGGAGCTTTCAACCCCCGGCAGATGAAGCCCCGGAAACTAAGAGTTTCAAGGATCAGCAGAAAGCTGAATCGGCCTATGATTCGCATGACCGGGGAATCAGATCTGTGGCCCTGGATCGGATTGTGGGCAGTGTCGGCCGCTATAAGGATTTTGACAGCCAGTTCAGGTTAAAGCGGCGTGCAGGATCCTCGGAGCGCTTGCAATGGATCAAGGATGCCATGCGACAGGGCCGCAATCTCGGGCCGGTAAAGCTTTACCAGATCAAAAATGAGTTTTATGTCCTGGACGGCAATCATCGGATTTCAGCAGCCAAAGAGCTCGGCCAGGACGAAATTCTGGCCCATATTGTCGAGTTGGTCCCCACCGATGACTCGCTGCAAAACATTCTTTTTCGTGAGCGCGCCGAATTTGCCGACCGCACCCGGCTGCCGGTTGAAATAAATGTAACCGAAGTCAATCAATATGCCCATCTGCTGGATCAAATTTCAGAGCACCGGGAATTTCTGCAGCAAGGCAGTGAGAAGGAGGTTGCCTTTGAAGATGCGGCCCTGGACTGGCATAAAACCATCTATCGTCCCCTCTGCAACATCATCAAAAATGGACGGTTGGGGGAATCTTTTCCTGAGCGGACCATTGCTGATCTGTATGCCTATATTACCCTTCACCAGTGGAAAGAGGGCCGCAAGCGTCGTTACGGCATTGGGATAGATAAGCTGATTCAAAAAGACATGGAGGCGTTTCGAAAAAAAATGGGCGAGTTAAAAGACTCCGAATATCCGGAAATGAAACAGGGCATCACGATTTTTATTTTGATGAACGTGCAGGCCAGAAAAGAGATTAAACTGATGGAAAAACTCTACGAACTGGAGCCGGTCCGTGAAATCCATTCGGTCCACGGCGACGTGGATATCCTGGTGAAAGTTGTGTTGACCCGGGATCTACTCAGTTCGGATGCTGAAATTATCTCCCAGTTCGTGCACGAAAAAATCCGCCAGCTGCCCGGCGTCAACAGCACCACAACGCTGATCCCCGGTATTTCCAAAATCAAGGATGCTGCACTACCCTGAACAACAACGGTTAGTACCTTAAAAGAAGCCTTTTTCCTGCGGTTCAGGCTCCGGCAGACCGAGGTGTCTGCAGATGACTTTTTCAAGGTCGACTTCTGAAACATCGGTGCCTTCCACGACGATTTCATTACCCAGCATTACGGCCGGTGCCACCGGCAGGTCCAACTCAAAGTATTCGTCGGTCATATACTCGTCTTTCGGCTTGGCGATGGTCTCGATTTCAACATTAATTCAGCCATCACTGAGCAAAGTTATCAAATGGTAATGTTTGTGTAAGCTTCAGGTAATTATTTTATGGCTAACATAAAAATTTTTAGATACAAATGGTATGACTATAAGTTAATGAGATCTAAAAATTTCTGAAAATACGTGCCCGGCGCGGGCGGTGAGTTGCTCGTCAGCAGGGGCCCGGTTTGGTTGCTGCTTAAGTTGCAGCCGGTTTGAATCCCAAATAAATTACCTGAAATTAAAAACATGGCCAACAGAGGGTTTGTGTTTTCAGTTTTGTTTGTTTTGATCCTGGGGCTGATACATTCGGCAAAGGCAGCAGACAATCAAGACGGTCAGGGTATCAAGCAACATGAAAAAATGATTGAAGAAATAGAAGAAAAAAAAGAGGAGGAGGAAAAGGAAGGCGCGCAAGGTCCAGGCATTGAGCAAAAGTCCCGTGAAAAGATCGAGCTGAATGGTTTTGTCGAACTTAACTATGAATATCTTGACGTGCAAGATATAGATGATGATGCTAGCGGCAGCAGCTCTGATTTTTTTCTAAGTTCGGTGGCCATCGCGCTCAGAGTTTTTTTTAACGAGTGGAGCAAGGCCAAAGTTGTGCTGGAATTTGAGGATGTTGGCAGGAACGATGGCTCCGAAAGATTCCACCTGGATGAGGCCATTGCTACTTTGAAAGCACCATGGATACCGTTGTATTTTATCGGCGGTAAAACGGTGATGCCGTTCGGTGTTTTCGAAGACCGCCTGATTGAAGGCACCCTTGCCGAAGATTTATACGAGATCGACGAATTGGGCGCCACCCTTGGCTTTGCCCCGGATTTTTTTGGGCTGGATATCTCATTATCAATCTATGAAGATGCGCGCATCGCGGAGAACCTGCACGATTTTGATACCCACGAGTTCAGTTCCGAGCACCATAAAGAAGATCGCTTTGATTCTTATATCGCCAATGTCACGCTGGCGCCTGTCGGAGACACAATCACCGTGAGCGCTTTTTACGACAGCGAACCCGGTGACGGCAGACGCAACGAATCTATCGGCGGTGCTTTCACGTTGAATTTCTGGAAGTTCATCCTGGACACTGAATATATAACCGCCCTGCAGCGGGAGAAAGGAGAAAACGGCGAGGAAAACAGGGAGAGTGCTGCTGTTGTGGGGCTTGCGTTTGACGTGCTGGATTCGTTGCAGCTGGCTACACGCTATGCGGTTTTCGATGATGATAACCCGGGCGATCAGGACGGCGTTCTTGATTACCGGTTTATTGCCGGATTCAACTACTCTTTTATAGACGTTGTCGATATATCATTTTTAGAGGATGCTATCTTCTCCTTTGAATACCGGTTTTCAAAATATGAAAAGGAAAAAGGCAGCGAAGCCGCTGATTCACAAAATATGCTCCAGCTCCAGCTGGCTCTCGAATTTTAGCAAGCAGCGTCGAATAAGTGTTCAGGGCTAATTTATACTCTTATCCTAATTTTTTATGATGGAATTATGCCATGCGGCTACTGCTAGTAGAAGACGACAAAAAGATCGCGTTGTTTGTCACAACCGGCCTGAAAGAAGCCGGTTTTGCCGTGGATCATGTCATTGACGGCGAGGACGGCTTACACCTTGCTTTAAGCGAACCCTATGATCTGGCCGTTATCGATTTGATGCTGCCGACCGTCGATGGGCTGACCATTATTAAACAAATGCGCAACCACGATATCAACACACCGGTGCTCATCTTAAGCGCCAAACGCTCGGTAACCGAGCGCGTAAAAGGTTTGCAAACCGGCGGCGATGATTACCTGGTCAAGCCCTTTGCCTTTTCCGAGCTTTTGGCCCGGGTGCAGGCCTTGATGCGGCGATCATCCCGCAGCAATTCTCCGGTCGAAATCAAGGTTGCCGACCTGGCTTTAAACCTGGTCACCCGCAAAGTTCTCAGGGCCGACCGGGAAATTGACCTGCAGCCGCTGGAGTTTTCCCTTCTTGAATACCTCATGCGCAACAACGGGCGGGTGGTTTCCAAAACCATGATCATGGAACATGTCTGGGATTACAACTTTAATCCCCAGACCAATGTTGTCGAAGCCCGCATATGTTATCTGCGGGATAAAATTGATAAAGACTTTGACGCAAAATTGATTCATACCGTCCGGGGGGTTGGATATGTTCTTAAGGAAAATTAAAATTCTGGGGAACTCCCTCTTATTTCGCCTGACAATTCTGTACACCCTGACCTTTACATTGCTGGCAATCATAAGCTTTTCGGTTTTTTACTACCAGATTTATTCGGTGACGATGGAACAAATGGATGAAGAACTGATGGACGATACCGCATACTATTCCGAACATCTGGCCCGATCGGGTTTGGTGAGCCTCAAAAAAAAACTGATTGAAGAAACAGCGTCGGATAATCCGGAGGAAGAATTTTATCGCCTTATCGATTTTAAGGGTAACGTTCTGGGCGCATCGGACATGTCGCCATGGAATCCCGTTGATAAAACCGCTATCGTTGAGGAATTTAAAAATAGTAAAATCAGCTATAAATTCGAGACCATTAAACGACCGGAGGAGGATGATAAGGCCCGTATGGTCTCTGCCGTCATCGGGCCCGACACCATTCTGCAAAAAGGCGAATCCCTTGAAGAAGCCGGTGAATATCTGGAAATTTTCCGCAACCTGTTTTCGATACTGACCGGTTTCCTGATAACTGCTTCGGCAATTATCGGGTGGTATCTGGCAAAGCGGGCTCTAACCGACATGGCGGATGTCACCCAGACAGCTGAGGAAATAGCGCAGGGATCCTATGACCGGCGGGTTGAAATCAAGGGCCGGTACAGGGAAATCGAACGGCTGGGCACCACATTCAACAAAATGCTGGATCGCATCCAGATTCTGTTAAGGTCCATGAAAGAGATTAACGACAACATCGCCCATGATCTCAGAAGTCCACTGGCCCGAATTCGCGGCATTGCTGAAATGACTCTGACGGATGAGAAATCCATTCATGATTACAAAGAAATGGCTATCAATACAATCGAGGAATGCGACAGTCTGATTGACATGATCAACACCATGCTGGACATCACGGAAGCCGAAGCGGGCGTCAACGGCACCACTGATGAAGAGTTTGATGTTGTGACAATCATATCGCAGGCCTGTGAGCTGTTCCGTCCGATCGCCGACCAAAATGGAATCGAATTGACATCCAGTCTTCCAGAGGCTTTGCCCTTTCAAGGCAGCAAAAAGAAGATGCAGCGAATCGTTACCAATATTTTGGAAAATGCGATAAAATATACCCCTGAGCAGGGAACCGTTGCCGTTTCGGCCACAGCCGATGATGGCAAGATACAGATTATATTTAATGATACCGGTGTCGGTATTTCCGCCGACGATCTGCCGCATATATTCGAGCGTTTTTACCGTTGTGACAGAAGCCGACCCCAGGGCGGGGTCGGCCTGGGCCTCTGTCTGGCAAAGGCCTACACAGAGGCGATGAATGGTTTTATCACTGTCACCAGTACCGTAAGCAAAGGCAGTACTTTTACGCTCAGTTTTGTTCAATAGTTTTATATTCACCAGAGCCCGCCTTTCTTCATAATTGAGGCGGCCTGCGGACGAAAAGGCGGTTCCCAGTCTGACGCCGTCAGAGCCCGCTCATTCCCGGGACCGGCAATGCCGGCAGGAAGGGCATAATGAAAATTCTAATGGTCGATGATGCACCCGACCTGCTTGACCAGCTCCGGCGGGAGCTCAACCGGCAAAAATACGATGTGGATACGGCCGCTGACGGCGAAGCCGCCCTGGACAAACTGTTTGACAATTCCTATGACCTGGTTTTGCTGGACATCATGCTTCCCAAAATTGACGGGTTAGCTGTTTTAAAGGAGCTGCGCCGGGCGAAAATCCAGACTCCGGTGCTCATGCTGAGCGCCCGGGGGGCCGTGGAGGAAAAAATCAAGGGGCTTGATTACGGGGCCGATGATTACCTGGCCAAACCCTTCGCCATGGCAGAGCTGATGGCCAGAATCCGCTCGCTTCTCAGGCGCGGCGGCGAACAGGGAGATGCCGTGCTGGTTATCAGGGGCATCACCCTGGACACCAAAACCCGCGAGGTCCGCCAAAAGGACCGCCGCGTGGAACTGACGCCCAAAGAATTTTCTATCCTGGAGTTTCTCCTGTACAACAAAAACCGGGCGGTTTCACGCTTCACCCTGGCCGAGCATGTCTGGGGGGATGAATTCGATCCATTTACGATGTCCAATTTTATCGATGTGCACATAAAAAACCTGCGCCGCAAACTCGGTGATGCCGATGCGAAAACAATCATCCGTACCATTCGCGGCATCGGTTTCATCATCGAGGAAACCCCGCAATGAAAATCCGCAATAAAATTACGCTGTGGATCACCGGCGCCGGGGTCCTGGCCAGCCTCGTATTTTCCATTATTATTTTCGAAGAGATGAAAGAGCAGCCGTTCCGGTTGATTGACGGGGAGCTGGAAACCATGGCCCAGGTGATGGTGCGCCTGGTCCAATCTGCACCAATGCAATCGACAAATTCCGCCGGCGACGATTTGCCCTTTGATGGCCAGCGATACTGGATCAAAATATATGATCAACGCATGCAGGCTGTCTATCAGAGCCGGCTGTGCCGTTATGCCGATTTGCCGCTTTACAACAAGGGCAAAGGCTACACGGTCAGAACCAGCGTTGCTAAAGAACAGGTCGATCTGGACCAGGATGCCCAAAGCGAGGTGACGTTTCGGGTAAAAACCCTGCGTTTCCAAAAGCAGGGCGCGGCTTATATTGTCCAGATCGGCAAGCCCATCGAGAAACTGGATGAGGAGATCCTAGATCTCATACAGGGTATTGCCGCCGGCCTGGCGGCGGCCACCGTGCTGCTGATTGGAATCAGCTATGTGATCGCCGGCAAAATTTTAAAACCCATCAGCACCATCAACCGCCTGGCCAAAGATATCAATGATCAGACGCTGAACCGGCGCATACCGCTTGGAAAAAACCACGACGAAATCTTCCGGCTTTCCGAATCGCTTAACCGGATGTTCGACCGGTTGCAGGAGGCTTTCGACCGCCGGAAACAGTTTATCGCCGATGCCTCCCACGAGCTGAAAAGCCCCATTACCATGCTGCTGCTCTCGCTGGAGGAGGCTGTCCAGCGCCCGGACTTGCCGGATGGCCTCAGGCAGCAGCTGATCCGTCAGACGGACATCCTGCGCCGGATGAGCCGCCTGGTAAAAAACCTGCTGGATCTATCGGCCCTTGAGTTGCAGGAAACCATAAGCACGGACGGATTTGACCTCGCCAAGCTGATTCGATCCATCCTGGAAGATTATGAAGATGTTTTTACCGCCCGAAAAATAGAGGTTGCCGGAGACATTCCGCCAAAGCTCCTAATGCGGGGGGATCCGGAAAAGCTGCAGCGGATGCTGATCAATCTGGTCGACAACGCCGTCAAATACAACCATGAAGGGGGCAGCATCCGAATTAATGCATCCGGAAAAGACCGCGACATTGAACTGTCCCTGTCCAACACCGGCAGTGGGATTCCGCCTGAGGACCTGGCCCACGTGTTTGAAAAATTCTACCGTGTGGAAAAATCCCGTTCACCCCAATTTGGCGGTGCCGGGCTCGGCCTGACCATTGTCAAGCGCATCGTTGAACTTCACGGCGGCCGTATCCGAATAAAAAGTGAACCGGACGGCTGGACCCAGATTGATATTGTTTTTCCCGGCTTGTCGTGAGGTTCACCTTAAGGTCGAGAAAACCATGCAGCAGCTCAGCAATTTTGTTTTTTTTTTGCCATTTTGGGCAGCACGCTGCCAGGTTCCTACCTGGCTGAATCCGCCCGAAATGAATTAAAACGGAAAGGCCTAAACGCTTACCCGGCAACAAATTCCCCGGTTTACCCTGACCCTGCTCAGCCATCCGGCTGGAAAAAACTCAGATCGGCGGAAATATCTTTGACCAGCGGAATTACTGGGACGGAAATACATCGATAATCAGGCGGCGATCTTCACCGATTCTTCATAAAGATGCGGTATAAAGATGCGGTATAAAGATATGTTGGCAGATACTTTCAAATACATGGATCAAGCAACCTGGTTTAGCATCAGCCGGATCGGACAACTTGCCCTATCAAGGGTATCCGGGCCGTCTGTAAATCTCTTGACATGGATTTACCGCTGTCCGGCAAAAAACTTTGACCGGTTTATCAGCCGATTTTCCTACCGGTGCAAAGCCCTGCCAGACTTATTCGAAAATCTGCCCCTATCCCCGGCAAAAACAATATTTGAAAACTTGTATCACACCTGCCGCCTTCAGTTAAAAGACGTCAGGCTACATTATTTAATTTGGGAGGACCTTTGTATGAGCTGGATGAAGACCCAGGGTGTTCGGATACCCCCAAAACTCAAGTGGACCGCGAGTATTGCAATCTTAATTCTTTTTTTACCTGCATGTTATTTCATCTATATGGAGGAACAGGGCAATTTTCATGTGATCACCCCCGGCCAAGCCTATCGCTCCGCCCAGTTGGATCGTGACGAGCTTGAATATTACCTTCCGAAATACAATATAAAAAGCATCCTGAACCTGGCGGCCAGTCATTCCTCTGATCGCAATTACAGAGACGAAATAGAAGTTTGCCGGGAATTAAATATTGTGCATTACGATTTACGCCTGTCGGCTGAACGGAAGCCTTCGAGCCATAAAATTGATCGGCTTATCGCCATTTTGAAAACCGCGCCGCGCCCGGTTCTGATACATTGTAAAGCCGGTGCGGATCGCACCGGTCTGGCCGCCGCCCTATGGAAGGTAATCGTTGACCGAGAGCCCAAATCCCGGGCTAAAAAGCAATTGTCGCTCCGATTCGGCCATATGCCTTTTGGCCCGACAACTGCCATGGATAATTTTTTTGCAGAATGGCAGCCGCAACAGGTCTATTTACAACCATAATTCTCCGCTAAGCTTCTGATAAAGGGATGTGTCAACCCTAAACCATCGTGAAGGGGAATGGCTGTTGCCGTCCAATTTCGAAAACCACCCCTACGTCATCAAAATGTTGACCGACCAGTGGGAAAAGGATAGCTTTAGCGGGGAGATCGATCCAATCTCTGAATATCCTATTCTTGAACTTTAGGGATAACCATAAAAAGCAATTCAATGGCAATTGCAGTCAGGTGGTTTCATCTATGCCGGAATCCATGGTGGAACAGAAGTCAGGGCAAAGGCGCCACATACAGTTTATTATTTATTTGCTGATCCTCGGTACGATCGTCCTTTTTTACCGTCTGGGCGATAGAGACATGTGGACCGGTAATGAGTCGGAGTCTGCCGTTGCCGGTTGGGACATGGTGCAAACCGGGCGTATCCTGGTGCCGCACTTTTTAGACCAGCCCTTCGTCGACAACCGTCCGCCGGGCGCCTGGTGGCTGATAGCGGCCGTTTACAAACTGACGGGCGTTCGCAATACCTGGACCGCCCGCCTGCCCTCGGCGCTGGCGGCACTGGTATGCATCCTCCTGGTATACGCCATGGGAAGGAGGGCCGCCAACGCGAACGCCGGCTTTGTGTCCGCTCTGATTCTGATGGGGATGTTGTACTTCGTATTGCTGGGCCGAACGTCCCAGCAGGATATGCTGCTGACATTGGCGACGACAATATGCCTGTGGGCGTTTTGGCGGTCCCTGGATAACAGCGAACCAGGTTTGCGCTTTGTCCTGGCCTTCCAGGTCTTTCTGGGCTTTGGGGTGCTCATGAAGGGACCGGCGGTGGTCATCAACATCGTCAGCTCGCTGGCCGCCTATGTCCTATACTCGCGGTGCTGGCGCGATATCAAGTGGGTCAGTTACATTGTCACCCTGCCGGTGAGTCTTTGTCTGTCGCTGTGGTGGTATCTCTACGTATGGGTCGAGTGGCCCTCGCTGCGGGATGTGCTGGTGCATAGATTTACCGATCAATCTTCGATCCACGTCGAGGCTTTTTATTTTTACTTTCTTCATCTACCCGAGCTGCTTGGACCAGTTATAGTTTTTCTTCCCCTGCTAGCATTAGGCTGGAGGAAGGCCAGCCCGGCTCAACGGCGCGGACCGCTCGGATTGTTTTTGATCTCAGCCGTGACCATGTTTTTTGTGTATTGCCTGTTTGCGTCCAAGCGGACCCATTACCTTGGCCCGCTATTGCCGGCGCTTGCCCTGGCATTCGGGCTCTTGATTGAAAATCAGCGGCTTGACGAGGGGCGCTACCTTCCGATCGCAACGCTGACCATCGCAACCCTAAATCCACTGCTCCTGCTGATCTGGATTTTCGCGGCACCCGCTCAAATGCGTCTGGAGGGTGCATATCGGGATTGGGGGATGCTGGCAGTTCTTGTCGCCATCGTGACCTGGTCCTGGGTGGTGCTGCGTGGCGGCCGACGAAGGACATCCTGGAAAGCCGCCTGGATAGCCTGTGTCATTGCGCTGGCATTTTTTATGGGCGATATTTATCAGCGTGCGGGTAACACATTGATCTCCCGGGAGTTTGCCGAGAAGGTAGCCCAGGCCGTTCCTGCCAACGCCCGGCTAGGGACCCTTGACGAACACGCGGCCCTTCTATTCCACCTCGGGCGGCCCGTGGAATATGTCGAAATTGCCGACGCCAACCACTTTCTCGAAAATGCCAATCACTACCTGATCGTTCGTAAAGAATCCGATCTTGAGCAGATCGATGAAAAATTCAGGCGGAACATCGTCCTCGAATACCCCTACCGACACCGACGCCCCGCATACCTCCTGAAAGGCAGGCCAATGGCCGGTACAAACTAAAAACAGGGTGATATTTTTTCAAATAAGGATAAAGCAACATGTTTGAGCAATCTGACAACCCTTCCAACCGCTCGTCTGCATCCTTTTCAACCAGATATTTACTCGCATTTCTTATTTTGTTTGGCGGTTTCGCCATTTTTTTTAACCTGGGCGGCCGCGGGGTCGAAAACAAAGATTATCTCCGATATCCCGAGATTGCCAGAGAAATTTTGGAATTAAACGATTGGACCATCCTGCGCTATGAAGGGGAAATCTATGTCGATAAACCCCCGCTTCATTTCTGGATGATCGCCGGCGCGTATAAAATTTTTGGGGTTACCCCTTTCGCAGCCCGCGTCCCGGCAGCGATGGCAGCCCTGGCAGGGCTTCTAATGGCTTTCTTACTGGGCCGCAAGATTTTCCAAAACTCAGAGACAGGCTTTTTAGCCGCCCTTATCCTGCTTTCGGCTTACGGTTATTTCTGGTGGGCGCGGCGGACGCGAATCGATATGGAGTTTTCCGTGTGGTTCTCTCTGGCGCTTATCTTTTTTTACTACGGGTTAGAGGCAACCAGCAACCTTCGTAAATCGTTTTGGTATATGGCCTTTTGGCTTGCCACCGGCTGCGCTTTCATGGACAAAGCCTTCATTGCGCTGTCTACCCTGGTCGTGGTTATCCCTTACAGTGTCATGGTAAGTGTTTCAAAACACGATGCGCGTAAAGTATCTCCCTTCCTTCTTCTGGCCGCCAGCCCCGTGGTGGCGTTGCCCATACTGCCCTGGGTGGTAGCGCTGATGAATCATCCCGAATATTCAGCATACCGGGCCCTTTTGGAGCAAACCAAAATTATGACGAGGCATGAGGGGTTTTTCTTTTATTTTTACGAGTTTCCGGCCAAGTTTTTCCCTGCCATTCCTTTTTTCTTTATGGGGGTATGGGCTTTTTTCAAACACCGCCGGGAGATTGCGGAGCGCCGCGCATTGGTATTTCCCCTGGTCTGGATTGCCTCCTATTTAGTGATATTGCATTTAACGGCGGCAAAGAACACCCGCTACCTGCTTCCTATATTTCTGCCTTGTGCCCTTGTGAGCGCATGGTCTATTCAGTTTTATCTGCAACAGGCTGCCCGGGTTATGAAAAAAGTGCTGCACCGGGTCAACGGTGTCTTCTGCGGAGTGGCAATTCTCAGCCTGGCGGTGCCTTTTATTTTTGCTTTTAAATCAAACATTTCTCTTATCAAACCATTACCTTATGTCGCTGTTTTGCTTGGTGTTTTCCTTATTGCCTGGATATATCGGCCCCTTAAATACGCCGGCTTTTTTATCAGTTTCACTGTGCTGCTGTTATCGATCGAAATCGGGGAGGGAGTCCACGATGAAAAGACCTCGGCCTATAGCGGCATCAGCCAGACATTACATGCCGAGGGCGTCTCAGCCGAGGAGATCGCGATTAACCCATGTTCTGATAGATCCAGATGGGGTGTCGGCTTTTACTATAACGCGCGTTTGCGCTGTGCGGATAATTTAGCTGCGCTTGCAACTGATCCGCAAGTCCGGGGCATTGTGACGACGCAGCAGGCACTTGAGGAGCTGCCGTCAAATGTTGACCGGAAGAAATTTGGCCGGGTGTATTCATTTGATGAAGGACGGGTCGTTATCATCAAATAAAAAGGGACCCATACGACAAACCACCGCTCTATAATTGGTTGGCTGCCTTCTCGTTTCTGGTTTCAGGCTTTACAGAGTTTGCGGCACGTCTGTCGGCCGATGACAGTCCTCCAAAAAAAATTTTTACCAAAATCGAAAACACGATAATTGCAGTTGCAACGGATTGATATGCTATTGACTTTTCGATTGAATCCAAATAATTTCACCTATTTAGTTATTTAAAATAAGGAGCAAGCCCATGAATGTCCCTTTTGTAGATTTAAAGCGCCAGCTCGACCCGTTGATGCCGGGAATTCAGGCCGCCATCAACAGTGTTATCGACCGATGCGCATTTATTAATGGCGCCGAAGTTAAAGACTTCGAAAAAAAAATGGCACAGTGGCAGGAAATTCCCGCAGTCTGCTGTGTTTCCAGCTGCACCCATGCGCTGTACCTCACCTTGAAGGCCCTGGGGGTGGGAAAGGGTGACGAGGTGATCACGGTTCCCAACACGGCATTCCCAACCAGTGAAGCCATTAACCTGGCGGGGGCCGAGGTGGTTTTTGCCGATATTACACCCGGGCTTTTTGCACTGGATCCCCAAAAGGCAGAGCAGGCCATTACGGAAAAAACCAGGGCGATAATTCCGGTTCATCTATACGGAATTCCCGCTGATATGGATGCTTTCATGAAACTGGCGGCCAAGTATAATCTTTTTATCATCGAGGATGTGGCCCAGGCACAGGGGGCCAGATATAAAGGCCGACGGGTCGGTACCTTCGGCCATGCCGGCTGTTTCAGTTTTTTTCCCTCTAAAAACCTGGGAACCTTCGGCGACGGGGGGGCGGTCGCTTCGGCCGACGCTGAATTGGTCAAAAAGGTGCGAATGCTGGCCAATCACGGCCGGGAGGAAAAATATACGCACATTTTAAAGGGAACGAACAGTCGCCTGGACACCTTTAAGGCCGCTCAGCTTTCCATCTGTCTGGAGCATTTGGATCAGTGGAACCGGGAAAGACGCAAGGCCGCCCAGCTTTATGATGAATTGCTGCGGCCCTATGAAGCCATCAGCCGACCGCAAGTCCCGCCGGACTGCGAAGTCGTCTGGCATTTATATGTGATTCGTTATACCGACCGCGAAAAACTGGCCGGTTTTCTCAGCGAAAGGGGGATAAAAACCGGCCTGCATTATCCGTTGCCGTTGCATTTGCAGCCGGTCTACAATTATCTGGGATTGACCCAGGGAACATTGCCCGAGGCCGAGGCAGCCTGCCGGGAAGTCCTTTCCCTGCCGATGTTTCCTAAAATTACCGCCGATGAAATTAAGACCGTGGCAAATGCCATCGGTCAATTCCTTGCGTCCCCCCACTAGGATTGGAATAATATGGAGCCATCAAAAATAGAGTTATCCGTGGTTATCCCGGTTTACAACGAGCAAGATAACTTGAAACCGCTGCTGGAGGAGCTCTTTCCGATTCTAAATCAGATCGGATGGGGCTTCGAGGTCATCTGTGTCGATGACGCCAGTACGGACAAGAGCTTTTCGGTTTTGCAGGAGCTACAGAAAAAGTTTGCCGAGCTCCGAATCGTCCAGCACGCCATTAACTGCGGTGAAAGTGCCGGCGAGGCGACCGGGTTTGCCAATGCCCGCGGTGATTGGATTGTTACCATGGATGCGGATCAGCAAAATGATCCGGCCGATATTCCGGCCCTGTTGGAGGCTTCCAAAGATGCGGATGCAGTCTGCGGGATTCGCCGGCAGCGTGAAGATGACTGGGTGAAACGAATCTCTTCCAGGATAGCCAATGGATTCCGAAACTGGGTAACCCAAGACACCATTTCCGATGCCGGGTGCACCTTTCGGGCGCTCAGAAGAGAGGCCCTCAGGGAGATTCCTGTTTTCAACGGTATGCACCGTTTCCTGCCGACCTTGATGCGGCTGCAGGGGTTTACCGTGGTCGAGATTGGCGTTAATCATCGACCCAGAACTTTGGGGCAGTCCAAATACGGTGTCGGCAACCGCATGTTCCGGGGCCTGGTCGACTGCTTCGCCATTTTGTGGTGGCGCAAACGCTGCCTGCCCACGAAACGATATCGGTCTGGCAATGAGGCGGTATCACCGTGAAAAACCCCGCCCAAAGGCCCGAAAATTCAGCCAGGGGGCCTGAAATTGAAAAATCAGACCCTGATAAAGAATTCCGGAAAAATCTGATTAAAGCCGCCCTGCTGGTCATCCTGATTGTTTCCGCCCTTGCCGGCGTCCATTTTTCTCCCTGGGGAGAATATCTGAAAATATCAAACCTCGAAATATTGCAACAAAGACTGCAGGATTTTAAAGGACTGGCGCCGGTCATTTTTCTAATCGGCGGTGCGGTGCTGATAACCCTGGGGACGCCGCGATCGGTGGTCAGCATTCTGGGCGGTCTGGTCTTCGGGTTTTTGGGGGGAATTTTGCTGGCGTTGCTGTCGGCATTGCTGGGGTCGACAATGATTTTTGGGCTGACAAAATGGCTGGGCAGACCCCTGTTCAAGCAAAAGGTCGGTGAATACCTGACGGCCATTGAAAATCACACCAAAGCCGATGGATTGCTGCTGGTGATTATCATGCGCCAATTGCCATTGACCAGCCTGTTAATAAATGTGCTCATCGGATTGACTTCCATTTCATGGGCCATCTTCATGCTGGGCTCCATCATCGGCCTGTTGCCCGAAACGATCATTTTTAGCCTTTTCGGCAGCAGCCTGCAGGAAAGTTTTATCCTGCGCGTATCGGTGGCGTCATCTTTGTGGATTATTCTGATTCTCGCTATCAGGTTCTTTTTCCGGCATTCACCTCTGGCTCAGGCCTTGGCCCGGAAACTGAAAGCCATCAGGCCCGGCAATGGGTAATATACGAAAGGGGCATCCTATGAAAATCATGCAAATCGGTACGGGACGCTGGGGCAGCAACCACCTGCGGGTCTGGTCCAATCTATCGGTCGATCTCTATGTCGCTGAAATTTCAAAGGCCGGCAGACAAAAGTGTCTGGACCAGGGCCTGCCGGAAGATCACATCACCGCTGATTACAACCAATTTCTGGACCTGGTTTCCGCAGTGGATGTGGTTACCCCGGCGCCTACTCATTTTTCTCTGTGCAAACAGTTTTTGGAAAATGACAAAGATGTTTTTATCGAAAAGCCTGTTTGCGAAACCTGCGCCCAGGCGGCCGAACTGGTTGCCCAGGCGGCCAAAAAAAATGTGGTTTTTCAGGTCGGACATATTTTCCGCTACGATCCGGCGACCGATTTCATCAAGGAATTCTTGCAGGCGGGTGAACTCGGAAAAATCAAAACCCTGTCGGGGATCTTTTCAGGATTCAAACGGCCGCGGGCCGACGGCGGGGTTACGATTTCCGACGGAATTCATTTCATTGATTTTTTTAATCATATCATGGAAGCCGTTCCGCGAAAGGTTTTGGCCCGCTGTGAAGATCTTTTAGGCCGGGGCATGGATGACATGGCCTGGATCTGGATGGATTATGACGGTATTCCGGCGGTGGTGGAAGCCAATTACTTTTCACCGGGCAAAAAACGGCTGATTACCATAACCGGCGAAAAAGCCACATTGGTCTGCGATTTTGCGTCCTCCCAGGATAAAATAAAAATTTATCGCAATCAGCACATCCTGGATGAGGACACCTGGAAAACGGTCGGTGGTGAAATATTGCACAAAGAGATTCTGCCGGCCGAACCCCTTTTTCTCGAACTTAAGGATTTTGTGGATTGCGTCCAAAACCGAACCTCCCCCCGGGCCTGTGCCGCCGACGGGCTGAATTCCATGCGAGTGGTCGAAGCGGCCATGCGCTCGCATGCCGAAGGGCAGGCGATTGTCCTTTAGCCACGGTCGGGGGTCTGTCCGGCCGGGCTGATTGCGACTGGAAACCGGTCCCACAATCCAAATCGGATGTCGGCGGCCAGAGATGACTTTGCAAGAAATGAGAAAAATAGAAATTCATTTTAAGAGTATATTCAAAAAATTCCAGAACCATTTATGGAATGATATAACCCGACGGGCTATTCATGATTGGTTGAATCTGGTGTTTTCGTATAGGGGAATTTGGTGCTTTATTCCCGCAATTCTGGGGGTTATTTTCGTATATTGGGCAAATTATTACTCCAAATCTTTGATATTGAAAGAATACCATGAGACATTAGCGATATATTTGATGAGTACCGCAGTCATCATGTTTCTGGTTCGTTCATTGCTTTACCGATTGGAAATTGATTATATTCTGCTGATAATGGCGGTAAACTTTCTTTGTCGTGAGATACATTTCGTCGGTACCGATAACGCGGTGGTTATAGTTGCAGCTATTGTTTTAGTTTGGATTTTATATTGGAAAGACCGGCTCTGGGCAAATATAGAGAATGCAAAGGCAGTCCAAATTGCCCTGGTGGGGACCGCCTTTACCTATTTTCTTTCAATATTAATAGCACGAAGAGTTTTTTCAATAAACCATTTAGGGTTACTGCCCAATGAAGCGCATGTACATATTGCATTGGAGGAAGTCCTTGAAAATATCGCCCATCTGTATTTGATTTTTATTGGAATTCTTGCTTTCTTTTCCATACCCGCAAAAAACCCGGAAAAAAGTAATTCAAAATATTAATAAAGCACTGCCCTGCTTGCAACAGCTTCTAATCCCTTACTCTTTTATACCGTCAGGAATTCCTGCCGGAGTAAAATTCTCACCGCCTGGAATTGACCTGCCTTTCTTTAGATTCGCCAAGGTTATCAAATGATAATATTCGGGTAAGCTTCTGATAAAGTTTTTCACTTAAGATCAGAATGGCTTTAGGACCCATCCATAGGATGTGAATTGGGGTTCATGGCAAAAACACAATTTAGAGATGGGCTCTAATGTCGTGTCCCAGAAACACAGTATAAAATTTTTCTACGTAAATTTGCATGATACCCATTCGTTATTCCCGCGCAGCAGACGGTGTCGCAATTGGCCAGTATGCAGATGTTGCTGTTTCGTCATTCCGGGCTTGACCCGGAATCCAGTGCTTTTTCAGACTATTACGCCGCTGGATGCCGGATCAGGTCCGGCATGACGGGCAGAATTAAAGCTCTTTTTTGATTTGCGACACAGTCTGCTGCGCGGGAGTGACAATTGTTTTGTATCTTATTTATAGGACAAGACACTAGTCAGCCATATGACCGTCCAGGGCTTGAAATAGTTTTTGCTCAAGAGCTCATAACAATGAAATTCTCAAAACAAATTGGTTTGTATACCGTCTCATTTCTTTTAGGAATTTTTTATCCTGTGACGGGTTTTGCTTCTACCCCCCAGGCTGAAATTACCCATCTGGTCATAAAAAATACCGAAGATTCTCTTCTGGTTGACATGAAAATTGACAGCGAATTTACCCCTGAAATGAGGACGGCGGTGTTAAACAGTGTGCCGGTCCGCATTACAATTTCACTCAGCCTTTATGAAGTCCACGACTTCTGGTTTGACCGCAAAGCCGCCGGCATAACGGTTATCCATGAGCTCCGTTACGATGCTTTAAAAAAGGTGTATAAAATCTTCCGCTCCCGGGGGATGCTGCAGCCGACCTACGTTGAAGATTTCGATACCGCCCGGCTGCTTATTTCTGAAATCAACAACCTGGAGGTCATAGCACTGAGAAATTTGAAAAAGGGTGAACAATATCAATTGATGGTCGGCACCGTGATCAGCCTAAAAAACTACCCCCTTTTTAACTTCTACCGGAAGTTTAAAACTGATCGCTACACAGTCAATTTCATTTATTAGAAACTATCTCACATTACGAAATAATAACTTTTCCGTAATCTTGCCGTAAGAATTCTTTGATATCAAAAAACTCAAGTTTAACCCGGGCTCCCCGGGTCTCGAACTGTGTCGTAAGGATCAACATGTATTTCTTCTTCATGGCATGCGGGTCCAGGGTCAAGCCCGGAATGACAAACCAACCCATTTGCCTATAAGCGGCAAAAGAAATAATGGTGACGCTGCCTGGTCCCGGGGCGTCCACAAACAACAACCAAAGGAGGTCGTTATGTTTACAGCCAAAGTCAGTGGAAAATCGAAAAGTGCAACTTTAAAAATTGTAGGGGCAATGTTGGCATTGATGTTTGTTGTCGTCTTGGGCCCCGGCCAAGCGCTGGCCCATGATGACCGGGATGATCATGATCGGGGAGGGGACCGGTGGCATCACAGGGCGGGTGCCTGCGAGCAGACATCCAAGGCGGCGTTAACAGCCTGCCAGTTTGCAGCGCAGGAAGAATATAGTCTGGCCTTGGGCAGATGCAAGAATGTCTCTAAAGATGAGCAAGACGAGTGCATAGCGGAGGCCAAAGAAGGTGACGACGAGAGCGAGGGATTTTATTCCGCACTGGAGGAGTGCGATGACCAGTATGATGCGCGTCAGGAAGTTTGCGCGGAGCTGGGCGGTGGGCCATACAATCCGAATATAGAGTCGTCGGAATTCAAAAAGCACCCCAGTACATCTGACAAACAGAATAGTTATTCCCCGTTGACAAAGGCAACCTACACCTACCGGAGTTACCAAGGTAAAATGGCCATTGAAGAGGATGTTGTTGAGGTGACTGACGAAATAAGAGAGATCAGCGGCGTTAATTGCGTCGTGGTAAGCGATATCGTCTCAGAGATAACAGAAGATGGGGAGCAGCAGGTGACCGAAGATACCACGGACTGGTATGCGTTGGATAAGGATAGGAATGTCTGGTACTTTGGGGAAATCTCTAAGCAATTAGAAGACGGCATACTTGTCGGAATCGATGGCTCGTGGACCACCGACAGTGAGGGGGCGAAGCCTGGATACATCATGCTTGCCAATCCAAAAGAGGGAGATGTGTACCGCCAGGAGTTTGCCCTCAGTGAGGCCGAGGACATGGGTAGAGTAGTTGGTGTAAATGAAAAGATTAATGATTTACCAGTGGATCAATGGGTTAAGGATCAGCTGATAGCTGTTACCGGTACCGGCATTTCTGGAAATTCTGAAGTTTTGCTGCACACCCAGGATTTTTCGGCGCTTGAGCCAGAAAGTGTCCTTGATGAGGGATACGAAGATAAATACTATGCTCCTGGTATTGGTGTTGTCCTTGTCATCGCTCCGGATGGGATAATTGAGGTGCTCGAAAAGATAGAGTAACTCCGTAAAAGTGAACTAAGGATTTTCCTATTTTGGGATTGCGGACTTTTGGAGATCGTTGGATTATTTTTCTGAGCGCTTTATCCTTGGAAACCTGTATGTTCCTGGTGGTGCCTTCTAAATTGCAGGCAGATGGCGCCACCGGGAACCATTCCCATGGTGATACAATTCGGCCCTGATTTAAAGTTTGTGGGAGCGGCATCCTGCCGCGATTTTCCCATGGTCTCTAACCCAATCAACTCAATCAACTCAATAAACCGATCAACTTACTCGACCCAGTTAAAGGTGCGATCCACGGCCTTTTTCCATTCCCGGGAGTATTTTTCCCTGGCAGCCGACGCCATGGATGGATGCCAGGTCTTGTCCTCGGCCCAGTTTTGCCGCAGCTCATCCAGCCCCGACCAGAACCCCACGGCCAGGCCGGCGGCGTAGGCCGCCCCCAGGGCGGTGGTTTCGGCAACCTTCGGGCGGATGACCGGCACGTTTAACATATCGGATTGAAACTGCATCAGCACTTCATTGGCCACCATCCCGCCGTCCACCTTGAGCCGGCTCAGCGCCACGCCGGAATCCTTGTTCATGGCGTTGACAATGTCACAGGTTTGATAGGCGCTGGCTTCCAGGACTGCCCGGGCTAGGTGCCCCTTATTGACATAGCGGGTCAGCCCGACGATGACGCCCCGGGCATCCGAGCGCCAGTAAGGCGCAAACAGGCCGGAAAAGGCCGGTACAAAATAGGCGCCGCCGTTATCTGCCACCGTTTGGGCCAGGGTCTCGATTTCCGGCGCCCTGGATATCAATCCAAGGTTGTCCCGCAGCCACTGGACCAGAGCACCGGTGATGGCGATGGAGCCCTCCAGGCAGTAGACCGGCGCATGGTCATTGATCTGATAGCCCAGGGTGGTAAGCAGGCCCTGGCGGGAGACGGTCGGGGTGGTGCCGGTATTGAGCAGGAGAAAACACCCCGTGCCGTAGGTGTTTTTGGCCTCGCCCATGTCAAAGCAGGTCTGGCCGACCAGGGCCGCCTGCTGATCCCCCAGGGCCCCGCAGACCGGGATTGCAGCCTCCAGGGGCCCGTCTTTTAAAGTGGTGCCCCAGGTGTTCTCGTCGGAGGAAGGCACAATCCGGGGCAGGATCTGGGGCGGGATGCCCAGGGTTTGCAGGATTTCTTCGTCCCATTTAAGGGTATATAAATCCATCAGCAGGGTGCGGCTGGCATTGGTGACATCGGTAACATGCGACCCGCCGTCGGGCCCCCCGGTGAGCCACCAGATGAGCCAGGTTTCCATGGTGCCGAACAGGGCCTCGCCTTTGTCCGCTGCTTTGCGGGCCGGGGCGACATTGTCCAGAATCCATTTGATTTTAGGTCCTGAAAAATAGGTGGCGACGGGCAGGCCGGTTTTGTCCCGAAATCGGTTTTGTCCGTGGTCCCGCATCAATTGCTTGCAAATTTCATCGGTGCGCGTGCACTGCCAGACAACGGCATTGGAAAAGGGCTTGCCCGTGTTTTTATCCCAGATTACCGTAGTTTCGCGCTGGTTGGTGATGCCGACGGCCGCCAGATCCGATCCGGCAAGACCGGCGTTTGCCAGGGCACCCCGGATCACATCCCGGGTGTTTTGCCAGATTTCAACCGGGTTATGCTCGACCCAGCCGGGTTTGGGGAAGATCTGTTCGTGCTCCTTTTGATCCAGTCCGACAATGGTGCCGCTGTGGTCAAAAATGATGAAACGGTTGCTGGTTGTGCCCTGATCGAGGGCGCCGATGTAGTTTGCCATTGCGGCTCCTCCTTAAGTTTTGGTTTCTATTCCTTCAGGAGATACAAACACATCCAGTCCGGTTCTCTGCCAGGTTGCCCGGGCCTGGGCCACCGTATCCACCAGCGGTTCCTGGCAGTTGAATGAGGTATTGAGCAAAACGTTGCAACCGGTCCGTTCCTGCCAGGCGGTCAGCAATTTTAAAATGAAAGGATCGTCGCCGGGGCCCACGATCTGGGGCCGGCTGGTTCCGTCCACGTGCGTAACCGCCGGAACTTCAGCGGCACTGGTGGGGACAATGTAAGACATAAATTTGCTCGGGACCCCCCAGTCGCCAAGCACCATGGGGGCAAAGGGACGGTACCATTCGCGGTGTTTGACGTGGTCGTTGAGGCGCTCCTTGCCGTCTGCCAGCCGCGGATCCAAAAGGATGCTGCGATGGCCGAGGGCCCGTGGTCCGGATTCGGCGCGGCCATAGCACAGCCCGACGCTGTGGCCCTGTTCGAGATAATCAATAATTTCGGGAATAAAATCCTCACGGATGTCACCGGCATCGGTTCCCAGGTAGGGGCTTAGAGCTGAAGGGTTGCGGGGATTTCCGAGAACATGATGCCAGACAAACAAGGCCGCCCCCAGGCTCAGGCCGCCGTCATGGGGCTGGGCGACTACCCAGGTGTCGTCGAAAAGGCCGCTCTGGTGAATGGCGGTGTTGGCAATGCAGTTCATCGAACACCCGCCGGTCATTACCAGGTTTTTAACCGGCCGCCAATTTTTGATGCGTTGCGCGGCTTCAAGATAATAATCCGTGGTGGCCTGCTGAAGGGAGGTGCAGACATCCTGGGCAAACGGTTCTTCGGGTGTCAGGGACAGGCCGTTGTCCCGGCCGAGTTTGTGACTCGGAAAGGCGGCAAACGGATGGTAGAGCATCAGGTCCTTTATGATTGCGACGATTTCGTCCCGGGCCGTGCCGTAGCTGGCCAGTCCCATCAGCTTTCCGGCACCTTCCAGGCGTTTCATACCGAAATTATATTCACCGATCGAGGCCCAGACCGAACCGATGTTAAGCTGCTTTTTTTTATATTCATGGCCCCAGCCGTATTCGATTTCGTGAATTTTGTTGCCGCTGCCGTAAGCCAGCGCACACATACGGTAGTCGCCGCCGCCGTCGGCGGTTAAGATTCCGGATTCTTCAAACGGAGATGCAAACAAAGCTCCGGCAATATGTGCCAGGTGGTGATCAACCGCATATCCCTTATACCAGCGGCCGAACATTCGGATTTTGTGCTGGCTGCAGCGACCCTCCGGCGCACCCATCCAGCCGTCCAGCATGTAATCGGCAAACCTGCGGTAAGTATCGCCCCTCAATTCCCACTGCCACCACTTGCCGTCCAGGGTGGGTCGCACCCAGGGATTGATGGCGATCATATCGATCGTTTCAGGGTCCCATTCATGGGCTGCCAGGATGCCGTCAAGGTCCATCATGCCCTGATCGTGCTTGGTGCGTGTCAGACGTTCTTTTTCAAGCACGGTCACCGGCTTTCCATCCTCAAGCAGGGTGCAGCTGGCGTCATGCCCGTAATAAACTGATAAAATCCGCATTCATCCTCCTGTCTCCAGATCATCCAAAACCAGTTCAAGTCCGGCAAATCGATCGATCAGCCAATATAGGGGTTTGAGATATCCGTGTCAACAGGGCCAGGCTCCCACATTCGATATCCCTGATTCCTATCTGAGAAAGCAGAACTATTCAATATTGATGAAATCGTAAAAAGTCATCTTCAGTTCATTTACGTCATTCCGGCGAAAGCCGGAATCCAGTGATTTCAATACGTTCTGGATGCCGGATCAAGTCCGGCCTGACGAATTCGGACTTTTTACGAGACCATCAATATTCAATCGACAATTTTCCATCGTTTCTGTTATAACACCTGAGAATTCATAAAAAGAGGTTTGATATGGCACGCTCAGACGTACATCCGTTCCACCAATTTGAACCCTGGCAGGTGTGGCCGGGATCCTTTGACAACCCCCCGGTGGATGGCCGTTTCCCGGTACCCGCCGATATTGGCCTGAAAATCACGCCGTCCACTGCGATTGCCTCGATCGGATCCTGTTTTGCCCGGGAAATCAAGCGGCGGCTCATTGAGAGGGAATACAACTATATAACCGAGGAAACCGACCATCCGGCGGCCATTCACGCCAGTGCGGCCTGGGAAAGGGTATACAACACCTTCTGTCTGCGCCAGATATTCGAATACACCTTTGAAAGCTGGAAACCCGATCTGCGCTGGTGGATTGCACCCCAATCCCAAAAAGTGCAGGATCCATACCGGCGTATCATTCTGTACGACAATGTTGAGGCGGCGGAAAATGATTTTGAACAGCATCGCCGGCATTCCCGGCGCGCCCTGCAGCGGGCCGAGGTGCTGATTTTGACCCTCGGGCTGACTGAAATCTGGCAGGACCGCAAGGACGGTTCGGTTATCAGTCTGCCGTCGGGACCCTACGTCAACGAAGGCGGGGATATGGAACGTTATGAGTTTAAGGTAAGCCGCTACGGGGAAAATCTTGACAACCTGGAACGGATTCATGCCATCATGTCGCAGCACAACCCCGACTGCAAGCTGCTGGTTACGATTTCACCGGTTAACCTGTGGGCTACCTTTCGCAAAGACCGGGATGTCATCAGCGCCAGCTGCAACTCCAAATCCACCCTGCGGGCCGCTGCCGACGAATTTGCCGTGCGGCATGAAAATGTTTTTTATTTTCCGGCCTTTGAAATGGCCACCATTTATCAACCGCTGGCCGGTCTCACCCATTTTGCTGACGGCCGGGAAAACTATCACGTCAACAAACCCACTGTAAAATTTATCATGCGCCATTTCTTTGAGTTTTATTCGAAGGGGACCTGAACGTTGGACCTGCAAATGGACATGTGATTTTCCGCCACGCACTATTTTGCAGCTAATAACCCGGGGTGTTACCATCCCGGGTTTCATATTTCTTCAAATAATAATATTGTCAATTAGACTGTTGTCTAATATTGTCCACCACCCGGCGGACGTCTGCCAGGCATCACCGGCCTTTGGGGTTTTTTTCAGTGCACCGGCAGTTGCCGAATTTCTTTTCTGCTTGAATTCTTTCCATAATTAGAGATCGCCCGTTTTTCGTCAGATCCTCTTCGATATCCTGACGGGTATATTCAAAACAGTAGCAAATGTAGTCGTTCATGTTCTATCCCTAATCCATAAACATCCAGCCATCCACGCCGGCCAATTTTACACCTACCTGGGTAAACCATATCCGAAAATTTCCATCGTCCCCCTGATGATTCAAGGAGAAGACCATCGGACCCAGATAACGGTGATCATCCCAGGTGGCAATTCTGGTGGGTGTCTCAGATCCGCCGCGATGATAAATCCATTGGGTCAGTCTGAAATTATCGTCCAGAAAGAGTTCATAAACATCACCGGACGTGTAAGCACCCTCGGCAGGATAGGTCACCACTACACAGGCGGCCTCCCCATCGCCCAGGGGCAGTTTTTTTCGGCCAACATCCTCAACCATTGTCCGGGTATCCATGGCAACGTGAAAGGGAAACAAAAACCAGTTGTTATCGTTGATAAACCAGGCATCAATGCTTTTGAGCATATTTGACGGATTGGTTTGCAGGTCTTTGCGGTAATAGGTGATGGGATCTGTGTAATCCATGGCGTCAAAGGTGACCCTGCCAGGCTTTGGCTCCCAGATCCAGAAGCGGCTGACCTGGGTATCGCCATTTTTCACGTTATAGGTGTACTGAATCTGTTCAATCTGGCTGAAATACTGAACGCCGTAAGACTGGCCAATACGCTGGCGGACCGCCATGGCCCGCGATTGCTTGTCACCGCCGGCGCAGGCAGCCAACCCACTGATGAGCAAAAAGACCATGAATAACGTGAGAACTGGTTTTATCATTCCTGCCCCCTTTTAAAAAGGTTAAGACCTGAATTTTGCACGACTCCTCCAGAGGCGGATAAATCGGAGGTTTTCATCTCATTAATTTTCATGCAAGATTTAGGTAAGACATCAGTTCCTGACAAAGGTGCCGTTTCTCAGATCTACTAGTGCCTGCTGGATTTCTTCCTGGGTATTCATGACGAACGGTCCGTATCTGGCGATAGGTTCATTCAGGGGTTTGCCCGAAACCAGAAGAAATCGAACCGGTTCGTTTGAGGCACCTGCCTGAATATAGTCTCCATCGCCTAAAACCGCAAGTCCCGGTTGGGATAAGGAAGTTTCCGCTGCATTTTCACCCGTTCCAAAATATCCTCGGCCTTCAAATACATAGGCAAACGCCGTATGTCCTTTTTCCACCGGGTGGGAAAATGAACCATTAGCCGGGATCGAAACGTCCAGGTAGGACGGATCGGTATAAATTTCGGACACAGCTCCCCGAACCCCATCGACTTGTCCGGCGATTACCCGAATTTTCACACCATCATCCCGGGCCACTTCCGGAATCTGATTCGAGGTGATATCCTGATAGCGCGGTGTGGTCATTTTGAGCCTGGCCGGCAGATTCACCCACAGCTGGAACCCGATCATTTCTCCTTGGCCGGGCTGGGGCATTTCCTCATGCATGATGCCGCCTCCGGCTGTCATCCACTGGATATCTCCCGAACCGATGCTGCCCGAATTTCCGATACTGTCTTTATGGTTGACTTGTCCCTTAATCATGTAGGTGACGGTTTCTATTCCGCGGTGGGGATGCATTGGAAATCCTTTGATGTAATCCGCCGGATTGTCAGACCCAAAATGATCGAACAGCAAAAAGGGGTCGAGGTGATCCAGGGTTGCAGTGGCAATACTGCGTTTGAGCCTGACACCGGCACCTTCCATAACGGTTTGGGGGTTAATGATTTTGATAACTTCTCGTGATTGAATGTTCATGGTCTGTGCCTCTTGCTAATTTTTTTCATGATTGGGTAGATTCAAGGTTTCCCGTCGGTGTTGCAAATCACTTGAATAAATCCCAAATCACAAATCACAAAACTCAAACAAATCCCAATGACCAAAATTCGAAATCCCAAACGGTTTTGGTCATTGAGATTTCGAAATTGGAATTTATTTGTAATTTGGTGCTTGTAATTTGGAATTTTTGAAGTTGCCGACATGGAATAATTCCATGATAGATATACAACACCATTTATTGGTAATCGAATATTTACTGTGCCAGTTTAGCGGCAACTTCAGCCACATGTTTGCCCTGAAACCGGGCGGCTGCCAGTTCATTTTCACTCGGCATTCTGGAGCCGTCGCCGCCGGCAATGGTTGAGGCACCATAAGGGGAGCCTCCGGTAATTTCGTCGATTCGCATCTGTCCCTGGAAGGCGTAGGGAAGACCAACCACCACAAATCCGTGATGAAGCAAAGTGACATGAAAGGTGAGGATGGTGGACTCCTGGCCGCCGTGCTGGGTGGCACTGCTGGCAAAAACACTGCCGACTTTGCCGACCAGCGCACCTTCGGCCCACAGCGAACCGGTGGCATCCAGAAACTGGCGCATCTGCCCGCACATATTGCCAAAGCGCGTGGGGGTGCCGAAAACCACGGCATCGGCCTGGGCCAATTCTTCAACGGTGCAGACCGGTACATGGGAAAATGCTTTTTGAGCCTCAACCGCTCCCATTTTTTCAAGAACGACCGGCGGCAAAGTTTCCGGTACTCGGCGAATTTCAACTTCCGCACCGGCAACCGCTTTAGCACCCTCGGCAACCGCTTCCGCCATTTTATATATATGTCCATACGTCGAATAAAAAACGACTAAGACTTTCATGGTTATTTCCTCCTATTCAATCAGAATGTTAAATATTTTTATGCGAACCGTCGCAGTTGGGACCATCGCTGGTTCGCCGGCAGTTGCACAGTGTCACCTGCTTTGCAGTCCAAGCTTTTTACATAATCTTCCCATTGCAATTGTCAAGAAATAAGTTGCGGGGTGCGCTTTGCCCCTAAATTCACATTCCGAAATACGGAAGGCTGGTATAAGGGGCACCGGTTCATGCTGGCGGTTCTTGCTCCACCAGACACGGGTCTCCTTCGCATGGATTGACTTCAACGGTTACATGGGCCATTTCATTAAAGTCGGATAAAAGCCTTTTATAATGGTCGGGCGATTTGGGATAATGGGTGACGATGGAGATAACGGCCGACAGATGACGGGATCCCACTCGCCAAACGTGGAGATCCGAAACCCGGTTGTCCGAGTCAGATTCGATGATTGACCGGATTTCCTCCACCGCTTCCTCATTCACATCCCGGTCCAGCAACACCTTGCCGGTATCAATTAGCAGCCCATAGGACCAGCGGCTGATAATCAGGGCGCCGACAACGCCCATGATCGGATCCATCCAGACCCAGCCGAATGATTTGCCGGTGATCAGGGCGACAATAGCCAGCACAGAGGTAAGCGCATCAGCCAGCACGTGCAAATAGGCCGCCCTCAAATTGTGATCGTGGTGGTGGCTGTGACCGGAGCTAGGGTCATGGGGGTGGTGATGGCGTCCACGCAACAGATAGGCACTGATTAAATTTACTGCCAACCCGATGACCGCTACGGCGATGGCCTCATTAAAGCGGATCGTTACGGGCGAGACGAGCCGCTGGATGGACTCAATACCCATCAGCAGGGCTATCACAGCCAATATTACCGCACTACCGAAACCACCGAGGACACCCACCTTGCCGGTGCCGAAACTGTAGTTGGGATTATCCGAATGTTTGCGTGCGTAATAATAGGCAAAAGCGGTGATGCCTAAAGCAGCGGCGTGGGTTCCCATATGCCAGCCATCTGCCAGCAAAGCCATGGAGCCGAAAATGTAACCGGCAGTTATTTCTATGATCATCATCGCGAGGGTCAACAGGATAACCCTTCTGGTATTGTGTTCGGCATGGCCGTCTTCAATGTTAAACCGGTGACTGTGCTTCCAGAGGTGCAGGTTGTGAATGTGCATGGTGTTATCGATTCTCAATTATTAATTGGAAACAGTTTTGAATATATTTATAAATATTAAGCAGCTAAATCCGGAATGCAAATGCAGCGGAATGATGATTTTTTCCTTACAACGCGGGTGCTCCGCACCCGACTGCAAGTTCAACACGGGGAGGACATCAACAAGCCGGAAGTTAAGGTTGCGGTTTCCTTTGGTACTTAGCAGGGGCAGCAGGTTGGAACAAAGAAAGAAATTGTGATCTTTCTAAGGGATGGTTTAGTTTCTGGATTTTATCCATTCAAGATAGGATGCAGGGCTGCTTATTTTTGATAATTTGAACTGGCGATCAATTTCGCGGGATCTGAGCCACCACAGTCCCTGCTGATCATCTTTTGAATATTGCAGCATCATATCGCTGGGCGTGTCAGTCCATAGGTATCTCTCCAGGGACTGGTTGCTGTGAACACCTTCACCGAACAGCCGGTAAACTTCATCGCGCAGGGCGGTGTAATTTGATCCGCCTTCGGTCCGGAGGGTCACTGTGTAGAGTCGGTCCCTCCAGAATGCATAATGGATCGATGACAGGGAGGCCTTACCGAATTTTAAATTTTCTTTTTTAAGCAGATATTCTGCAACACCATCCTGCCCCTCGGGGTCCTGTACTTTTTCGAGCCCCTTTATAGCGGAAATTTTAGTTCCCCATCTCAGATCACTAAAGCTCTCATTGGGAAAAATCCGGCACCGATCTTTTTTAATATCCGTTGGCTGCGGCGGTGAGGCCGTCCGTGAGGCATGATTTGTT
>Ga0208652_1000030_pt1 | contig 24671 bp, 23 predicted proteins | sample Joice_CattailNLA_FD_185648 | JGI IMG/M metagenome (GOLD analysis project Ga0208652, IMG submission 185648) | Natural and restored wetland microbial communities from the San Francisco Bay, California, USA, that impact long-term carbon... | ecosystem: Environmental > Terrestrial > Soil > Wetlands ...
CCCATACCGAGGTGGCTATGGAAAAATACAAAAAAATTACGCGCCGGGATTTTATAGCAGCTGCCGGGGGGACCCTGGTATCCATCGGGTTGCCGGGTGTATTCCTAAAGTTGATGGACTCCGAGAACCGTGCCCTTGCCGCTGAACTTCGTCCCGACGGACGGCCGCGAATCCCTCCCGGACAGCATGCTGTCAAAGCATTGCCAAATATGGGGGGAACCCGGGGAACCAAGACCGACACCGACTGGCGTCTTGAGATCGGCGGCGAAGTTGAAAATCCCCGGACTTTAAAATTTGTCGACCTGTTGGATTTAAAACAGATTGATCTGACGTGTGATGTTCATTGTGTGACGGGCTGGACCCTGCTGGATTCCATCTGGCGCGGTATTCCAATGACGACCGTCATGGACCTGGTCAAGGTGAAAGCCAGCGCCCGATTTGTCATTTTTGAGGCCGCGGGTGACTATTCAAGCAACATCCCGCTGAGCGAAGCGCGCAAGGACAACGTGATTCTGGCTCACGGTTATTCCGGTGGCGACCTTCCCCAGGTCCATGGCGCGCCATTGCGCGGCCTGGTGCCGGATCGGTACTTTTACAAAAGTGTCAAATGGATCAAGGCGATCAGATTTGTATCTGTTGATGAGCCGGGGTATTATGAGAACAGTGGGTATAGCAATAGTGCTGATCCGTGGAAAGAGGAAAGATTTGATTAGAACGGGGTTTAAAAGGGCATCTTTTGCCCGAGGGCTGCGTTGCGAACCGAAGAAAAATGCTCACGTACTGGCGTGTACGCTCCGCTTTTTCTCCGGTTCGACGCCTTGCCCTCAGACAAAACCTATGAGCTGTTCTTTTTATTTTGACTCCAGCCAACGAGTTTGCCGATGGTCAGCCCCTGTATGATGATGGAAAACACCACCATCATATACGTGATTGCCAGGATGATCTCGCGATTTTTTCCCGGCGGCAGTGACAGGGCCAGGGCCACGGAAATTCCTCCGCGCAGGCCCCCCCAGGTGAGAATTTTGATTACATCAGGGCTGAACGTACGAAACAGCCGCATAGCCAGTACCGGCCAACCCACGCTGACAAATCGGGCCAGGAGTAAAAGGGGAATCAACACAAGACCGGCAATGAAGTATTCCCGGGTGAAGGTGAGCACCAGCACTTCCAGGCCGATGAGGACAAACAGCACGGCATTGAGTATTTCATCCACCAGTTCCCAGAAGGTGTCCAGGTGCTCACGCACCGGGTCGGACATGGCCAACAGCCTCCCGTGGTTACCGATTAATAGTCCGGCGACAACGATGGCAATGGGGCCGGACAGGTGCAATTCATCGGCCAGGGAAAATCCGCCGGCTACCAGAGCAAGGGTAATTAGAACCTCAACCTGGTAGTTGTCGATACTTTTGAGCATCCGATAGGCCACCCATCCGATCAGCAGCCCGAAGACCACACCTCCGAGTGCCTCTTTAAAGAAAAGACCCAGCACGGATACCGCCGTTACCTCATGATTGCCGCTGGCGATTTTCAGAAATACCAGGAATACAACGACTGCCACGCCGTCGTTAAACAGGGATTCACCACAGATTTTGGTTTCCAGGCTTTCCGAAACCCCCACCTTTTTCAGGATTCCCAGAACCGCTATCGGGTCTGTGGGAGAAATTAAAGCGCCGAACAGCAGGCAGTAGATCATTGGCAGGTCAATACCCAGCAGGGCCAGTACCCACCGGCTGATAAAGGCGATAATGACCGTCGAACCCAGGACCCCGAAGGTCGCCAGCAGACCAATAATGTATTTTTGTCTCGCCAGGCTTTCCAGGTTGATGTTCAGGGCACCGGCAAACAGCAGAAAGGACAACATGCCATGCAGCAGGGTCTCGTCAAAATCGATACTGGCTAAAAGCCGATGGGCATCCTCCTGCAGGCCGAATCCGAAATGCCCCAGAGCGGCAATCCCAAGGGAAACCAGCAGGGCGATAACCATCATCCCGATGGTATTTGGCAGGCGAATGAATCGGTGATTCAAATAGCTGAAGCCGGCCGACAAGGTAATCAGAATGGCCAGGATGTTGAATAGTTTCATATCATCCTCTAATTCGGGGATAGCCCATCATGCAGTTTTATTTTTTAGGTAACACCAGAACAAACGGAATACCGATCAAACCCATGGCGGCGCTGATCAGATAGGTGGCATTCAGGCCGATCCGATCGGCGATGAACCCGATCACCACGACAACCGCGGAGCGGGCGATAAATGATATCATCATAAACAACCCGTTGGCAGCCGCCGGAGCCTGCCTGGCGGTTTCCTGAACCAGAGCCAGCATTACGGGGGTGGTTGATAAAAGCGTAAAACCGGTAGCAATCATGGCCTTTGCTGTTGGGGTTTATGTCTGGTTTTAGAGTGGATTCCAATGCCATTAACGATCGCCATCCCTGGGTAAAAACTATAATAATTAAAATTTTGTTGGGGCTATGTCAACTGAAAAAATCAGAGATTCAGGCTCCGGGGTTCTCCGTTCAGAGTTATTTTTATTAAATAATTTCACGGTATTCCAATTTCATTTATATTGGAAGCATCAACCGCTATATATTGATTGAATCTTGGATATCTGAACATCAAAACCTTTGAACCTGAAACTTTGAACCCAGGACCTTGAATATTTTGAAAACACGCTTAGATTCGGTTGTGTGCTAAAGAGTGGTGCACCCATAATTGAAAGCATCTTTTTGCGGGCGGCGCTGACCGACCCGGCTCATATCTAGGTTGCAAAAAAACGCTCCGTTATTCGAAGGCTTTTTTCTACAACCCCTTATGCCAGCCTTCCGTATTTCGGAACTTAATTTTTAGAAGCGTTATAAAATAAGGAGATCATACCATGGGTAAAATTGTTGTTATTGACACCGAAGAATGTATTGGTTGCGAAAGCTGTGTCGAGCTTTGTTCGGAAGTATTTGCCTTTAACGAAGCCGAAGAAAAAGCCGAAGTTATCATGCCCGAGGGTGGGCCTGAGGATTGTATCGAGGAGGCGATGGATTCGTGTCCGGTGGAGTGTATACACTACGAAGAATAAAAACTTGTTTCAAAACCGCATCTTATGGCCGTATGCGGCGCTGCCGGTTTTAGCGGATTTGCCCGACAGAAGTCGTTGTCTGCCCCACCGGCATGGCCCTTTCTTTTGCCCGGTTGAGAAATATACGCATGGTCGCTGAGGACGCCAGGCTTCCCAGGGTCAGTCCGACCGGGCCGATCAGGTGCCCCGGAACACCGACTTTGAACAGGCTGAAACCGGCGATTATGATGGTTGTAAGAAACAATGCATGGCCGGTGAGCACGGTGGCCGGCTTTTTTTGCCAGGCCGCCAGACCTTCACTCTGGGCCCTGATCGCCACACTGAAGGGGAAAAATATCAGCGCGATCGCGGTCCACCTTACCAGTTGAAGATCCTGCGGATTCAGCTTCTGCAGTCTGACGTAGTAAAACTCAATCAGACCCGGCAGGCAGAAGATCAGCGGCAGGATGCCCAGAATCAGCCCGACCGCCAGGGCAAAATGGAAGGACCGGCGGTCTTTTTTTGATTGGGGCGGAAATGCAAGGACGATTGTCTGAATACGGGTTGCCGCAAACGCCATTGGACTGGCCAGGCCGAGGGCCAGGTAATACACCGGGAGAATGCGATCGGGGTCCGGGGTGCGGGCGATAAAGCCTGCCAGAATTATAGCGGAAACTGACAGGAAATAGCCGCCGATCGACAGGGGGAGATTAAACCAGAATATTTCTCGGGCACCGGGCGGGCTGCCGGGTGAAGGTTTAAGGGAGCTTAAATATGGGCCGGCAAATATTCTGGACATCAACACTTCAATGGCCACCGGTATGGTCAGGCATACCACCGCCCAGACCGGGCCGACCAGACCCAGGAAGCAAAAGAGCGGGGACAAAAGGGCGGTAAGGGCTATGCGGCCAATGGTCGCCAGGCTCGCTATGCCGGTGGCTTTGCCGATGTACATGACAACGAAATAGGGAATCCGTAAAAAGAAAAGAAATTGAAGCGGGATGCTGACCAGAAACGTGATTTGGGCCGGTTGTTCAATGGATGGCGGCAGATTGATAATTTGGCCGAAAATCAAATGGGCCGGGGACGGGGTGGACAGGATCGCCTGAATAATGATGACCGTCAAACCGGTCAAAAGGGTGACGAATCGGAATTTTCGATATCCTTCGCGGGTTTTGGCAAACACCATTCCGGTGGTAACATAACTGATGGCAAACATACCGAAAAAGAACATAACCATGTTGGCCTGGGCCAGACCGGCCACGTTTACCGGGCCTCCGGGGCCGCGCGAGGCAACCATGGCCACCAGCGGATAACACAGAGCCTGGGAAGCGGCCTGGATGGCCAGGGGTACAAAAAAACGGACGAAGGTCCAGCTGCTCACCGGCGGTGATGTGGTGGTTTTCAACCAAACTCTCCGATCAACCTGACTTCCCGTTCGAGCCGCACGCCGAAGCGGTCGTAAACTTTTTTTTCGATCAGATTGATCAGGGCATAGACATCCGCAGCTGATGCCCGATCAACGTTGAGAATAAATCCGGCATGTTTTGGGCTGACCATGGCGCCGCCAATGCGTTCACCCTTGAGCCCGGCCTCTTCGATCAAAGCCCCGGCATAATAGCCGGAGGGACGCTTAAACACACTGCCGCAGGAAGGGTATCCCAGCGGTTGTTTTTTGGCGCGCAGGGCAAGGATGTCGTCCATCCGGGCAGACAGTATTTGTGGGTCTGATTCTTCAAAACGGAAAACAGCGGAGGTGATGACGACATCTTCCAGCTCCGGTACCCGGCGGTAGTCAAATCTGATATCCTGCCGGGCGGCATGAAAAGGCGATCCGTTGCGCCGGAAACCGTTGACCGTGTGGGTCGTGCTTTCGATTTCCTGTCCGAAGGCACCGGCATTCATGCGCAGGGCGCCGCCAATCCCACCGGGAATTCCTGCCAGTTGCTCCATGCCGGCCAGGCCTTTTTTGACTGCGGCCCGGATTAAATCCAGTAACAGGGTGCCGGCCAGCACCCTGGCTTTTTTACGGTCAAAATCTACTGCGCTGAGATTTTCTCCCAGATAGAGGGTAACGCCATCCCATCCCCTGTCTGAAATCAGGACATTGGATCCCCGGCCAAGAACAAACAGAGGGATTTCATTGCGGTGGATGAGATCGAGAACCCGGCCGATGCCGTCTTCCGAGGCCGGTGAAACCCAGACGGCCGTGGGCCCTCCTATTTTATAGGAAGTATAGGGGGTCAGCGATTTGCCGACCTGGACCTCTCCGTCGGTAACGGTGGCCAGTTGCGAAGCGATTGCAGATGGTTCAAACTGCATAGGGGCACCCGGTTCAATATAATTATTTTTTTTTTAAACTGTGTTCTATCTGCTTATGATGCTATTTGCTTTTTCGGTCAACGTGATACCCACTACCTTCTACCTTTTAGTTGCCGGTGACCAGATGCCAGCGACCAGAAACCAGTGACCAGATGGCCCGCCTTGACCTTCATGTCTGATTGGACAAAAATTCCTCGATTGCAGAAGTGACCGCTGCTGGTTCTTCCACTGTGCACAAATGAGCGGCATCAGGGATGACACGCAAGGTTGCCCCCGGAATTTTATTGGCAATTCGCTCGGCTTTGGCCAGTGGCTGGGCCGGATCTTCGGCACCCACCAGGACCAGGGTGGGCGTTAGGATCTTGTCAAGTTCCTCGTAACAGCTGGTCCTTCCAAAAATACCATTCCCGAACTTGACAATTGCCTTGCGATCATTTGCCATGAACCGGCGTTTCCATTCCTTTACTTCATCCTGGCGTGCCGGGTCATTTAAAAACTTGCTTGCGAAAAAAATCGGCATGACGCGCCCGATCACCGGCCGGTATCCAAGCCAGCGCACAACAAACAGCATCTGGCGATATTGGCGCAATGCTTCTTCCGGTTCCGCATCGGCCGATGTGTCCATCAGAACAAGGGATTTAACTAAATCGGGTCGCCGGATTCCAATTCGCACACCGATAAAACCGCCGGTGGACAATCCAACAAAATGGCAGGGAGCGCAATCAAGAGCCTCGATGAATCCAACTGCATCTTCATACAAATTCTCCATGTCATAGCCGTCATCAGGAATCTCGCTCTGGCCATGACCGCGATGATCAAAAGCGATACACCGATAGCGGTCCTTTAGCGCCTGCATTTGAGGATTAAAATGGTAATGGTCGGCCAAATAGCTGTGGGAAAAAACAATCGTTTCCGGACCTGATCCCATTTCTTCATAGTGAAGCTGGATACCATTGGATAATATTTTGGGCATTGGTTTACCTCCTGTCCTTTTGCAACGATCCCTAATCCATTCAGATCCGCCTGCGGCGGACCCGGGTTTGGCAGACGATGATTCATTCCGCTCGCCCCAGGGGTTTGAATGAAATACACCCCGACTGCTCAACGATTTGGGCGATGGACAATTTGCTACGGCGATTTTCAGCTGATATGGCGGGCGAACGGCGATGGAGCAATAACTTGAGCAGCAATTGGGGCTTTTTAATACACATGATCAAACCCTTTGATCGTGTTGATCAACTTAAGCTTTTCCTTCACCGAACATGTCTTAGAACGCTCTTATGTGTTTGTCAAATAATAGATAAAAAAGCTCAAGCTTTTGTTGGTTTGTGCCGATAATTTCCATGGTCAGCACAATTGACCCCAATGGCACGAAAGAAGAATCCAGCCATTTACATAAGGTTCAATGCTGCTTCGGAGGCAGAACAGGGGGCCTTTCAAATAAGAGTCGGAGCTCTTATTTTTTCGGGGGTGAAAAACAAAAAAAGGGGAAAATTTATGCAAGCAGAAGATTTTTTCAGGGTTATCAGTGAGGTGGAAATTATTTGTGATGATATTAATGAGCTCAAAGAACGAATTGACCTGACAACGTCTGAGAATCACAAAATATCTCAAGCCATCACCAGTATCGAAAAAGCAAGAAAAATATTGACCGAGCTTTTTCCGAACATTAAATCCCTCAACAACGATGTACGCGAAGATCTGGCGGAGGAGTTTGCCGACATGTGCTAACCAACCGTGTCGTCAATAGATTAAAGGCCAAGAACTTGAAGTGGGGGCCAGTGGTGAGATGGCGGTAAGCCGGTCGGCGAAAAAAGATGAGATTTTCATCCTTATATATCATTAGACACCAGATTTTGGCTTTGCGCCCGAATTTTTCCGGCCATAAATTGTTTGCGGTATCCTCGAAAAAGTTTCTACAGGATGACTGTTTCAACCTATCGCTGTCCATTTCTTTTGTATTTTTGTTGTCGATTATTCCGTTTGCCACCCTGAGTATCCTGCTAATCGATTTTATTCAGCAGCTCTTATTTGCCCATACAAACTGGGCCGGTCAGGTCACAGAATTGCTTGCGGACGAATTGAACCAGGTCATACCCTTTGTTTCCAGGGAGTGGATGAAATCCCATGTAATCAATCCGGACGCCTACGGATCATTTAAGGCCATTAACTTTCTGATGCTGCCGGTTATCAGCGGGCTTATTTTCAAAACCCTTGAAACCTCTTACCGGAAGATTTTTGAGTTGCCGGCCCGTCATCTGCTCCTGGGGCAGGCCATTTATGTCACCATGAGCATATTTGCGGTGCTGCTGTTCTTTATAGGCAATTATATCTGGATTATTCTGTCTGCATCGGCCTCGCATTTTTTAAACAGCATCAACAAAACACCTGCCCTTGACAATCTCTACCAGCTGGCGGTAAATTACACCCGGTCCCAGCCGATCAATTTGATGTCGCTGCTGGTTTTGATCGGCTTTTTTCTGGTCACCGTCAAGCTGTTTTTGAATGTCAAAATAAAGTGGCGCTATCAGCTTTTTTGTGCGGTTATCTTTTGCGTGCTGTGGATATTCGCCCGCAAATTTTTTGGATTATATATCCAGCATATTTCTGAAGTAAATCTGCTTTACGGTTCCCTTTCATCGATCATTCTGTTCTTGATGTGGATTTTTTATTCATCGATGGCCCTGCTGTTTTCCCTGGAAGTCATGCATGTGCTTCATCGCGGAAATTGGCAGTATCGCTGGTGGTAAAATGCGCGTTGCGGGTTGCGAGTTGCGTGTTGCGGGCTCCAACCGGTTGAATTTAGGTCTCTCCCTTGTCCTGCAACCATTGTCCCACAATCGAAAAAACTGACAATTGATCCCCCTGCGGTGGAACAGATTATGGAATTAGCTTTGCGCCACCGTCAAACAATTTTTTAAAATCGGCGGATTTCCTTAATTCGACAAACGTCATACGCAATTCTTCAATCCGTTAACACTATTAACGCGCAACCCATATTCTACCATTCTTTCCGGATACCAAACTTGCGGTGGCGGAGACCATTCTTCCGTATTAAATTAACCACCACGCCGCAAGCGGTCAGGGTATGTAAAAGGAATTATCCTATTATATTCCCCCTCACCCTAACCCCTGGTCGCCTTCGGCGCTGCCATAGGCGGGTAAACCTCTCCCTCAGGGAGAGGGGACTATCGGAAACCCCACCGCAAGCGGATGGGGTATTAAAAGAGTTCAAATAAAAACCGTCTAGGGGCTTGATTATTTCATAAATTATGGAATATATAAAAGATTGAAATCCTTTAGACTGTGAGCTATGAGCCACAGACGATGAGCTTTTTTTACCCTGGTTCCAGAAAGGATGACAGCATGAATATTTATTGGCGAAGACTAATTCTGGTGTTGACCCTGATGGCTCTTGTGGGCTGTGCCGGCGGTAAACCTGCGCGATGGGGGCACTTCCACGGCAACCTGCCAAACCAGGGGATTCAGCAGGTTGACAGCGGTTTTGCACTTTCCTCGAGCTGGATTTCAAAACCGTACCGGATTACCAGTTCCTCGCCGGTGATCGGGAGCGATTTTCAGGATAGGGAGATCATTTACATCGGAACTGCTGATGGTATGCTGCTGGCGCTAAGGTCAGAGGATGGAAGTGAAAAATGGAAAAAACCAATGGGTGCTGCCGGGTCAGAAACCCGCATTATTTCTTCCCCTTCGGTTTCAGAACAACATAATATTTATGTTATATCCAACCGTAAGGTCGGCCACGGCCAGTTACGGAGCACCCTTCACAAAATTGATCAATTCGGTAACCTGAGATGGTCTTATTCATTTCCGGACAACGGCTTTGCCGGCGGATCCCCCAAGGTTATGACAACCCAGAAAGAAACCCTGATTTTTGTTTACCTTACGGTTGGCCTGGTTGAAGACATTCAGGGAGGGCTTTTGGTTTTACGCGATGAGGGCAGTTGGGTGCAGCTTGTTGACCGCAAGCCCCTGGCGACCTGCCGCGATGATCTTTCCGATAGCGGATCGGGTCGCGATGATCTTTTCAATTTTTATGAAGCTACCTGGAACCTGGTTGGCCGTTTTCCGCCTGTTTCCGATGAAAAGGGTGATGTGTTGCCGGACCTTTTTATTGACCCCACTGTTGCAGTTGTCACCGGCAGAAAAAAACCGCTGATCGCCATTGCGGATAATCTGTGCAGCATTGGCGCCTTTGAATGGGACGGCACCAGCCTGTCGGTGCTCTGGCGCCAGGAACACAGGTTTGAAAAACATTCTTCAGCGGCGGTTTCCGCCAACGGACTGATGGTGTTTGGAAGACGGGATGGTAAAGTTCAGGCTTATGATGTGGAGACCGGTGTAAAAATGTGGGAATATGATGCCGGGCAGCCTGTTTTCGCTACACCGGGAATCGCTGCGAAGAAGCTTGTTTTTGTGGTGTCCAATGACCATCTCCAGGCGCTCAACATCTTGAACGGCACCCTGGTTCAAGACGATAAATCTGCCGGCAAATTGTCGCTGGTGGGGTTGACGCACACATCTCCGGCTGTCACTGCCAACCGGGTTTATCTATCCACCAATGAAATGCTGACGGTGACCCATGATCTCAAAACCAGGGGCCATGATACCAATTTCCATGGAAACGGGCTGTCATCGGTGGCCATCGGTTCGGATGGCGCCGTGTATGGTGTGGCTTCAGACGGCACCATTCATAAATATGCGGGACGCAGTAATCGAGAGTAGAAGCTGTTTCAAATCAGATTCAGGGGCCTCCCCGCTGGCCTGCGTCGTATCGCTGTTTAGCCTTGCAGGAGATTTTCAAGGTTCGTGCTTTTCCTGCAGGTGCTCTAAAATTTCATCCCAGTCTTTGACGGTTGTGCCGTCTTTGGTTTTTTCAAAGGTAAATCGATTTTCAATGTCCCTGGCAGCCTCTGATATTACCGCCGCGGAACCGATAATGGCATGCAGCTGTATTCCCTTTTTTTTCAGCGCTCTCAGCGTCCCAGACCCTTGCCAGCCTAATATAACTGATTTGGGAAAGCCTTGTTTCTCAAGCCAGGTACCGGTGATGCGTTTTCCGACGTACCGGCTCAGATAAATAATTTTATACTTTTTGCTCAGCGTTTTAAGGACCCTCAGGCTGCTTTGTTTGATCTCCTCGGAGAATATTGCGGATTTAAATCCCTCCTCAACTTCAATGGCCAGGGCACGATCCTTTTTGGTCATCACCAGCAGTAAACCCTCGCCGCTGTCCGAATTTGAGCTCGCTTTGATTTTTTTGTAACCCGGGCTTCTGGGCGTGTATTTAAGGTAACCATAGCCGTCACCGCCGGTTAAAATTCGCTTCAGGTGTTCATCATCCAGAAATATGTCCACCAGGCGCCCACCGGCCGAAAAAAAGCGACTTTTGGTCAATACGGTGATGCGAATTGGTGTCTTAACGGTTGTCACGAGATCCGGGATGACAACTTCGCCCCGGCAGCCAGGGGCTGCATAAAACCCCGCCGCCATGCAAAAAATGAGCGCCAAAATTAGCTTTTTAATGGAAAAAATCATCGTGGTTCCGGGAAAAAAAGGGTTTCTGGTTTCAGGTGTCAGGTGTCAGGAACGACGCGGATCAGCAATTTCGGCCTCCGGGTCGGCCAAAATCTGTATTAGGCAATGATCTGAAACCTGACACCTGAAACCTGACACCAGGAACTATCGTATCGGGTCATACCCGAAGTTTAAGCCAATAAAAGCCGCTCATCAATGTACGGCGCTCAGTGTACGAAAAACGGCCGGGCCCATTCCGCCGTCTGCTCCGGGGCGACGAAGGTGGTCATATCACCGAGCATGACTTCAAATCCGGTATGATCGCTGCGCACCCAGGGGGCGTAATTTGAACGGACCGTGATGACGAGGCGCAGTTCAAGGCGGCTTGACGGGACCTCGACGGATAGCAGCCCCATATTGTAGCCGTTGCGGTTGAGGCTCCGATAAAATCGCTGGATGTTGATAATTCCCTGGACAAGATCCTTCCAGTCCGGGACTTCAGGTTGCTGCAAAGAGGTTGCCCGGGGCAGGATGCCCCAGATCTCGAAAAAACCTTCCGGGGCAAACGCTGCCACCCATTCCCAGGGTCCGGTTGTTCCGATATAGCGGGAGCCATCGTTTTTTTCATGACCGCAGTAAGTCGAAAACAGGTAATTGCCGCTGTGCTGATAATAATCATTGGCCCGTTCCAGCAAAAACCGGTGGTGATTGGCTGCAACACTGTCGGCATTTATCTGCAGGTGAGGGTGAATCAGCGATCCGCCGGCCGACGGCAGATGATTCTGGGTGATGGCCATGTATACGGCCTGGGGATCGAACTCGATAACCCTGGCAAGATACCGGCAGCAGTTTAAGAAGCTGTCGGTGTAAGATGCAGGTGAGGCCTTGCCGATTTCGACAAAGTGGTCATTATTGAACAGGCTGACAGCGGAATAGCTGCCATAGGGAAACAGGTTCGGAAACAGCAGGGAATCTTTGCAGGAAAGACGGGCTTCCTCTGCCAGATCAGGGTTCAATCGTGGCGTATGCGATTCTACCCGGGGCCGGCAAAAAGGGCAATTGGAAGTATCTCCGGCATCCGGCGGAGGCGGAGGCAGGGTGTCGGTGCCGGTTTCCCTTTCTTTGATTCGGCTGAAGGCAATGCGGCAGGTTCGTCCGGTAAGCGGATTGGTGCGAATTTCAACCGGACGCTCCACCGATTGCCCGGTGGGATCAATGAATTTTGCAGATACGGTCTGGCTTGCAAATGTCAGCTCCGCATGTTCGTCAGACGACATGGCATTGACTCCCCAAGCGGTGATGGATATCAACGGCGGACGTCTTATCTTTCAGGAATCAGGCCGGCTAGAACTACGATTTGGAAATGCCGAATGCCGATAATATAAGAATGACCAGCAACCCTTGAAAGAGGAAACTGGGGATCCAGCAACCCACGGTTATGACGGCCGCGCGATATGTGCTTGTATAGTTAAGGGCCTTTTTTACCGCGACCACTGAGGCTGCAATCATCCAGACGGAAGCCGCCACCAAAACAATACCTCCCAGGCCCGGAATCAGGCCCAGCAGGCAAAGCCACCCGGGTGAACTGGCAAAGCCCATTGCCCGCATAAAGGCTTTCCTGTCAGTAGTGGTCCGGGTCTCGGGAAACAGTCGCACGCCGGCAAAATAGACAGTAAAAGCCCAGATATACCATCCTAGCAGGGTAATAACTATGGCGCTGTTAATTCCGGCAACGCCCGCCCGGCCAAAGATTCCATAGGCGACCGCAGCACCGTAGAGAAAAACGGCGATCATGGCCTGGGTCATGGCTTTGGTGTCCGCTAGGACTTCTTCAAATAAACTGGCATCCAGCTTTGCTGCCCGGAATGCTCGACTAAAAAAAGGACTCATATACCCCCTTATCGGTCAACAGGTCAGAAGTGGTTTGGTTTTCGAATCTACCGGCTATCATGTTGTCGGCGGCGTGTCAATTGCCATAAAAAAATCCGACTCGGGCCGTGGTACCGAGTCGGATTTGATCGCTGGGTCTAGATTAAATTTATTAAATAATTAATCAGGTTATCTGTTGTCCGGTGAACGGGCACCGGGGTAATGAAATCAGTGTCAAACTTATTTTGACTTGCTATCGCCATTGGGCCGTGTGGATGAATAGCCGTCTGCATACCATCCGCCGCCTTTTAATTCAAATGTGCAGGCTGAAATTATTTTTTTGGCTCTTTTATTGCACTTGGCGCACTTCGTATGTTTGGTCCCCATGGGAACGATATCTTCAGTGATGTGTCCTTTGGCGCATTTAAATTCGTAAACCGGCATGGCTTTCCTCTTTCAAAATCAAAGTATCAATATCTGATTTTTTGGGTTCTTTTTTGACGCAATAATATTCATTTTTTCAATATTGTCAAGAAAAGTCAAATTATTACTTGACCGCGACCAGCGGCGAAAATAAAAAAGCGAATATTTTCAAATAGTAAATGACTATTAAGGATTTTCTGTTTCTTCATCGCGGTCGTCTGAATTTCCGTTAACCGTTTTCATTTTCTGGATCTGATCATTATAAAATGCGATCACCTCTCGACGGTTCAGCATACCAATAAGGTTCTGGTGGTCGTCCTGATTGACAACCGGAAGGCTGTCGATATTTTTTATCGTCATTTTTTTCAACACCGAGTTCAGGTCATCATTCGGTGTGGTAAAAATAATGTCGGAGGTTCCGATATCTTTCATTACCACAAGGAGTTCGATTTCCGGCGAAAAAAGGACCCCTCTGACATCGTTTATCGAAAATATGCTTCGAAGCCGATTATTTTCGTCCATCACCGGGAAATAGTGCTGGTCAGACTCGGAAAAATACTCCTTAAATTCTGCAAACGGCATATTTTGGGGGATCATGGCGACTTTTTTTACCCGATGCATTAATTCTTTTACTTTGATGGTTTGCAATATGTCGACAAAAAAATCACCTCTATGGACAGGCGAGGCGAGCCTGTTTTTTACCTGTTTGTCATAAATCGTCCAGCGCTGGGACGCCAGATAACAGAGGGTGCATACGAGCATGCTCGGCAGAAGCAGTCCGTACGATTGGGTCATCTCACTGACAAAAATAATGGTGGATATCGGTGTATTGGAAACGCCCGAAAAAAAGCCGGCCATTCCCACGACGACAAAAGCGCCGGGGTCGGTGACGACACCCGGCATAATTTGGTTAAAAAATCTACCAACGAAACCTCCGGTCGCCCCGCCGATGACTACCGAAGGACCAAAAACGCCTCCGCTGCCGCCGGACCCTATTGAAAATGAGGTGGTTAAAACTTTTCCGACCGCCAGCGAAAACAAAAACGGAATCGTTAATTGGTTTTCCAAAGCCTGTTGAACAAAGCCGTACCCGAAGGCCAGGGTTTGGGGCAGAAAAAACCCAATGATACCCGTACATAAACCGCCGATTGCCGGTTTTATATGATTGGGCACTTTCAGGCGTTTGAAAAAATGAGATAATCCATAAAATGCTTTCACATAATAGAAGCCAAATCCCGTCAGCACCATCGCCAATATGGTGTAGGGTCCTAATTCCAGCGGGTTGGCAAACTTAAAATCAGGCGAAGCGAACAGTGAGCCCCAGCCGAAAACCAGGCAGAAAAGGCAGTATGCCACCACCGACGAGATTCCAGCCGGGATAATGACTTCGGATTCAAAGTCAGGGTCGCGGTAGAGAACTTCAGCCGCAAATAGCGCGCCGGCCAGAGGTGCCCTGAAGATACTGCCGACGCCGGCCCCGACGCCGGCCGCCATCATAATTCGGCGCTGCCTGTCTGACAGGCCTAATTTTGTGGCCAGAAATGAACCGAAGCCGGCTCCGATTTGAGCGATCGGGCCCTCTCTTCCACCGGAACCGCCGGTGGTCAGGGTAATGGCAGAGGCCAGGGTTTTTACAATCGGGACCCTGCCCCGTACCCGCCCGCCGGCATGATGATAGGCTTGAATGGCGGCATCGGTACCGTGGCCTTCGGCCTCCGGGGCAAAGGTGTACACTATCCATCCGCTCACAATTCCGCCCAGTGCCGGCAGAAACAGGAGAATCCAGCGATTCAACGCTGTGGTGGTCGGGTGAAACAGATGGCCTTCGCCCGCCGGTGACGGCGGGTAATAGCCGGCAAAAATATTCAAAAAGTAATGAATACCCACCTGGCACAGAAAATGAAATAAAATCGATCCACTGCCTGCGATAATCCCGATAGCGATAAAATAAAAAGCCCATTTGCCTGCCCGTTGCAGATTGAACCTTGTCACGGGGGCGGCGGCACCATTTACACTAGCATTTGAATTCGTTGCCATTTCTACCTTTTGAATTTTTCAGCGACGCACCAAACGGGGACGCCGTGCCGGTTGCGGCCATTCGTATTTGTCGATGTTGACAAGGCAACATGCAGCCGGCAAAGAAGCAGTTACTAAATTTGCTCAAAAAAACTATATCGTATAACTATAAAATGAAAATTATTCAAGGAGAAAATAGGCTATCCCTGTTCTAGGGCCGGCCGCAAAAAAAGTTTGCCGAATAATTTCTTGCTTGACAGTCCGCAAGTTCTCTCTATATACAAATTGTAAATATTTTCAGATACTAAGGACTTTTTTTTTCTTCGGGCAACAACCCTGGGCTGAATAGACCCGCAAACTTGAGCCGCCCGGGAAAAAATCCATTGCCGGTTGATCCGGATCAGGATGATAGCCATGCATTCAGCAGCAAGCAGCTGTGTTCATTTTTTTCGCGTTCCGGCCGACAAACCGGATAAGGAAGGTGAAATTACAACGATTGAGGCGGAGGCTGAGGAGCGCTCACCTGAAGAGGAGGAATATATAATCTGCCGCCAGTGCCGCCAGGCGATTACCCGCCCGGTTGAGCGAATTGCGGTTCAGGGTTCCCACCAGCACACCTTTGCCAACCCCCATGGGATCGTCTTTGAGATCGGATGTTTTAAAGATGCCACCGGCTGCGGGTATGCCGGAGCGGCCAGCGATGAATTCAGCTGGTTTGCGGGATACAGCTGGCGGATTTGCTTCTGCAGCATGTGCCTGACGCATCTGGGGTGGATATTCAGTTCCCATGCCGGTGGTATTTTTCATGCACTGATACTTGACCGAATCATCCAACCCGATTAAATTTACATCCAGAAATGGCTATTTTTGCCAATTTCTGAATTGGATTTCACCATTCCCCGACAGCAGCCATTCCACATCCAGGTCCGTCAGGCGCCTGATGCTTTCCTTAAGCGTTGCACTGTCCCCTCCGGGCAGATCGGTGCGCCCCAAGCCCTCTTTAAAGACCAGATCAAATGATGACGCCGATATCTGAAATCGTCAGCCCCAGCTGTTTGAGCCCCAGTTCCACATGGTCAAACAGCGGGCGGTGGCCCGGGTCGATCAGGACGTGGGTCGGGCCGTCAATAAGATAGGAATTGCAGTTGTTGGTGGTCATCGACTCCCAGACAAAGGCATGTATATTATCGGTGATTTTCACTGGGCTTTTCCTTGTATAGCGCTTGTCAAAAAAGCGTTCCGTTCGGCAGCTTTCGAATTTTTTGCCATAAGTCCGCCCTTAAAAAGGACCTGACCTAACGGCAAGGGCAATGTAATAAATTGCAATAATCATTTTCCTGTGCTACTTTTTCTGATTTTGCAACTGTTTAAAATATGTTTTTAAGCCTGCCAAATTTTAAGTGCAGCGCGTTTTGAAGGTCAGAAAAGCATACAAACCGAACTGGAGGGGCAAATTTAATGCGATCTCTACCTAGAATGAACGATCCCGCGGAAACAGCCGCTGAGCTGCAGCCGGCCACGGTGCGCCTGGATGCAAATCCGATTCTAACCGGCGTCCGTAACCGCAGATTATTTATACTACTGCTGATTCTTTTGCTTCCAGGGCTAATCGCCTCGGTTGCCGTCGCCGCGCCGCCGGATTCTGAAAGTGCATTGCCGCCTCTGGTGACGGTAGCGCCGGTTGCAATTCAGGATATCAATCCTCCAGCTGAATACATCGGTCACGTTGAAGCTATTCAGGCCGTGGAGTTGAGGGCCCGGGTCGAAGGATTTCTGGAGCAGATAAATTTCAAGGAAGGCGACAATGTGCTTTCCGGTAAAGTGCTTTACGTGATCGAGCAGGCGCCTTATCTGGCCAAGGTGGCTGTCGATAAAGCCCAGGTGGCCCAGGCCGAGGCGGAATTGGCCCGAGCCGATCAGCATTTGAAGCGTCTGCGCTCGGCCCTCGCAGCAAGCATTCCAGCCATGGACCTTGACGATGCCGTTGCCGCTCAACTCCGCGCCGAGGCCCAAATAGCGATTGCTAAAGCAAATTTGAACCGTTCCCTGCTCGACCTCGGTTACACCACGATCAAGGCACCGATCAACGGACGTATTGGGCGCACTGCCTATACTCGTGGAAATTTGGTCGGCCCGACATCCAAGCCCCTGGCCCGGATTGTTCAGATGGATCCTATCCGCGTGGTCTACTCCATCAGTGACAATAACCTTGCTGCCATCCAGATGGCTCTAAACGATGCGGCTGAAGGCCAACGACACTTCGACCTGGTTCCGCGGCTGCGGCTGGCCAACGGCACCATTCTCGATACCAAAGGGCGCATCGATTTTGTAGACAATGAGATGGATCCCGCCACCGGCACCATTGCGATACGGGCTGAATTTGACAACGCGAAAAACTTGCTGATCCCGGGCCAGTATGTCAACGTACTGGTCACACTGACTCAGCCGAAACTACTCCCGACGGTACCCCAGGCGGCTGTCCTGGTAAACCAGCAAGGCTATTACGTACTGGTTGTCGACAGTCAGAAGGTAGCCAATGTCCGCCAAATTACCATTGGTAAAGCTGTCGGTGCCATGTGGGCGGTGGAATCCGGTTTGGCCGCAGGTGAACAGGTGGTTGTGGAGGGGATCCAGAAGGTCAAGCCCGGTGAACCGGTACAAATTAATTCCAGCCGGGTCCAGGAGAATTAAGAGATGATTTCAAAGATTTTCATCAACCGGCCCCGCCTGGCGGCGGTAGTGTCGATTTTCATCACCCTGGCCGGGCTGATTGCTTTGCTGAACATCCCTGTCGCCCAGTATCCCCAGATCACGCCGCCGGAAATCAGGGTTACGGCGACCTATCCGGGCGCCAGCGCTGAAGTCCTGGCCAACACCGTGGGTGCGCCCATCGAAAAGGAAGTCAACGGCGTTGAAAATATGCTCTATATGTCATCGTCGTGTTCCAATTCCGGTACCTATAGTCTTAGCGTCACCTTCGCGGTGGGGACCGACCCCGATATCGACCAGGTCAACCTGCAAAACCGGGTGCAGCTGGCGACTGCAAAACTTCCCCAGGAAGTGGTGGAGCAGGGCATCAACGTCCGCCGGCGGTCGGCCGACATTATGGCGGCGATCAGTTTTTATTCGCCGGGCAAGAGCCAGGACATGCTCTTTCTGAGCAACTATATCAGCAATAACATCAAGGATGCCCTGGTGCGCCTGGAAGGCGTCAGCGATGTTTTTGTCTTCGGAGAGAAAGAGTACAGCCTGCGCATCTGGATGGACCCCGAGCGGTTGACGGCCTTGGGATTAACCGCTGATGATGTGATCGCTGCCATTCGCAGCCAGAATATTCAGGCCTCGGTGGGTGCTGTCGGTCAGGAGCCGGTGGATCTCGGTCAGCAGGTTCAATATACGCTTCGCGCCAAGGGCAGACTGACCGAGGTTGAAGAGTTTGAGAATATTGTCATCCGCGGCAACAGTCAGGGAGGGATTGTGCGGGTGCGGGATATTGGCCGGGTTGAACTGGCCTCGAAAACCTACGACAGCCAGTCGGCTTTAAACGGCTTCCCGGCAGCAACATTGGCCATCTACCAGTCCACCGAAGCCAATGCCCTGGAGACAATGGCGGCGGTCAAGGCCGAGCTTCGACGACTTGAAGATCGAATGCCCGAAGACATAGAATACCGGGTGATCCTTGACACCACCCAATATGTCTCGGCGGCCATCGATGAGATTGTCATGACCCTGGGACTTGTGTCTTTTCTGGTCATCGGGGTTGTCTTTCTATTCCTGCAGAACTGGCGTGCGACCCTGATTCCGGCCGTGACCATACCGGTGTCGCTGATCGGCACCTTTGCGGTGCTTCTGATACTGGGTTACAACGCCAACACCATTTCGCTGTTTGCCCTGATCATGGCCATCGGCCTGGTGGTGGACGATGCCATCCTGGTGGTTGAAAATGTGTATCGGGTAATGCACGAAGAAGGTCTTGACGCCAAAGCGGCCTCCATCAAGGCCATGGGCCAGGTCACCGGGCCGATTATCGCCACTACCCTGGTGCTGTTCGCCGTCTTTATCCCGGTCGGGTTCATCCCCGGCATCACCGGCCAGCTTTATCGGCAGTTTGCGGTAACCATGTGCACCTCGGTTCTGCTCTCGGCTATCTGTGCCCTGACCCTGAGTCCGGCGATGTGCGCCACGGTACTTTTACCGCCCAGACCCCATTTGCGCGGACCTTTCGGCTGGTTCAACCGCATTCTCGATTTGACCCGGCGGGGCTATGTAGCGGGCTCTGCCCTGCTTATCCGATGGCTCATACTGGCACTGCTGCTTCTCATCGTCATTATCGGCAGCGCCTGGTTTCTCTTCTCCCATAGTCCGAATAGCTTTCTCCCGGATGAAGACCAGGGGTATTTTTTCATGAACGTCCAGTTGCCGGAGGCTGCTTCGCTTTTCCGCACCAACAGGGTGATGCAAAGAGCAACGGATGAAATCAAAAGGATCGACGGGGTCACAAACGTTATTGGTGTGTCGGGCTTCAGTCTGCTTAGCGGCAGCGCCGACAATGTGGGCTTCGGCATCGCCATTCTTAAATCCTGGGATGAACGCAAACTCCCCAGCCTGCAGCTGGAATCGATCGTCGCGCAGGCTCAAGAAAAATTATCAGCAATTTCGACCGCTAACATCTTTGCATTCGCACCACCGCCCATCCGGGGACTGGGCAGCAGCGGCGGATTTGACTTCCAGCTCCAGGCCCTCGAAGGGCAGAGTCCGCAGGAACTGTTCAGCGTAGCCATGTCGCTGATGATAGCAGCCAATCAGGACCCGGCACTGCAACGCGTTTTTACCACTTACACGGCCAATACCCCCCAGATTTTCCTGAATATAGACCGCACCCGGGCGGAATATATGGGCGTGCCGGTCGGCAGAATTTTTTCCACCCTGCGCGCCCAACTGGGTTCGGCCTACGTGAACGATTTCAATCTGAAGGGCCGAACCTTCCAGGTCAAGGTTCAGGCCGAGGCCTCTTTTCGTGATTCGGCCGCAGATATCGAGCGCCTTTACGTGCGCAGCGATAATGGCAAAATGGTTCCCCTTAAGACGCTGGTGACCATGGAGCAGGTTCTCGGACCGCAGCTCGTCAGCCGTTACAACCAGTTTCCCAGTGCTAAATTCAGCGGCAATGCTGCGCCGGGCTTTTCATCCAGCCAGGCCATGGCGGCCATGGAGCAGGTGGCTTCCAGAACCCTACCGCCTGGCTTCGGTTATGACTGGTCATCCCTTTCCTATCAGGAACGCCAGGCCGGAGGCCAGGTGGTGTGGCTTTTTGCCCTGGCACTGATCTTTTCCTACCTGTTTCTGGTTGGCCAGTACGAGAGCTGGAACCTTCCCCTTGCCATCATCATCTCCATCCCGGTGGCGACCATGGGGGCCCTGGCCGGGTTGTGGATTTTGAACATGCCGCTTTCCATCTATGCCCAGATCGGACTGGTGCTGCTGGTCGGGCTGGCCACCAAAAATGCCATCTTGATCGTGGAGTTTGCCCAGGAACGCCGAAGGGATGGCCTGTCGGTAATTGACGCCGCAGTGGATGGAGGGCGAATTCGTTTCCGCCCGGTCATGATGACATCGTTAACCTTCATTCTCGGAGTCGTGCCCATGATTATCGCCACCGGCGCCGGCGCCGGCAGTCGCCGCGCTATCGGCACGACAGTTTTTTCCGGCATGCTGGCTTCGACCGTTTTCGGTATTTTTCTGATACCGGTACTGTATTATATCTTTCAATCGGCCAGTGAAAAGGGGCATGCCTGGCGGCAGCGGCACAAAAATAAGGGGATCACCGGATCGATCAGCGGGCAGAAAAAATCGACCACCTAAGGTAAGCAAACCATGAAGCATCCCAAGCGAAACTGCAGCAAACCCTTCAGGAGCGTGAGGCGCGCCGTGAGCATTTTTTTGTCGGCGACCGCCATCGGACTGATTCTGACAGGCTGTGCGCCTGTGGGCCCGGACTATACGCCGATCCAACCCGAGGCACCGGAACGATGGAGCTCCGAAATGGCCGGCGGGCTCACCGCCACCCAACCGGATCCGGACGCGCTTGCCCACTGGTGGACTATCTTTAACGACAGTGAACTGTCCAGCCTGGAGGAACGGGCAGTCAGCGGAAATCTGGAATTACAAACCGCACAGTCCCGTATCCAGGAGGCCCGGGCACAGAGGGGCATCAGCCAGTCAAGGCTTTTCCCTGCCGTGGGTGCATCTGCGGCGGCTTCAAAAATACGCAGCAGCGAATCCGGAGGCACTGGAAAGAAGATCGAGTTGTACGCAGCCGGATTTGATGCCGGCTGGGAACTGGACATTTTCGGAGGACTGAGGCGATCAGTCGAGGCATCCCAGGCTGATCTTGAAGCCAGCCAGGTAAATTTAGACAGCGTGCTGATCAGCCTGATGGCCGAAGTGGCTTTAAACTATGTGGATGTGCGCATTGACCAGGCCCAGCTGACAATCACCCGGGCCAACATCAAATCCCAGGAGGAATCGTATAATCTGAACCTGTCACGAAACCAGGCGGGTATTATCGATGAACTTGCCGTCCAGGAATCCCTGCGAATCCTGGAAACTTCCCGGTCTCTGATTCCAGCCCTAGAGACGCGCCTGGCAGCGGCTAAAAATCGTCTGGCGGTGCTGCTGGGCAGGCAGCCCGGCGAATTTGCACAGGAGCTGAGCGAGGAAAAGGCAATACCGGCACTTCCGGTGACCGTTGCCATCGGGATTCCCGCGGAAACGCTGAGGCGTCGTCCGGATATCCGCTCCGCCGAGCGGGTTCTGGCTGCCCAGACAGCAAGGGTCGGCGTGGCCACAGCGGACCTGTATCCCAAATTTCACCTGCTCGGATCCATCGGCCTTGAATCCATCGATAGTGGTGATTTTCTGGATTGGGGCAGCCGAGCTTGGCGCATCGGCCCGGGTGCCTCCTGGACGGTATTTGATGGGGGGGCAATCCGCCAAAACATCAAGGTACAGAACGCCCGCCAGGAGCAAGCCTTGATTCAATATCAGGCAACCGTCCTCAAAGCCCAGGAGGAAGTGGAAAATGCATTGGTCGCCTATGCCAAAGAACAGCGCCGACGAGATTCCCTGGATAGGGCCGCCAGCGCCGCCCAGCGGGCGGAATTGCTGGCCAGAGATAAATATCAGGCCGGACTGGTGGATTTCAATAATGTTCTGGACGCCCAGCGTTCACTGCTTATTTTACAGGATGCGTTGAATCAGAGCATTGGGGCGGCAACAGCCAATCTCGTGCGCCTCTACAAATCTTTAGGTGGCGGTTGGGAATTCGCAGCGGCATTAAAAGACGCCCCAAAATAAAATAATGATTGAAAAAGCATGCAGCCATGCTGGCGCCAGGAAGGAAAACAAGCTGGAATTAAAAAATCTGATATTAGTGATGATATTTCAAAGGTTCGAGGGGAAAAAAATGAAGGTTATCCTTGATACGAATGTTTTCATATCAGGGATATTTTTTAGTGCCCACCTTCAAAAAATAAAACTATCCGAATTTCGAGGAATTGCTATTCTGAATCCAAGAGATTTTGTGGGTAAATATTTATAGTTAATCAGCGAATGATCGTATGCACAAAAATCGAAAAATTTCAGATTGCATCATCACATCCAACAAATTTACATTTATTCTGAATTCCACTATAGACACTTAGGCCACAATAAATTCAGTCTGAGAGAAGTGTGTATTTGCCATGGCTAATCTGCAATCTCATTATCACGATCAGGACAAGATTTTTTTTGAATTAAGATACCCGTAACTGCCAATTCCATATCATTTTTTAAAACCCTTGCGATATCCAATAGAAACACTATAATTAGTGGGTGCCCAAATTATGTTAAATCTCGTATATCAAATTGAACCAAATTCAATTCTGATTCTCTAAACATCGCAACTGACCTTGGCTTACATTATCTCAATCGGTAATTGGCTGATATTTAGTCTGCTGGCAAGGGGCAGAGAACATGGCACATAAAAATTTGCATAAAACCAATGTAAACCTTCATGGCAAAAGAAATTCTGATAGTGGACGATGAGCCGAATGTTGTTGTGCCCATCCAGTTTTTGATGGAACAGCTGGGCTACAGGGTCATGATAGCGGAAAGGGGCGAAGATGCCCTGGATCTGATTTACCAATACAAACCGGATCTTGTGCTGCTGGACATCATGCTTCCCGGAATTGACGGATATGAGGTTTGCGAAATTGTCCGTTTGAATCCCGAGTATCGGAAGATTAAAATAATTTTTTTGACCGCCAAGGGTCGTGAAGAGGAAATCGCCAAAGGTCTGGCCCTTGGTGCGGATGCTTATATAACCAAGCCTTTCTCGAATGCTGCGCTTGTCGCCAAGGTCAAAGAGCTTTTAGAAAAAACCTATGAAGAAGCCGAGGAATAAACGCTGGAAGGTGTAACTCTTTTGGTTGCGTTTCTGATCATCAGCAATATCCAGAAATTTGATTTATAGGATATCCAAATTTTTCCCAAGCCTGTGCAATTCCCTGACTGAGTCAACCTCAACAAATAACACTATTTACTGAAGGATAGTGCATGTCTAATGGAAAATCTTCAAAGCTTTGGATGGTCAATGTAATTTCCTTTATCCTCTTTATTATTTTATGTAGTACTGGCTTGCTAAATTGGCTGGTATTGCCCAAAGGATATGAAGTTCGGGGCAGTTTTTTGGTTTCTTTAAGACATTTTTTTATTGCGTCTCATGAATGGGCTGCACTGATATTCATGATTGTGGTAGTGGTACATATTGTCTTGCATTGGCCCTATATAAAATCCAATTTGAAGAAATATGGTATCATGAAATAACAAACACTGTTAAAGAGCTGAAAGGATTTGGTCGGATAATCATGCCGAAAAACATGATCATCACAGTAATTATCATTTTTATAGCCGTTGAGCTTATCGAACATATAATCTTTCCGATAGTTTGGTCCATTTTCAAAGGCCGAAAAAGATCTACTTATGGCGTGATGGGTATGATTGGGAAAGTTGTTGAAATTCGGCGATGGAATAAAACTGAAGGTCAAGTTTCGATCAACGGGGAACTATGGAGCGCTGTATGCGAGGTTCCCTTAACAGTTGGTGGGAAAGCGGTGGTTCAGGGTATTGAAGGACTCACATTGAAGTTGAAGCCTTACGAAAATTCATAGAGGAGATTATTTTGAATGAATATCAGGGCTGGGTCGATTTTTTTGAGGTCCTTTTTGCGATAGGTTCTATTTAAAAAGCTTAGATAGGGATTATTATAGGTCATTGCCGAATCAAGATGACGGATGCACCTGTTTTTGTGCAGCACATAGGAACATGGAAGGACATTAAAGATGAAATACAAACAACTTGGAAGAACCGGATTGCTCGTCTCGGAATTGTGTTTCGGAACCATGACATTCG
>Ga0208652_1000069_pt1 | contig 16573 bp, 14 predicted proteins | sample Joice_CattailNLA_FD_185648 | JGI IMG/M metagenome (GOLD analysis project Ga0208652, IMG submission 185648) | Natural and restored wetland microbial communities from the San Francisco Bay, California, USA, that impact long-term carbon... | ecosystem: Environmental > Terrestrial > Soil > Wetlands ...
CTGGTGGCATCTTCTCTATCAGTACAAGCTTCATAGTATATCAGTTTCAATGGCCGTCTATTTTTTGTTGAATCAACCATGCCTTTTTTATGTTGATCAAATCTTTGCTTGAGGTCCTTTGTAAATCCTACGTAGGATTTCCTGAAAAAGTCGCAAATCCGACAAGATTCAAGGCATAGAGGGTTCTGGCTTGTGTAAAATGCATCCGCCTGGAGCCACAACCTGTAAAGAATCGACATACCACAACCAAAAATCGATAGGGACTTGAATTTTGCGACGAAAAAAAAGACAAAAAAGAATGGCCTTCAGCCATCTTTCGATATTTAGCACTATGAAAGTCACCGTAATAGCTGTCTCTGAGGTTTGAGCCAGTTTGCACATGATCTTTGATAAACTGAAACGGCGCTTTGCTTGGCCAAACTTACCTTCAATTGGGATGCGATCCAATTCATCCTGACGCGCCTGTATTTGGAGTTGGCTGTCGATTTGTTTCGGCGGCCTTCCCAGTGCTGGGCCTGAAAGGCGAATACCGTAGCTTTTACAAAATTTGCGGTTTCCTCTGTTACGGTAAATTTTATCCGCATGAACCGATTCCGGATAAAACCCAAACCGCCTATGATAGGACTCAATTTGCTCTTTTAAGCCGCCAGCTTCGTTGTAGGCATCCCAGCTGATGCGATCAACAAAGGCAAACCCATCTACAAGGCTTGCCGATATCTTCGCTCCAAATTCGGTGGCTGCGCCGGCCTTGCCTCGTTTGATCGGTCTGACATGCGGCTGTGATATACTGACAATCCTATCGGCGATTCTATTGTCGCGATTGTCAAACATGCATTTTTGTTGCCGATAAACTTCATTAATGACTAACAGGTTTTTGTACTGCTTGCGAGTCAGAGTTGTCAGTGAACACTGCCGGGATTGTTTTTCTATCGTTTTCAGATTGCGTCTTAGATACCCCAGTTGCTTACGGATGGCCTTGCGCCTTTTACTTTTTGATAACTTTTTACTTTTGGCAGCCGAAAGAAATTCTTTGCGAGCTTTTTTCCGATAAGTGCGTGGCTTCTTTTGTTTGCCTCTCAACGGACGGTGTAAGATGTCGATAACTTCTTCACTCTTTTCTCTGGCAGTATTTAAAATTTTCAGATCCGTTGGAAAAGTAATATCTGCAGGAGTACAGGTGGCATCGACAAGCAACTTGCCTTTGTTCTTGCAAACGGGCGATCCTGGGCCATCATGCTTATCATCACCAGCTTTATCCTCTGATGCTTTTTGGCCTTGGGTAAGAGCCTTTTTGGTTATGACTTCATTAATATTGGCAAGCGTCTTTTTTCCTAATCGCTTGCGAAAGTGAACAAACATAGTCGGGTGGAATGGCGCTTCGTCTTTGTATTCCTTGAAGCCAAGAAAATATTGCAGATAAGGATTTTCCCGGATCTGCTCGACTGCTTCTTCATCACTGACTCCGAGGCGCTCTTTGATGATCAACGCGCCAATGGCGATGCGAACCGACAAAGCAGGCGAGCCCATTTGGGAGCCGGAAAGGGATTTGGAATAAAGTGATTCAAATTGCGCCCATGGGATAAATTTGGCTATCTTTACCCAACGATTGTCGCTGCGGAGTCCGCCACTAAACGGCAAGGCGAATTGTTCGAACTCAAGTTGTTTGAATTTGTGTTTGTACATGGTGTAATAGAATAAAGTGCAAGGCTTTTTGAGGTTATCGGTTGTTTTTCTTTCACTTTTGGCCGAAACAATAGCACTTTATTATAATTTTTTCAATAGTTTATATTCGTTTCAGCAAACTCTATATAGAAACCACCGAACCAGTCGAGTTGCTCAAAATATCCAAACAAAAGTTGGTGCCGATATGTGAAAAGTATCCAAATGTTGAATCAGGGTTGCAGGCGGTTAGCGTTTTTCGGTCAGAGTTTCGCAAAGCGAAATTATTGAAGAAAAATCGCAAGAGCCAAAGACATGAGACTATGATAAAGCTGTCTCTTGAGGTTTATCCGCATTCATCTGCCAACTATCCGATTATTCTTGAAGCCTATTCAAAAGATATTTCTGTTGGCGGAACCTGTGTGGTCTTGGATGCAAGCGACATGAGTGTCGCAAAAAGTGTTGCCTCATTTAGCAAAACAATAAAAAACTCTAAGGTTAAAATTAGTTTTCCCAGTGAAGGGCTCGAGCTTAGGGTATCCGGCAAAATCGCCTGGACCCGGGAGACGATAGATAAAGGGAAAAAAACCTTAGCGGTAGGTATACAATTTCAGGACCTATCTCCTAAATTACGCGGCATGCTCTTTGTATTTGCTGAAAACTCTAAAGACAAATAAATCGCTTATTTTCCTTGTTATGCCTCCGATGATTACCTTATAAAAATTGAACATTCTCCTGGTTTTGAGACGATAACCAGCTTCAGGAGTTTGCACTTTCTTACCTTCAAACATCTGCCGGATTAATTGAGTCAGTCGACCATAAGTTTCCTGTAAACTTTGCATCAAAGCAAGTCCGGAGATATCTTCCCAAATCACCTTTCCATGATATCTGACCTCATACCGAGGCACTTTAAACTTCACAATCCATCTCCAGCCGTGCAAAAAAATACAATTTGATATCGTAATTTTCGATCTGGTCCAACATTTAGTTTCTATGCACAATCTTCAAATTTTCATATAAAAAACATTAATCGTTTAACACATCGAAATTAATTCCTTAAGATTATTATTTTCATCTATTTAGTAGTCTCCGAATATTTATAATACACATAAAAAATTTTTAAGTTTTAAATAAATAGCCCGATAATCAACATAGGGTCACTTTTCTCGAATACTGTTTAATAATTTCAGGTACTGATAAAAAATTCTAACAACAGAGTCTATATTTTGCTGTTATGAGATCATCAAAAATTACATTTCAAAAATACAATATCTATATGACAAAGTTGTTCAACCTGATATTAACTTTAAACCCAGAAGAGCAACGATTTCTGTTAAAGAATGTGGAAAAATTAATTCTTAAAGAAAAAAGAGCATCTGCCCGAAAAATTTGTAGAATGCCTGTAAGGTATTTTTACAATGAGCAAATTTACAACAATTTCATTATCAATATTAGTCGGGATGGCTGTTTCATAGAGACTCAAAAACCTCTTTTAGTTGGAGAAAAAATCTTGATGGATATCCAGATGGATGGCGATGAAGAAATAATTAGGATCAAAGGTGAAGTGGCTAATGCAAATCGCTTGGGAAGTGGAATCGAATTTGAAAAAGTCAGTACCAATTTGTCAAAAACACTTAGTAATCTTTTATATAGGATTAGGTAATTTCGATGATTAAGTTGCTTGAATATTATTTATATATTCTACATTGGCTATAATTGTTTTAATTGTTTTGATCAGTATGAAAAATGGGAAGTATTTTTAATAAGTTTGAAAAATACAACATTACCATTAAAAAATTGTTTGATGCCATTCTCAGGTTAAGTCAAGAGCAACAAACACAACTCTTGATTTATGTTGAGGAGTTGATTGCTGAGAATAAGAGAATATCAATTAGAAAAGCATACAAAATTCAAATTAGCTATGCGACACAAAATCGCATCTACTCAGATAATATCTCAGACATCAGCAGAAGTGGTTTATTCATCGAAACGAGTAGGCCTTTTAATATCGGTGAAGAAATCATACTGTCATTTAACATGCATGGATATGATCGTCCATTCAAAATAAAGGGGGATATTGTCCGTTCAAATCAACAAGGCATTGGTGTAGAGTTTAAAGAAGTTAATCCATACATAAATGAGATGCTTAGCGCCCTTGTTGAAAGGATAAAAAGGTAAATAATTTTCGTTATGCATTAAACCCTTCTAAAAATGTTTCACATGCCGGTGATAGCTCAATGTTCGGAAAAAATAAGAGCTTCAAAAATCTGATATAATCAATCCCTGGTATTGGGACTGAATTGCCGATACCTGCTGAGACTGTCGAAAAACCCTAAATCTGTGAATTAAGTGCCTGTAAGTTATTGATTTTAATACATGCGAAATTGGTAAAATCGTTACTTTTGGACTTTTTCGACAGTCTCGCTATTTATTACAGGTTTTTGACGCCATTAAAAATCCTGTGATATGCACTTGATGTATCTGTAAAAATAGTAAAGTTGCGATTATCAATTGATCTCAGGTTTTGAAAAGCCTCAAATTTGTTCTTGATCAAGCACACATCTAACCTTCTGTAAAAATTAACCTTTCTTTCGCTAATCCTAAATTTTTAGCTCACCTTTAAAGATTCGATGCAGGCACGCAACATACACTTTTAGGCAAGCCAAATTTGATTACCTTGCATCAGCAAATCTAAAGAATTTTCGGTTACTCCCAAATCCTATTTTTATGTAAACCATGTGACAAAAATATTGATCCAAAAAGTATTTTTTAATTTCAGCTTTTATTATTCGTGATACGCACTAAGTCAATTGTTTGACGTTTCACCTAGTCAACTTATGTCCATTACTCTGTAAAACTGCCATATCCATATGATATATATCATAATATTTACTATCAACCCTGGCACAATTCCTGCTACATTTAATGATCTCCACATACCATAATATAAACGTTCGACATAATTAGCCGTAAAAGCACTAACTTATATCATTGACGTATCTATATTAAAAAAAAGGTGCTCACCGTGAAATCTCAATTGACGGCAGATAAAAACAAATTATCTCCTGATAAAATCAAAAAGCTAAATAGCAGGCATCTGCGAGGAGCACTTGTACGCTCGATTGCAAGTTTAAGTGGATGGGCTTTTGCTTTAATTGCTTTTTCAACCGGTGTGCTCAAAACCCACCATTTAATAGGAATAAGCGTATCAGTTTTATATCTTATTCTGATAAATTTTCCCGCTTTAATGGCTTTAAAGAATATTTCAAGCGAACGGTCCTATAACAATTTTTCGTTGTTAATTAATCAGCTTGAAATATTAGGCTATACTTCAATAATATACTTTTGTGGTGACATTGAAGCGACACATCTCACTCTCATTTATGCAGCTTTAATCGCCTATGTTGGAGTAGTTGCCCCCAAAAAGCAATGTTTTATCGTCGCCGGTCTTTGTGCTGCAACATATGTTCTGATGTTCGCATTGATACAAATTGATATTATTCCTCATTTAGGCCTAACCGCAGAATTATCCCCCCCATTGACAAATCAATTAGTCATCATTTTCGTAGTGATAGCACTTCTATATACAGTTGCTTTTATATCTGCCACCAGCGCAGGCTTGATAAAAAAGAATAAAGATCAGTTGGAACAGCAGAACCAAAAGCTTGCTGTAGCAAATGATAAGTTAATGCATGAGATTCAGCTTCGAATAGAAGCTGTGGAGGCCTTGCGAGAGAGCGAAGATCAATACAGAACCATTTTAGAATCAGCCCCTGACTCTATAACTATCTTAGGAATCAATGATGGTTGTTATATGCAAGTAAATGAATGTTTTTGTCAATTGACCGGTTACGCAAGGGAGAAAGTCTTAGGCAAAACTCCATTCGACCTCAATATTCTTACCAATGGAGATTGGAACCATTTATTAGAAATTATTAAAGAGAAAGGGAAAATCGATGATTTAGATATTAATCTTAAAAGCAAGGACGGAAAACCCATACACACTCTGCTTTCGGCACGAACTATCCGATATAGCGGAGAAAATTGTCTGATAACCGTAATAACGGATATCACTAACCGTAAACAAGCTGAACGTATGCTACGAGAGAGCGAAAATAGATACAAGACACTGACCAACAATCTAAATGTTGGGGTATACCGTAATACTGTCGGGCCAAAAGGAAAATTCATCGAAGCAAATCCTGCTATTGTGAAAATGTTTGGTTTTCAAAGCAAAGATGAGTTTCTGGCTGTTGATGTTGCGGATTTATACGAAAATCCAATTGACCGGAATTTATTTAATGAAAAAATGTTAGCAAAGGGATTTGTTAAAAACGAAGAATTAAATTTAAGGAAAAAGGATGGCGCTTCCATAAAAGGCTCTGTCTCAAGCGTTTGCGTAAAAGATGAAAATGGGAAAGTGAAATATTATGATGGTATCATAGAAGATATATCAGAGCGTAAACAACTTGAAGGCCAGCTGCAGCAGGCACAAAAGATGGAGGCCATTGGTACCCTTGCGGGTGGAATAGCTCATGATTTCAATAACCTACTAATGGCAATACAAGGAAATGCCTCCTTAATACATTGTGATTTAGATTCAGATAATCCCCATTGCCAATCATTAATGAATATAGAAAACGCAGTAAAAAGTGGATCAATGCTTACCAAGCAGCTTCTCGGGTATGCAAGGAAAGGAAAGTATCAGGTCAATCCTATCAGCTTGAACCAATTGGTTGAAGAAACTGCAAATACTTTAGCCAGAACCAGAAAAGATATTACCGTTCATTATGAGCTTTCAAAGGATTTAAAAGCAATTTTAGCAGATCAGGGACAAATCGAGCAGGTACTTATGAATCTCTTTGTAAACGCCGCCGATGCCATGGCCGCAGAAGGAGATCTATTTCTGAAAACTATTAATATAACTCACAAAAACATAAAAAGTAGCCTCTATACTCCAAAGCCTGGCAAATACGTTCAACTGATAGTCACGGATACAGGTATTGGGATGGATAAAAAAACCCAAGGTCGTATCTTCGAACCTTTTTATACAACAAAGGAGATGGGAAGAGGTACAGGACTTGGTCTGGCTTCGGTTTTTGGCATTATCAAAGGCCACGGTGGTTATATTGATGTCGAATCAGAGGTAGGAAGAGGAACTTCATTCAAAATATGTCTGCCGGCATCAAGCCAGAAGATTGTTGAATCAGTAACTGAGGAGCCGAACCGAATCATTAATGGCAACGGGACCATCCTCCTCGTAGATGATGAACTGTTGGTTCTTGAAACTGGATCTAAAATACTTGAAAGACTTGGTTATACGGTGCTTGAAGCGAACGGGGGGAATGAGGCAGTTGAGATTTATAAGGAAAACAAAGAAAAAATTGATATGGTCATTTTGGATATGATTATGCCCGATATGGGCGGAGGAAGGGTCTTTGATAAGATCAAAGAAATGAATCCAGAAGTAAGAGTTCTTCTTTCCAGTGGATACAGCATTGATGGACAGGCGACTGAGATTTTACGACGTGGTTGCGATGATTTTATTCAAAAGCCTTTTAGCATAAATAAACTGTCAGAAAAAGTTAGTGAGTTTTTGACATAGATGGATCTCTGATCTGTAATTTGTCACATACATTATTATAAAGATAGATAACCAGTTACCGTGACCTATCCAATATAATTCCCAAATCAAGTTTTTACTTTAACAGTTCTATCACCAAAATCTTGTATTGGCTTTTTTGATTCCTTTTCATAATAGATTTTCAAAGTATGCTTTCCAATAGTTACAAGGTCATTGTGTTTTAAGATTGCCTTGACAATCTTTTCACCATTAAGAAATGTTCCGTTGGTGCTGTTTAAATCCTCGACTGTATATTGGTGTCTTTGGTTTAAAATTCTTGCATGGAGTTTGGAGACTGCAAGATTATCGATCTGGATGTCCGCGCTTGAGCTTCTACCGATGGTTATTTCAGGCTTTTCTGTTTCAATTTTTTTTAGGTTTTTATTTTTAAACTTTAGTTCTATTTTTATCATATTGGCCTCAAAGTCCATAGTTAAGATTTATATTGAATCAACTGCTTTTTATTTGCCAGTTGTGTGATCTCTTCAACGGACATACGATTTAGTTCTTCAATTGATATATTCAACTCGGCAGCAGCTGAATGTTTTAATAACTCTCCGTCCACACTATTTAAAAACCCTTGTGAATTAACATCAGAACCAATTTTAAGATTTGATGATTCCTCCGCTTTTGATTTGTGGCCTCTTCTTTTTACATACAATATAAGAAAAACATTTGTTACGACAGCTACAGCTGCTAATATAAATGCAATTTTCATTCTTTTTAACCATCCCTTATACCCTGTATGTCTTGATCAACCTTTTTTAGCCGATTATTTCAATATGATGTTGCAACTTTCTATTCTATTTAGCCATTTAGGCCTCTTTCCATAGGATAATTCACATGAATTTTTTGTTGATCCTAACCGGTTTAATTTATTAGCTTACCTATCTTTTTCTAATACTTGGATCAATTTTTGACCCATTTCCTCGACTGTGTATGGTTTGGCGATTACACCACAAAAGCCGAAATCCTTGAAATTCGCCATAACGGGGTTCTGAGAATATCCGCTAGAAACAATCCCTTTGACATTTGGGTCTATTTCACTCAATTCTTTAATTGCCTCTTGCCCTCCCATTCCACCACGAATTGTTAGATCCAAAAGCACCGCATCGAAAGGTCTATCGCCAATTAAAGCATTCCGGTATAAATCAATAGCTTCTTTCCCATCTCGTGCAAACTCCGCATCATACCCTAAATGGTTCAATATATGTTTTGTTAATGTCCTGATGATTTCTTCATCGTCCATCACCAGGATTTTACCATTTCCGAAAATAGATCTTTTACCTTCAACCTCCACAGCAGTATCTCTACAGATAACTTCACTGTGGTCAGCTGGCAGATAAAAGCTAAAGGTGGTACCAAATCCAACTCTCGATTTAACTGTAACCTCTCCTCCGTGCTTTTTTATTATCGATTTGCTAATAGGAAGACCCAACCCGGTTCCTTTCTGGACTCCAAACTCTTTAGTTGTATAATAAGGTTCAAAAATTTTACCCAATCTTTCTTCAGAAATTCCTTCTCCTCGATCGACTATCGAAATCTTAACATATTTTCCTGGTCTAAGATTTTTAAAACCCTCGTTAATGATAGTGTTTTTTGCGGTAACTTTTAAATTGCCACCTTCTTTCATCGATTCTCTTGCATTGAGAACGACATTATGGATCGCGTGTCCAATCTGAGTTTGATCTACTGCTACTGACCATAAATGATCGGGGAATTCATATTCACTTTTAATAGTTGTACCGCTCAAAGTAAATTCTGTTGCACTTTTGACCAATACAGCAGTTTCAGTTGTATTTTTAACTGGTTCGCCGCCTTGGGAAAAAGTGATCAGTTTTTGGGTCAAATTTTGGGCTGTTTTTGATGCTTTAAGGGCCTGAGTCAAAAAAGAAAACCCCTTATCATCAGGATTTAGGGTTGCCCGAGTTAAAGAAATATTCCCAATAATAGCAGTTAACAAATTGTTGTAATCATGGGCAATTCCTCCTGCAAGAGCTGCAATCGATTCGATTTTTGATGCCTTTTCCAGTTCATTTTTCGCCTTAATCTGATCCGATATATCCCGAATTACCACTATGCTGGCAGGTTTCTCATTTAAGGTAATAAAATCAGTGGTAATTTCAACGTTCGTCTGATGTCCATCTTTACAAATCAAAACCGCCTCATGGCCCTTGATGATTTGATTATCATAAATAGATCGGTTTCCAATTTGTTCGATTGCAGAATTTCTGTCTGGATGGAAAATTTTTTTTATAGGCATCCCAGACAGTTCTTCGAAACTGTATCCAGAAATTGCTTGCATAGACTGATTGCATTCTTGAATTCTGCCATTTTGCAAAACGACAACACCTTCAGCTATTAGATTCTGCAAAAGGTGAAAATCTTGACCGCGTTCCTTGGGTTTCAATGTCTTAAATTTGTAGGTGACATCAGAAGACTTGAATTGGTTGTTTAACATTTTTGCATTTATCATAGTCGGCATCTTAAATAGACTCCAGAATAGATAAGAATATTACCAATAAGGTGGCAATCCTCATCTCTATATCGGCAAAAATAGAAAAAACTTTAAAAATAACGACAGGTTTTACCATAAAAAAAATCAGCCTTAAATTTGTAAAACTTATAAACAGAAGTTTTGACGATTAGCCATACAAATTCTCAATCCAACATATTGCATCCACATCATTTATTAGGTCTTAAAAGCTAAATCCCTGGATGAAAATATCCAATAATCATGGGGTTGAATTTCATGAATCCCGACGGGTTGTATTAAGTTTTTTTGAATAATACCGATAATGTGTTCATTTAGAGTCTCTACTAAAATTGCAATTTCTCTAAAAAGGCATGGGTTCATGAATTTTCTTGAAAGAATCGATAATGGCTTTGCTACGCTACTTTAGATTAATCAGTTATCAGGCTTTTAACAACTATATCTAAGAAGAATACTTAAATGAAAATGACCGATGGCAAAACTCGCTATTTCCACCGATTGCAAAAATTTGCCATGAACAGAATGGCTTCTCCCTCAGCGCTGGAGCAAGACAGCCTATCCTACTGGCGTGTACGTATTCTCTTTACAATAATTTTTTCAGGGTTATTGATAAGCCTTTTTGTCTTCGTGCCTCTAATTGCCATGGTGATCAAGCACAATTTGTGGACACTGCTGTTGTTTGATGTCGCTGTCTGGCTAATTGGAATTAGTCTCCTGCTTGCAAGTCGTCCGAGATATGAAATACGCGCCGCAATAACATTGTTTATGTTTTATATCCTTGGTTTGGGTATAATTATTTTTGTTGGGCCGTTGAGCGGTGGCCCTGCATTTATCTTTGCTTTTGCAGTTCTAGTTGGCGTTTTGCTCGGATCAAAAGCAGCAATTAAAGCTTTAATCCTTAACGCACTAACTCTCGCGATTATTGGTTGGACTTTCAATGCTGGTCTATTTGATCAGGCGTTTCCATTTTTCAACAGCATTGAAAATATGCTAACTGCAGGTGCGAGCTTCATGTTTTTGAACACAGTTGCTGCAATGTCCGTTGCAGTGCTGGTTAAGGGCCTCAACTTTGCTCATCAGAAAGAAAAAGAATTAGCTATCAATTTGAATAACGAGCAGTTGCGCTTGATAAAAATAAAGAATGAACTGGAATCGGAAGTTGAGGAACGCAAGCACACAACGGATGCTTTGAGCGAAAGTGAAGCTACTTTAAAGAGCATATTTCGTGCCGCACCAACGGGAATTGGTATGGTATCAAATCGGATACTGGATCGGGTCAATGAGCGGTTGTGTGAAATGGTCGGTTATTCGCCTGAGGAGCTTGTTGGACAGAGCGCAAGAATATTATACCCGAGCGAGGATGAATTCCAGAGGGTCGGAAAGGGAAAATATAAACAAATCAAAGAGCGAGGAACAGGAACTGTTGAAACTCGCTGGCAATGCAAGGACGGATCCATAATTGATGTTTTGCTGAGTTCCACCCCTATCGATGCTGATAAACCAACAGAGGGGGTAACTTTCACAGCCTTGGATATCACCGATCGCAAAAGAGCTGAAGAGGCGCTGAGAAAGAGCAATGAGCGTTTCAGGGTCTTGTTTGATAATGCTCCAGACCCAATTTATATAAATAAAATGGATGGGACATTGTTGGATGGCAATCAAGCTGCCGAAAAATTGCTTGGCTATAAAAAAGAAGAACTAATTGGAAAGAAATTTTTAGATATAGGGATACTCTCAGGACAAGATCTAAACAAGGCGCTTAATCTTATGGAGCAAAATCAAAAAGGAAATTCAACTGGGCCAGATGAATTCACCTTGTATAGAAAAGATTATACGCCTGTTTGTGTTGAGGTACTTACCCATCCGTTAGAAATCGGTGGTGAAAAACTGGTACTTGGTGTTGCAAGAAACGTGACTGACCGCAAACAAGCTGAAGAGGCGTTGCAATTATCTGAGGAAAAATTCTCCAAAGCTTTTCAAACCAGTCCGGTATGGGTGGATATAACGACAATAAGTGAAGATAGATTTTTAGAAGTCAATGACACATTTACCAAAATCTCTGGTTTCGCTCGGAAAGAGGCGATCGGTAGGACAAGCCTTGACCTTGGCTTTTGGCTTAACCCGGAAACTGAAAGAGAAAGAGCACTCCAGATATTTAATAAGCAAGGATACTTCCGTAATCTTGAAACGAAAATGCGATTTAAGGATGGAAAAGGCCACACTATGCTCTGGTCAGCGGATCCGATTAAATTTGAAGGACAGGACTGTTTCATAAACGTACTAACGGATATTACTGAAACCAAAATTATTCAGGAAGAAAAGGCAGCACTCGAGTCTCAGCTGCAACAAGCCCAAAAGATGGAAGCGATCGGTACCCTTGCGGGTGGCATTGCACATGATTTCAACAACATTCTTTCAGCCGTTATTGGCTATACTGAACTGTCCTTAATCGAAGCTGAAAAAGAATCGGTGCTCTATGAAAATTTGCAGGAAATATTCCAGGCCAGCAACCGTGCTAAAAACTTGGTCAAACAAATCCTAACCTTTAGTCGTCAAGCCAAGCAAGAGCGCAAACCGGTTCAGGTAAAACTCATATGTAAGGAGGCCATTAAATTTTTAAGAGCCTCAATTCCTACATCCATTAAAATAATCCAAAAAATCGAAAGTGATTCCTTGGTAATGGCAGATCCAACCCAAATTCATCAGGTTTTAATGAATCTTTGCACCAATGCTGGACATGCCATGGGGGAAAAAGGGGGTGTGCTGGAGATAAAGCTGACCGATTCAAAACTTGCGGTAGATCTATCTGCCAAATTTCCTGAGTTGAAACCTGGGCCTTATATCGAATTGACAGTAAGTGATACCGGTCACGGCATACCAGCAGATATAACCGACCGAATCTTCGACCCGTTTTTCACCACCAAAGGACAAGGTGAAGGAACCGGTATGGGCCTTTCGGTAGTCCATGGTATTGTCGGAAGTTGTGGAGGTGCGATAACAGTTTCCAGTGAGCCGGGAAAAGGCACTACTTTTAACATCTTCCTTCCTGCAGTGAAAAGGGACACTACACAGCCTTTGATAACCGAAGACTCTATTGCCAACGGGACCGAAAGCATTCTTTTTGTTGATGATGAATCGGTCCTCGTAAACCTTGGGAAAAGGATGCTTGAATCTCTGGGTTATAAAGTAACCACCAGGACAAGTAGTATAGAGGCTTTAGAACTGTTTAAAGCAAAACCAGATAGCTTTGATCTGGTAATCACCGATATGACCATGCCGAACATGACCGGTGATAGATTGGCAAGTGAGCTGATACGTATAAAGCCTGAAATTCCAATCATAATTTGTTCTGGGTACAGGGCCCATATCAATCAAAAACAGGCTTTGACTATGGGTATACGAGCATTTATATCTAAACCGGTTCTCAAAGGGGATATTGCTAAGGCCATTAGGAAAGTATTAGGATAAACTCACAGCATAATTTCCGCCAAGCTTATGAGTATATTGCTTCTATATTATCCAGCCAATGCTGTATTTCGTTTTGAAAATTCATGCCATAATTTCAACAATGCTTTTTGAAGATTGCACAATGACAAATACATTCATTTTTGACTATTTATTTTTTGATAGGTTTCCTGCCTAAAGGTAAAATTCAGAAAAGAGGCAAAGTTGCTGGATGTGCTGATGTAAAATTAAACTTTGATAAAATGCATATTAGCATATGAATTCACTGAGGATGATGTCGTTCATAAAGCGGGAATTCATCTCTTTGGAATTTCAACTCTTTTAAAAATCGAAATATTTTCGTATTTAAAACCCACCTGATGTAAAAACTTGACGTCGCTGATGCTAAGTCATGGGTGTAACTGCAGCCTTGAGGGGAAGCTATGGAAGGTAATAGTTTGTGTAGAATTGGGTGGGTGAATCCGGGGTTACCGCCTTATTGCAGGTACTTAGCAATCCTTTAATCTGGAGGATGGACACTTGACAATTTGTCGATTCTTACCCAACCCTTTCATCTTTCTGCCTGCAACCTTCTATCTTGCACAGCTCTTCTTTCAGGCACATTAAAAAAGTATCTATGGAGGCTAAAATATTTACGTCTATCTCTGCCGGACAGGCAGTCAGAAATGTTTCGCTTTTTTCGGTAGGGTCAACACTATGGGGTCGAGCAATTGATCCTATGCCGATCCTATTGGAAGCTCCACCGCATTCACCACAGGTAATATATTCAGGTGGCCTTTCAAGATTTGATAATAATATAGTTACAACTGCCATGCATCGATAACATCTATAATCCACTTTTTGCATCGATATCGCCTTGTCGGTACTTCTTCCAATATAACGGCCAATAGGTTCAAAATTGATTTCTTCTGATACCATTTAAATGCTATTTTGCCGAAAATTTACTCTGCCGGCACGTAAGGAATTTCAGAACCCCACCATCCTTCTGATTCAGATGTTTTCAAATCATCTTTAGTAGGATTCTTGTAACCCCACCAACTAAACGTCATGTGATCATTTGTCTTATAAATGGTATCGTGCTTATACCATTTGGCGGTGCAGCCACCCAAAAACGCTGCAATGATAAGTAAAAAAATAATGTTTTTCATGACCAAACTCCTTTAACCGCAAAAAGAGATTCTAACTTTAGTTCCTTGCCTTGTGAAATACTTTCACCATTAATAAATCAATCCTGATTACCTCTGCTGCAAAAATCCTCATATTGCAAACATATTATGCTGGAACACGGAATCGATTAATCCATTGCCGTGCAAAATGGTACATTTTCTTAACTAATCTATTGATAGCAATTCGAAGCCTATCGGAGAAAGTTAGCCACATTATTTTTTCGCCACGATTGTTGCTTAAATGAATTGTTCTGAAACCGCACATAAGTAAAGATATTGGAAATAAGAGTTCCAGAGTTTTTTGATTAGAATCCAAATTGTCGTTTCACGAACAATCCAGAAGTTGGATATTTTTCACACCAATCGCCTGTTGTTTTTACTAACCTTTGGCAGCCGTTGGCTATCGCATGGTTCCTTGAAGTAGAGTTAGGATTGTGTGATAAAATTACGGCCCTATAACCATAAAAAAGGCACAAGTGTGACCGGATCTGTCACAGGTATCTGATAATATCTTCTCCAAAACTGAAAGGAGAAGATATTATGAACATCGATCAACTCAGAGCAAGATTTCCTAATGAAGATGCTTGCAGACAATTTTTTGAATCTGTTATCTGGCAACATGGTCGTGTTTGTCCGCACTGCCATTGCCTCAAATCGTATCACATTACTGGTTGCAGTGCTCGGCCAGGGCTTTACGAATGCGCACAATGCAAACGGCAATTTACAGTAACCACCAAAACTCCGATGCACAGCACCAAGCTTTGCTTATGGAAATGGCTGTTGGTCATCTATTATATAATCAGTTCCTCCAAGGGCGTATCCTCGGTTGTTTTGGCCAGATGGGTTGGCATCTCTCAAAAAAGCGCCTGGAAAGTGGGCCATGCGGTGCGCAAGATGATGGACCCGGGCGATGAGATCGTTCCGGCACTTAGCGGTATTGTCGAGTTGGATGAAAAATACCTTGGCGGTAAACCGCGTTATGAAAAAGGGGTTAGCCACAAACGGGGCAAAGGCACCGCCAAACAGTGAGTACTGGTGGCGGTTGAACGCAACGGCCCGGTTCGGGCCGTACCGGTGGCCAGTGATAAGATCACTGAGCTTTTTCCCCAGGTGAACAGATTTGTCGATAAAAATGCGCATGTGATGACTGATGAAAACCATGCGTATCGATCTATTTGCAACCAGTTTGCCGCCCATGATTGGGTTAACCACAGCAAAAAAGAGTACGCCCGCGGTGATATTCATAACAATACCGCAGAGTCCTTTAATGCTATTTTGGAACGCGCTAAGCAAGGGGTATTTCATTATTTGAGCCCTAAACATCTTAGCCGTTATCTTCACGAAATTGGGTTTCGCTGGGACCATCGGATCCCAGATCTAAAGCTTACAAAAACCGGGGACCTAAAATTGGTAATGAGACCAATGCCGGTGAGAAGAATGTTACAATCACTTTTATCTCAGGCTACTGGTCGGCAGCTGCGAAGATCACCAAATGGAGGCGTAAGAAGCCTGGCATGTTCGATTTAAATCTTAAGCCTTTTTATTGGTTATAAAACCGATTTTTTATTATATTAACAGTAGAAACCAGACAATAAGGGCGTCAATTTCAAACCGGCATCAGATCAGATTTTCCGGTGTCGGTTTTTTATTTTCTGACTAAATTCAAGATCCAGTTTGAAAATATTCGAATATTAGGTGCCTTTTTCTATTTCACTGAATTTTAGCCGTAGCATAAACCCTCTGATAAGTAAGCTCGGATTCCGCAGCTTGACAGCTTTTTTTGTAAGAGATTCCCGTCAGCATCTCAGCGTTATAAGTTTCATCGCAGTTTTCGCCTATCAGCAATCCCATTGCGTCTATCGTTTGCAATGAACGTATTGGTTTGACGCCTGTCTTTTGTTGCCTTTCTCTTTTCCGTTATGATTATTTTAGCGTAAGGTTCCGAAATTGGCCCCCTCGTTATGATTACATTCCGTTTTTCATCACTGCCTTTCATCAGATGCATAGTTCCTTATAATTAAATAGAAAGCCTTGCATTCGTTCACGTTAATCCAAAACTTGATGTAAATTCAGGCTTAATGGTTGGGTTAGTGTTGGTATAGGAATCAAGCTGCTCAATTAATCTTGGGAAAAGCCACAAAACGAGAATTACAATTATCGCCATAA
>Ga0208652_1000078_pt1 | contig 15616 bp, 15 predicted proteins | sample Joice_CattailNLA_FD_185648 | JGI IMG/M metagenome (GOLD analysis project Ga0208652, IMG submission 185648) | Natural and restored wetland microbial communities from the San Francisco Bay, California, USA, that impact long-term carbon... | ecosystem: Environmental > Terrestrial > Soil > Wetlands ...
ACCAGGCCGCCAAGTATTATTATTATCCCGGCTGGCATGAGCCCGGGACCTACCTGGAATTTATCTTCAACAAGAAAGCCTACGAATCCCTGCCCATGGACCTGCAGCACATTGTTGACGCCGCCTGCGCCGAGGCTGAAGTATGGGCCCTGGCCCAATTTGATGCCAATAACGGCGCCGCCCTGCAGACCCTGATCAATGAACACAACGTGCAGGTGATCAAGTTCCCCGACGTGGTGCTCGATGCCCTGCGCCCCCTGGCGCTGGAAGTCGTCGAAGAAGAGGCGGCCAAATCAGCGATGGCCACGAAAGTGAACGAATCCTTTAAAAAATTTCAAAAAGTCGTCGGCTCCTGGGGCAGCATTTCGGAAAAGGCTTACTATGACATCATTGCTCCGAAAAATCCTGCCTAGCTGTTAGCGATTTATTATTGATTTTCATTTCAAACGCCAGCCGGCGTAACCCGCCCGGCTGGTGTTTTTTTTGGTATGGATATTCTGAAACAAGCAATCGGGCAATTACTATCCCAGGCAGCGATCGCCTTGCTGGTCGCAGGCTGCGTTTTCTTCGGGTGCGCACAGAGGCCGGTTGCCAGCCAGTCCAGCACCGCAGATTGTATCGGTGAAGTATCGCGCCGAATCCGCCAGGCCCCGGAAAAAGAATACCTTCACACCCTTGACGGCCAGGCGGTAAGGTTGCAGGATTTCATCAATCAATGCCAGGACAGCGCACCGGATTGCATCCTGTTCGCCAAATTCTATCTCTGGGAACACGAGGTGAAATCCGTTGTCTCCATGGCCGGCAGCGGACCGGTCGAACACCGCATCAAAGTCTACTACAATCCATTGTCGAACTGCCGGCCGCAAGAAATTCACCCTGGCCGAACCCATGGAGATGTGGCTGAATTTTATGATGCCGGGGGTCAGTTTATGGGCTTGGCAGTTTACATGGGTCAGGGGCAGTATTTTTTACTGCATTATTCAAACTACCGGGGTACAAAAAATCCCTCTTGAATAAATCCCTAGCACTTCTGCGTCTTTATATATTTCCAGAATGAAACCGGTTAAATCCCAAAATCCAAATCACAAATAACAAACAAATTCCAATACCCAAATTTCAATGAATCAAACACACCCGATGAAGGCGGGATTACAGTAGCCCAAATTCAAGCAGGATGAATTTCAAAGCATTATCTGATTGCAGGATTCCGGCCTTCTATTGTGTGCGTTGTAATTCAAAAAAAGTGCCTAAATTTTGCCTGTCATGCCGGACTTGATCCGGCATCCAGAAATGCAACGTGCTGAAACCGCACTGGATTCCGGATCAAGTCCGGAATGACAACCGGAGTAATTTAAGAATAATTAGAAATTTTCACATTCGCATAAAACAGTGAAGAAAATACAACTCAATTCAGCAAGGCTGTTTTGGTCATTGGATATTGGTCCGCCGAAGGCGGAGGGATTTATTTGTAATTTGGTGCTTGTATTTTGGAATTTAGTACGTTTATTGCCTGTCTTCTTCCTGCGCCCCCTCGATCAACCCTGGCGCATCCGGCTGGGGCGTTTCCTGAACCTTGCGCAGTTTACGTTCTATGGCCCGCGTGCGCACCTCGGCTTGACCGATGGTGTTGCTGGCTTCTTTTAGTTTCTGTTTGGTTCTGGCCAGGACATCGCCGAATTTTCCAAATTCGGTTTTGACCACCGCCAGCAATTCCCAAACTTCACTGGAGCGTTTTTCGATGGCCAGGGTCCGAAATCCCATCTGCAGACTGTTGAGCAGCGCTGCCAGGGTCGTGGGACCGGTAACCACAATCCGGTAATCGCGCTGCAGGGTATCGCACAACCCCGGTTGTCGCAGCACCTCGGCATACAATCCCTCTGTCGGTAAAAACATAATCCCGAAATCAGTGGTATGGGGCGGATCAATATATTTTTCCTTGATATATTTGGCTTCGGCCTTGATGCGTATTGCCAGATTTTTAATCGATTTTTCAGACAGCTCCTTATCAGCGGCCTCCTGGGCATCGATCAGGCGCTGGTAATCTTCCTGGGGAAATTTGGAATCAATCGGCATCCAGACAATCTTTTCTTTGTCAGCATCCTGGCCGGGTAACTTAATGGCAAATTCCACCCGATCGTTGCTGTTCTTTTTAGTGGCCACATTGACATCATACTGATCCGGGGTCAAAATCTGTTCCAGAATATGGCTTAAGCGAATCTCACCCCAGGTCCCGCGGGTTTTGACATTGGTCAACACTTTTTTCAAGTCACCCACGCCGGTGGCCAGGGTTCGCATTTCTCCCAGCCCCTTGTAAACCTGCTCCAAACGCTCACTGACCTGCTTGAAGGACTCACCCAGGCGCTTTTCCAGGGTGGTCTGCAATTTTTCATCTACGGTGGCACGCATCTGTTCGAGCTTTTTGGTATTATCTTCCTGAATGGCCCGCAATTGGGTTTCGATTGTCTGGCGCATGGCCCCCAATTTTTCTTCATTGAGTTTGGCCATGGCCATCAGTTGCTTGGAAAAAGAGTCGAGCTGGTCTTTTTGGATGCGGATATTTTCCAGCATGCGTTGCTGTATAGATTCGCTCGAGGACTTCACAGCCGAACCGAGTTCCTGACGTGCCTGTTGTGCACCGAGAGCCGTTTCTTTGCGATTGGCCGCAATTTCATCTTTAATCACCTTTTCCAGGCGTTCCTGCTGGCCTTCCAGGGCTGCAACGCCTTCCTGCAGTTTTGTGACAACATCGTCGGGTTTGCGCCGAATGAGAACAATCAGCAAAATAAATCCGGCCAGCACCAGGAGGGTCGTGAATCCCAAAGTCAGCTCCATGGCATTTTCGGCAATAAATACTGCAAAATCGGTCATCACTTGGTTCATGGTGCTCGGCCTTTGGCTATATTTCCATAAGATACTAAAAATACAATATTTTCAATTAAACAAAAAGATTATAGATAAAAGGTGAATGAGGGTCAAGCGTGAATGATTGCTTTTAATTCCTGAATAAGCTATAGGAGGCAACGCTATATTTGAAAAATCCAGCTGCAGCAGATTTCATAAATACAAGCGCGGTGGGAGCAACTTGAAATGGATGACCTGTTTTCCCCTTTTACGCTTAAATCGATTGAACTAAAGAACCGTATTGTTATGCCGGCTCTGGCCTCTTTTCTGATTGGCGATAACGGCAGTATCTCCGATGCGACGGTAGAGCACTATCGCCGACGCGCCGGCGGCGGGCCTGCCATGGTAATTGCTGAAGCCTGCGCGGTTTCTCCCGAAGGTGTAGTTTCCAATCACCAGGCCAGGATCTATGAAGATCAATTTATTGAAGGGCTTTCACGGATAGCGACGGCCGTAAAAGAAGAAGGCAGTGTGCCCGCTGTTCAGATTCATCATAGCGGGCGACAAACATCGGTTAAAGTCATTAAACGTAAACCACTGGCGCCGTCACCACTGCCCTGCCCTGCCATTCGCGGAGATGTCGAGCCGCTGAGCATTAGCGGCATCCAAGAGCTGGTTAAAAAATTCGGCGATGCGGCCGTAAGGGCGTATCAGGCAGGTTTCGAGCTGATTGAAATCCATGGTGCTCATGGTTACCTGATAAATCAATTTCTTTCGCAATTTTCCAATATCCGCAACGATGAGTATGGGGGAACCCTGGCCGCAAGAACCCGGTTTGCCAGAGAAATCGTGGAAGAACTCCGCCGCCGTCTGGGCCACGAATTCCCCATCTCATTTAAAATCAGTGCCGAGGAATATGTTGACGGCGGTTTGACAACCCGGGAAAGCATCGAAATATTAAAAATCCTGGTTGCTGCCGGCATCGATATCGTCCAGGTCTCGGCCGGAAACGACGTCACGCCTGAATGGATCTGCCAGCCGATGTTCATGGAAAAAGCCTGCCTGGTCAATTCTGCCGAACAGGTCAAACAGGCACTGGGGATTCCGGTTATGGCCGTGGGCAGAATAAACGATCCCCATATCGCCAACGAAATCATCGCCCGGGGAAAAGCCGACCTGGTTTGCATCGGCCGCGGTTTGCTGGCAGACCCGGAAATGCCGAATAAAGCAAAGGCAGGACGGCTGGATGAAATACGCACCTGCATCGCCTGCAATACCTGCATGGAATCCATTTTTAAAAGAGGACGCATTGAATGTCTGGTCAACCCCATGCTGGGCCGTGAAAAAGAAATGGCCTTTATACCGACCCCCAAGCCCAAAAAAATTATGGTGGTCGGTGGGGGCCCGGGGGGATTGAATGTTGCCTGGGTTGCCGCCAAGCGCGGCCATGATGTAAATGTCTACGAAAAACGAAGTGAGCTTGGCGGGCAGTTGCTTCCCGGCAGCACGCCGGGCCATAAGGCAGAATTACGTACGCTGATACAATTTCAAAAAAAACAGGCGGCGCTTTTCGGCGTCAAATGCCACCTGAATCACGAAGTATCGGCCCAAGACATTGAAGCCCAAAATCCGGATGTCGTCATACTGGCCACCGGTTCCCTGCCCGCACTTCCAGCGGTTGATGGCATCGATAAGGATATTGTGCTGACCTATGAAGATGTATTGAATGGTGCAACGGCTGATTTCAATAAAGTTGTGATCATCGGTGGAGGGCCGACAGGCCTGGAACTGGCGCTGTATTTGTCCGACCGTGGAAGTTCGGTGACCGTAATTGAAATGCTGCCCGATGCCGGAAAAGGTTTAGAGGCCATGACCAAAAAAATTATTCTTACCCGGCTCAAAGAAAATAATATTGCCGTTATGACCGATACCAGACTGCTGAAAATAGAGGACAACGGCATCGTCGTTGCCGACCCGGAAAACCACCAACGCTTTATTGAGACGGACAAAGTGGTGATTGCCATCGGCACGCGACCGAATATCAAACTTTATGACCAGATAAAATCCCTTGGATTCAAAATTCACCAGATAGGTGACTGCCTGGAACCGCGAAGTGCAAAGGATGCCATATATGAAAGTGCGGTGCTGGGAAGGCTAATATAATTGAATATTGAATATTGATGGTCTCGTAAAAAGTCCGGATTCGTCATGCCGGACTTGATCCGGCATCCAGAACGTATTGAAATCACTGGATTCCGGCTTTCGCCGGAATGACGTAAATGAACTGAAGATGACTTTTTACGATTTCATCAATATTCATTTTTCAATTGACCTGTACTGTCGGTACAAACCTCGAAACTGATGATAGGTCAACCCCAGGAGCTTGGCTGCTTTTTTCTGGTTGAATTTTGAATGGGCCAGTGCCTTTTCCAGCATTTGAACTTTTAGATTCCAGAGGGCCTCTTTCATCGGTTTTGGCGTTAGATCACTCCTATCGGATAATTCCGCACCAGTGCCTGAGCTATCCGGTTTCATCTCCGGGGCCTGGGTTTTATAAGGCGAAGAAAACGGATCAAAAATAATTCCACTGATTTTTAAAGAATCCGATCGATAGACTGCACGTTCCACCACATTTTTGAGCTCCCGCACATTACCGGGCCAGGGATAGCGTTCAAGGGCATCGACGGCTTCAGGACTGAACCTTGGGATTTCCTCCCGGCCCAGTTCAACCGCCATGCGACCTGCAAAATAATTGGCCAGCAGTAATATGTCTTCCCTGCGCTCCCGCAGGGGAGGCACGATCAATACTTCAAATGAAAGCCGGTCCAGTAGATCCTGTTTGAATAGATTATCAGCTGCCAGGGTTTTCACATCGGCATTGGTGGCGGCAATAATGCGCACATCCACGTCAATGCTTTCAGAACTTCCCACCCGCTCAAAAGAATAATATTCCACCACCCGCAAAATTTTTTCCTGGACCTCCAGGGGGATGTTGCCGATCTCGTCCAGAAAAAGGGTGCCGCCGTCCGCCGCTTCAAACCGACCGACCCGCCGCTGGGCCGCACCGGTGAACGCGCCTTTTTCAAAACCGAATAATTCTGATTCGATAAGTGACGATGATAAAGCGGAACAATTAAGCGTTAAAAATGGTTTGTGCCATCGGTTGGACAGATAGTGCAAACGCGCGGCCGCCAATTCTTTGCCGGTACCACGTTCCCCCAGCAGGAGCACCGGCCGGTTGACAGGCGCCACCCGCGAAAGGCGCTCTTGAAACTCTAAAAATTTTTCGGATTGCCCCAGGGCTTCAGTAACCCGGGCCGGTGTTTCACTGCCATACTGTTTTTCCATATTTGGGTTCCTAGGTTTGAAGGTTCAGGGTTCAGAGGTTCATTCGCCTCCGGCGGTTTCGGAGGTTCAGAGACTCGGGGGTTCAGAACAACCCTGAACCCTGAACCCTGAACCCTGAATCCTGAATCCTGAATCCTGAATCCTGAATCCTGAACCCTGAACCCTGAACCCTGAACCCTGAACCCTGAACCCTGAACCCTGAACCCTGAACCCTGAACCCTGAACCTCACCTAACCATTAATTAGCCTATTTTGCTATTTGTTGGCAATTCTTACCACGGATCATATTGCCCTGTCAAGCATAAAATCCTTTTTTTTCAGGTAGTTGTCTAAATTTTGGCAATTGGCATGATTCATGCTCCAGCCTAATATGACACCGTCAATAAAAGGGAGGTAACACCATGGGGATTTTCACACGATTTCGCGACATCATCAGCTCCAATATCAATTCAATGCTCGATAAAGCGGAAGATCCGGAAAAACTGATCAAACTGATGATCAGGGAAATGGAAGATACGCTGGTTGAAATTAAAACGGCTTGCGCCGCAGTAATGGCTTCCAGCAAAAAAGTTCAACGCCAGCTGGATGGACACAAGGCCCGGGCTCAATATTGGGAGGAAAGGGCTGCCCTCGCCGTAAATAAGGGCCGGGACGATCTGGCACGCGAGGCTCTGGTTGAAAAACGCAAATTCACCCGCAGGACAGAAACCTTCGAACACGATCTGGTCGAACAGGACCTGCTCATTGAACAGTACCAGGACGACATCCGCCAGCTGGAGGAAAAATTAAAATCTGCGCGGGACAAACAACGCATGCTGGTTCAACGCCATGTCCATGCCCAGAGGAAAATGCAGGCTCAGCAGGAGATGCGGCGAATTGACAGTTCTGAAACCATAATGAAATTCGACGAAATTGAAAACCGCATTGAACGCATGGAAGCTGAGGCCGATCTGGTCAACTTCGGCAAAAAAACTTCCCTGGAAGACCAAATAGAAAGACTGTCGGTAGACGATGAAATCGAAAGTGAACTAGCTGCGTTAAAACGCCCGATCGCCCAGAAAGAGGACGATTATTGATTGACACCAACTTCAAGCATGCGTAAATAATGGGAATGACAGATAACTTTTGGGGATGACATATGAAAGAAGCGTTGATTGTGGCTATCGTTTTCGGAAGTTTCGTTCTCATACCAGCGGTTATCGGGGGAACGATTTTGATGTCCATAAAGCTTTTAAAGGGTGGAACTTCCCGCAAAGATCAGGCCGAGGATTCCAAAATTATCCAGGAAATTTATCAGGGGCTCTCCCGTATGGAAGACCGCGTGGAGGCACTGGAAACCATTCTGCTGGATCGAGACCATAAGGATCGCAACAATGAGAAATTATAACAGATTATCCCGTGACGGAATATACCGCTCACGCAAGGGCATTATTTTCGGCGTATGCCGGGGGCTGGCCGAGCATTTTGACTTCTCGGTGATCTGGGCTCGAGCTATCGCCATTGTTTTCCTTTTTGTTTCGGGATTCTGGCCGGCGATCGGTCTGTATCTGATCGCAACGTTCTTGATGAAACCCGCCCCTGTCATTCCGATTGAAACGGAGGCTGAGCAGGAATTTTATGACAGCTACACCAATTCCAGGCACCTCGCCGCCCACCGCATCAAAAGGCGATATGAAAACCTCGAAAAACGACTCCGGCGCTTGGAGCACCTTGTCACCGCCCGCGAATTCGACTGGGATGAAAAACTGAATACTAATAATGTCGATTGATCCGCCGAAGGCGGAATGAATGAAGGAATGCTATCTTTTTATAATAGGCGGAGCGAAGCGATCTCAATAATTCGTTATTCAACACTTGTCCGCCTCAGGTGGATTCGTCATTAATCATTCCCAAGCATCCTTTCAAACAGTTCTGCCTGACCCCACGGGATGGAGATCAGGCAGAAATTGTTTGTGTACCTGCAGTATAGATTTAGATCGGCCTGTAACCGATTGGCCACCTGGGTATAAACAGGTTGCAGTTCTATCGTGGTTGTCAAAAAACGTTCCGCTATTCAAACGTTTTTTTCCTATAACCACTTATACCAGCAGGAATGTTTTTATAAAAAGCGGTATAAATTAGACTATATTTGTTCCAGTATATCAGCCGGAACATTATAGGTTTCAACCGGCGAAAAGCTTGCTTCACTCGGAATAGAGTCAGCCAGAACGGTTTGGATCTGATCTAATATATCACATCCTTGAATGCAATCGGGTAGATTATCTCTGGTCATACAATCTCTGCAAGGACTTTTAACAAGATAACCAATGTCAAAATCGAAATTATTTTCGCAGAATCTTTCTTCCATTTTAGCACCTCATGTGATCTGGTTTCGATGTCAGGATTGCGATTCGGCAAGTTCAGGTTTTAGAATCTCACTTGACGCAATAACCATATTCCGACACTCACTTCTAACAGTTTTGCTATATACCTATACAACTATCATGCCAAATTTTCTATAATTTCAATATTATAATTATATTCAAATGGTTAACTAATTTTCAAATAAATCGCGCTGACTGATTTGACAAAAAAAGGCACCTTAAGTGTCAAAAAATTGTCATCTTAAGCATCTGCAAGTGTAAGAAAAAATTATAAATGCAAGCCATGGGGCCTGCCTTGAGGCAAAAAAATCTGACAAAAATTGGTTGATTAACAGACAGTCGAAAGATGGTCGTGAGTTTGATTTTTGCCTGCAATATAGTATATCGGTATTGGTATTGGGGAGTTTAGCTTTTTTTTAAAATAATAAAATCTCTAATCATATAAATCCTGGTTCTCAAGGGAGTTAGCAATGAAGGACATTCACCTGAAAACCGATATTTCCGCCCGCTATAAACCATTTCTCGATAATATTCTTGAACGTCATCAGGATATTATCCATTCTGTCCATATCGTCGGCAGTGCCTTGACCCAGGATTTCGATTCCAAGACCTCTGACATCAATTCGGTGGTCGTTCTGGGCACAATGGACTTGAAATTTTTAAAGTTTCTGGCGCCTTTGGGCAAAAAGCACGGCAAAAAGAGGATCGCTGCCCCGTTGATAATGACCCCGGCGTACATCGACAAATCCCTCGATGTTTTTCCTATTGAGTTTTTCAACATCCAGCAGCTGCACCTTACGCTCTTCGGAGAGGATGTTTTTCAAGCTTTGGATATTAAAAAATCAGATCTGAGGCGCCAGTGTGAACAGGAGTTGAAGGTAAAACTCATCGGCTTGAGGCAGGGATATATATCGGCTGCCGGCGACCAGAAGATACTCGCCCGGAGTTTTGCAGAGTCGTTTTCCGGATACATGCCACTTTTTAAATCCATAATTTGGCTGCTCGGTAAAGAACCTCCGCGCAATAATGCCGATATCCTGTCCGAGCTGGAGAAGGTTTCAGGGATCCGGACAGAGGTATTTAAAATTGTTTTAAACCAGAAAAAGAAGAAAACCAAACCATCCATGGAACAACTCAACATGGTTTTTGAAGATTACTATGCTGCGATTGAAAAGCTGGGAGACCTTATCGATGTGCTCGCTAATTAGGACGGTCCTCCTGGGGGCAATTGTGTTGCTTGTTTGCAGCGCGGCATCCGTCGGTCACAGCGTGGAAATTCCCGCCTTGCCCGCCAACCCGGTCGTCGATCTGGCCGGCATCATTGACAACGACACTGAGTCCAAACTGAACCGGTATTTGAAAGAGCTTGAAACGAAGACCGGTGCCCAGATGGCGATCCTCACCCTAAGCAGCCTTGAAGGGCAGTCCCTGGAAGAATTATCCATCAACATCGCCCATGACCAATGGAAACTGGGGCAAAAAGGCAAGGATAACGGTGTGTTGGTGATTGTCGCATTGAATGACAAAAAATACAGAATCGAAATCGGCTACGGACTCGAAGGCCTGCTGCCGGACAGCCTGGTGGGCGACATCGGCAGACAATATCTGGTGCCCTATTTTAAAAAAGGTGATTATTCCGGGGGGATTTATGCCGCCGCCTTGGTTATCGCCAATGAGATTGCCCGGGATGCCGGGGTTGAAATTTCCGGATTGCCGGCAGTTAAAATGGACTATCCGCCCAATAAAGGGAAGAAATCACATAGTGTCCTCGGAAAAATATTTTCCCTGCTCTTTTTCGTGATTATGGTTATCTTATTTATCAAAAATCCGCGGTCATTTTTGATCTATTTGCTTTTTTCCTCCATGGGCGGCCGGGGAGGTCATTGGGGAGGATCTGGCGGCGGATTCGGTGGTGGTGGTGGTGGATTCGGCGGTGGTGGCGGTGGATTCGGCGGTGGAGGTGCGTCGGGAGGATGGTAGGGAAATAAAATTGACAATTGGTTATTGAGTATTGATAATTGGTGGAATGCTGTCTTTTTCAATTTGAAATGACGGAGGAACGCGACATCAACAAATATTCAATATTCAATTGTCAATAATCAATTACAAACGGGGGTTTTATGTCAAACGGATTAAAAATCATACTTGTAATTCTGGGGATCACCCTGGTGTTGATGTTTATGATCGGTGGCAAACTAATCGCCGGTTACAACCAGGTGATTACGATGGAAGAAAACGTCAAGGGCAAATGGGCCCAGGTTGAAAACCAGTTGAAACGCAGATATGACCTGATTCCGAATCTGGTGGAAACAGTTAAAGGGTATGCCAAACACGAAAAAGAAATCTTTGAAAACATCGCCCAGGCAAGAACCCAGTATTTCCAGGCCAAAGATGTTAAAAATCAGGTCGAAAGCGCCAATAAACTTGAGGGCGCCCTCTCGCGACTGCTGCTGCTCCAGGAACGATATCCAGACCTGAAGGCCAATCAGTCTTTTCTCAGGCTTCAGGACAGCCTGGAGGGAACCGAAAACAGAATAGCCGTGGAACGCAAACGCTACAACGACGCAGTCCAGATTTTAAACACCTACATCCGGACTTTTTTTGGTAGATTTTACGCTTTGCTGGCTGGAGTCTCACCGGCAGATTATTATGAGATTCCTGAAGGGGAGAAGGCAGCTCCCAAGGTCAAATTCTAGATATCCTCCAACCCGTTAGAGCGTTTGGAGCAAACGATTTTTCCCTGTTTTTTTAAATTATTACGTGATATGCTGGTAGCAGTTGTCAAAAAAACGTTCTGTTATTCGAACGTTTTTTTGTTACAACCCCTTATACCAGCCTTCCGTATTTCGGAATTTATTTTGGAAAAGCGGTATAATATATTCGGATTCTCAGAAGCGATTGAGATGGCCGGTCAAACATACCATCCCGGACCGGGCAGGTTGATTAACCCGGTGGCCGGTCTGCCCTTTCAGATGAAACTTGCAGTTAAGGTTAAAAAGTAATGAAAAATTTTTACGAGAAGCGAAATACGGAACGTTTCTACCTCAAAGCGCCAATTAAATACAGTACAACAACCGAAAGTGAGGCCCGCAACGCCAACATGTTTAACTGCAGCGAGGGCGGACTTTATTTTGAAACCGGCTCCCCTCTCAATCCGGGTGTCAATGTGGTCGTATCAGGTGCTGAAAAGGACAGGTTTTTTCAGGCTACCATAAAATGGTGCAAACGCGTGGGGCCGAACGACAAGACTATTTACGGTATCGGCGCCGAATATTATGATTAGCGCCCAAGGCCTGAAGCCTCCTCGCCTGTCATTGCCGCAGGGAAACCATCTGCACACGCGGCTTGAATTCACTTTTAGAAAAATCCTTCATTGAGAAAAGAGAGTGTCCTGATGGGAAGTTATTTCTTGGCAGACTTGGCTTTGGGAAGTGGTTCGGCGTTCGCATCTGATTGCGGTGTATACGAAATTTTATGCAAAAAAACGCCAATATAAAGCATGAAGAGATGAACCGAAAAAAAATAAAACAGCAGCCCGTCCTTGGTGTTAAAACCCAGCGCTAAAAATAAAACGGCACTCCAGAAAAGTATCTTAGTTTTCATTCGATAGGTCCCCAATTCCATTATTCCGATACGTTATTCTATATATCGGAAGAAAAGCGAAAATCTTTAGCCGGGAACCTGAAACCCGGCGTCAATACATGAGGACCCGGACATACATCGGATAGCGACTATTTTCTGGCGTGCTTGAGCATAAGCGGGGTTGCCAGGAGAATGAAAATATCTCCCAGAGGACCGTTACAAAGTAAGGTAATAAACGACAAAATAACTGAATAAATATAAACTTCTGATTCTATAAAAATGCCGTTTAGGGATTGCGGATAGATTACAAAAAATATTAAATTGGCTGCTGAAAGAATGATCAGGCCCCACATGGCCCATTTCTTCAAGTTCCACATCCCGATTGCAAAAATGGCCATTGGAACCATATTCAATAAATATTTGGTTCCTAAAAGGGTTAATATAGACTCTGGCTGAATCGGTTCATAGGACAGCCAGAGAAAAGCTTTAAAAAGAGCCAGCCAGCCCACGGCCCAAATGGGCCAGGGAAAATCTCTATCCATCCTTTCTGGTGGAAAAAACCGAAACGCGCTCAAAGCCACAATTCACTCCTCGATTATCAGGATTCTTTATTTAATATACAGGTTTTTTTGACCAATCCGGCAAAAATAAGCGATAAAAGCCAGAATGTCAATAAGCGTTCACCAATTCTGGTTGCAGGAAATTCGAAGCTAAACGAGAACAAAGCGATTGGTGGCTAAAAAATTAAAAACAGCTGCAATCAAATTATTTAAGCAAATTGATGATGGACAGCGAGATAAGAAAAAAAGATAAAACAGCACCTGTCAGGCCGACTGCAAACGGGTGGCGGAAAAAGAAGGTATCCATGTCATGACTTGATTTATCAAGTTTATCGATCATTGATTTGGTTTCAAACAAGGAATTCAATGTGTTTTCTATCCGACGCAATAAATCCGGCTTAACCGCCATCATTAACCCGAAAACCAAGCCGCTCAGGCAACCGATCTTTCCGATCCAGGTGACGGTGCTCATGATAAGCTCTGTGGTAAATTGATCCGCCCGGTCTCCAAAAAAAATACCGGCGAATTTTGAGAGGTCTAGTGAAAAAAAGAAAAAAAAGAGCGAAAATGCAGACCCGGCCATTATCAGTAAGCCCATGGCGACATGGTGGTTATAAAAAAAATCAGAGATTTCAATGTTTTTATCCAGGAATTCTATCCCTCTATCAACATTTATACTGCGGTTGAGAATATTGCTGAGACTTCGGGCAAGGTGGGGAGAAAACAAGAGCATTAGAGAAAGAGTCATTCCCAGGATCCCAAAGATTAAGGTCAGGATCTCTATTGATTGTATACCAATTTCCCAGAAGATTTCCATTTCCAATCCTATCGGCAGGTTTACTTTTAAACTTAAATTAAGACAGGTGGCTTCTAATAAACCAGATCTCTGGCAAGTTCCACTAATTTCTCACTAGCGATGGCTGCAAGCTTTTTTCGGACAACCCTGGAATAATACTCGCGCTCGGTTTTCGTAAAAGCCTGACCGTCTCTCTTTTTAAGCACAAGCTCTTTTTGCTTGGGAGAAAATAATCGATCCAGATTTGCATCAAGGGAATCAGAATTCAACCGTGATCTTTGGGTCTTGCCCTCCCGGGGGTTCAAATGACCGCGGGCGTAAACTTTAAGGGTTTTCTGGAGATCCTTAATGGAAATGCACATACCACTGCTCAGCTGAAATTCTCCTGCCGGCAGAAGATCACCATACTTGGGTGTTAAGGATGCAGCTATTTTGTCCAAATTTTTAGGCGCCTTAAGTCCCTGCAAATCGAAGATCGCTGCACTGATCAGGAGCAATTTTTCCAGATTTTGTCGTTTGGGGCTTGTTTCCCAGTAGCGGGAGAATAATGCCTGGGAATTCAACGCCAATCCCCGTCGGGCGCAAATGGCAAGAACAGCGGGAAACCTTGCGACGACCTCGGTATCATCTGAACTGGCCAATGCATCCAAAATGATAAGAATCTGGTTTTCACTGATCTTTTTCTGCCCCGAGTCCTTCAGCAACGAATCCAATACTTTTAAAGCGGATTCTGATTCTAGATTGTTCTCTGGCCTTTTCTTATTCATTGTCCTTATGATATCTGTAACTGGAAATTTTAGCAAGAAAAATTGTATCGATAGATACAATATAAGTGGTGGACTTGAGGTTAGAGGAGCGCTTCGCTTTAGGTTAGAGGCAAGGCCTTTGGCCGTTTGAGGTTTGAGGATCGCTTCGCTTCAGGTTAGAGGCAAAAGTGACCATCGTAGATTTTTTTGCCTCCAACCTCCAACCTCTAACAACCGAAGGTTCTGCTTCAAACCTCGGACCTCTATCCTCCAAACAACCTTGAAGCTTCACTGCCGATAGACCCTTTGCCTGGACATGGCTGCTTTTGTTAAAATATCCACGTGAATATCTATATAATCAAAAACCCGGGCTTTCTTTTTACCGGGTGCGGGGCGCAGGACCCGGCCCAGATACTGCAATACCCGCCCGCTGAAGCTAACGGGTGTTGCAAAAAACAGCGTTGACAGATTCTTACAGTCAAAGCCCTCTCCGATGAGTTGGCCGGTGGCAATAACGACTTTGGCCTTTTTCTGATTCAATCGTTCGATAACTTTTTGCCGCTCACCCGGACTCAAATCACCGGTCAGCAGCTCGGCATCCAGCTTAAATCTGTATTTTAACAGTGCCTGGAGATTTTCGCAGTGGGCTTTGCGGTCCGATAAAACCAGACAAATTCCGTTACTGTTTGCGGCCTCCAGTGCGACGTCCGATGCGATCAGGACATTTCTATCCGTATCGGCAGTTAATTCCGACAACATCTTGCTGTATTCATTTACCGGATCGTAAAAGGGCTTGAAGTTGGTTTCTCGTGGGATAACTTCCGCCGTAAGGACATTCCCGGTTGCGACCAGATGAGCTTTATCTACTTCGTGATGCACATCGCCCAGGTGCCAGAATATCAATTGGGACAGTTTGTCCCGCCGCCAGGGAGTTGCCGACAATCCCAGCATGTATCTGGCATCAAATTCGGTCACAGCCTCTGTAAACGTTCGGCTGGGGCAGCGATGACATTCATCGACAACCAGAAAACCTATCTGCTCGGTGATCTCTCCAGCGCATTTGTACAGAGATTGCACCAGGGCAACGGTTATTTTTTTGCCCACCACCTTTTTCCCACCGCCGATTAATCCTACTTCTTCGGATGGAATCCCGAGAAAGGCTTCGATGCGCTCAATCCATTGAGAGGCCAATTCTTTGGTGTGAACAACAATTAAGGCCGGTTGCCTCCGTCGGGCGATCATATACAAAGCCATGATCGTTTTTCCGGATCCGGTGGCCGAGTTCAGCGTACCGAAATCTCTGGCGAGCATCTCGTCGACCGCTTTTTGCTGAAAGGGCCGCAACTTCCCTTTAAAAGAAAAGTTCCTGGGTGGAAGATTC
>Ga0208652_1000081_pt1 | contig 15519 bp, 15 predicted proteins | sample Joice_CattailNLA_FD_185648 | JGI IMG/M metagenome (GOLD analysis project Ga0208652, IMG submission 185648) | Natural and restored wetland microbial communities from the San Francisco Bay, California, USA, that impact long-term carbon... | ecosystem: Environmental > Terrestrial > Soil > Wetlands ...
TGCCAAACCAGGTTGGGGAGACGATAACCGGAGCCACATCAGGTGCTACAGGAAACATTGTCGAGGTCAGGGTTATATCTACTTACTCGAATGGCGAAATTGTCCTGGATAACGTATCCGGCACTTTTTTAGATAATGAAGTTATTACGAGTTCCGGCGGTGGTAAGGCTTTGGTAAAGGGTCAGCTGACCAGTTTGACATCTGGGATAAATGATGCCCTGGCATCTCCGCTGGCGGCGGATATAAAAGGGGATTCGATTGACGAGCGCATCTATATCGGCAATCTGTACGGCCAAATGTATAGGGTCGACAATATCGGCAAGGATCAGACACCGAAGGTTACCACCTTGTTTACCTTTGAAAATACGACAGCGGATAAAAATCCCATCCGGGCCAAGGCGGATTATGCCTATGCCTATGAGCCTGATTACATTTGGGTTTACTGGGGCACCGGCCTATATGAAAGCCAGATGCACAAGACCGACCTGAACAGCCAGTACTTTTTTGGTGTCAAAGACTGGAATGAAAATGACTTTACACCGAAAAAAAATAACAAGACCTACAGAATGAATGACCTTGTCGTGCATACGGCTGAATACGCTGACGCAACAGTGAATATTAACGGCACCGATGTGGACAAGACCTTCCGCTTTATCGACGGGCACAATCCAAAGGACAACCCCCAACCCTGGGCCATCGAGCTGTTCGCCAACCAAAGCGACCGGGGCTGGACCGGGCCGCTGCCGGCTGGCAGCGAGCGGGTGCTGGTCAAACCCCTGGTGCTCGGCGGAATGGTGTTTTTCGTCACCTTTGTCCCGGACAAGAACGTGTGCGCCGGCAATGGCGAGTCCTGGCTATTTGCAGTGGATTTTGAAACCGGCCTGATTCCGGACCACCCGGTGTGGGACATCAACGGCGACGGACTGTATGACGCAAGGGATATGATCGATACGGGTAAAAAAGATGCCGACGGTAATCCGATTATGGCGCCGCCCAACGGCATCTTCATGGGTCGTGGTCAGGCCTCCCACCTGGTCTACCACGACGGGTACCTGTTTTTCACCACTACCGGCAGCGGTGATGAGGACAACCCGGACGGTGGGGCAGGCGGGATTGCTCCCAACCTGTCGAACCTGAAGGTCAGACTGCGCTCCTGGAAACAGGGAAACTAGTGGAATGAATCCGCCTGAGGTTTATCAACCTCAGGCGGGCGGACAAGGGACAAAAAAATCACCGGAGGCATCTGAGAAAAATTGGATGTCCCCGGTTTTTTTTGGGGGGGATAGGTAATTTTGCCTTTTTACCGGTCGGAGCAGAGGCCAACCCTACTGCGGTATATAGATGTGGGAGCGGCTTTTTGCCGCGATCTATCTAATCCGAAATGGGGCATTCACGGCTAAAAAGCCGCTCCCCCAAGAAAATATCCTCTTTATAGATGCTGTTCCATCTTCTTCTCCAGTCGACTCTTGTCCGCCTTGGATGGTCGAAGCCTTATTCTGGAAAGACTGTCCAATTGGTTAATCTTAGGCCATCTATTCTTGAGAAATGCACAACATTATTTGTAACCAGGGTCAGATTATGGGCCATGGCGCAAGAGGCGATAATCAAATCAAAATCATCCAAACGGGTGCCGGATTTTTCCAAAGTTGCTTTGAGCGTTCCGAAAATTTCGGCTGATTCCTTGGCAGCGGGAATAACTTCAAAGGCGTTTTCCAGAGTTTTTACTTTTGCCAAATTGCTTGTGACCTTTTCAGATTTGAAAGCACCATAGTACAATTCCATCAAGGTGATGACAGTTATTTTCATCGGCTCTTGGCTGTAATGCTGGAGATTTTTCTTTACCGCGTCGTGGCCTTTCAAATTATAGATTATGATATCCGTATCCAGTAAGAACACTAAAACCCCTCTTTGAGCTTGTCAGAATTTTTTCTGGCGCCCCTTAGCTCCCCGACAATATCCCCGGGTTCCCTGGCATCCTGCCATGAGCCCGAGAGCTCCAGCAAAACTTCTGCCGGAGTTTTTATCGTCTGTAAATGGTTTTTTCTGACCAGGTAAGCTTTGACCAGAAAAAGGACCTGCTGGCTGACCGATCGGTTCTCTGAAGCTGCCATGTCTTTCAAGTCGGCATATAATTGATCATCAATCCCTTTTATCTGTAGATTAGCCATTTTGTTTTTCCTTATTTATGCTTTCATGAAATAGTATACCGAATTCATGAAAATGTCAAGATGAAGCAGTGAACCTTAATTTGTCATTCGACAATATTCATTCGTCATTCCTAAGTTCATTCGTCGGATCACCCTCCCGAACCATGGCCGCCAGTATTTCCTGCTCAGGCGCTGCCGGCACAATGCCCTCCAGATCTGCTTCCAGCACCAGGACCCCATCCTCATTTTTATATTCAGCTATTGCCCGGGCGCGATTCCTGTCATCGATGTCCGTTATCGTTAATTTGCAGGCAACGGTATCGCCAAAATACACTGGCTTTTTAAAGCGAAAATTCATCACCGAAGCCAGCCAGCCCATCTGCCCCCCGATTTCCGTCAGCATCGCAGCCACCAGCAAGCCATGACAGATCCGGCCGTTAAAATTCTTTACCGCCGCGAAACGTTCGTCAAAGTGCACGGGGTTGTAGTCGCGGGTGATCCCGGCAAAGGCGGTCATGTCCGCTTCGGTGAAGGTGCGTTTGATGGTGAAACTGTCGCCGGCCTCTAATCCGGCGATGGCTCTTTGGCGGGTTTCGGACATGGTTGTTCCTTTCAGAAAATGAGTAAAATGAATCTCGAATCTGGAATCAATAGCAAAAAATGTGATTTGAATTCAAGGGGAGATTGAAGTAAGGTTGTTGCAATTTTTGAATTTAGGTAAAAAATTTGCTTGATAATCCCCCTCCCTTAATCCCTCCCGCCAGGGGAGGGAAATAGTCGCGTACAAACTGGTAACATAGGTAACAGATTAAACCGATCACATGGGTTACACAAGGGTAAGCCTCCCCCTTGACGGGGGAGGTATGGTGAGGGTGATTAGAATAGGGTTATCCAGCCGTTCTTGAAATTATAAAACGGAATTGTCTATAAGTTTAAGCGTTCGACTTTAAGTCCTTCAATCCTCTCAAAATGCCGCAAGTTATAGGTTACCACAGAAAAACCGAGAGACAGCGCAGTGGAGCCGATGATAAGATCGTGAGCACCGATCTGGATACCTTTCCGGCTTAGATCGGACCATAGTTCCGAGTATATCCTGGCGATGGATATTTCAAAATTATATACCGGGAACAATTCGATCACTTTTTCCACGTATGCACTTCTTTTCAGACGCTTTTTGGTTGAATCCGCCCTATGCACACCGTGCAGAAGCTCCGCAACTGTAATTACGCTAAGTCCAAAAATCTCCTCTTCACGATTTTCTGTTAACTTATCAATTACAAATTTTTGCCTCTCTGCTTCAATAAGCACACTTGTATCAAGAATTATTCCCATATCTCTCCTTTTGGCAGAAGAGGTTGCTCTTTCCAGGTATCTTCAAGATCTGCGGCAAAATCTTCCAATTCATCATCAAGCCGCGGTAGGCTTTTCAGCATTCGCATAAGTTCACCCAGCGTAGCCAGGTTTTTTTCTTCATCTATCGGTTTCATGGACGCAATCGGTTTTCCGCCCCTTTCAATAACATAATGAACGCCTTTAAACTTAATAGTGTTTAATACTTCAGAAAAATCTCTTAACGCCCGGGTTGCTGATATACGCTTTTCCATTTCCATAATCTCCATGTAAAATATAATAATCATATTTTACATTATGAATATATCCTGTCAATACTTGTTTTGATACTGACCTACGCGACGAGGTTCAATGAAGAATTTCGCTTGACATAAAATTAATTGGTCATTATGGTCTATCTGGTCATTTAAGGAGGTTGATTATGAAAAAAGAAGTTTCCCTGGCCGAGGCCAAGGCTACCTTATCGGAATGTGTCCGGGAGGTGGAAAAGGGTAAAATATTGGTTATCAAACGACATGGAAAGCCGGTAGCTGCACTTGTTCAGCCACAGGACCTGGATAATATAGTTAGACTCAGAAAAGTGGGGCCAGAAGGTGGCTTATCCAGTGTTTCGGGTGGTTGGGAGGGTTCTGAGGAATTGGTTCGCATTCTCGAAGAATCAAAACGGTACGGATCGAAAGAGGGAGGGCAGCTGGAATAACCCATGGCTTATCTTTTCGATACCGATGCAATCTCCGAATTGTTACGCCCGCGGCCGCTTTCAATCTATGTTGCCTGGCTAAGCACCATTCCGCGAGAAGAGCAGTATACGAGTGCCGTCGTCATCGGTGAACTGTACAAATATGCTTACCGGTCTCAAGCCCAGCAACATCATCTCACCAATATCGAGCGCCGCATCCTACCTGCCATCAGCGCATTGCCATATGATGAAGCAACGGCCAAAGAATTTGGAAAAATTCGTGCAAGGCTCGAAGAAGCAGGCACCACTTTGCCGGATGCGGACCTGCAAATTGCCGCCACCGCCATCTATCACGGCCTGGAGCTGATCAGTGGGAACCTGCTTCATTTTTCCCGAATTAGGGGTCTCAAAATTAATACAATCCTTGCTGATGCACGATCGGATCAATGAATTTGTCACATGAAGGGTCACCTTATTCGGCCGGTGTCATATGTGCTATTGCTAAGGAGAAAAATCCCCCTCGTCTCCTTTGCCAAAGGGGGAAAGTGCCGAGTTCTGATGTTGCCCCGAACTTCATGCTTACTGCACCTTCTACTATCAACTACAAGCTATGAGCTATGAACTGGCGCCGCTGGCAGCGCCCGCCCACACTCCCGGAATCAGCGTGCCGCAAAATTTACATTTGTTTCCAACCAGGTTATAGGTGGGAATGAAATATCCCTGACGCTCGATCAGCAGATTTTTACAACTGTGACAGTAGGTGTTGTGGCCCTCATGTCCGGCCACGTTGCCCACGTAGGCGTAGCGAATTCCGTCCTGCATGGCCATTTTTCGATAGCGGGTCAGGGTTGAAACCGGGGTAGGGGGCAGACGGTCCAATTTGTACTGCGGGAAAAACCGTAAAAAGTGCAGGGGATGATCGGGACCGATGGTTTTAAGAATCCAGGCGCACATTCTTTTGACCATCTCATCATCATCGGTATAGCCGGGAACCACCAGGTTTATTATTTCAAAATGAACGTTCTGATCGTGCAGGGTCTTAAAAGTATCGAGCACGGGCTGCAGGCGGCCGCCGTTGAGCCCACGGTAAACGGCATCGCTGTATGCTTTGAGATTGATGGTGGCGCCATCTATCACTTCACAGAGCGCCAGCAGGGGTTTTTGATTGATATACCCGTTGGACACCCACAGATTATATATGCCGGCTTGTCTGGCCAGACGGGCTGTATCGATCATGTACTCAAAAAAGGTGATCGGCTCCGAGTAGGTGTAGGCAATCGATTCGGCCCGGGATTTGAGGGCAGCTTCAACTACTTCTTCCGGAAAAAGATTATAAGTATAGGGAATTTCATGGGGTTTGGCCTGGGATATTTCCCAGTTCTGGCAGTTTAGACAACGGAAGTTGCAACCGGTGGTGGCCAGAGAAAACGCCTTGGTGCGCGGTTTGAAATGAAAGAGGGGTTTTTTTTCGATGGGGTCGGTGTTAACCGAGCAGGGGTTGCCGTATGCCAGGCTGTAAAGCTTGCCGCCTTTGTTGACTTTGGATCGACACACGCTGCGGTCTCCGGGAGCCAGGAGGCAAAGATTCGGACAAACTTCGCAGATGACCTTCCGGCCTTCAATTTTTTTATATAAAAAGCCTTCATGGGACCATTTCCCCAATTCTTCGGGGGCATCTCCTTTGAAGACCCGGCCGCCGATATCTCCGGTGATGGCAGCTTCACAGGGTCGGCTGGCATAAGGCCAAAATGCCTGAGCGGCAACAGCGGTCATCACGCAGGCAGCACCGTTGCCGAGGAATCGGCGTCTGGATATGTTGTTCATGGTGGAACCTTAGGCATAGCACATATTTAATGTTTTAATTTAGTTTAAGATTATAATTATCTAAATTTATTATAATATATGTCAAAAATTATTATTTTATCGCTATTTCTGGAATTGCCAAAAGACAAAAAACTCCCTCTCCCTTTTGCCCCCTCCCCTTAATCCCCTCCCACCAGGGGAGGGGAAATCTGAATCATGCGGTCGTCATAATTCATTCTTCATTTCCAGCGCTCCTCCAAATCAAAACCAAGCTGACCAGCTTCAGTCCAATCAACACCCCGGCGGCCGGCAGAATACCGATATAGGGGATCAGCACCACGCTGGTGAGCAGGGTTCCGCAGGCCGCTCCCATTAAATCAGCGGAAAAGGTGCTGGTTGCTGCGGTATTGTCGCTTCCCTTTAGAAAAAGTGCCACCGGAAATTGAAATCCGCAGGCCAGGGAAACCGCAAAACCGAAAATCAGATAGAATGAAACCGGAAGTCGATCTGCGAAACCGACGAGAGCCAGGATAAATGCGACCAGCATAACGATCAGGAGTCCATCGGTCAGTACCAGGATCTGTTTGTTCGGTTGTTGCAGTTTATTGGCCAGCCAGGCACCCGGCAGGAGACCTGCCAGGAAGACCGTGATAATGATTCCAATTTGAAGATAAATATAACCGAAATAAATCTGAAATGCAAAAATAACCAGGATTTCACTTCCCATGGCCATACATCCGCTGGAAAACAGAACGTATTCTTCTCTGGATATTTTCATCAGGTAGACGCTTGAAAGGATGGCCAATACCAGGAAAAAGCCAAGGGGCGATGTTTGAAATTTGGTAAACCACTGGGTAAACATCAGACGCATTAAGTGAGGGGAGGTATCAGTATTCACAGGGGTGGACGGGTCCAGGCGTTGATTCAGATATTCGATTCTGGCCGGGGTCAGGTTGCCGTAAAAAAAGCCGCTGATGTATGCCGTGGCAATTTTTCTGCGCACCAGGGCAGCCGGGATATCGACCGACAGAGGCTGATCACGGCACAGGAAAAATACCTTTTGCCCGGGCAGCAGCAGGACATTCTTGAAATGCGCTTTTACTGTATTGTAAAGGGAAGACAGTTTTTGGCGCTGGGGTTCGGCCAGATAATTGTCATAACCCTGCATGGCGAAACTCAACACGCCGCCGGCGGCAAGGTGTTTCCTGGCAAGTTCGAAGAAACGACTGGTGTAAAACCGGTTGATTTGAAAGGTTTCGGGCTCGGGAAGATTGACAATAATGGCGTCATAAATTTTGTCCGTTTGGGATAGATAGGCGCGGCCGTCCTGATGGATGACATTGAGTCCGGGGATGTTTTCAATCATACCGAACCGAAACTGAGCACGGGTTACGGCCGGATCCAGTTCGACATAATCGACTGTTTTGAATTGGTATTTTTTTAACTCGGCCATCACGCCGCCCTGGGCTGAAATCAGCAGAACGTGGTTTAGCGGATCAAGGCCGGCCAGGGGGTAATGGATGATTTCTTCAGCCAGACTGAGATTCTGGCTGCTGAATACCGGTACGCCGTCTTCAAACAGGGTATGCTGCTCCTGATCTTTGTAGACCTCGATGCGACCGTAGCGCGATTCACGGTAATAAACCAGCTGTCCCTCGGGTGTTGTCAGTGTTCTTTTTTCCAGGATAACGCCGGCCACGAAAATGACAATGAGCAGCCCGATGCTCAGAAATACTGAAGGGCGATGTCGGCGGGAAACAGGAAATAAAAAATAGGCTGCCCCCAACAGCGGCAAATGGGCCAGCAATATGGCCTGCAGCGGGCTGACCAGATATACCAGGGCAAACGAAAACAGGGCGCCGCCGGTTATGTCGCCCATGTTATCGCTAATATAGATCCGGGCACCGGGATAATTCGAATTATCGGTCCGGATTACGAATAGACTGTAGGGCAGGACAAAACCAAGCAACAGGCAGTAGGGGGTTAAGATTAAAAATGTAAACAGCCAGGTAGGGTAAAAGCCCACTGAACTGCCGTGAATAAAGACAATATCCCGGAGCTGCCGGATAGCGAGAAGCTGAAGAATCCCAAAGCCGCCAAGCACCAGGGACACCCACGCCAGGCCGGCGGCCGATGCTTGCCGGAAACGGCCGGTTATGACCCTTGCCAGCAGGGTTCCCAATCCACCTATAACCAGCCAGTTGAAGAGAATCAGGGCAATGACGATTTCATTGCCCTGAAACTGGGTTAAAAATTCACGGATAGTGAGCAACTGGGTAACCACCGAAGATATTCCGGTGGCAATAACCACCCGGATTATGGCACGGTCATCATTTTTCTTCAAAATACTGAACCTGGTAGGTCGATACTTCCACTTCCGGATCTTTCCAGGCATCGGAAGGCAGGCCGGCTTTCATACATAGATGGGAAAGAAACTCTTCAGGTTGGGGCAGCTGCTCCCAAACCTGGGGCAGAAAGGTGGCACTGGCATGGCCTTTACGGATAATTACGCCGTCGACATTAACCCGGAGTTTTCGGGTTAAATCTTGCCCGTTGCGGTATGAGAGGGGCTGCGGTTTGGTTAAAATACTCACTTCAATATCAGTTTGATCAAGCTCTTTAGCGGTCAACGGTGAAAAACGCGGGTCATGGAAAGCCGCACTGATGGCGTTGTGCTTGATACCGTCCCAAACGGTTTCCGCAGATGTCAGGTTGCCGATACAGCCTCGAAGCTGTCCTTTTATTTTTAAGGTCACAAAGGTGCCGCAATGGGATTTAAAACTGTCGTCCTGCAAGGCGCGGTTGTCTTTATCAGATTCTGAATCGGATATCTTGCGGCCCAGTTTGTCCATGATGGTGTGACGGGCCAGTTTAACCAGCATCTGCCCCTGTTCTTCGGTGAATTTTGCACTTGGATCGGGTTTGTTCTCCATGGATTGGTCTCCAAAAAAGGCAATGGCTGTATACCCCACCACCCGGGAACGGCTGCCGGCAGTGTCGCCGCTGTTTGAATAATGTAAGAACACCGGATGCCAGTGGTTGCGACCGGCAATTTCCATTAAAATCAGAATCGGCATCAGCCCGCAGGCGCGGTTGTCCTTGTCGGCCAATTTTGCCGGTTCCAGGTTCATAATCCCGTTGACGGTTTCGCGGTCAACGGCGACCGCATCTGAATAGCCAAGGTAATGGGAAAGATCGGAGCTGACCACCAGCAGGGTATCATCGTCAATCAGGGCGCTCAGGGCTTCCGCAAAGGGAGCGATATCTGCCCGGCCGACAACGATCGGCACCAATTCAAATTCACCAAGATAGGTTTGCAGGAATGGCAGTATGACTTCCAGGGAGTGTTCTTTGTCCATTGAGACGGGCAGCGGTTGAAACAATGCCGGTTGCCGCCGCAATTTTGCGGTGTCCGCGTGCAGGTCAATTCTCCCCAGCGGGGTCTGGTAGGCAGCAACATCGCAAATGGCTCCGTTTTGAATTCCCATGAAATGGTCCGGTCCGATTAGAATGACTTTGGAAAATTGGTTTTTCTTTAAAACCAAAGAAGCGTGGGCGTCCGTCCAACCTGAATAAATATAGCCTGCATGGGGCAGAATAAGGGCTCTAAGGGCTTTGTCCTGGGGAATGCGGACCCGTGTTTTTTTAGCCTTAAGGGTGAGGCTATCAATCATCCGGGATAATTCAGAGGCATCTGCCGGATAAAAACTGCCGGCCCTGACCGGTCGTCGGACTGCATCAGCATGGGCCCTGGGGCAGTTGAAAAAAATTGCCAAACCAACCGCCAGCAAAACTGAAAACAAAGGTTTGGAAAATAATTTCATGGGATCTGTTTGACAGGCAAGATCGAATTTTTAATTATTAATTAATGCCTGATTTGTTAATAAATACAATGGAGGACCAAGCACTGTCAAACAAAATGGTGGGGTCAGGGGCAGGCCGCATAGAGAAAAGTGCATAGCGTTTGAATCTCAGAGAGGCGGTTGGACTGTGTTCTGTCATCTACATCTGTTCTCGGAACACTGACACCTGACACCTGAAACCCTAAATATCTCGAAGCCTAAGGGCTGCAAATTAGAGGTAAAGAAGGGGAGGAAAAGGGGAATAGGCAAATTCGGCTAGATGTTATCCTCAATAAGGGTTTCCTCATCCGGCATTTCACAGGCGATGACGGCTTCGCCGAAAAGAGGCTTCCATTCACTTCGGTACATATTGTTCAGCATTACATTGAACATAAACGTTAAAATATCATGGGCGGACAATTTGGCCTCGGGTTGGCTCAACAATTTTTGCATATAGGCATGCTGTCCAAATTGGGCTTTAAGGTCCGCCAGTTTGTGCAAAAAAGCGATTGCTTCTGTTCTGGTCCCGGTGCCGTTTTCAGAATTTTTGGCTTTGCTTTCCAGATCGGCTTTAAACTGACAGGTTTTTGAATGGGACGCTCTTAGCAGAAGTTCGCGTATCTGATCTTTCTCGAAAATGTTCTGGGTATCAACACATTGTTTAATTGACCTGGCAATCGATTGTCTTTCCTTAATCAAAACTTTGCCAAACATGTACTTGACGGTTTCCGGAAGGGCCACAACAACGGATTTTAACGCTTTTTCCGTTTCCTCTATTTTCTCCTGAAACTCGACAACGGCGCTGTGCCAGAACATGCGGCTGGCGTCTTCAAAAATTTCACTTTCGTAGTTTTCCGGTTGGTTGGCCTGGATCATCATACTGCGCAGGTCTCCGAACAGCTTGGCCGTTTGATTAAATAGAAGCTCACCCGTAATGGCTTTGTAAATCATTACCAGGGTTGAGTGCCAGTCTTGAAGATGCAGGATCTTACCAAGACTTCCGAACGTGTGCGTCAAAACATCATTTTTGATAAAATGGGACGGTGTGGCATAAAAAGGCGTCCCGCCCAGCAAGGGTTGTTTCGTTTTAGTGTATTTGGATTTTTCAAAATCCACAGCAGTCTCTACATCAATAATACCCAGGGAGAATTCTTGCGCGGATCGTAAAAACAACGGGTATCGAGCCGGGTCTCCGGCCACAAATAAATTATCCGGTTTAAGATCTCGCATGGACACACGCTTTTTTCGAAACCATGCCAGCATATCGAGCAGGTTGGTGGAGATGGCCGCCATCTGGGCCTTGTTTTGCTCAAAAGACGACATGTAGATATAGTCTTTAATGGTTTTGCGGTATACCCCCACCACATCAGAATTGTCGTACATGATTTTTTTGAAAAGACGATTCAAATCATAAATAAAATTATCAGGATAACCGCTGCCATTAGCTGATATCTGTCCATCGGCCAGATGGACGATGAACCAGGTCTGGATCTGAAAATCAGAAACCGTCGTAGTGATTCCGGCTCTGTCAACCAGACGATGGACGATTACCGCACTGCGATTGTATACATCACGGATCTCAAAAATGGCATCATTTTCATTTCCATAACGGCCTTTAAATTTTGTCGGTTCCCATATGAATTCGGCATGTTCCGTAATTTCCCGGGCGATCAAGTGTTTTATGTCATGCAGTTCATCAAGAATATGGCTCAAAAAATAGTATTTAGACAAGTCCATGAGGTATACAAAGGTGCGGTTAATCTTCAAATAATTTTGATATTCCGGTGACTTGCGCATCCAATTGATGTATTTTTCCTCAAGCTGATCCGGCGGGATATCTTCGCTGTTTGGAAAGCTGTGAATCATACCCAGAACAACGGACACTTTGGGGATGATACACTCCTTGGGAATAAGCTTGTTGACAATATGCACTTCCTTTTTGATGCTTTCGATATATTGTTCAAAATCGGTCACCGGCTTTGCCGGGATTTTGACAACCATGTGGACATCGTAAATCACATAGTAACATTTGCTTTTGCTGCCGCTTTCTTCCCCCAACGGGCCAATGGTCATTCGACGTTTGGCCCAGTCCGCCATATGCTTGACACGGAGTTCATAGATATGATTGGGGCCGGCGTTTTTGGACATTAGCGGTACGTATTCTGCCTGGGCGTCGGGATCCGCACCTATTTGCTTTTTGAACAGATTTAAAAAGAAACCGACGACATCGATTCGGGTGGGAATTTCATCTCTTATTTCCTGGGAAGCGACGGTGTCTTTTACTTCAACAGTGGGATTGGGTTTCTTTTTTACAGAACGTCTGGAGAATAGAATGATCAATAAAAAAAGCAACAGTCCCAGCAGGAATATGTATTGGGTTAAATTGAACCCAACTGAAATATGGTTTTTGTTGAAAAACCGGCTGAGGTCAGACACCATCACCTCGAAGTTCTTGATGATGTAACTTGTTGCTTCCTTGAATATGTGACCCATGTTGCGCTTGCCGTAGCTTTTTATTTCATCTTGATTCAGCCAAAAAGTCTCGCTGTCTGACACATAAAAAATTAAATTTCCCCTCTCCCCGATATCATCCACCGTTTTTATGGTCCCATCCGTTAGAACCAGGACCTTTTTGTCAGTAGAAAAAACAAATACGGCCGCGCCGCCAACAGTTAAAAGAACCACTATTGCAAACAACTTAAAGAGCTTTTTCATATTATCATCTATCTCTGCCGGTAGGAGCGTTCCGTCCGTGTTGGATTTGAGGTAATAACAAACTGTTATTACAATAAAAAATTATCTATTTATAATTGCAATTTGTATATATGATAAACTTAGTCAGAATTTTTATCCTTAGGTATTATAAATCGGCATAAAAATAGGGAACTTTAGCTAATTTGAGACGGTATATTATCCGAATATTTTCATGTCGTTGCTGGAAAATTTCAAAGTGCTTGTCATTGACCCGGTTTCTTCTTTCAACTATACTGCTCTTTCCGAGAAAATTTGCACCGTAACGACTTTTGGCCGTTTGATCGATAGATATGTGGAAAATTGTACTAATTGTACTCGCCGTAATTTATGCCCTGAATCCCTATGATATATTACCGGATTTTATCGTCGGCTGGGGATGGCTGGATGATATTGTCGTGCTGGGGTTGCTGTGGCGCTACCTTTACAACCAGAAGAAAAAGCGAGAAGCTTTTCAAAAATACTATCAGGGCAAATCGAATGCCTATGATTACGGCAATAGCAACTCGGGTAAAGATAAGAAATCAGGCACATACACCAATTCCAGAGACTTTTCCGGTGGTTGGGATCCCTATAAAACCCTGGGAATTGATCGAAGTGCCTCACCAGAAGACATAAAGCGCGCCTACCGAGATCTTGCCGGTAAATATCATCCTGACAAGGTGGAGCACCTGGGCGAGGAGTTTAAAGCATTGGCGGAAAAACGCTTTAAAGATATCCAGAGAGCATACGACGAGCTGAGGAAATAAGGGATTATGGTGTTGGGGAATTGAGGATTGAGAGATTGAGGGATTTAGGAATTGAGGGATTTAGGAATTGAGATATTGTGGAATTTAGGGATTTGGAGGTATGAATTACAAGAGATTTGAAGAACTGCCATGCTGGATAAAAGCAAGGGAATTATGCCAAGCAGTATATGAGCTTATTAATCTACGAATTCTTAAATTATCTTTCTATTTTTATGAGCTTATGTTTCGCAGTCGATAGAACCCTGGGCACTTTAGCCAAATGGCTTCGTATTCTGGGGTATGATACGCTTTACGAAGCGGATGCTTGCAGCAGGGAGTTTTATGCCCGGCTCGAGGACCGTAGAATACTGATTACGAGAACAAAAAAAATTCAAAAAGCGTTTGCGTCCCATAACCACGTTTTCATCAGGTCCGCCTTTCTTGTTGAGCAACTCAAACAGGTTGTGGATCAAATCGGCATCAATCCGGCCGACATCCAGCTGTTTGCAAGATGCATTCACTGCAACCTTCCCATTGACGAAGTCAATAAAAATGACGTCTATGGTCTGGTACCCGATTACATATGGCAAACCCATGATGCATTTAATCGGTGCCGTCAGTGCGAACGAATCTACTGGTCGGGAAGTCATGGGGAACGGGCTTTGGAACTTATTAGCCAGCTTTTTAATTAATTCTGAAACAAGGAGCCGATCTGGATTGACAATGAGTCCTGACGCGAAAGCCATAGCCCTTGAAGGTCGCTTGAGAGATTGTCGCAATGTCATGACCCTGGGCGTACGACCCAATTTTTCGGACTACAACCCCCGGGAAGTGGATTTAATTCGGCGGGCAGCCAAGATTTATTACCCGTCGCTATTTTACGCTGAATTATTTGACACAATGGGCAAACCGACTTTCCCAAGCTACCACTGTTATAAATTTGTGCAGGACAAAATCAAACAGACGGCCCTTTTTGAACTCTTGAATATCGCCCACCCGCGTACCAGGGTATTTTATGGAAAACGTCAGAAAAACACCATTGTCGATCATTTCGAATTTCCATTCATCGCTAAGATTGCACGGGGTTCCGCAATGGGGCGGGGGGTTTACCTGATTCAGAATCCCACCGACCTCGAAGTTTATCTGCAGCAAGCAGATATTGCCTATATCCAGGAATATCTACCGGTTGATCGTGATATCAGGGTCGTCATAATCGGAAAGCGCACTGTGCATGCCTACTGGCGCCTTGCCCCCGAAAACGAATTTCGAACCAATGTGGCTGTCGGAGGAATAATAAGTCTGGATTCAGTGCCCGGTGAGGCGCTTGATCTGGCCCTGCATATCGGACATACCTGCCGGTGGGACGACGTGGGCATAGATATATGTCGGCATAAAGGAAAATATTACGTGCTGGAAGCAAACATGAAATACGGCAAGGAAGGTTTCCGGCAGGCAGGAATAGATTACACCCAAATGATGGAAGACATGATCGAAAATGAAGAAATTTGAAAACGACCCAATGCTGGTCGAACTAAAAACGTTGCTCAACCGACAGGAATCGGAAACCCTGTCTCCTCTGGCAACTCGCAACACAATGGGCACCCGGCGGACACCTGACAGCAGACTCGATGCCGGGTACCGCCAGGCCTTTTCCGTGGATGCCGACCGTATTCTGCATTCACTGGCGTATGCCCGCTACATTGATAAGACCCAGGTGTTCTACCTGGTGAAAAATGACCACATTACCCATCGTGTTCTTCATGTGCAGCTGGTTTCCAAAATTAGCCGAACCATCGGACGCTTTTTAGGATTAAACGAGGATTTGCTCGAAGCCATAGCCCTGGGACATGATATCGGCCATACACCCTTCGGGCACGATGGAGAACGGTTTCTGTCGAATATATGTTATAAAAACGGTATCGGCTATTTTCATCACAATTTGCAAAGCGTTCATTTCCTGGACAAAGTTGAGCGCAAAGGCCGGGGTTGGAATCTTTGCCTTCAAACTTTAGACGGCATCCTGTGTCATGACGGCGAAATACATAATGAACGATTATCGCCGGCAACAGGCAAAACCTTTGAAAACCTTGATTCTGAGATAGCTGCCAAACAATCTGACCCCCAAACGGCACTTATACCCATGACCCCTGAGGGTTGCCTCGTTCGGGTGGCCGATACGGTCAGTTACATCGGCCGTGACATTGAGGACGCCATCCGCC
>Ga0208652_1000097_pt1 | contig 14272 bp, 15 predicted proteins | sample Joice_CattailNLA_FD_185648 | JGI IMG/M metagenome (GOLD analysis project Ga0208652, IMG submission 185648) | Natural and restored wetland microbial communities from the San Francisco Bay, California, USA, that impact long-term carbon... | ecosystem: Environmental > Terrestrial > Soil > Wetlands ...
AGCCTGGCGGGCTCGGGAGCTGAGAAAAGAAAGACTGCTGAGCTTGGTAACGCCGGAAACGATTTGAAGAACTTCGGGACCGAAAAGTTTTTCTATTTCTTCCGGCTCCGCATGGGTGTCTTCGATTACATCGTGCAAAAGGCCGGCCGCAACACTAATGACATCCAGTTTCATGTCGCTTAAGATCCCGGCCACCTCCAGAGGATGGGAAAGATAAGGCTCACCGGATAACCGCACCTGACCGTCATGCACCCTGGCAGAGTAAACATAGGCGCGATCAATAATATCCAGATCTGCTTGCGGATGGTATTCGACAATCTTATCGATGATATCGTTTATTCGGATCACTGCTGGTCTCTTGTCATTGGTTACTGGTCACTGGTCGCTCGTTGCTGGTCACTTGTCACTGGCGCCTGGTTACTTGTCACTTGTCACTGGTTACTGGTTACTTGTCGCTGGTTGCTGGTTGATAGCCGCCGCTCCCGAGTTCGCAGTTACCAGGGGCCAGATGCCAGGAACCAGAAGCCAGTCGCCGGATACCAGCCACCAGAAACCAGCAGCCAGCAACCAGTTGCCAGCGATCAGCGAAGACAATCAGTAGGACTTTGCAAAAATAGCCCAGGTTGTACCAGGCTTACCGCAGCCGACACAGGGCCCTTGAACCGTATCCTGCTCAAAAGGAAGACAGCGAATGGTCACCGCCTGATTCTCCTTGATCTTTAATTCGCATGCTTGCTCTCCGCACCACGGAGATCGGGCAAATCCCCCGTGAATTTCCGGTTTCTGCGAATTCTGGGGGGTAAAAAAATCGGTAAATACTTTGGTATCCTCGATGGTCCGGGTATGATCCTTGGCATAGGCTTGCGCCCTTGCAAATAGATTTCCCTGAATTTCATCCAGAATATTGGATAGTTCCGCCACAAATTGATCTCTTTTCAGGGAAACTTTTTCCCTGTGCGACTTATCGCGCCGCGCGACAAAAACAGAATCTTGGGCGATATCCCGGGGACCGATTTCAACCCGCACGGGTATCCCTTTTTTGATCCAGTCCCAGCCTTTGGCACCCCCGATATCGCGATCATCGATTTCCACCACAATTTTGCGATGGTGATAATAGGTTTCTTTCAGCATCTGCGCCAGGCCGTTGGTGTATCCCATTACGCTTTCTTTGTCTTCGGGTTTTCTGATAATCGGCATCAACACAACATGGGCCGATGCGACTTTGGGCGGCAAAATTATACCGTCATCGTCACCATGGGTCATTATCAATCCCCCGATCAGACGCGTTGAGGCACCCCATGAGGTGGTCCAGACATAATCTTCGTTTTCCGTCGCTGTTTGAAATTTAATTCCGGATGCCCGCGCGAAATTCTGACCCAGAAAATGAGAAGTGCCGGCCTGCAGGGCTTTGCGATCCTGCATCATGGCTTCGATGCAAAGGGTGTCCACAGCTCCGGGAAATCTTTCGGCCGCAGTTTTTCGGCCCCTGATCACCGGCATGGCCAGGTAGTCTTCCGCCATGCGGGCATACACATCGAGCATGAGTTTTGTCCGCTCAGCGGCTTCTTCTTTTGTGGCATGGGCAGTGTGCCCTTCCTGCCATAAAAATTCACTGGTCCTTAAAAACATCCGGGTCCGCATTTCCCACCGAACCACGTTGGCCCATTGGTTGATTAAAATAGGAAGATCGCGATAGCTGCTCACCCATTTGGAAAAAGAGTCTCCGATAATGGTTTCCGAAGTCGGCCGAACCACCAGCGGTTCTGTCAGTTCACCGGCCGGAACCAGGCCGCCGCCGGGAGCCTTCTCAAGCCGGTGGTGGGTGACCACAGCACACTCGGTGGCGAATCCTTCTACATGCTCGGCCTCTTTCTCAAAAAAGCTTAAAGGGATAAAGAGCGGAAAATATGCATTTTTAACCCCGGTCTCTTTGAACATATCATCCAGCACGCGGACGATATTTTCCCAGAGGGCATAACCCCAGGGTTTGATCACCATGCATCCTCTGACCGGCGAACGCTCTGCCAGCTCGGATGCATTAATCACCTGTTGATACCATTCCGGATAATCATCCGCTCTTGTCGGTGTTATGGCGGTCTTGACTTTGCTGCCCATTTGGTTCCTTTCAATAGGTTATAGAATTCAAGGGATATTTAAACAGTCCTCAATCCTTCAATCTGCGGCTTTTTCTCTCGTATGCTGCCACCTCTTTCAGCAAAACCTCAACCAGCTTTTCCTGGGGAAACTTCTTGACGACTTTTCCCCGTCGGAAAAGAATGCCGCTGCCGTCTGCTCCGGCGATACCGATATCTGCCTCCCGTGCCTCTCCGGGACCGTTTACCACACAGCCCATGATCGCGATTTTGATCGTTGAAGAGGTGGTCAGTAAAGCTTTTTCAACCTCTTCGACAATATTAAACAAGTCGATGTTACAGCGCCCGCAGGTTGGACAAGAAATGATTTCCGGCCCCCGCTGCCGTATACCCAGGGCCTTTAAAATTTCATATCCGACCCGGACTTCTTCAACCGGGTCACGGGTCAACGAAACCCGAATTGTATCTCCGATACCCTCGGCCAGCAAGGTTCCGATCCCCAGGGCCGACTTAACGATTCCGGAGTAAAGGGATCCGGCTTCTGTCACTCCGACATGCAGGGGTAAATCGGCTTTGGCAGATAGACGGCGATAGGCCTCAACCGTACGCGCAACGTCTGACGCTTTTAAAGAAACCTTAACCTGTTGAAAATCAAAGGATTTTATCAGCTCCAGATTGCGCAGGGCACTTTCCACCATGGCATCGGCGGTGATACCGTTATATTTTTCAAGGATATCCTTTTCAAGCGAACCCGCGTTTACACCGATTCGGATTGAAATATTGAGATCTTTGGCACAATCAACCACGGCTTTTACTTTTTGGATGCTTCCGATGTTGCCGGGGTTAATCCTCAACGCATCAGCACCCGCACGGGCAGCAGCCAGGGCCAGCCGGTGGTCAAAATGGATATCGGCGATTAGTGGAATGGAGATCCTGGCTTTGATGGCGGTAATAGCATCTGCAGCTTGCATATCAGGCACAGCCACCCGTACAATTTCACAACCGGCATTCTGCAAGCGCTCGATTTGCAAAACCGTGGCATTTATATCAGCGGTCGGTGTATTGGTCATGGACTGAACCGAAACAGGCGCACCCCCTCCCACCGGAACATTGCCGACCAATATCTGACGTGTATTCTTCCTCTGATGTATGTATTGCATATTAGGGGTCGCGCGTTACGGGTTGCTTGTCACTGGTCACTCGTCACTGGTGGCTGGTTACTCGTTAGTCGTCACTGGTCACTGGCTCCTGGTAACTGCGAACTTGAGAGCGGCAGCCAACAACCAGAGGCCAGTCGCCAGGAGCCAGAGACCAGCCGCCAGCGACCAGTGACCAGCACATTGCAAACAAAAGCGAATTCATGGTATACTTGATCAAAAATTCCAGACCCTGACCGCTTTGAGATTATCAAACAAGGCGTTTTTATTCAAGTCTGGATTTGCGGTGCCCTATCGTTGAATATACCGTTTCCACAAACAATCTTGACATCTGATTGAACATGTCAATAAAGCCAATTCAATAAATAAGGGGGGTTTTCAATGTCACGTGATAAAGGACAAAAATTTTCAGCCAAGCATGGAGCAAACGCCCAGGCAGACCCGCTTGCAACAGACAAAATTAAAAAAAGCGCCAAAAATGGAGAGGTGGCCTGCGCTGTTGCCTTTCAGATTGCCAAGGAGCTGAAACTCACCCCGGCGGAAATCGGGAAGGCGATCGATCTGCTGGAATTTAAAATAACCAAATGTCAGCTGGGTTTGTTTGGCTACGGTCCTGATAAAAAGGCGGTTAAACCTATAGCACCCGAAAGTCAGCAGTTGGAAGAGGCGATCCGGGACGGCCTGGTAGACGAAAAACTTGCCTGTCACGCTGCCTGGAGCACCGCGGGCCGGTTTAATGTCCCGAAAATGACTGTCAGTGCCGCCTGCGAGGCTCTGAAAATTAAAATAGCGCCCTGTCAGCTGGGGGCCTTCTAAATTGGTTAAATAGTTAATTAGTTGAATAGTTAATTAGGTAAAAAGGATTTCAATCTATCTGACTATCTGACTCACCAACTATTTCTCTATTCAACTATTTCTATAGTTAACTAAATCCCAAAATGGCCGATAAAACAGACTAAATGATTTCATCAGCAATCAATAAACTTTTTCATGAAGGACGCGCGTTTGCACTCATTATTCTGGTTTTGTGGGTTCTGGGCGTTCTTTACGCAATAAATCCCATTGTCAGCGGTTACAAATTTATCACGCTTCACAAAATTCTCAAAGCCGGGGAAATGACGATAATAACCAGAAATAGCCCCCATTGTTATTATCTTTATCGTGATGAGCCCATGGGATTTGAATATGATCTGGCACAGGAATTCGCCGATTATCTGGGTGTGGCGCTTAAGGTTAAAATCATTGAAAACTGGAGCCGAATGGTTCCGGAACTGATGAACGGCAACGCGGCCTTAATTGCAGGGGGAATAACCATTACCCCCCAAAGACAAAAACGGGTTGCTTTTTCAGACGGATACATGGATATCCAGCAGCACATTATTTCTCGTCGAAACGGTTCAAAAATAAAAACGGTTAACGATCTTGCCGGAAAAACCATCCACGTCCAAACAGCAACAGCCTATCAGGAGCGGCTTTTGGAACTCCGCCGACAGGGGATAGAATTTAACATCGAACTGCATGCGGACTCACCCACCGAGGAGCTGATGCAGCAGGTGGCCGAGGGTGAAATCGAATTGACCGTCGCCTACAGCAATATCGCCCGGCTCAATCAGCGCCATTATCCCCAGGCGGTTATGGCAGGCGCCATCACTGAATTGCAGCATCTCGGCTGGGCAGTGCATCCCGAAGCCCGTCAGCTTCGGAAAAAAATCAATTCCTTTTTTAAATCCATCAAAGAAAGCGGTCGGTTTGATGAAATTTACAATAAATACTACGGAGATATTGGAAATTTTGATTACGTCGACCTGAGGGAATTTCACAGACGGGTCAAAAGCCGGCTATCCCGCTACAGCCCGTTTATCAAAGCAGCTGCCAAAAAGCACGGCTTCGACTGGCGTTTGATTGCCGCCCAGGCCTACCAGGAATCTCATTTGAATCCGTTGGCCAAGAGTCCGGCCGGCGCAAAGGGGTTGATGCAGCTACTCTCCAGCACGGCCCACGACCTGAAAGTGGCCGATATTTATAATCCGGTGGAAAATATCAATGGCGGGGTGCAACATTTAAAAAAATTATATGACCTCTTTGACAGCGCAACAGGCGAAGATCGGCTGATGATCGCCCTGGCGGCCTACAATGTGGGCCAGGGCCATATCCAGGATGCCCGCAACCTGGCCATCGAGAAAAATTTAGACCCCGATTCGTGGGAATCGCTAAGCAAAACGCTTCCGCTATTAACACGCCGGAAATATTATAAAAAATCTAAATATGGCTACTGCCTGGGCACCGAGCCCATTATTTATATCAAACAAATCATGATCTATTACGATATCTTGAAACGGCAGGGAATCGAATACGGAGAGGCACAGGGCGCCTGATTGAGTGACACTCATTCTATCCCAAAAAAGAAGCATTCTCCCCCACAAAGGGGTTATGGCGCTTTTCCTGTCCGATGGTTGTCGTCGGTCCATGCCCGGCATGGACTCTGACATCGTCACCGAGTTTAAACAGTTTCTGCTGGATACTCTCCTTGATGGTCTCAAAGCTGCCCCCCGGAAAGTCTGTACGGCCGATGGAGCCCGCAAACAAGGTATCACCCACAAAAACGTCATTTTTAGCATAAAGGGAAATCCCGCCCCGGGTGTGCCCCGGCGTATGGATGACTGTCAGGGTTAGGTTGCCGAAGGCAATCTCATCACCGTCCTGCAGTTCCCTGTCCGGGGCCGGTGAGTTTTCCGCCTTAAGACCCCAGGCGGCAGCACTGTCGGCAACCTGGCTGAGCATCGGCGCGTCAAGGGGATGAATGAGAATTGGAGCACCGGTAACTTCATTTATTCTTTTATTGGCACTAACATGATCCATATGACCATGGGTGTTGATAATATATTTGACGGTCAGCTTAGATTCGGCCAGCGCATGTAAAATTCGATCAGCTTCTTCTCCAGGATCAATTACCACCGCCTCCAGTGTTTCCTCACAGCCCAGAATAAAACAATTTGCCTGGATCGGCCCGACAGCCAGTGTCTTTATAATCACATTTTCCTCCTTGTTTAATCAGATGACAGAGGACAGAGGACGCATGACAGTAGTCAGAAGTTCCACTTTGAGCTTCTAACTTTCAGCTTCGACCTTATCGCCCTTTTTCAGCTTTCCCGCTTCCTCCAGTTCCAGTCGGATACTGTCCATGATCCCGTTAATGAATGACCCGGATTCTTCCGTACCGAATTTTTTCCCGACATCAACGGCTTCGTTAATGGACACTTTCGGGGGGATATCGTCACAGTAAAGCAATTCAAAAACCGCAATGCGCATCACATTGCGGTCCACACCGGACATGCGCTTGATGTCCCAGTTTTTTGAAAATCTCTCGATTAGGGCATCGAGCTCGTCTTTTGACTCCAGGACGCCGTTTACCAGTTTGAGAAAAAATGGTCGTGACCTTTTCGAAGGGCTGAAATTTCCACAGAACCGCTCCAACATCTCTACGGAGGCGTTATTTCGCATATCTAGGTAAAAGAGCGCCTGCATGGCAAGCTCACGCGCCTGACGACGAGTTCCCATTATTTTATCTATTCAATCGCTTCAAACAGATTTGCCATCTCTATAGCAGCCATGGCTGCATTCCAACCTTTATTGCCGGCTTTTGCACCGGCACGTTCAATTGCCTGCTCGATGGTATCCGTGGTAATAACGCCAAAGATAACCGGAGTTTCAGATTCCATTCCGGCCATGGCAACTCCTTTGGATACTTCGGCGCTGACATAATCGAAGTGGGGTGTGGAACCCCTGATGACGGCCCCCAGGCAAATAACGGCATTAAAGCGTTTGGTTTTTGCCATTTTCAGGGCCACCAGCGGAATTTCAAAAGCCCCGGGGACTTTTACCACCTCAATATCTTTTTCATTGGCACCACTGCGAACCAGCGCATCCAGCGCACCGCTTAAAAGCTTTTCGGTGATAAAATCGTTAAAGCGGCTGACAACCAGTGCGAACTTCTTACCTTGCGCATTAAGTTTCGCCTCATGGAATTTCGGCATGTGCGCTCCTTTCGTTATTAGTTGAATAGTTGATTGGTTAAATAGTTGATCTGTCAGATAGTCAGATAGATTGAAATCCCTTTTACCTATTTAACTATTCAACTAATCAACCAATCAACTAAACTAGGAATTGGCATCGACATTGAGCATATGCCCCATCTTCAATTTTTTACATTCCAGATAACACCTGTTGTAGTCATTGGCTTCGACTTCAATGGGTACCTGTTCGGTTATGCTGAGACCGTATCCATCAAGTCCCACCATCTTCTTGGGGTTGTTCGTCAAAAGCCTCATTTTTCGGACACCTAAATCGACCAGGATCTGTGCCCCGATACCGTAATTGCGCAAATCGGGTGCAAAGCCGAGCTTTTTGTTGGCTTCAACGGTATCAAATCCGTCTTCCTGCAAGGCGTAGGCTTTAATTTTATTGACCAGCCCGATACCGCGGCCTTCCTGTCGGATATACAAAAGCACGCCGCTGCCTTCCTCTTCCATTTTGGCCATGGCTTTGTGCAGCTGCGGTCCGCAATCACAACGCAGGGACCCGAAAATATCGCCGGTTAAACACTCCGAATGGACGCGCACAAGAACAGGTTTCTCGGGGTCAATTTCGCCTTTGACCATGGCAATGTGTAAAAGATTGTCCACATCATTCTCATAGACAATCGCTCGAAATTCTCCGGCAGCGAGCGTGGGTATATGGGTTTCGGCTGCACGGTGTACAAAGGATTCCATACGCATGCGGTATTCAATTAAATCGGCGATGGTACAAATACCCACCCCGTGTTTTTCACTGAATTTTTCAAGGCTCGGCATACGGGCCATGGTACCGTCTTCATCCATGATTTCGCAGATAACCCCGGCAGGTTTCATCCCGGCCAGGCGTGCCAGATCGACCGATCCCTCTGTCTGACCGGCCCTGACAATAACGCCACCCTCCCGCGCCCTGAGGGGGAATACATGGCCCGGCCTTACGAGGTCCCGGGGCTTGGCATCATCTGCCACAGCAGTTAGGATCGTGGTGGCCCGATCAGCAGCTGAAATGCCGGTGGAGACGCCGCAGCGGGCTTCAATGGACACGGTAAAACCGGTTCCGTAAGGAGAGGTATTGTTATCAACCATCGGGGGCAGACCCAGAGCATCGATTTTATCCGGCGTCATCGGCAGACAGATCAGCCCGCGGCCGTATTTGGCCATGAAATTAATAGCCTCGGGTGTCACGGCCTCAGCAGCAATGCAAAGGTCACCCTCATTTTCCCGGTCCGCATCATCCACCAGGATGACCATTCGCCCTTTGCTGATATCTCTAATCGCCTCTTCAATAGTAAGGTGTGGCATTTTTTCTTATCTCTCCAACTGCACTGCAACGAATCAGTCCATGAATCCAGTCTTTAGCAGATAATCCTTATCAATCCCCGATGGCTTTTGCGCTGGTGCATTATTCCGGCCCGGTCGTGCGTTCATGAATCGTTCGACATATTTACCGAGCATGTCAGTTTCAATGTTGACAGGATCGCCTTTATTTTTAAAGCCGACCGTCGTCAATTTAGCCGTGTGCGGTATGATGCTTACGGAAAAGCTGCCGGCATTACAGGTATTGATAGTCAAACTGACGCCGTCTACAGCAATCGAGCCCTTGTTAATCATATATCTTGCCAGCGATTCGGGAACGTCGATGGTCACAATGATCGCATTACCCAGGGCTTGCCGTTGTCGAATAGTTCCAACCCCGTCAATATGCCCCGAAACCAGGTGCCCGTCGATTCGATCCGAAAGCCGCAAGGCCCGTTCGATGTTCACCCGTTGACCGAGTTTGGCCTGGCCGAAGGTTGTCATTTGAAGGGTTTCGGGGGAAATGTCAACCTCAAAATGCCTGCCGTCAATTTTAACTGCCGTCAGACAGGCTCCGCTGACGCAAAGGCTGTCACCGATTTTCGTCTGCTGCAGATCAACATCAGATTCAATGGACAGGCGTCTTCCCTGGCCGGCTGACCGAATGGCGGATATGGCGCCAAAACCCTCGATGATTCCTGTGAACATTGTAAACGTCCGTTGGCCGTTTGGTTGATTCGTTAATTTGACTATTTTCCTATTTAACTAAAAGTGGCCATTGCATCTGGCCGACCGTATAATATAAGTACGAATCAGGTCTTTTCAACATATCCTTCTATGAGAACATCATCACCAAAACGATGAACCGCAATATCTCTTAGCGCTATACTATGGCTCATCAACTCCGCTCCCGGTCCGCGGCATATGGGGACGCCGTCATCTCCGCCTAAAATTTTGGGCGCATAAAAAAACTGTACTTTATCCACAATGCCGGCCCTGAACGCCGACGCCAGCACCCTGCTGCCGCCCTCGATTAAAAGGCTGGCAATCTCCATGGTCCCCAGTTGCACCATCAACGAAGCCATGTCAATTCGATTATCTTTGAGTGAAGCTTCAATCACCCGGGCGCCGGCTTTTTCAAGGACGGTTTTCTTGTTGCGGTCCACACCTTTGCCGGCCACCAGAATTGTGTCAGCAGCTGAAGCCTGATCCAATACCCTGGCGTCCGGAACTATAGACAGATGGGTGTCAAGAATGATTCTTACCGGATCCCTGCCTTCCCGATCGTCGAGCCGGGTGGTCAAGCTCGGATCGTCTTTCTGAATCGTATTAATGCCCACCATGATGGCATCCACCGCATGCCGCAAATGATGGACAAACCGGCGGGCCGCTTCTCCGGTTATCCATTTGGAGTCTCCGGTACGGGTGGCAATCCGCCCGTCAAGGGTCGCGGCACATTTAGCAATTACAAAGGGCTGTCCGGTGCGAACATATTTGATAAAAGCCTCATTCTGCTTCTGAGCCTGCGCCGCGCAAACACCGGTGGTGACCTCAATTCCGTGCTGTCTTAAATGTTCGGAACCACCGCCAACCACGTTCTCATTCGGATCCGGCATGGCCACCACCACACGGGCTATGCCGGCATCCAGTATCTTTTGGGTACAGGGAGGAGTCCGCCCGGTATGATTACAGGGCTCAAGAGTAACAAAGAGGGTCGCACCGGCGGCGAGCTTTCCGGCAGCGTCAATGGCATTGACCTCGGCATGGGGGCCGCCGACAATTTCGTGAAAACCGTTGCCCACTACTTTGCCGTCTTTTACCACAACGGCCCCGACCATCGGATTGGGCGAGGTAAATCCCTCCCCCTTAATCGCTAGGTCCAGGGCCATTTGCATGAAATACTGGTCGTTCATAGTTTTTCAGAGGGCAGAAAACAGATGACAGAGGTCGTATCAGAACACAGAGGACAGAAAAATAGGATCAGCTCCAATCGCTTGAAACTGTCATCTGTCTTCTGTCCTTTTTTTTCTGTTCTCTGTCTTCTGTCCTCTGTCATCTGGTTTCTCATGATTGCTCAAAAGACTTTTCAGTTCGGAAACAAAATCATTCACATCCTTGAATTCCCGATAAACCGATGCGAACCGCACATAGGCCACGTCATCCAGTTCGTGCAATTTGGCCATCGTTTTCTCACCGACAACGGCGGCAGGTAACTCCTTTTCGCCAATTTCTCGTAAATCTCGCTCCAGTTCATCAATAAATTCTTCGATAACATTCATACTGATGTTGCGTTTTTCACAGGCCTTTTGCACCCCGCTACGCACTTTTTCCCTGCTGAAAACCTCCCGACGCCCATCCTTCTTAATGATCATGATGGGAACTTCTTCAATGTACTCGTAGGTGGTAAAGCGCCGGCTGCACTCGATGCACTCCCGGCGGCGCCGGATTACACTGGCGTCCTTGCTCAACCGGGAATCGATTACTTTGTTGTCGGTTTCGCCGCAATAAGGGCATTTCATGAGCGTTCCCCCTGAGAATCGGATTCTATTTGTTTCATTTCAATATCGGCTTCGGCCAGCAATTCTTTGGCCAGGGGATCCGCATAGCCTGACCGGTAATAGATCTTTACAATTCCGGCATTGATAATCATCCTGGCACAGATGGAACAGGGTTGGTTGGTGCAGTAAATGACGGCCCCTTTAACCGATACACCGTGGTAGGCGGCCTGAATAATTGCATTTTGTTCGGCATGAATACCCCGGCAGAGCTCATGCATCTTGCCGGATTCGATACCCATTTGCTCCCGCAGGCAACCAACTTCGAGGCAGTGTTTCAGACCGGCCGGCGCGCCGTTATATCCGGTTGCCAGGATTCTTTTGTCTTTGACCAGAACGGCACCTACCGCCCGTCTGAGACAGGTCGAGCGTTCGGACACGAGATTGGTGATGTTCATGAAATAGGTTTCCCAGGAAGGGCGGTTTTCTGTTTTTGTCATACTGGGTTAGAGCCTCCACATTCCTTTGACTATAGCAGACATAAAAAGAATATAGTATATTTCTATTCGAATTACCGCATTTATTCAATATATTTTGACAAAATCAGCGAAGCGTTCGTACCGCCAAATCCAAATGAATTGGTCATGGCATTTTGTACTTTGGCTTTACGAACGGTATTGGGCACATAATCCAGATCGCACTCCTCGTCCTGATTTTCATAGTTGATGGTCGGTGGGATGGTGTCTTCATAAACGGTCAGGGCCGTGAAAACGGTCTCTATGCCGCCGGCTCCTCCGAGCAAATGACCCGTCATCGATTTGGTGGAACTTACCGCCAAAACGTGGGCATGCTCTTTAAATACGCCCTTTATCGCCCGGGTCTCATACAGGTCGTTGAGCATAGTGGAGGTACCATGGGCGTTGATATAGTCGATCTGGCTGTAATCAAGCGCGGCATCCCTAAGGGCCGCCTCCATGCACCGGACGGCACCGGAACCATCCGGTGGCGGCGAGGTCATATGGTAGCCGTCTCCACTCATGCCATAACCCGTAATTTCGGCATAAATGGGGGCACCCCGTTTTAAGGCATGATCGAGGGCTTCGACAATCAGAATACCACTGCCTTCCCCCACCACAAATCCGTCCCGGTCTCTGTCAAAGGGGCGCGATGCCCTTTGAGGTTCATCGTTGCGAGTGGACAGGGCCTTCATAGAGCCGAAACCGGCGATACAGGTCGGGCTAATAACCGCTTCACTGCCGCCGGTAATCATGGCATCCACGGTTCCGTCCTGGATCAGTCTGACCGAATTTCCCACTGCGTGCGCGCCGGCCGCACAGGCAGTGGCAAGTGAAGAATTCGGCCCCCTGGCACCAAAATGGATAGATATCATCCCGGGAACCATATTTCCGATCATCATGGGAATAAAGAAGGGGCTTACTCTTCGGGGCCCCTGTTCGGTAACCTTAAGGACGGTATCCTCCATAAAGCTTAAACCGCCCAGACCGCATCCTGTTATCACCCCGACTCTGGATTCATTGGAACTGTCGATTACCAGGCCTGAGTCCTCAACCGCCATCCGGCTTGCAGCCAGAGCCAATGCTATAAAACGTTCAACCCGGTTGGCATCTTTTTTAGGGATGAAATCCTGGGGGTTGAAATCTTTGACCTCGGCAGCAATCCTGGTCGGATAGGCAGACGCGTCAAAGTGCGTAATTTCTCCCGCACCCGATTTGCCGGCACATAGAGACTCCCAGGTCTGATCAACACCAATACCTACCGGTGTGACAAGCCCCAGTCCTGTAATTACAACCCGCTTTTTCATACACTTCACTCTTTTAAGGTTCGTTAAATAGAAAATTGGTCTGGTCGTCGGATAGATTGAAATCCTCTTTACCTATTCAACTATTTAACAAATCGACTATTCAACTAGAAGCCACCTCAAAAAAAGGATTTTGGTTCAAAATCGCGGCGGACGCGAGGTTTAAACCGGAGGTCCGCCTCAGGCGGATTTGAGATAGCTTCTGAATACAATTAGCGTGCCGCAACATAGTCCATGGCATCCTTGACAGTAGCTATCTTCTCGGCATCTTCATCAGAAATTTCAACATCAAATTCTTCTTCCATGGACATAATCAACTCAACCAGATCAAGGGAGTCTGCTCCCAGATCGTCCACAAAAGAAGCCTCGGGTACTACTTCGGCAAGATCAACACTCAGTTTCTCAGCAATAATCTTTTTTACTTTATCCTCAATAGACATCAGAGTTACCTCCTTCCAGATAGCTGGGCCCAAACGGCCTCAGACAATGGTGAATAATAAAATGCTCAATGCTCGCGAAGCTCGCAGCAAATTAAGCTCATAGCTCATAGCTGAAAGCTCATTGTTAAAAGGTTGTGAACTGGCTTCAAAATTACTTGTTAAAAATGGATTTAGAGTTTTAGATCTCGTTTGATGGCCCCGCCAAAAACCGGCGGGATTTCACATCTCATTTTTATTAATTATTGTGTTCAACAAAGCGTCGTTAAATATATTTTGAACTGGCTTCAAAATGGTCAGGTTTTAGCCGAAGGCAAGGCGTCGAAACGGTTCAAAAGCGGAGTCCGCCGGAGGCGGATGAGCAGTACCTTTTGAAGCGTTTCGCAACGCAGTATTCGGCTAAAAAATGGCCGTTTTGAAGCCAGTTCTACATGTACATCCCTCCGGATACGTGCAGCACCTGTCCCGTAATATAAGCAGCTTCATCAGAGGCCAGAAACACAACCGCCGCCGCAATGTCTTCCGGCGTTCCGGCGCGGCCTAAAGGTATCTGGCCTACCATGGCCGCTTTGGCTTTATCCGGGAGATCCGCCGTCATGTCGGTCTCAATAAAACCCGGGGCCACCACATTGGCAGTGATACCGCGCGAGGCCAGCTCCTTGGCAACTCCTTTGGTAAGGCCTATGATACCGGCTTTGGAGGCTACATAATTGGCTTGACCCGGATTTCCGCTGACCCCTACCACCGATGAAACATTGATGATGCGACCGTAGCGTTGTTTCATCATCGGCTTGGTAACCGCCTTGATACAAAGAAACGTCCCCTTTAAATTAATGTTAAGGACATCCTCCCAATCGGATTCCTTCATGCGAACCAGAAGGCCGTCCCGGGTAATACCGGCATTG
>Ga0208652_1000170_pt1 | contig 10645 bp, 9 predicted proteins | sample Joice_CattailNLA_FD_185648 | JGI IMG/M metagenome (GOLD analysis project Ga0208652, IMG submission 185648) | Natural and restored wetland microbial communities from the San Francisco Bay, California, USA, that impact long-term carbon... | ecosystem: Environmental > Terrestrial > Soil > Wetlands ...
GTTCGTCGCCGGAATGCTCCCGCTGGCGGTCGGATCCGGGCCGGGCGCCGAGGAGCGGCGCGTGATCGCCGTCGTCGTCATCGGCGGCCAGACGCTCTCGCTCCTGCTCACGCTGCTCGCCACGCCGGTCGTCTACTCGCTGCTCGACGACCTGGCGCTCGCGGTCCGGCAACGCAAGGGATTTGCCATCCGTTCATTATTTTGGTGGAATGGGCCAAGGTAGGACGCCTCGAACCGAAGGATTGGGGGGACTCCATGGAGCCATCGAAAATCGTCGCCCGGTTTCGCGACGGAAAAACATTGAAGGGCACTTCGCAGAACTTCTTCCCCAACAAGCCGCTGTTTCACGTCAACCGCCAGGGAGGCACCGGGCCTGGAGACGTCGTCGAGGTGAACGTCGAGGACCTGAAGGCGATCTTCTTCGTCAAGGACTTCCTGGGGAACGCGAAGCATGTGGAAAGAAAGAAACCGGCCCCCGGAGACCGGCCGCAGGGCCGGCTGATGGAGGTCACCTTCAAGGACGGCGAGGTGATCGTGGGGACGACGACCGGGTACGACCCGAAGCGCCCCGGCTTTTTTCTTTTCCCGATCGATCCGACGGCCAACAACGTTCGGGTCTACGTGGTGGCCAGCGCCGTCCGGAGCGCCCGGTTCCTCTGAAAAAAGGAAGTCTGGCGCGCCTGGCACGACTCGAACGTGCGGCCAGCTGCCCGGAAGTGAAGCCCTCCGACTTACGTCTTGGGCTGCCAGAGCGCGAGGGCGGCCCCGGCCGGGTCGACCAGGATGCCGCACCACCCCATCCCCGGCACCTCGGTGACCTCCTTTATCACGGTGGCGCCCAGCGCCCGGGCCTTGGCGAGCGTGTCCGCGATGTCCTCGACATGGACGTGGGGGAGCCACTGCGGCGAAACCTCCGGCCCTAAACACGCCATCATCCCGCCGCAGGTCCCCTTGCCGACCTTTACGATCATGTAGTTCATTCCCGGAACATACTTGAGGTTCCAGTCGAACAGAGATCCGTAGAACGACTTCGCTTTGTCGACGTCTCCGGTGATTAGCTCGAGGTGAACGAACGGGTTTGCCATGATCGCTTCCTCCCCTGGGATAATCAGGTGTTTCGCGCCAGACGCGACTTCTCCCGACGGTTTCCTGCCGGCTCCCGGAAGATTGCGACGTCAGGCACGGGAGCACAGGTCGGCGATGCACTGGTCTTCCCGGACCACTTTACGGGGTCCGCCGTCGAGACCGGTAGACCAGTCGTGTGGAGGAACGATCCGCTCGAATCGACCGAGCATCCTCAGGTTGGTCGCGCGGTCGAAGATCAATTGCCAGCCGCAATCCAGATCGGGATGAACTTCGCATTTCCCCTTTTGCGAACCGCCGCACGGGCCGTTGAACAGGCGCTTGGCGCAGCGCGTGATGGGGCAGATCCCCGCGAACTCGCCGAGACGGCAATTTCCGCATCCGCTGCACTTCTCCGCCCAGACGCCCTGCGATTCCAGGATCCCCATGAATTGCGTGTTCAGGCCCGGGTACACGGGCATTTTGGGAAACCGCTCGGCCAACGCCTGGACGCCGGCGCCGCATCCCAACGAGCAGATCGCGTCGTAGTCGGACACCCGCGGAGCGAGGAGGTCGATGAAGGCGTCCTCGCACTGCCGCTCGATGGTGCACTCGTCGACCGTGACGTCGCCGTGGCCCTGGAGCCGCAAGGCCATGCGCAGCGCCGAGCCGAGGATTCCCGTCTCCCGTTCCCCGCCGGCCAGGCAGACGGTGACGCAGGTGCCGCAGCCCACCAGCAGTACGCGATGGTGTTCCTTCACCATGTCGCGGATTTCCGAAATCTTCTTGCGGTCGGCAACTATCATCGGTTCTCTCCTCCCAGCATCGCTTCCGCCTGCCGGCTGATTTCGTGGATCTCCTGTTCGATCCGTTTCGCTTCGGGACGCAACGGGCTTCTGCCCAGCGACTTCACGCGTTCCGCCATGGTCGTTGCGATTTCGGCAAACCGGGGCCCCTCGGCGGACGAAAGGTTGAACATCTCGAGCCGTTCCGGTTCGAGGCCGATCTCGGCGAGCAACTCCTTTGTCCGCTCGACCCGGCGGCGGGCCCGCAGGTTCCCTTCCAGGAAGTGGCACCCTCCCTCGAGGCACCCGGCCACGATCACCCCGTCGACGCCGCGCTCGAACGCGGCCAGTATGAAGTTCACCTCCAGCTTGCCGGTGCAAGGCAGTCGCAGCACGCGCACGTTTCCCGGGTATTGCAGGCGCATCGACCCGGCCAGGTCCGCCGCGGCGTAGGCGCAGTAGTGGCAGCAGAACGCCAGGATCACGGGTTCGTCGTTCATCCTTCCCCCCGGCTCTTGTGCCAGCGCGGCGTGGCGACTCCCACCTGCTCCGGGTAGCGGGGCTCCCAGGCGGGTGCTGCGGGTTCCGTGCACAGCAGGCCGTCGATTGCGGCCAGAATCTGCTCACCCATGTAGTGCCGGAGCGTGATGGCCAACGCGGGGCATTCCGCGGTGCAGCTGCCGCAACCCATGCACACCGCACCTTGCATCTCGGCTTTCTGGAACTCGTTGACCCGCGGGGCCATGTACGGGCATACGTGAACGCACGTCATGCAGGAGATGCATTTGTCCGGATCGACCCAGGCCGTCTGGCCGCTCACCCGCATCTTCTTCCGGGTGAGGATGGACGCCGCCCGGCCCGCCACGGCGTGGGCCTGGGCGATCGCTTCGCTGAGGAACTTCGGCGCATGCGCCGTGCCGCAGAGGAAGAGCCCTTCGCTGGCGAAATCCACCGGGCGAAGCTTCATGTGGGCTTCCAGGAAGAAGCCGTCGGCATTCAGGGGGACGCGGAGCAGTTCCGACAGCTCCTGCCGGTCCGCGCGCGGGACCATCGGAGCGGCGAGCACCACCAGGTCCGGCGCCAGCTGCAGCTCCCGCCCGAGCGACGGCTCCCGCACCCGCAGCGCCAGGCGCCCGCCGATCTCGAGGATCGGCGGCAGCGAAGGTTCGTACCGGACGAACAGGACCCCCTTTTCGCGCGCCTCGCGGTATGCCGCCTCCCGGAAGCCGAAGGTCCGCATGTCGCGATACAGGACGATGACCCGCGCGCCGGGGTACCGTTCCTTGAGGCTCAACGCGTTCCTCACGGCGCTGGTGCAGCAGACCCGGCTGCAGTAAGGCCGCTCCGTGCTTCGCTGCTCGACGCACTGGATCATCGCGATCGTCGGGTTTTCGGGCAACGCTATTTCTCCGCGACCCAGCCTCTCGGAGAGTTCCAACTGCGTCAGGACGCGGTTGCTTTGCCCGTACCCGTACGTCTGCGGCCGCAGTTCCGTGGCCCCGGTCGCGACCACGACCACTCCGTGCCGCACGGCCTCGGTTCCGGTGTCCGCGACGAGGGTCGACGTGAAGTCTCCGACATGCCCGCCGACCTTCTCCACGCGGGTGTTGAGGTGGACCTTGATCCACTTGTGGCTGCGCACCCGGGCGATCGTACCCTCGAGGAATACCCCCACGTCCTGGCCGTCCAGCGTGCGGTGATGCCGCAGGGAAGTCCCACCGAGTTCCCCGGTATTCTCGACAAGATGCACCGGGAATCCCTGATCCGCCAACGCAAGGGCGGCCGTCATCCCAGCGACTCCGCCTCCGACCACCAGGGAGGCGTTGTTCACCGGCACGGTTGCCTCCTCCAGCGGCTGCAGGCGCGAAGCGCGCGCCGCCGCCATCCGTACGAGGTCGAGCGCCTTCGCCGTCGCCTTCTCCGGTTCCCCGGAGTGGACCCAGGAGCATTGGTCGCGGATGTTTGCCATTTCGAGCAGATAGGGGTTCAGGCCCGCGTCCCGCAGCATTTCGCGGAAGATCGGCTCGTGGGTCCGCGGGGTGCACGAGGCGATGACGACCCGGTTCAAGCGATGCTCGGCGATCCGCTCCTTTATGAGCTTCTGCGTGTCGTCTTCACACGTGTAGGTGTGGTTGCCGGCGAAGGCCACGTGCGGCAATTCCCGCGTCTCCCGAACCACCCGCTCGATGTCGACCACCGAGGCGATGTTGCTGCCGCAATGGCAGATGAATACGCCCACCCGCGGCGGTTCGTCCGCGATGTCTCGTTGCGGCGGATAGGTCTTGGTCCGCATCCGCGTTCCTCGCGCCGGAGCGAGCATGGCCATGGCCCGGGCCGCCGCCGCGCTCGCCTGCATCACCGTGTCGGGGATGTCCTTCGGTTCCTGGAATGCGCCGCCGACGAACACCCCCGGGCGGGACGTGTCCAGAGGCTGAAGCTCGGCGGTCCGGGCGAAGCCCCACCGGTTCAGTACGACCTGCATCCGCTCGGCCTGTTCCTGCAGCGTCGCGCTGGGCTCCAGGCCGAGGGAGAGGACGATCATGTCGAACTCCTCTTCCGTCTGCTTCATCTCGGGGTTCGCGTAGACGACGCGCAGGTTCCTCGTCCCGGGCATCTCGTAGGTCCGGGAGATGAACGATCGCAGATACCTCACGCCCAGCCGGTTCCGCGCCCGGTCGTAGTAGCGGTCGAAATCCTTGCCGAAGGCGCGCATGTCGAGGAAAAAGACGGTCACGTCCAGGCCCGGCACATGCTCCTTGGCCAGGATCGCCTCCTTGGTCGCGGCCATGCAGCAGATCGAGGAACAGTAGTCGTTGTCGCACGCCGTATCGCGCGACCCGACACACTGGATGAATGCCAGCCGCGCGGGCGTCCGCCCGTCGCTGGGGCGGAGGATGTGCCCTCCGGTCGGGCCGGAGGCGGAGAGCAGCCGCTCGAACTGCACGTTCGAGAGCACGTTGGGCGCGAACCCGAAACCGAACTCGCCCCGCCGCCTCGCGTCGAACGTCTCGAAGCCGGGCGTCAGGACCACGGCGCCGACCTCCAGGCGCACGGTTTCCTCGGGTTGGTCGTAGTCGATGGCGCCGACCTGGCAGACACTGGAACAGAGGCCGCACTCGCCCGTCGTGAAATGAACGCAGTTCTCCCGGTCGATCGACGGCACGCGGGGAGAGGCCTGCGGATGGGCCAGATCGATGCACGGCCTGGCGCTCAACCCCCTGTCGAAATCCGTCATGTGCGGCTTCATCCGGCGGGCCGTGATCGTGGCCAGGTCGATCGCCCCCGTGGGGCAGACGAACGCGCACGCCCCGCACGCCTGGCACTGGTCGGTCGGCTCGCCGAACGCCGTCGCCACGGTGCGCCGGCCTCCGCGTCCGTTCATGCTGATCGCCCCCCGTCCCATCAGGCCGTTGCAGACGGAGACGCAGAGCCCGCAGAGGATGCACTTCCCCCTTGGGGCGGCCTCGAAGGGGGTGGAAAGGATTCCGAGCCCGGCGGCGATCCCGGCCAATTCCGTGGAGTCGGGTGCCTGCGCGAGCAACATCTCCAGGATCGTCCGCCGCGATTCGCGTATGCCGTCGGTGTCGGTGCGCACGACGAGGTTCTCTTCCACCGGATGGCTGCACGCGGCCACCTGCCTCGGGCCGCTCGCCGTATCGATCTCGACCACGCAGATCCGGCACGCCCCGTAGGGAGAAAGGCCGCGATAGTTGCAGAGCGTGGGGATCGCGACGGCCATCCCGCGGGCGGCTTCGAGGATCGAAGTGCCGCGAGGGACTTCCGCGGTGCGGCCGTCCAGGAGGATCCGAACCTTGTCCGATGAAGACGTATCCATGATCAGCCTCTCACGATCGTTGCATCTGCGGTCACACCGTCACGACGGCGTCGGTGGGACAGACCGCGCGGCACGCGCCGCAACGGGTGCAGGAGTCGTCGTCGATCTTGTGCGGCGCCTTGGGCTTCCCTTGAATCGCGTCGACCGGGCACGCCTCGATGCACCGCCCGCAACCGGAACAGAGCGTCTCCTCGATCCGGAACCGGATGAGGGCGCGGCAGACTCCGGCAGGACACTGCTTCCGGTGGATGTGCGCTTCGAACTCTTCCCGGAAGTACCGCAAGGCGGTCAGGACGGGATTCGGAGCCGTTCCTCCCAACCCGCACAGCGAAGCCGATTTCAGGGTCCGCGCCAGGCGCTCCAGGACCTCCAGGTCCTCCGGGGCGCCGCCCCCCTCGCAGATCCGCGTGAGGATCCGCAGCATGTGTGCGGTCCCCTCGCGGCAGGGAGTGCACTTGCCGCACGATTCGTCGGATGTGAAGGTGAGGAAGAAACGGGCGAGATCGACCATGCAGGTCCCTGCATCGAGGACGATCATCCCCCCCGAGCCCATCATCGATCCCGCCTTCCCGAGCTGTTCGTAGTCAATGGGAAGGTCGAGCATCGAGGCCGGAAGGCACCCGCCCGAAGGTCCTCCCGTCTGGACCCCCTTGAGCGCCCGTTTGCCGGGGATGCCGCCGCCGATCTCCATGACCATTTCGCGGAGCGTGAGCCCCAGCGGGATCTCGACGAGGCCGGTATTCCGCACGGCGCCGACGAGGGCGAACACCGTTGTGCCGCGGTTGCGCTCGGTCCCGTACCCCGCATACCAGGCGGGCCCTCGGGAAAGGATCGGCCCGAGGCTCGCCAATGTCTTGACGTTGTTGATGACCGTCGGTTTTCCCCAAAGGCCGCTGACGGCAGGGAAGGGGGGACGCGGACGCGGTTCGCCGGAACGGCCCTCGATCGAGGCGATCAGCGCCGTCTCCTCGCCGCACACGAACGCCCCGGCGCCGCGGCGCACGTGGACGCGGAAGCTATGGCCGCTGCCGAAGACGTCGTCGCCGAGCAGCCCGCAGGCTTCCGCTTCCCGGATGGCGTGGGTGGCGGTCGACACGGCCAGGGGGTACTCGCTGCGGACGTAGAGGTACCCTTCGCGGGCTCCGATGGCGTAGGAGGCGATGAGCATTCCTTCCAGGACGGCGTGCGGGTCGCCTTCCAGCACGCTCCGGTCCATGAAGGCCCCGGGGTCTCCCTCGTCGGCATTGCAGACGACGTACTTTCTGTCGCCGGGCGACCGGCGCGCGGTTTCCCACTTCTGCCCGGTCGGGAACCCCGCCCCGCCCCGGCCGCGAAGGCCGGACTCGCGGACCTCGGCGATCACCGCTTCGGGCGTCATCTGCGTCAGGGCGCGGAGGGCGCCGCGGTACGCCCCGCGCGCGAGCCCTTCCTCAAGGCGCATCGGATCGATCGTGCCGCAGTTGCGAAGGATCACGCGCCGCTGCCGTCGATAGAACTCGAGGATGGCCCCTTCGGGGATCTGTCCGACGCCGTTGGCCGCAGCGGGGTATTCGTGGAACGACCCGTCGGCCACGTGCTCCTCGCACTGCCACCGGCAAAGCGCCCCGCGCGCGGAAGGCGCGCTTCCGGCCGCCCAGGATTCCAGGAGAGTGCGGATCGACTTGGCTGTAACGTTCCCGTACGTGATCCGCGGGCCCTGGGGGAGGAGCAGGTCGACGAGGGGCTCGCGCTGGCAGAAACCGATGCAGCCCGTTCGGGCGACGACCGCGTCCAGGCCGAGTCGCTTCACCGTTTCGATCGCCGCCTCTTCCACCTCCTTCGCCCCGGCGGCCAGCCCGCAGCTCGCCGAACCGACGAGGATCTTCAGCCGGCCGGGATACAGGGTCTCCCGGCCGAGTGCGCCGGCGCGATCGAGGTCGGATTGCGTGCGGATCGCCGTTTTCATCTGAATCGCTCCAGGATCCCCGCCACCCCGTCGAGCTTGACCTTCCCGAAGGTGATGCCGCCGATCCGCATGGCCGGGGCCAGCGCGCAGCAGCCGATGCAGCGGACCGTTCGAAGCGTGAACCGGCCCTCCGGGTCGGTGCCTCCCGCCCGCACGCCGATCTCACTTTCCAGGCGCTCCATGAGAAGCCCCGATCCGCGAACAAAACATGCCGTCCCAAGGCAGACTTCCACGATGTGCCGGCCGACCGGCTCCAGGCTGAAGGCGTTATAAAAACTCGCCACCCGGAGAATTTCGGCCATCGGGATCTCCAGGCGGGCCGAGACGTGTTCCAGGACGGCGCGGGGAAGGTAGCGACGGTCGTCGTTGATGTCCTGCAGGATGGGGATCAGCGGCCCCGGATCCCCCTGGTTCCGGGCGAGGATGCCGTCGATCCACGCCTGTTCGTCGTCGGCCAGCGGTTCCGAGGGTCGGAAGGCGGGTGGCAATTGGGGCACATGGCGCACCGGGCACGCCTGCCAGCAATCGCCGCATCCGGTGCACTTGGAGGAAACCACCCCTCGCGGACGCATCCGCACCTCTGCCGTGAACCGTCCGGCTTCCCCCTCCAGCGAGGTCACGTCGGCCATCGTCATCACGTCGACGTTGTAATCCCGCATGCATTCCACCAATTTCGGCGAAATGATGCAGGTGGCGCAGTCGCCGGTGGGGAAGGTTTTATCGAGGCGCGCCATGCCGCCGCCGATCGTCGGGCTCTCCTCGACCAGGAAGACGCGGAAGCCCGCCGCCGAGAGATCCAGCGAGGCCTGAATTCCGGCAACGCCGCCGCCGCACACCAGCACCGCCCCGTTGGGAGCGTTCCCTCCGCCGCTACCGGTCGCCGGCTGGGATTTCAATCCCGGGGGCGTCATGCGATCCCTCCCGCGGAGGTGGGTGCGACGGCACCGCATTTCGCCAGAAGCGTCCGGGGGCTGACCGTGAGCGCGTCGATCCCCAGGACATCCGCGGAAAGCCCCAAAGCGAGGCCCAGCAGTTGGGTGACATACAGGACCGGCATGGGAGGAAGCGCGCCGTGGGCCTTTCCCGCGTCGGCCTGACGCAGGTCCAGGTTGACCTGGCACAAGGGACAGGCGACCGCCAGGCAGTCCGCCCCGGATTCACGCGCCATGGACAGAATCCTGTGGGTCAGGCGGCAGACGATTTCGGAATTCGTCATGGAGAGGCTGGCTCCGCAGCATTCCGTCTTGAACGGCCAATCGACGGTTTCCGCACCCGCGGCCGCCATCAGTTCGTCCATGCTGGAAGGGTGCTCCGGATCGTCGAAGGCGACGATCTCCGGCGGGCGCGTCAGCAGACACCCGTAGTAGCAGGCAACCTTCAGTCCGGTCAGCGGCTGCCGCACCTTCGCGCGGATCCGGTCCGGTCCCAATTCATTGACGAGCACGTCCAGCACGTGCCGTACCTCGACCCCGCCATCATACGGGTGGCCGGTGACCCGCTCGGCGCGCCGGCGGTCTTCCGGGGCGCGGGCGATCCGGTGGTTGGCGGTCCTAAGCCGTGCGTAGCAGGAAGCGCACGCGACCATCACCGGCACTCCCGCCGCCTGCGCCTTCTGCAGGTTGAGCGCCGGCAGCGCGACGGCCAGGGAATCGTTGCTGGCGTGCGCGGGCGTCGAACCGCAGCAGACCCAGCCCGGGATATCCTCCAAGGCGATCCCCAGCGACCGGCAGACCGCCCGCGTGGAGAGGTCGAAGGGACGCGCCGTGGACTCGAGGCTGCAGCCGGGAAAGAACGCGTACTTCACGGTTTCCCTTCCTCCTCTTTCGATCGCCGGAAGATTTCCCGAACCTGCCGGATGTCTCCGCTCCGGTTCGGCAGCAGCGAGAGCTTTCCCTGGGCCACCAGTTCCGGGACTTTTTCCACGTCGGAGAGCAGGTCCCGGATCCGCAGCTTGTAGGCCGCCATCATCCCCATCTCGTATACCCGGCCGTGGCGGCGAACGCTGCCCAGGAAGCTGCGATGGAACTGTTTCCCTCGAGCGTCCGGAAGGTCGATCCGCCGCTCGATGGCCAGGATCCGCAGGGCGTCCATCACGGCGGCGATGTCGATCGCCATGGGGCAGCGTGTAGTGCACGCCTCGCACGATGCGCACAGCCAGATCGACCGCGAGGCGAGCACTTCGCTTTCCGCGCCCAGGTGCACCAGCCGCATGATCTGGCTCGGGAGGAAATCCATCTCGGGGCCGATGGGACAGCCCGTGCTGCACTTGTGGCACTGGAAGCATGCGCTTACCTGGGCGCCGCTGCACTGCTGAACCTCTTCGAGCAGGCGGCTGCCGTTCCATGGAATCGGCTGGGTCATCCCTTCCTCCCCCTTCCCCGGCGAGTTCTCCCGGGTCATCCGCCAAGTCCTTCCAGTTCGGATTCGGTTTCGGCGTCGCTGCGGGGCATCACCTTCCGGTAGACTTCCTGCGGCGATCTCAGGATGCCGTCGACGGTCAATAGATCGAGCTCGACGCGGATGCCGAACAGCCGCTCGTTCTCTTCCAGGTACGGAAGGATGAGCCTCCAGTCGGCGGTGGAGAGCGGCCGGTACGCCCCGCCATTGAGCTGCTCCTCGAGCAGGGTGCGGTGGGGGTCACGGATGTAGATCGCGCCGCCGGAGGCCAGGGAGAGAAGGTTGCCGCCCGGGTACGGCAGTTCGAGGGGGCGGAGTATGCCGTGCTGGTCGTACTGAAGCCCGTTGACGATGGCGAAACCGCCCCCATTGTGGGGATCGCCGGCCATGAACGACTCGGCCAGGAAGTCCAGGGCGGTGCCGTTGATCACCACCCGCGGCGAGCCGACGGCGTTGATCATCGGCCGGCCGGCCGCGTGGCCCAGCACAAACACCTCGCCGCCTTTGGCCCCGTAAAGGAAGGTTTGCCCCACATCCCCGTAGACGACGAGCTTCCCCCGCTTGCTGATCTGGCAGAGCTGGTCCTGGGCATTGCCGTGGACGCGGATCTCCAGGCCGTCC
>Ga0208652_1000182_pt1 | contig 10220 bp, 6 predicted proteins | sample Joice_CattailNLA_FD_185648 | JGI IMG/M metagenome (GOLD analysis project Ga0208652, IMG submission 185648) | Natural and restored wetland microbial communities from the San Francisco Bay, California, USA, that impact long-term carbon... | ecosystem: Environmental > Terrestrial > Soil > Wetlands ...
GCGAGGCGAAATCGGTCGGCCACGAAGACACCTACGACCACGATCTGCGCGATCGCGGGGCGATGCGGCGGGAGCTGCTGTCGCTCGCCGACCGGGTGTCGTCGCGCCTGCGCCGCGGGGGGATCCGGGGGAGGACGGTCACGCTGAAGGTGAAGTACCACGACTTCGTCCAGGTGACCCGGGCGATCACCTTGCCCGACCCCACCGACGACGGCGGAACGATCTACCGGTGCGCGCTCGACCTGCTGCGCGACACCGATGCGGGTGCCCGGCCCGTGCGGCTCCTCGGCATCTCGGTGTCGAAGCTCGCCCCGGCGGCGGGGCCGCCGAAGAAGGACCGGATGGAACAGCTCGGTCTCTTCGGCCGGCCGCGCGCCGGAAAGCCGGAGCCCCCGATCGCCGTGGACCCGGAGAAGAAGGAAAAGCTCAACCGGGCGGTGGACCGGATCCGGGAGAAGTTCGGTCCCGGCGGGATCGTTCCCGGGGCCCTCCTCCGCGCGAAGCGCGACGGCGAGTAGCGACGCCTCCCGGTCACTTCTTCGCCGGTTTCCCCTCCCGGAACGAGTGGCAGGAGACGCACGCGCCCTTCGCGGCGTTGTGCTCCTTCATGTCGCTGTGGCACTCGAGACACCGGTCGCGTCCCGTCACCTTCCACGCGTGCGGCTTGTGGCAATCCGTGCAGGCGGCCTCGGGGTGCCCCCCCTTGGCGTGCAGCCCCTTCACCGTGTCGTGGCACTCCTTGCACGCGGTGAGGGGTTTCGCCTCCCCCGGTTTCTGGTGGCAATCCGAGCACTCCATCTTCATCATCGGGGCGGAGGTGTCGAACTTGTGGCACTCGGCGCACTCCGACGGCGGGCGGTAGCCCGCGGAGTGGCACTGGTTGCACAGGATCCGGGCGTGTTTCCCCTGCAGCTGCACGGGGTGCCACGGCATCTTGCTCTCCGTGGACACGGACCCCAGCGGCATGAGCGGGCCGCGCTCCGGCATGGTGTGGCACTCGGTGCACCCCTTGCTCAGGACCTTCCCCTTCTTCGAGACGTGACGCCCGTCGTGGCACCGGAAGCACCCCGGCCAGTTCCTGTGCCCGATGTTGGAGGTGTACGTCTTCCAGTTCACCTTCATGTCGGGGAAGACGCTCCGGTCGAAGATGGCGATCGCCTGGGCGACCGTCTTGTCCACGTCGGCCTTCCGCTCCTTGTAGACGGCGGGGTACTTCTGGCGGTAGAACCCCTCGATCTCGGCGGTGAGCCCCTCGTGGGCCTTTTCGGTCGTGGGGTATTCGCGGACCAGCGCGTCCACGACCACCTTCTTGGCCCACGGGAGCGTCCGGGGGATGAGCCCCGTGGTCATGGCGCGGTCCACGGCGGTGTCCGGGGGCTGGTAGATGTGCGTCGGCCGGTTGTGGCAGTCCATGCAGTCCATGACGTCCTTGGGGAGAGCCGCGAGCTGCTCCTTGGTCCCCTTGTAGTCGAGGCTGGTGTATTCATCCAGAAGGTTTCCCTGGCTGTCCCGGATCTCGATGAACGGGATCTCCTGCTTCTGGTGGTCGGTGGCGATGTAGCTGACCCGGTTCTTGATGATCATGTGACAGTGGATCCCCGCGGTCCCGCCCAGCGACGTGCTGCCGCCCCCCGTCTTCACGCCGAGGCTGATCTGTTCCGCGGTGTTCGCCTCGTTGTACCGGAAGTGGGGATTCTGCATCAGCTGCGTCCCGAAGAACTTGGCCGGCCAGTGGCACTCCTCGCACGTCTCCCGCGCGGGGCGCAGGTTCTCGATCGGGGTGGGGATGGGGGTTGGGTACGACCCCGTCGCCACGGCGATCACCTGGCGCAGCCCCGAGATCTTGGCCTTGACGTACCAGGAGGCGCCGTGCCCGACGTGGCAATCCACGCAGGCCACGCGCGCATGGGGGGATGCGAGGTAGGACGTGTATTCGGGCTGCATCACCGTGTGGCACAGGGTGCCGCAGAACGGGACGGATTCGCTGTACAGGAAGGCGTTGTACGTGATGAAGGCCATGAAGACGGCGAGGAACGTTCCCCCGAGGGAGATGTAGACGAACCGTTTCCGGTGCCTCGGGATGTTCAGGTCGACGAGGGGGTACGGGAGGGCGTCTTCGCTTCCCACCCGGCGTCGGCGCAGGCTCTCGTGCCGCATCCCGTACAGGAAGACGGCGACGCCCAGGCCGAAGAACATCGGGAACAGCATGTAGGTGAAGATGCCGATGTAGGGGCTGGGCCGCTTGGCGCTGTACTCGAGCGCGAGCGCGAAGATGATGAGGAGGATGCTTCCCCCGGAGATGAGCGTCCCGACAAGACTGATCGCGTTCCGGTACAAGCCGCCGCGACGCGGCGCTTCTTCGTCCGCCATGACTGTCCCCCGCTTAAGGTAAGAGATATTCCGGAAAAGAGTACAGGTTTGGAGCCTATTTTAACAGGAAAACCTTATCTTCGTCTTGATTTTGCGCAGTACCGTGGATTAAGATGTTTTTCCTGCACGCCGAAGTGGTGGAACTGGCAGACACGCCATCTTGAGGGGGTGGTGGGGAGACCCGTGCGGGTTCAAATCCCGCCTTCGGCACCATGGCAATACTCAAAGGGATTTCGGCTTGAGGCCGAGATCCCTTTTTTCGTGAAATAGGCAAATGTGGCTCATTTGTGGCTCGCGTCAAAGAGTGAGTGTCCGAATTGTGCCTGCCTCGGTGGTTGTTGCTCTTCCAATGGTATCCTCAAGATAGCGAAGTTATCTTTCGATATCCGCGTCGGACCGGTGGACTTCCCCCGGTCCTGTAGACACCCATCAAGCCTGAGTTAGGGCTGCCTGTTCAAAGTCGTGCGGACTCACTTGACCGAGGTGGCTGTGCCGACGATTCCGGTTGTAGAAGACCTCGATGTAGTCGAACATGTCCGCCCGTGCCTCCTCCCGCGATTGATAGATTCTCCTTCGTATTCGCTCTTTCTTCAAACTGCTGAAAAACGATTCCGCCACCGCGTTGTCGAAACAGTTCCCCCGGCGGCTCATGCTGGGGATCAGGCCGTGGTCCTTGCAGAACCGCACCGCGTCGTCGCTTCCGTACTGGGACCCCTGATCGGAGTGAACAATCACCGGGTGCCTGGGGCGACGGCGCCAGACAGCCATCATCAGGGCATCCAGAACCAGTTCCTGCGACAACGTGGACTTCATCGACCAACCGACGACGATCCGGGAATACAGATCCACGACGACCGCCAAATAGAGCCACTCCTCGAAGGTCCGGATATAGGTGATATCCGTAACCCAGACCCGATCCGGAGCGTCCACGGAAAAATTCTGTTCGAGCCGGTTCGGAGCGACCACCGCAGGCTTGCCAGCCTTGTAGCGAGGCTTCTTATACCCACGAATCGCCCGGAGGCCGTTGATCCGCATGAGACGGGCCACGCGATGTTCGCCACAGCGCTCTCCGTCTTCCCGGAGATCCCGATGAACCCGAGGGCTCCCGTAGACACCATCGCTGGTTGGATGTCTCTTTCCTTCTCGACGCGCTTTAGCTCGGACTTCAGGCGGGCGTTCTCGGCGCGGAGATCTTCCTGCGCCACCAGGCGCGGGGTCCTGTTCACCCCTTTGAGCCATTTGTACAGGGAGTACGAACTGACCCCTAGACGCCGGGAAACTTCGCTGACCGGATACCCCCGTTCCGTTACCTGTCGGATCGCTTCCGCACGGAATTCTGACGTGTACCGTTTGCTCGACATGGACACCTCCTCGGGACCCTCATTATTACCCAAGTCGGTGTCTACAAGACCGGGGGAACTCCAGTTATGCAATTTATGTTATCTTGCCACTAACACATTTAGTTCAGCCAAAAGGAGGTTTAAGTTCATGAAAATCGCAAAACTGAAAGCCATCGCCTTCACGATGGTATTGCTTGCGTCTTTCTCATTCACGGTGGCCCGCGCCCAAACCAGCGTCACCCCCGCCGAAGCACGCGCCATCGCCAAGGAAGCTTACATCTACGGCTACCCGATGGTGGACGCCTACCGCGTCCAATACGACTACTTCGTGGATCGCCAGAACCCCCAATTCAAAGTGCCCTGGAACCAGATTCGCAACATCCCTCACGTCTATACGCCGGAGGACACGGCAATTGTGTCGCCCAACTCGGATACGCCGTACTCTATGCTTGGCATGGACCTGCGCACTGAACCCTTGGTGCTCACGGTCCCTAAGATCGAGAAAAAGCGCTATTTCAGCATTCAACTCATTGACGAATATACCTTCAACTTCGATTACATCGGGAGTCGCACCACTGGCAATGATGGCGGTAGCTTCCTAATTGCGGGGCCTAAATGGAAAGGCAAGACGCCTAAGGGGGTGAAAAAAGTATTTCACTCGGAGACTGAGTTGGGGTTCGCCGTGTATCGGACGCAGTTGTTCAATCCAGGTGACATCGACAACGTAAAGAAAGTCCAAGCGGGCTACAAGGTACAGACGCTATCGGAATTTCTTGGACAGGCCGCGCCTAAGCCCGCACCAGCGATTGATTTTATCAAGCCACTCACGCCCGAGACACAGAAAACCTCGCCCGAATTTTTCAATGTCCTGAACTTCATCCTGAAATTCTGCCCCACGGTCCCCTCAGAGAAGAAACTCATGGCGCGATTTGCCAAGATTGGCGTCGGTGCTGGTAAGTCCTTCGACGCCAGCAAGCTTTCGCCAGAAATGAAGACTGCCATTGAGCAGGGTATGGCCGACGCTTGGGCCGAATTTGCAAACTTCAAGGCGAATAGCTTTGATACGGGAAAAGTGACCTTCGGCGACTGTTTCGGGACGCGGCAGTATTTGAAGAACAATTATCTCTATCGCATGGCCGCCGGAGTGATCGGCCTCTATGGCAATTCGAAGCAAGAAGCAATGTATCCGTACTATGGCGTCGATTCCGACAAGCAGCCGTTGGTTGGAGCTAACCGCTACACCTTGCACTTTGCGCCGGGATTGCTACCGCCCGTCAACGCGTTTTGGTCCGTGACGATGTACGAACTGCCGCAGAGCCTGCTCTATGCGAATCCGCTCAACCGCTACTTGATTAACTCGGCAATGCTGCCGGAGTTGCAGCGCGACGCCGACGGCGGGCTGACGCTAATTATCCAGAACGAATCCCCGGGCAAGGAGAAGGAAGCCAACTGGCTCCCCGCGCCGAAGGGGCCGTTTGTGATGGCCATGCGTCTATATTGGCCCAAGGCCGAGGTGCTCGAAGGGAAGTGGAGCAATCCACCGCTGCTGCGGATACATTAGGGCATGGATTGCTCTGAGCGTTTGCGATAGCTAGGACAGCAAGCGCCCCAGTTCAGTGACTGCACAGCCGCTGAACTGGGGCGTTACATCAAAATACGTTCTTCCTGTCAACCGGCTTTCAATATTGACCCACATAGGCATTGAATCTTGACCCAGGATAAACAAGGAATCTCCAAATAACGCCGGGTAGTTCTGTTCAAAAAGGAAGGGTCACGTTTGGACGCCGATACCGCCTCTAAGTGGATCAAACTCCGATGCCGATCCACAAATATTCGTACGGCTCATTTGTGTCCAAAATCCTGAGAACGTATACGACATCTTCCAAAGTCTACGGATGTGTAATACTCGCATAGCGGTAACTATTTGAAATAATAAATAATATAATAATATCAAATTGTTAGAGCTGCTTGAGGGGGTGGTGGGGAGACCCGTGCGGGTTCAAATCCCGCCTTCGGCACCATGACGCCACCAAAGGGAGCCCGGACAGCCGGTGCTCCCTTTTTTTATGGGCGTCATGGTGCTCTACGGGGATTTGAACGCGAGCCTGCCGCCGACGAGCTCGCGTTGCGGGCAGGTTATGAAATTCAACCCAAGATCACGACTCCTATAATCAGGGTCAGCAGTGTCAGCGGGACTCCGACTTTGAGATATTCGAGGAAGGAAATCCTGATCGTGCGCCGTGAACGTTCGAGCACGATGAGATTGGCAATGGAACCGAGCACCGTCAGATTTCCTGCCAAGGTGGAAGACATCGCCAGCGTCAACCATGCGTGCTGGGGATCCGCCATCCTCGACAGGAACGGTTTGAAAACCAGCACGGCCGGGACGTTGCTGACCAGGTTGGAGAGGATCGCGCTCCACACCGTCAATACATCCGTACGCTCCAGTTGCAGATGTTGAACCAGCGCGAGGATGTCGCCCCTGAGCAATGCCTTCTCCGCGCCGGCGATGACCACGAACAGCCCTGCGAACAGAACCAGCAGAGACCAATCGATTTCACGGTAGATCCTCTCGGGTTTGACGCGGCGTGTAATGAGCAGAATCGCTCCCGTCACAACCGCCACCTTGGACACGGGCAATCCTGCGAAGAACAGGGCGATCATCGCGCCGGCTGCCGCCACGGATTTCCACAGCAACGCCGCATGGACCCGAACGCGCGGTCTTTCGACGGCGATGCGGGTTGCGTCAAGAAATTCCTTTCGGTACACGACTGCAATGAGCACGACCGTGAGGGCCAACCCGACCGCCGAGATCGGCGCGATCGCTGCGGCGAATGTCCGGTAGGGGATCCGGGAGAAAGCGCCGATCATCATGTTCTGGGGGTTTCCCGTAATCGTCGCGGCGCTGCCGATATTAGCGGCCATGGCGACTGCCAGGAGATAGGGGATCGGGTTACGTCGCAGGCGCGTGACGATGTCCACCACGAGAGGCGTCAATACAAGGCACATCGTGTCGTTCACGAAAAAAGCGGAAAAACCTCCGGAGACAACGACGATGGCCGTCAGCAGGGCCAGGGGATGTCGGGTGTGCTCGACCACCCAGGCGCTGACGAGAGCGAACGCTCCGGACAGACGGAGGTTCGCCACGACGATCATCATGCCGAACAACAGGATCAGGGTCTCGTAGTTTACGGATCGGATCGCCTCTTCCATGGTGAGAACGTCGAATGCCACCATGAGGCTGGCGCCGATAATGGCGGCGCCGGTGCGATCGATCCGAAACCCGGGCAACCGCCCGATGGTCAGGATGAGGTAGGTTCCAAGAAAGATGAGCGTTGGGGCGATCATTTGATATTCACCCGATTAATATTAGATGCCCACATACACCATTATAAACAAGCATCTGGTATTCGATGATGCGATCTGACCGTTCAATGACGACATTATGTCGCAGGGCGGCTCATCGCGAAGGAGAGAGGTCAAGCACAACTGGGCATTCCCGTTTCAGGTCGCAACCGCTGACCAGGCCGAAACGGATCGCTACTGGAACGCCATCGTCGGCAACGGCGGCGAAGAGAGTGCCTGTGGCTGGTGCAAGGACAAATGGGGCCTGTCCTGGCAGATTACGCCGCTGGCTCTGACGAGAGCGATAACCGATCCCGATCCCGCTGCCGCCAAGCGCGCGTTCGATGCGATGATGCAAATGAAAAAGATCGACATCGCTGCAATCGAAGCGGCGCGCCGCGGTTGAAGTCGCAGTCTGCGAAGCGTGCATTCCCTTTTTTCGTTTTTTGCGGCGGCGCGGGCCAATCGCGTCGACCGGGAGCGGGAGACTGCATTTCCCCGCCCGATTTGATATTAATTAGGAAGCAAGGAGAAATGGGCACCTGCAGGGAGGTTTGGATGAAGAATCTGTTCCCCTCGAGCGTCCGGTCCAAGTTGATCCTCCTCGGTGTCTTGGCCCTCGTTCCCGTCGTCCTTCTCACCGTCTTCAACTCCTGGCATCAGCGGAGATTGGAAGTTGCGGAAGCCAGGGAGCGGATTGCGAAAATTCTCGATTTCGCGATTCTCCACGAGGAGGAGGTTATCCGGGAAACCCAACGGATCCTTGCGACGCTGGTGGAAGTGCCTGCCATCCGGGAAGGCGGAAGTTCCGCGAGCGAATCTCTCGCCCGTCTCCTGAAGTACAGCCCCGAATATGCGAATTTCGGGCTCATTCGGCCCGATGGCCGTTTGATCGCCAGCGCGCTCCCCTTCAGGAAGTCTCTGGACTTGTCCGACCGGTCGTATTTCCAGGACGCCGTCAGGACCCGTACGTTCTCCGTCGGCGAGTACCAGGTCGGACGGGTTACGGGGACCCCCGTGATCAACTTCGGCTACCCGGTTATCGATCGGAAGGGGAAGTTGACGGCGGTCATATTCGCCGCACTGGATCTGTCCAGGGTGACGAAATTCGAGGCCGAGATAGACGTCCAGACACCCGCAAACTCCCCCTACGTGAGACTTGACAGCAAAGGCTCGGTCTTGTCCTCCTACCCGGAAACGCAGTTGTTCGGCAAGGGGAATCCTCTGGAGAAACCTCTCCTCCGGAAGATCCTGAAGGAGAAAAGGGGTACGTTCGAAGCGACAGGTGCGGACGGCGTGGAGCGTCTCTACCTGTTCTCGCCGTACCGCAGTCCGATGAACAGGGAAGGCGGGTACGCTCTCCTCGGTATCCCGACCAAGACGCTTTTCGCCGAGGTCGATCGCCTGTTCGTCACGAACCTTGCGGCTCTATCCATCATCGCGGTGCTTTTCCTTGCAATCATTCGGCTCGCAGGAAACACACTGATCGGCCGCCCTGTCGGCATTTTGGTGGATGCGTCGAAACGTCTTGCCGCGGGGGATCTTGCCGCGCGTTCGGGACTTGTGTCCGCTCAAGGGGAATTCGGCCAACTGGGGCGAACGTTCGACGAGATGGCGGAAGAGATCCAGCATCGCGAAGGAGAGTCCGCCCGCCTCACGATGGCGGTCGAGCAGTCCGCCGAAGCGATCGTTCTTACGGATCGCGAAGGTACGATCCTGTATGTCAACCCGTCGTTCGAGCGGATCACCGGATATTCCAGGGGTGATGCCGTCGGGAAGAACCCGCGGATCCTGCAAAGCGGAAAACACGATGAATCTTTTTACCGGCGGATGTGGGAGATGCTCTTGCGGGGAGAGGTTTGGGAGGGGCATTTCATCAACCGGAGGCAAGACGGAACGTTGTATGAAGAGGACGCAACGATCTCGCCGGTCCGCGGCTCCTCGGGGGATATCGTAAGTTTCGTCGCCGTGAAGCGGGATGTCACGCGGCTGCTGTCGCTCGAAAACCAGGTGAGGATGGCCCAGAAGATGGAGGCGGTGGGAACCCTCGCCGGCGGGATCGCGCACGACTTCAACAACGTGTTGACCGTGATCATCGGATACGGGGAGATGCTGAAGCGCCGGATCGCAAGCGACCCGAAGTCGGTTTTCGACCTCGAACAGATCCTCGGCAGTGCGGAGCGGGCCTCGACGCTGACCCGGCAGCTTCTAACCTTCGCCCGCCGCCAGGTCATCGAACCGGTCAATCTCGACCTGAACCTTGCGGTGACCGACCTCGAAAAACTTCTCCGGAAGGTCACAAGGGAAGACATCGAGATCCGAATCATCCCCGCGGAGACACCGGTGACGATCCGCGCGGACCGGGGACAGATCGACCAGGTCCTGATGAATCTGTGCCTGAACGCCCGGGACGCAATGCCGGGAGGGGGACGCCTTGTCATCGAGACCGGGGCGACTTCTCTGGAAGAGGGATACCTGAAGCAGTATCCGTACATGAAGACGGGGCGGTACGTCGTGCTTTCGGTGAGCGACACGGGGATCGGAATGGACGAAACGATCCGCGAGCGTGTGTTCGAGCCGTTCTTCACGACGAAGGGGCCGGACAAGGGTACGGGCCTTGGACTGGCCGTCGTGTACGGGATCGTGAAGCTTCACAACGGGTTCATCCACGTGTACAGCGAACCGGGGAAAGGGTCGACGTTCCGGGTTTATTTCCCCGTGGTTGATGACGCGCCCGAGACGAAGTCCGCGGCCCCCGGTGTGTTCGCGTCGGGGGGGAACGAGACGATCCTGCTGGCCGAGGACGAGGAATCCGTCCGCAACATGATGGTGCAGACGTTGAAATCCTACGGGTACCGGGTCCTGGTCGCAAGCAACGGGGAAGAGGCGGTCGACATCTTTCGACGGCACGGGGGGGAGATCGCAATGACCGTGCTCGACGTCGTCATGCCGAAGAAGGGAGGGAAGCAGGCGTACGACGAGATGACGAAATCGGCCGCGGATCTGAAGGTACTATTCTTAAGCGGCTATTCCCATAATGCGATCCACGAATCCTTCGTCCTGCTCCCCGGGCTTCCCTTTCTCCAGAAGCCGTTCGGTCCCGAGGCGCTTGCAAGGAAGGTACGGGTGGTGCTGGACGGGAAGTAAGCCCGGAGGCAGCGCCCG
>Ga0208652_1000185_pt1 | contig 10130 bp, 7 predicted proteins | sample Joice_CattailNLA_FD_185648 | JGI IMG/M metagenome (GOLD analysis project Ga0208652, IMG submission 185648) | Natural and restored wetland microbial communities from the San Francisco Bay, California, USA, that impact long-term carbon... | ecosystem: Environmental > Terrestrial > Soil > Wetlands ...
CTGAAACATTGGTTGCTCCCTGTTCGATGTCGGGTGTGGCTGTGGAGACATTGCTTTGGAACTGGTGTATCCTGGGTATAATGTGGTTGGAATCGATCTGGAGCCGGTTCGAATACGAAAGTCAATGCCCTGTCTGAAAATATGGTAAAAGCCAACTGTTTTCACGTAAACGATTTCAAGATTTTGAATTTTCGTATAAATTCGGTGCTGTCCTGCTGGTTGAAGTTTTAGAGCGTTTCGAAAATCCTGTCGATGTTCTCGAACAAGTCGGAAAAATATTAACCTCCGGCGGTTTGGTCATCATCATCACCCCCAATATGCCCAGTTTGCGCAACCGTCTCCAATTTGGACTTTTGGGCGTACTTCCGGATAACAACCCCGAGCATAAATACTACTTCGACCATCGCTATTTTAAAGACGTAGCCTTCAAGGCCGGGTTTCATATGGTCTATTTTGATACCTCTTTTACCAATTTAGTTATGAAGGGCTATGTCATCACCCGGGCGGAAAATATTCTGCTGGCCTGCATTCTAAATTGTTTAAAAAATCAGGCGACACTTTGTGCGCCGTTCTTGACAAGGTAGAATCCGATAAGTGAGTTGATGGAAAAAAAGAGTATGAAAATATTAGTGGATGGCCGGGAATTTTATCATGATAAAAGAACTGGTATCAGTCGGGTGTTAGAAGGAATTTTGCTGAATTTTTCTAACAGTCTTGTTGGCTGTGATATACGCTTAGCAGTCTTCCCGGATACTACCATCCCGGAGTCTTTGGCCGATCAGAATAATATTTCGCTTGAAATTATTGATTCGACTACGCTGGGAGCTGAAATTGCCTTGAGCAAGATAACCCAAAAAAATTGTGATCTTTTTTTCAGTCCCTATCCCAAACTTCCCCTGTTCAGCGGCAACTGCAAGTACGTCCACATTATCCATGACATATTGTACATAACCCATGTCAGCAAAAAAGGAATAAAAACATTTTTAGACGTATTGAGGCTGAAGGCTGCTTTGAAAAAAGCTGATTTAACCTGGTATGATTCCCAATCTAGCCTCAATGAAACTAGCCGATTGCTTGGATATGCCGGGCGTAACCCCCAGGTCAGACATCCGGGAATCGATCAACGATTTGCCTCACCAAAAATTGACACCAGCACTATTGCAGTGGACTATAATTTGAAACCCGGTTTCATTCTTGCGGTTGGCAACGGCAAACCTCATAAAAACCTTAAGGTCATTCTTGATATGGCCGCTGAAGTCCGTCGATCTTTCGTATTCATCGGCGTTAATCCCGAAAACCGCCGGCAATGGCTCCATACGGCCAACGGGCATCAGTGCCGCTGGATCGAATCGGTAAAAGATGCTGATTTGCCCGCCCTTATTAAGATGGCTTTCTGCCTGGTCCAGCCTTCCTTGATTGAGGGGTACGGGTACCCGCCCCTGGAAGCCATGGCCTGTGGGGTACCGGTCGTCGTGAGCGACATACCCGTGTTGGTTGAAACTACCGGTTCCCGTGCGCTGCGTGCCGATCCCTTCAATTCCATGGCCTGGAAAAGCGCACTTGAAAAATTGGAAAACAGAGACTTCTATGCGGCGCAGGTGGAAAAGGGATTGCAGTGGTCACGTACGCTCTTGGGTAAAAAGGCCTGGCAAAAATACACATCCGATATTCAACAATTGTTGGCTTAGCACCTATGACTTCTATAGGGAAACCAATGAAGACCTGTCCGTATTGTCATAATTCAGTCTCCAATCGATCATTTATCACTCCCCCCGGGCGAACAATCTGTCCGGCTTGCGATTTGATTTTCAGAACTGTCCCCATCGATAAGGAAGAAGTGATCAGCAGATACAAGAATGAATATTTTGATCGATATTCGAAGGATCAGTTCGACGGTCGACGCCAAAAGATTTTTCTCCATGTCTTGGACCAATTATCAGGTCAAAAAATTGGTAAGCTGCTGGATGTCGGTACCGGTTGTGGTTTCTTTCTTGTGGACGCCCGCAAAAGAGGATGGCAGGTCAAAGGAATCGACCTGTCGCACAAATCGGTGGAGGTTGGGCGCAGTCTACATCACCTGGATATTTGTGAGGGGACACTGCACGATTATGACGAAGACGATCAATTCGATGCGGTTACTTACATCAATGTATTAGAACACATTTCGGAACCCTGGGAAAATATCAAAAAAGCAGCATTGTTGCTGAAAGACAGCGGAGTTTTATACATTCGATTTCCGAATGCCCGCTATCATGCGCACTTATACAAATTTTTAGCCGGGTTGAAATCAGCCGAATTTGCTGCCAGATTTACGATCTTTCACGAATATTCATTTTCCCAGCGCTTCATGAAACGGATGATCATTGAAAATGGTTTCAAGCAGGTTCGTATTTATAATTCGCCTGTATCCGATATCAGCAAAGCTGCGGACGAGAAATACGGATTGTTTCCCAGGCTGGGGATTAAGGCCTCTTATTTGCTATTTGCTGCCATGCGGGCTTGCGGCTTAAACAACCTGTTCATCGGACCTTCTCTGGAAGCCATCGCCGTAAAATAACTTCTCCTAAAAAAAAGAAATAAACCGGATCGGTTTCCAGCACCGGCACGATCATTATTTTATTTAGTTCACTGCTATGAGTAGCCAAATAAATTCAAATCATCGCAGAAGAAAGCTCTGGTCCATTGCTATGGTGGAGCTGACCAGTCATTGCAATTTTAGTTGCGACTTTTGCCCCAGCGACATCATGGACCGCAAAAAAAATATGATGTCCAGAACTCTCTGGGAGAAGGTTCTGCATGAAATTGGTGAAAAACAAATGGCCCGCACGGTCTTTTTCCATGTCGTTGGTGAACCGTTGCTTCACAAAGATATTTTTGATGCCATCCATCTGGCCAACAGCTACGGTCTATCCGTGAGTCTTTTCACCAACGGTGCCTTATTGGATCAGGACCGGTCAGAAAAAGTTTTCCGGGCATTAAAAAAGGGCCGGGTTGTTCTGAGTTTGCAAACGATTGATCCAAGAAAGTTTGCTAAAAGATCGCGCGGGAAGCTTTCATTTGAACAGTATTTTACAAGATTGGTAAATTTTGTCCAAACGGCAGATTCCAAACGCGAACCTGTTCCGGTTCAAGTTCATTTCATGGCCGAAGTCAGCGGAAATGGATGGAATTTACTCAAATTGCTACGTGAGCAGAAACGGATACAAAAAGCATATGAGCGTTGGTGTGATATTTTAGGCCGTAAAGATAAACCTAGAATAAATATATTCAATCCGACAGCCTCATATCCTTTGGGAACGCATTCGACTTTTTTTGTAAAGCATTCCCGCAACTGGGATAATCAGTTTATAGACGATAGCCTCGAGGTAGTCCCGCGAAAAACCGGTCATTGTGCCTTGATGACAGATACCTTCGCGATCCTTTCCGATGGCACCTGTACCTACTGTTGCGATGATTATGAAGGCAAACTCAACCTGGGAAATGCGCATGAGCAGCCCCTTGAAAATATTTATTTTGGGGAAAAAGCATCCGCCATGCGCAAGGCAGAGCGTAGCCGCAGCTTTACTGAAAAGCACTGCCAGATATGCCGGGGGCTGCTTATCAATAAACAAAGCAGAAAGCGTGCTTCAAACCTAAATTGGTTCGTTGATTTTTATGTCTTGCAAGAACATTTTAAACGATATGGCCTTTCAAGTACCGCACGTAAAGTGGTTGAAGTAGCGAAACGCCGTTCCAGCATGCGCATGCGTGTCTAAAGAACTACCTTTTTCTGGTGTCAACGAGCGATCGGACTTTGAATTCGGCATAGCTATTCAGCTAGTAAAAAAAAGCGATATAAATCCATAACCAGTTAGGTAATATAGGGAAAGTAAAATGAAAAAAGCGCTTATCACCGGAATTACCGGACAAGACGGTAGTTATCTGTCTGAGCTGCTCCTGAAGAAAGGATACGAGGTACACGGTATTGTCAGGCACGTGGCCCTGGAACATCCTCAGGCGCGAATGTGGCGAATCAGGCATTTGCTTGACCGCATTCACATCCACAGTGCTTCAATGGAAAGTTATGCTAGCCTTTTTAATATTATTTCGGAAATTAAACCAGACGAATGCTACCATTTAGCGGCGCAGAGCTATGTTTCTTATTCCTTTGAAGATGAATTTTCAACCATTAACACAAATTTAAATGGAACCCATTATGTCCTTTCCGCCATGAAAAGACAGGCACCTGACTGCAGGTTTTATTTTGCCGCCTCGAGTGAGATGTTTGGAAAAGTTAAAGAATCCCCCCAGGACGAAGAAACGCCCTTCCATCCGCGTTCACCGTACGGCATATCAAAAATGGCAGGGTTCGAACTGACAAGAAATTACCGGGAAGGTTATGGCATGTTTGCCCTTTCCGGTATTTTGTTTAATCATGAGTCGCCCAGAAGAGGCGGAGAGTTTGTAACCCGGAAAGTCTCTTCCAGTGCCGCCAAAATTAAATTAGGAATAGAAAATGAGATTCGCCTGGGCAACCTGGATGCCAAAAGAGACTGGGGACATGCCAGGGACTACGTCAAGGCAATGTGGCTAATGCTTCAACAGGACGAACCCGAGGACTTTGTGATCGCAACCGGTGTATCCCATTCCGTGGAAGAGCTTCTTGAGGCAGCATTTCAACATGTTGATTTAGACTACAAGGACTACCTGTCTATTGATGAAACGCTTTATCGTCCCGCCGAAGTCAAAATTCTGCAAGGAGATGCATCGAAGGCTCTCAGAAAATTAAAATGGGCACCTGAAATTTCTTTCGATGGTTTGATAAAAGAGATGGTGGAAAGCGATATTGAATGGTACCGAAAATAGTAATGAACCGGGCTTCCTGGACCTTGCCTGAATGAATTTTGAGCTCAGAAGTAAATCTTGGCGTGGAGGTATATTGCATTTGAAAAAAAACGGAGTACGCTCTTGAAAATCCTGCTTATTGCTGATGTATCTTTCGCCAAAGTAATTGGGGGTGCAGAGCGAGTTCTTTTTGAGCAGAGCACCCGTCTGGCCCTCCGTGGAAATGATGTCCACATTTTAACCCGGAGATTGACTTACCATAAAAGCAGCCATGCCTTAATTCGAGGAGTCAATGAGTGGCGGTACGAAGCAGATATACGAGACAATCCTGTTTCATTTTTGATGAAAACGTACCAGAACAGCCGAAAACTGTTTGAATCTTTACAGCGCGATATCGCCTTTGATCTTATCAATATCTTCCAACCCTTTTCTGCCCTGGGGGTGATCTACTCACCGCTTGGTAAAGGAATAAGAAAAATATATACCTGTCACTCCTTTTCCTTTGAGGAATTTCTATCGCGAACTGATCAAAAGGGTGGGGTCCTGAAGAAAGGCATTGACCTGCTAAATGCTCGAACGCGCAAGTGGATTGAAGAAAAAGCTTTGAAAAGTTGTGAGGAGATCATTGTCCTGAGCCAGTTCACCCAGGATAAATTGCGGGAAGTATACCAGGTTGATCACGAACAGGTTTCCATTGTCCCAGGTGGGATTGACCTTGTCAAGTTTCAGCCCGCTGTTAACAAACAGCAAATTAGAAGGAAATTGAACTTACCGGATGATAAAGTTATAATATTTACGGTTCGAAACCTGGTACCCCGAATGGGCCTGGAAAACCTGATCAAAGCACTTAAGATAATCGTCGAAGAAGCACCTGACATTAACCTGGTTTTAGGCGGTCAAGGGCCTTTAAAACAAGATCTTAAAACTTTGGCAGAAAATCTTGGATTGGATGATTATGTGAGTTTCGCGGGCTTTATTCCAGAGCAGCTACTGCCTGACTATTATCGTATGGCGGATCTCTTTGCTCTACCGACCCGGGAATTGGAAGGATTTGGCCTGGTGACTCTTGAGGCGATGGCTTCAGGAGTCCCGGTGCTGGGAACCCCCGTGGGAGGAACAAAAGAGATTATAGAAAAATTTGATCCAAGCTATTTGTTTGGGAATACGGAGCCTGATTCCATGGCGGCTCTCATACTTCAAAGCTATCGTCTGATTAAGGAATACCCTCAAAAGTGGCAAGATATATCTGACAAGTGTCGAAAATTTATTGAATATAACTATTCCTGGGAAAAAAACATAGATGCCCTTGAAAAATTGTTCGCAAAAACTTTGCAAAATTAACAGACCTTCCCCTAACCCTTCGATCGGCTTAAACCATTATGTGCGGTATTTGCGGTAAAATTTGTTTTAACCCCGGTGATGTTCATGAAGCACTGCTCCAACGGATGTGCAGGGCATTCTCATGCAGAGGGCCGGACGATCAAGGCTTCTATATCTCCAGGGTAAACGCTGATGGAGGCAAGCAACAGCCGGGTATAGGATTTGGACACCAGCGGCTGTCAATCATTGATCTGTCGGATGCGGGTCGGCAGCCTATGTCCAACGAAGACGGTACGATTTGGATAACCTATAACGGAGAAATATATAACTATCGTGAACTTGCTGGTGAATTAAAGAAAAAAGGCCATAAATTCAAGAGTGATACAGACACCGAGGTACTCATACATCTTTATGAAGAGGAGGGTACTAAGGCCGTAAACCGCTTAAACGGGATGTTTGCGTTTGCTATATGGGACCAAAATCTGAAGCGGCTCTGGGTTTGTCGTGACCGTATTGGCATTAAACCGATTGTATACTATTGGAACGACAAACATTTCACTTTTGCTTCTGAAATTAAGGCTATATTAACTGACCCGACTGTTTCAAAAGAAATGGATTACGAAGCCCTTCAGCTGTATCTTGCATTTAATTATATTCCGGCACCATTTACGATTTTTAAAGGTATAAAAAAACTGGAACCCGGCAAATATTTACTCCTGCAGGATGGAAAAATTGAGATAAAAACCTACTGGGAACCTCCGGATTCAATAGATCAAGATATCGCATCACTTCCATTTCAAGAACAAATTGAATTTTTAAAAGGACCGCTTTATGAAGGGATTAATGACGCGGTCAGTTCCAGGATGAATTCGGATGTTCCTTTGGGAGCTTTTTTGAGCGGCGGGATCGATTCGAGTATTATAGTTGCTCTTATGGCGCGCAACTCCAACAAGCCGGTCAAGACATTTTCTATCGGGTTTAGAGAAGACAATCTCTATGATGAAACCCAATATGCGCAGGAGGTGGCTAAGCTATACGGAACAGATCACCACGAGTTTAAACTTGGTTTCAAAGATTTGCTTGATGTTTTTCCTGAGGCCATTTCAACATTTGATGAGCCTTTTGCCGACTCCTCTGCGATTCCAACTTTCATCGTTTCCAAAGAAACAAGAAAATATGTAACAGTCGCCTTATCCGGAGACGGCGGAGATGAGCTTTTTGCAGGATATCGTTCCTACTTGGGAGAGTACTGGTATGCACGCTATATGCAGATACCGGCTCTATTTAGAGAGGGATTGATCGAGAGACTCATTCAAAAACTGCCGGATTCAAGAGATGTCAAAATTCTGGAGTTTATCCGTCGCTTGAAAAAATTCATAAAGGCAACTAAAGGTTCATTTCCGGAAAGACTTCTTGCGTTAAAAGAGGTGGTTCCCGTTGAAGCCCGTAAGAATTTTCTGCTGAATAACTACAGCTGGAGCGGATCGCGGGATCCCGCACTCAGTTGGATTAATAGGTTGCTCGGTAGCTATAACGGAGATCGAATTAATTCTATTCTTTATTCCGACCTCAAGGACTCTCTGCCATGCGATATGCTCACCAAGGTTGATTGGATGAGCATGAAAAATTCCCTTGAAGTACGCGTCCCTTTTCTGGATCATCGAGTAGTGGAAATGGCATTTCAGATACCCGGCGCCCTGAAGATTAAAAATGGTAAGACTAAATATATCCTCAAGGAAACATTTAAGCATCTCCTTCCACCAGGCATATACCGACGCCCCAAGGCCGGTTTTGAAGTCCCCATAAGTCGGTGGTTGAAAAACGAGCTGAAGTTCTTACTCGACCAATATCTCGCTGAAAATAGAATTCAAAAACAAGGCATATTTGATCATAAAATTGTCAAACAACTTGTGGAACAACACTTGGGCGGCAAAACAGATACATCCTGGATGCTTTGGAATTTAATTGTATTCCAGAGTTGGTACGAAAATTATTTTCTTTAAGGTTTAGCCTTCTCTAATTCATTTATCCGTTAAATGTCCTCAGCTGCCAATAAAATCCTACACATCATCACCCGCCTGGATATGGGTGGTTCGGCTCAGAATACCCTGTTAACCTGCCTTAAATTGAGCCGAAAATACGAGATGGTTCTGGTTTGCGGCCTTTCGCAAGAGTCCAATATGACCGACTCGGAAAGAGGGGCTGTTAAGGGGCTAATAAATGACGCCCGGGCAAATGGCGTCACGATTGTCCAGATTCCTTCTTTGTTGCGTCGAATCAGTCCGGTGAATGATATTCGCGCTCTGTATGATCTTGTTCGAATAATAAAAACCGTAAAGCCCGATGTCGTTCACACTCACACTTCTAAAGCCGGCATATTAGGGCGAATGGCGGCAAAAATTGCAAGGGTTCCGATCATTGTCCATACGCCCCACGGACATGTTTTCTTCGGCCACTTCGGACCGATTCTTTCCAGGATATTTCTGTGGGTTGAAAGGCTTTTTGCGCCTCTGACTGACCGGGTTGTTGCGCTTACCGATCGCGAAAGCAGGGACTACACGGATCTCGATGTCTACCCCGGGGAAAAGCTTGTTCAGATTCACAGCGGGGTTGATGTTGAAAAATTCAAGCAGGTTCCAGTTGGGGCGGTTGAAAAGAAACGGTCTTTAGGACTTAATCAGAACGGTTTGGTTGTGGGCTTCATCGGCTGGCTGCTGCCGATCAAAGGACCCATGCATTTGCTCAAGGCCATGGAAGATGTCTGGCAGGATCATGACGATATGATTCTGGTATTTATAGGAAAGGGTGATCTGGATGTCGATTTGAGGGCTGAGGCCCTGAAAGCGGGCGCGAGCGGCAGGGTTAATTTTCTGGGCTGGCGCAACGATATTGATGAGATCCTGCCGATATTTGATATTTTTGTCTTGCCGTCTTTGAACGAGGGCATGGGCCGGGTGCTGGTTGAAGCCATGGCCGCCGGCAAACCAATAGTGGCCAGCAACGTCGGCGGAATTCCTGACCTTGTTGAGAACGACCACAATGGATTACTGGTGCCGCCCGGCGATGAAAAGGCTCTGGCGGCAAGCATCAAACAACTCTTAGACGATCCGGAAAAAGCAAAATTAATGGGTCTACGCGGCCGGGAGCTCTGCCATCGATTCAGCCTGGAAGGCATGGTTGCGAAATTAGATAACCTCTATGAGGGTCTGCTCAAATTTCACCACCCGCTTCAGTCGAGACACAAAGAACACAGAGAGGAAATATTTTTGCCTGATCGGGAGTTACCGATCAGGGAAACGTCTCAACCCTCCGAGCAAAAAAAATAAAAACAATTGATGCTATATTTAAGTTTGCCAGCTATTCATATAGGAAGCTGATAGCTGTAAACTTAAATTCATTGAAGCAACGCTTCTGATGGTTTTGATTTGGCATAGACTCTCGGCAAATCAATAAAATACTGCTCTGTGATCTCAGTGTACTCGAGCGAAGCGGGTGGTTAATAATAAAATAAAATGAAAAGCTGGTTCACATATTTACGGGCGGGACTGTCGCGCAAGATGCCCGAGGACAGTATCGCCGGTATCCCTGTCCACGGCAGTCTTAAAGTCAATCTGAAAAACCTGTTCCCATATTTCAGGCGTTACTGGCGCCGGGGTATGCTGGGCTGCCTGCTTATCGCAGCCGCCACTCTATGCGCGTTTCCGCCGCCTCTGATCACCCGCTATCTGGTGGATAATGTCATTTTAGGACGCCAGGTTGGCCTTCTGACAGGAGCCATCCTGTTGCTGATCGGCTGCCTGGTGGCCGAAAAACTTGCTCGTTTGCTCGAGGATTTTTATTTTGCACGTTTTGAACAAAGCATTACCCTTGATATTCAGCAGGATTTAATTGACCGGGTGCTGCATTTTCCCAAGTCCTTTTTTGACGACAAGCAAACCGGATATCTGCAGTCACGGCTTACCGAAGATGTCGACGGGATACGCTGG
>Ga0208652_1000186_pt1 | contig 10012 bp, 7 predicted proteins | sample Joice_CattailNLA_FD_185648 | JGI IMG/M metagenome (GOLD analysis project Ga0208652, IMG submission 185648) | Natural and restored wetland microbial communities from the San Francisco Bay, California, USA, that impact long-term carbon... | ecosystem: Environmental > Terrestrial > Soil > Wetlands ...
ACAGCAGGACATATTAGAAGTCCAAAACGCGATAGCAGCTTATCGTCGCCTATCTGAATTTGCACCGTTCTCGTTGGAATCGCTATTAGAGGCACACGCCATTATGATGAGAAGCCTCGCAGATGAACCGGGTTCGCTTCGTCAAGGTCCGATCGGGGTGATTCGCGAAAATGATGTTTTCCATCAAGCGCCTCACTGGGAAAAGGTGGCGCCAATGATGCAGGCACTCTTTCGCTACCTAAATGACTGCGATGACCACCTATTAATCAAGTCCAGCCGTTTCCACTTCCAACTGGCGCACATTCACCCTTTCCTCGACGGCAACGGTCGCATCGGACGCCTATGGCAAACCCGCCTTTTGATGCTCTATCATCCGGTGTTTGAGTTTCTGCCGGTGGAGCATCTGATCCACGAGCGTCAGCAAGCATACTACCGCACCCTTGCCAGGGGAGATGATACCTGTGACTGCACAGCATTTGTCGCTTTTATAGTGGCGCAGATCGAAAAAGCACTCAAGCAGCTGATAGAAGAAACCCGGGGGGTGACGCTTACGGCTGAGAACCGACTTGAAATCGCCCGGAATGCGTTTGGCGAAAAAACTTTTTCACGCCGGGATTATCAAAATCTTCTAAAAGCAATTTCACCGGCAACGGCCAGCCGGGACCTGCTTCAAGGCGTCAAGATGAATTTGCTGAAACGATCCGGAGACAGGCGCACAGCGGAGTATAGGTTCAAACCGATTTCTGAATTCTTTAACAATGCTTAAGGTAGGAATCAAATATTGCGGTGGGTGCAATCCTTATTATGACCGGATCGCTCTTGTTGGACGGATAAAAAGCCGTCTGCAGGGCAAAGTTGAGTTTGTTTCACCGGATAAGGACTCTGTCGACCTTGTGCTCGCCGTGGAAGGATGTAAAACCGCCTGTGCGGATTTAGGTTCTTTTGATGGGAAAGAAATTCGAGCCATCACTCAAAGTGAAGACGTCGACGAATTTATCCGGGAAATATTGGATTAAATACTATCCAACTTCTAATGGCTTTTGCGTTGCAAATATCTCCCGCGCCTAAATACAGCTGCCATGCATTCGACCGCCCGGTAGAGTTCCGGAAAAACCGGTACGCCCAGTTCTCGGGTGTGCAGTCGAAACTGGTGGACTTCGTCGCGTTTTCCCATAACCCAGCCAAATAAAGGTTTGCCCCCTGCCCGGGCAATCGCAACCAAATCTGTAATATCCGATTCGGATGCTATCCCGCCGACAAAACTATGAAACAACACCGCATCGACATTGGGATCGGTTGAGACCGCCTGAAACGCCGTCTTATATACTTTTTTGCGCCCATTTAATTCAATGGCCGGCCAGAGATCAACGGGGTTTGCAACCGGCATCCAATCTGGATAAACTTGCGACAGGGCTCTGACAGTGTCTTCGGATAGATCGGCCACCGATAAACCCAGGGGTTCGATAAAATCAGAAGAAACAATTCCGGCTGCTCCGCTCATGGTCAAAACCGCAACCCTGCCGCCGCCTTTTGATGAAACTGCCGGATAATCAGATAGCGACCGGCACAGATCCATCATTTGTTTGAAATCGTTGGCTTCCACCACACCGACTTGCGCCAAGGCCCCGCTCACCACCGCACCGTCTCCGGCCAGACTGGCGGTATGGCTAAGGGCCGCCCTGGCCCCTGTCTGGCTTTTACCGCCTCTGAGCACCACAATCGGCTTGGATGAGCGTCGGGACAGATCGACAAATCGCCGGCCATTGCGAATGGATTCAAGATACAGCCCGATGACACCGGTTTCCGGGTCATCGATTAAATATTCCAGAATATCGCACTCGTCCACATCGGCTTTATTGCCGATCGAGCAGGCCTTACTGATACCCATTGTACCATGGGTCATGATATCGATCAGAAACCCGGCCGATAACATGCCGCTTTGCACCACCAGGGATACATCCCCGGAGAGGAACCCCCCTTCCCAGATGGACGGCAGGACGAATGAGAAAACGTGTTTGTTGACGGTATCCACCAGGCCCATGCAATTGGGCCCCCAGATACGAATACCGGTTTCCTTGCGAATAGCGATCAGCTGATCCTGAAGCTGTCGACCGCTATTTCCGGCTTCGGCAAAACCGGCAGATTCGATCATGACTCCCGGAATTCCGCGCATGGCGCAGTCCCTTACAATTGCGGGAACGCCAGGACCAGGAACGAAGATAATTGCCATATCTACGGGATCCGGGACTTCGGAAATAGCTGGATAACAGGGCAGCCCTTCAATTTCCCCATAACCGGGGTTTACCGGATAAATTCCCCCTTTGAATCCCTTCAGCAAATTTTTAAGTATAAAATGGCCGCCTTTAACAGGATTGGCTGAAGCCCCAATTATGGAAACGCCTCTGGGTTTAAAAAAAAAATCCATACACTTTTGCTCCAGTTGTTTAATCAAAAGTAGAAAAATCCGGTTTGCGACCTTCGAAAAATGCACTGAACGCTTCATTGCTTTCGCCCGAAACCAGCCTTTCGGAAAAATGCTTCCTCTCCACAGCCATGGCCTTTGCAATGTATTCTGAAAGGGAATCTTTTAGCAGGGCCTTGGTTATGCGCACGGAAGCCGGAGGTTGTTGCACCAGTTTTTGAACCTGGGAGTAGGCCCTATCGATACACTCCGCATCAGGATATACGGCGTTGACCAATCCGATTTCACAGGCTTGGGCTGCCGAAAAAGGCTCGCCGAGCAACAACAACTCGGATGCACGCTGGTGTCCGATTAATCTTGGCAACAGAAAACTTGAGGCCGCCTCCGGGCAAAGTCCCAGGGCAGCGAAAGGCAGGATAAATTTGGCACCTTGGCCGGCATAAACCAGATCACAGTGAAGCAGCATGGTCGTGCCGACACCAACGGCCACGCCCCCGACGGCTGCCACCAGAGGCTTTTGCGCCTGACTGATGGCGGACAGAAAATTGCTGACGTCCTTATTATTGCCGTCTTGTCGAAACGATTGAAAATCTTTCAGATCATTTCCGGCAGTGAAACAATCCTGGGTGCCATGTAGAAAAACAGCCCGAACACCACTGTCAGCATCAGCCCGGCCGAGCGCATCAGCCATGGCGGCATACATGCTTCTGGTAATGGCATTTTTCTTTTCCGGCCGGTTGATCTTTATTCGTAGAACGTGATCCCGGCGCTGCGTCTCTATTTCTGTGCATTCATTATTAATGGCCATCTCAATCTTCCTTTCGCGGCACACACAGATCTTCCGCCCGGGTATTCCAGAATATACCCTTCTCCCCGGCCCGGCCAAATGCCGTCCGCACGGCATCGACGACAACGACCTCATTAAGTTCTCGTGTCAATTCTATTCCTCCTCTGACGTATGATTATCACTTTCTTTCAAAGACAGCCGCGATTCCCAGACCGCCGCCGCCGCATATGCATTCCAGACCATACCGCACCCCGCGGCGTTTCATTTCATGCACCAGCGTGACCAGTACGCGAACACCGGTGGCAGCGATGGGATGCCCGAGAGATATTCCGGAACCGTTGACATTTACCTTACCGTAATTCTGTGATCCCACGCCCATCTGCTTCAAATCGGCGAGAACCTGGGCCGCAAATGCTTCCTGGATCTCTATGAGATCCATCTGTTCAATTTGGAGACCGGCATCGTCCAGGGCCTTCCGGACCGCCACCGGAACGGTTCGGTAGGTGTGCCGCGGGTCGTCTCCGAGCACGGCGCAGGAATTGACCGCGGCATAAGGCTCGATACCCAACTCTCTGGCTTTTTTGGTGCTGGCAACCACGACGGCTGCGGCTCCATCGTTTTCCGTGGAAGAGTTGCCGGCGGTGCACACGCCCCCTAAAACGGGTTTGAGTCCCGCCAGCTTTTCGATAGTGGTGTCAGAACGTGGATTTTCGTCGCGATCCACCATGACCGGCTCGCCCTTGCGGCGCGGGATGGGTACCGCAACAATTTCGTCTTTGAAAAAACCGGCATCCATCGCCGCACAGGCTTTCTGATGGCTTGCCAGAGACCACTTATCGCAGTCTTCGCGCGAAATATTTTCTGTTTCGGCCGCTGTTTCCGCCCAGGTCATCATGGCCGGCAGTACCCCGTAGCGATCCTCGGGCTGGGACATCACCCGGGCCCGCTGGATACGATCATAAAACTTTAAGCCCCAGATGGACAGATCGCCATGGCCGCGGGGCATGCCCTTGCTTCCGCCCACTCCCCATTTAATGCTTCCGGGCAGGTAAAACTCGGCATTGCTCATGCTTTCAACACCCCCGGCCACAATAATCTCCGCCTGCCCCGAAATGATCAGACTGGCGGCATAGCGGACGACATCCAATCCCGTGCAACAACGCCGATCGATGGTTATCCCGGGTATGGTCTCCGGCCAGCCTGCCTTAAGCAAGGCCATGCGGGCAATATTAACGTATTCACCGTTCTGGTAGGATTGCCCCATGATGACTTCATCCACCTGATCCGGCTGCAGGCTGGCGCGTTTGACGGCTTCGTTTAGTACCAGACTTGCAAGATCGTAGGCCTCGACATCTTTAAGAGCGCCCATATATCTGCCGACAGGAGTGCGTACGGCGCTGATAATGACAGGTTGATTCATCTTGTCTCCCGAATGTTAAATATTGACGATCGCTTTTTCTGATCAGTTGCAAAAAAGGTTTCAGGTGTTCCGCCGCAGGCGAGTCATGTGTCAGGATTGAGCCCTGGGGTTACTGACACCTGATCCGCCTGCGGCGGAACACCTGAAACCAAAATATTATCATATACCTAAACACTAAACACCAAACACAAAATAACTACCCCTTTAACAGATTCCTGGAAATCACCATGCGTTGAATTTCACTGGTTCCTTCGAAGATGCGGTACAATCTGACGTCTCGGAGGAACATCTCTATTTGCGATTGTGCCAGAGCGCCTTCATTTCCGAACATATCCATGGCTCGATCAGCGATGCGACCGGCCATCTCAGTGCAGAACAATTTTACCATGGACGCTTCCTGGGTAACATTTTTTCCGCTATCGCGCAGGCTGGCCGTATCATACAGCATCCGCCGGGCGGCAAAAATTTCAGTGGCCATGTCAGCCAAGCTGAAACAGGCAGCCTGTATATCATGCCTGGATTTTCCAGAATCAATTAAATCCTGAATATGGGCCAAACATTTTTCCAGCAGTTTTTGTGAAGCCCCCAGCGCACAGGCCCCCATGGTCAGCCGTCCTTTGTCCAGAACCCGCATAGCGGTTTTAAAGCCCTGCCCCACCATGGATATGCCGCCGATAACATTTTCTTTTGGCACCCGGCAGTTTCGAAACACCAGCTCGTTGGTGTGTGAGCCTTTCAATCCCATTTTACTGTCCGGCGGGCTGACGGATAGCCCGGGAAAATTCTTTTCGATGATAAAAGCGGTGAATCCGCCCCGGGCGCGCTTATTCTCATCTGTGACCGCAATGGTGGTGATAACACCGGCGCAGTTCCCGTTGGTGATAAATTGTTTGGTACCGTTTAAAATCCATTGATCGCCTTGCAAAACCGCACTGCATTTAATATTGGCGGCATCGGAACCGGCATCCGGTTCGGTGAGGGCAAAGGCAGCCGTCCATTCACCGCTTGCAATCTTTGGCAGGTATCTCTGCTTCTGCTTCTCGGTTCCGTCGATCAATATGCCCATGGAGCCGATGCTGTTGCTGGTGCCGATCCGTGATCGAAAACAGGCATTGGTCTTAGTCAGCTCTTCGTAAACCAGGATCTCACCCAGGATCGATAGCCCCAACCCGCCAAACTCTTCAGGAATAGATAGACCAAAAAGCCCCAATCCCCGCATTTTTTCAACAATTTCTGCCGGGATTTCGCCTGAGGTTTCGACCTGCAAAGAAATCGGGTTCAACTCTTCTTTGACAAATTTGATTATTTTATCGCGAAGAACAAGCTCTTCGTTGGAGATTAAGTCCTCCATAGCGTCGTACTCCAGTTCTATCAAATTTGTCGTTATTCGTTATTAGTTGATGCTGACACCTGAAACCTCGTATATAACTTCATCTCTATATCGCCAAATCAAAGTAGGGCCGGCCACCGTGCCGGCCGGAATATGGCGGGCACGGTGGCCCGCCCTACTCTGTCTTCTGCCTGCCCTCCGAAGCCTGTAGGGCGAAGGAGGGTCATCTGCGCACTAAAACGCCCCTTCCGGCATATCAATTACCTCGCGCCCATGCCTCAAGGCGTTGTCCATCGTGGCCAGTGTGTGCGGCAGTGTTACATCCGTAAAATAAGTGGCCTGCAGGATTTTACCGGTATAAAAATTATTCTTTTTGCCTTTATCGATGGCACGGGTCGCGGTGACAGCCATATCCAGCAGACGCCAGGTCATGGTAATTTCGCCGAAGGCCATCAGAGCCGGGTAGGTGTTGGAGGCCCATTGCAATGGGTCGGATTTGATTTGATTTCTCATCTGCTCGGCAACTGCGGTCAGTTTCTCAAACGCTTTAGCAAGGGATTTGACAGATTCATCTAACTGCGCATGACCCTGATTAACCCTAAAAAATTTTTCGATTTCTTTTCGATAGGCCACAAAGGGTCCGCCATTGTTGACGTTCATTTTCCGGCCCATCAGATCCATGGACTGAATCCCATTGGTGCCTTCATATAATGACATTATCTTGGCATCCCTTAAATACTGCTCAATGGGATAATCTTTGCTGTAACCGTAACCGCCGAGACACTGAAGGGCGGTTTCACAAACTCTAAAACCCATGTCCGAACAGTAGGCTTTGATGATCGGTGTCATGAAATCAACCAGACTTTGATAATGTTGCTTAGCGTCTCCATCGGGAAGCTCAAGCGCCAGGTCCTGCCAGAATGCACCGGTATAGATCATCGAGCGCATGCCGTCGACCATGGCTTTCATCCACAACAGCATGCGGCGGACATCAGGATGAAAAATTATCGGGACATCCCCGGCCTTTCTACCGGCAATATCTTTGCCCTGCCGGCGGCCTTTGGTATATTCCAGTGCGTTTTGATAGGCGGTGCTGGCCAGCGTCATACCGCTGACCCCGGTATTGATACGGGCCGCATTCATCATCTGGAACATGTGCGCCAGACCATTATGGGCCTGCCCGCATAGATATCCGATACAGTTATCGCCTGACCCAAAGGCGAGACTGGTGGTGGGTGAGGCATGCAGGCCAAGCTTTTCTTCAACCCCGGTGCATTGCACATCGTTTGAATCTCCAATCGTACCATCAGATTCCACCCTTATTTTGGGGACTACGAAAAGTGAAATCCCTTTTATGCCCTGGGGTGCGCCACTGATCCTTGCCAGCACCAGATGAATGATATTGTCCGTCAGATCATGATCACCCCAGGAAATAAAAATTTTTGACCCTTTTAATTTAAAGTGATCTCCCTCCGGATAGGCGATGGTTTGAATAGCGGCCAGATTGGAACCGGCATCCGGCTCCGTCAGACACATCGTGCCGGACCATGTGCCGTCAAGCATCCTGGGAACAAAACGCCTCTTCAGTTCCTCGGAGCCGAAGCTTTCAATCAGATGAGCAGCCCCATGGGTGAGACTGGGGGCCATATTAAAGGCTTGGCAGGCACCGTACATCATATCATTGATGACGATTCGCATCATGTGCGGAAAGCCCTGGCCCCCGAATTCGGGATCCCGGGCTGCGGCCGTCCAGCCGTCTGCACCATACTGCCGGAAAGCTTTTTTAAACTCAGGAGGGCATAACACTTTGCCATCCTCGAATCTGACGCCATGTTCTTCACCGATCTCCTGCAGCGGATCCAGCACCCCTTTGGCAAACTGAATGGCCTCGCTGACAAGCATATCGAGTGTCTTTTCATTCAAATCCCGGTATCGGTCAAGGGTACACAAAGATCCATAATTCAGTTGGTTTTTTAATATAAAAAAAATGTCCTTCTGGTTGACTTTAAAATGACTCATCGGTTTGCCTTTGGAAAAGTCTTTGGTATTTACTGTTCGGTTTTTGGTCGGGGCGGTCTCTGTGCCGATCGAAATTTGCTATGCCTTCACTCAAATAGGCGGGCACGGAGGCCCGCCCTACTTTGAAAAAGCATTTGGGATTTGGTAATTTGATGCCTCAGAACAAAACACAAAAAACAAAACACGAAACACTACTTCTTACTCCCGTCCTCGTTGTATTCATACCAGCCTTTGCCGGTTTTACGGCCGAGATGGCCGGCTTTGACTTTGCGCCTCAACAGCAGCGGCGGATACCAGCGCGGGTCTCCGGTTTCTGCATACATGGCCTTCATGGCACCATAAGTCACATCCAGGCCGACCATGTCCCCGGTTTCAAAAATACCCATGCGCCTTCCGGCCGCCAGACGCAGCCCCTTATCGATGTCTTCGACCGAAGCAACACCCTGTTCAACCAGATTCATCGCTTCGATGGTAGACGGAAAATTGATACGGTTAATGACAAACCCGGCTACATCGCGATTGACCATAATGGGCTCTTTACCGATTTGAAGAACAAAATCCCTGCCGGTGCGAGCGGTTTCATCCACAGTGCCGGCCCCTTTTATGACTTCCACGGCCTGCATCATTGGCACGGGACTGAAAAAATGAAGACCCAGCACTTTATCCGGACGGTTGGTTACGGCAGCGAGCTCGGTGATCGGTATCGCGGACGTATTGCTGGCAATCAACGTATCTGGCGGGCAATTTTTATCAATATTTCTAAAAACGTCCTGTTTCAATTCCAGACGTTCATAAACAGCCTCAATGGCCAGATCAACCTCTTTGCCGTCATTCAAATCGGTAATCAGGCGGATGCGGGCCATGATTGAATCTAGGTCTTCACTCAATTTTCCTTTTTGGATAAATTTTCCCACCGACCAGCCAATGTTTTTAGTGGCTTTTGCCAAAACATCTTTGGAGACATCATGCAAAAGCACCTGAACGCCGGCTTGCGCGCAGACCTGCGCAATCCCGCTGCCCATCAAACCTGAACCGACTACCATAACTTTTTGGATATTCATGATCCACTCCGTTTGCCCGATTACTTGCCTACCAATCAGGCGCTAGTTATTTAAGCAGTCGAAGATCTGCTCCTGTCGTGCCCGCGACACAGACTGTCTCGAAATTCTAAAAAGTGTTTAATTTCTGCACGTCATGCCGGACTTGATCCGGCATCCAGAAACGCAAGTTCCTAAAACAGCACTGGATTCCGGGTCAAGCCCGGAATGACAAAACTGCCACATATGCAATGTTATCAATTACGACACAGTCTCGTAGGTGGGCCTCCAGTTGAACAAAAAAACAATTAACTTATAACTGGAAATTGGCTGGAAGCCGATTTGCTTCACCCGCCAAATGCGGCGTCGGAAATCTCGATAGCCGCAGAGTTGTTTTTGACAATACCGTTCATTTTGCCCAGTGTGGCGGGAAGAATGGTCTGGATGAAGAAATCAGCTGTTTTAAGCTGCCCCTCGTAGAAGTCAACGTCTTTTTTTCCGGCACCGGCGTCAAGTTTCTGCTTTGCCAGAGCAGCCCGCCACAATAGCATCCAGGCCATAATGACATCGCCCATGACTTCCAGAAACGGAAATGCAGCTGCAAATGCCACTTTGAATTGAGCCGACATGGCGGTTGTTCCAAGGTGCATGGCGACTTCTCCGAGCCGGTTGGTCGCTTTTTCAACGTCGGTGGCGATCTCTTCCAATCCCGGGGTATCTTTGGCCAGCGCCACGGTTTTTTGAATTTCACCCAGTAAATTAATGAATACCTGCCCCTTGGCCATTCCCAGCTTGCGCCCCAAAAGGTCCATGGCCTGAATGCCGTCGGTACCTTCGTAGATCGAGGTAATCTTGCAATCCCTGACGAGCTGTTCGACCGGATATTCCGTGATGTAACCGTAGCCTCCATATACCTGAACGGCCTGAACACACTGATCAAAGCCCCTTTGGGCGCAATATGCCTTCACCAGTGGTGTCAATAAATCGCCGAACCCCC
>Ga0208652_1000201_pt1 | contig 9469 bp, 6 predicted proteins | sample Joice_CattailNLA_FD_185648 | JGI IMG/M metagenome (GOLD analysis project Ga0208652, IMG submission 185648) | Natural and restored wetland microbial communities from the San Francisco Bay, California, USA, that impact long-term carbon... | ecosystem: Environmental > Terrestrial > Soil > Wetlands ...
ACCGACGGCGGGGCAGCGACAGGTGGCGGTGATGCTGGCGGTGATGCCGGTTACCTCGACTTCGCAGCAGATTTCAACCTGAATAACTCCGGCAATCTCAGTTGCCGTGGCGGTGACGGTGTGAACGGTGGCGGTTATGGTAACTGGATCCAATTATACGCCGGTGATAGTGATTTTGGCGACTTGCATAACAGCGGCAACCTGGATACATCAGGCGGTGATTCAGCCGCTGATGATGGTGGCTCCGGTGGCGATATCGAAATGTATGCTTATGGCGGTTATATCGTCAACAGCGGCAACCTGACCACAAAAGGTGGTGACAATACTGATCCATCATCAGATGCTGGTGACGGCGGTTCTGTATACTTAGAGGTTTCTTTCCAAAATTTACCTGCGCGGGACGTCCTGTTCTCAGGTAATGTAGACGCCTCCGGAGGCCTTGCCGTTACAGAGACCGGGGCCACCGGCAGGGGCGGATCCGGCGGCAATTTTGAGATTTATGCAGAATATGAAAATTATCCTTTGGGTCAGCGAATAGCCCTGCTCGGCTACTCCGGCATCGACGCAAACGGCGGTGACGGTAACTTCACCGGAGATGGTGAATCTGTGCAGCTATATTGCTATCCGGGCTATGATGATCTGGCAGGCTTCGACACCGCCGGCTGCAGCATCACCAACGAGGCTGATATAAATACCGCAGGCGGAAGCGTGGTGGTTGCTGCCACTAACATTCCGGCCAATGGCGGTAACGGCGGTGATGTTTACATGGAGACTATCGATGGCGACGATTACGGCGAGTTCTATCTGGACATCGAGAAGGTGGTCAACAGCGGTGACATTGACACCTCGGGCGGCGACAATCTGGAAGCGGACTCTTCGGCGGGAGGTGCCGGCTCTGTTTGGATCTGGGGCTATAACGGCGTAACCAACAGCGGGAACATCACGGCCAGAGGCGGGGATGATTTAGGCACTGACGGCGGTACAACGGGCTTCGGCAACGATGGGAATGACCTTCAGCTTTACGCGGAGCTGGGCCCTGTTAGTAACTCCGGCGCTCTCAGCACTGATGGTGGCGATGGTGAATACAGCGCCGGAGATGCGTCTGTCATCGAGCTTTTCGGCCCCGAGGTCAGCAACAGCGGTGCCCTGGCAGCAAACGGCGGAAACGCCGATCCATCTCTGGCGGACTCCACAGGCGGTGACGGTGCTGAGGTGAACTTGGACTCGCCAGACGGGCTAGGCATCACCCAGACCGGCACGGTTACCAATCACGGCGGTACCGGTACCACTGCGGGATCTGACGGCGATTATTATTTGGGTGGAGTGCTTCAATAGGATTCAGGAGACTGAGGGCCTTTAACCTGCAAAAGGTGGCGGGGCCTGAATTCTTGCCGCCGCCTTTTATAGCAACTATGATAGACCATTGCTGGAGGAGAATATGCTGAAGAACCGCATGGAAATAAGATGGCTACGGCCAATTTTGTGGGGGTTGGTGCTGGTCGCGTTTATGGCACCGACAGCGTTTGCAGGGGGGCCCGAGGTCACTTACGACAAGGCCACTGATCGGCTGTCGGTAGGGACCGACAGGGTCTCTCTGAAGGGGCTGTTGGCCCGAATTTCGCTTCTGTCCGGAGTGGAGTTCCTGGTGGATCCTGAAGTGGAAAAGCCGGTCTCCATCACTCTGAAGGATAGGTCATTAGAAAAAGGGCTCAAGAAGATAATGCAAACCCTCAATCTTCGTTACGCCATGATTTATGAGAAAAAGACAGGACTGGATCAGTCGGCAGAACCCTTGTTGATCTCGATGAAGATCGTGCCGGAGGGCAAAGAGAATAATCCGAATTTAAATCTTGCGCCGGTTGTTGATGTGAACGGCGAGGCTGTTATCCGCTCCAAATCCCGGCGTCCCCGCCGCGGGGGACAGACGTCTTCGGCCAAATCCGGTTACGCTGAAAAGCGCTGGCAGGCCCGCCTGGACAGAATGCCCGAGGAAAAGCGTAAGCAAATTGAGGAGGAAATAATGCAGCGGCAGGAAAAGCAGGCAGCCCGCATGGAAAAGGTGGAAAACCGCAGGGCGGGGCACAAGAAAAAAGTGGCAGGGCACCGAGCGAGGCGGCAAGCTGCTGAGGAGAGGCTGAGGGCATCGAACCCTGAACTTTATGAACTGCGTCAGCAGCAGCGAGAAGGGATTCGGCAACAGGTGATGGAGGATCGCGCCCAGGAATAGGCGATCCATTTTCGATTTGTTGAGCTGGTCAAATGACTGGATTTAAAATCTTGATCCGCAGACCAATTGGTATTATGTTCGATTGTAATCTTGGTGAACCTGCTATTTGGGGATCATATCGCTTTTGAAAAATACGTTCCAAAATACGAAAGACTGGTATAAGTGGTTGTAGAAAAAACCTCGCATAACGGAACGTTTTTTTTGACAACCGCGATAACCGTATTAAAAACCATGGGGGGAGGGCGGACATGGAAGAGAATTGGGAGAAGCAACTTGCCTGTGCCGTGATTTGCCAGAGATGCAGCAAGCCTCTGGGCAACAAGGACCGGCGGCTTTTGTCGGTTTATGACCATCAGCCTATTTGCATGACCTGCAAAAAAGAAGAAGAAAAAAAGCCGGATTACGAGGACATGACACGGCAAATGATTTCAGCCTGCATGGAGACTGAAAACAGACCGTATGGAAATCCGGCCGGTTATTGCTTTCATCACTTTTGTCCCTTCAAGTGTAAAGATTGATGCTGCCGCTGCATTTTTTTAATCCAGACGCTGTTCAAATTCTGCGGCAACACCGCAGTCGGACCCTAAGGCAAAACCTCGTTGCTGAAATGTGATAGCATTTGGCATCAAATCCTTTCGTTCGCTAGATTATATTGATCACGCTCAGAAACTTTTCCAAATCCTGCCAGAATTCATTCCAATCAGGCGGACAATCATTGTGTCCGGCATTATAGGCTATCATTTCTCCCCGTTTCGCTGCCTCGAACAATGCTTTTCCATGGGAAAATGGTATGACGGTGTCCTGCTTGCCGTGCATGATCAGCACCGGATTGGGATAGTTTTTGACCACTTCAAGATTGTCAAACGGGTCCCGTACCATAAAGGGGGGTACTAAAAAATTTTTGGCAAAAGATCTCACACTGGTAAATGTCGACATAAGAATCAGCGCTGCAGACGGCCTATGGCGGGCCAGGGCACAGACAGCACCTCCGCCCAGAGAACGACCGAATAGAATGATGCGGGCGGGGTCGACATCTTTTCGTGATGTCAGCATATCGTAGGCGGCAACATAGGATTGGGTGATGCTTGCTTCAGAAGGCTTTCCTGCCGAACGCCCGTATCCGGGATATTCCACCAGCATTAGGGCGATACCCAGGCGGGCGAATTTTTGAAGCTCTTGGGGCCAGAAGTCGATCAATTCGCCGTTTCCGTGACCAAAAATCACGGTCGGAGCGGGTGTTTCAGCCCGAGGGTTGACCGGCGGAACAAACCAGGCTTCCACCTTTCCGCTATCGGTATCCAGCCAGAATTTTTCCAGACCCGCAACTGGCTGCTCGGCCTGTAACGGTTGTGGAATCTGATTGCGGGGAAACATGATCTGGCGCTGCAGGAGAAAAAGGAGGCCACAGTATGCCGTATACAGGAGCAGGGGCCAGAGAATATATTTTAGCAGAGGAGGCACGGAAATTTTCCCTCAGTTCAGCCGATAGAATAAAGACTTTTCTTGCTTTATATTGCTTTTCATAAAAACATTCCGGCTGGTATAAGTGGTTGTAGGAAAAAACGTTTGAATAACGGAACGTTTTTTTGACAACCACTATATACCGCCGCTATAGCAGTAAGAATAGTTTGCAGTAAAGGAAAATAGTTCTAAAGACTATGACAGGGCTATAATAATCATCTGTAAAAATGCGCAATATGGACAATAAGAATGGCTTCTGATATGTAAAAACACAAGCGTTAAGTGCCCCAGGGTTCAGATTTTAAAGCCCCGTTTCACCAAGGATAGAACGATGATTTTTCAAAGTATTGCCGGATTGGTGATCTTCGCAGCCATTGCCTGGGCGATGAGTGAGAACCGCCCACAGGCCAGATTGAAAATAGCCATCATGGGCATCGTCCTGCAGTTACTGGTGGGGCTTGTTTTATTAAAGCTGCCCCTTTTCAGGGATTTTTTTCTATTGCTGAATCGAGCGGTGCTGTCCCTGGAGGAGGCAACTGCGGCGGGAACATCTTTTGTTTTCGGATACCTGGGCGGTGGGGATCTTCCATTTACCGAGAAATTTCCAGGGGCAAGCTTCATCCTGGCCTTCAGGGCGCTTCCCCTCGTATTGCTGATGAGTGCCTTATCAGCCCTGTTGTTTTACTGGAAAATCCTGCCGGTGGTGGTAAAAGCATTTTCCTGGGCTTTGCAAAGGACCATGGGGATAGGCGGCACGGAGGGATTGGGTGTCGCCGCCAATATTTTTGTCGGGATGGTGGAATCCCCGCTTTTTATCAGGCCCTATCTGAAAATAATGACCCGCAGTGAGATTTTTACCCTGATGACCTGCGGAATGGCAACCATAGCCGGTACCGTCATGGTGCTGTATGCCAGTATTTTATCCAAAACGATTCCCGATATTATGGGACACATCCTGACGGCCTCCATAATCAGTGTCCCGGCCGCCATTACAATTTCCAAACTGATGGTGCCCGAAACCGGGGAGTTGACATCCGGTGAGTTAACCGCGCCGGAACCGGCTTCGGGATCTATGGATGCCGTAACCAAGGGGACCCTGCAGGGTGTCGAGCTGCTGATCAACATTATCGCTATGCTCGTGGTTCTGGTAGCCCTGGTGTATCTGGCGAATTTAATTCTGGGATTGCTTCCGGATATTGGCGGCCAAAAAGTTACCCTGCAGCGCATCATGGGAATAATCATGGCGCCGGTAGTCTGGTTGATGGGAGTGCCCTGGCAAGAGGCTACAACCGCCGGCGCTCTGATGGGAACGAAAACCATTCTCAACGAATTTCTGGCTTATCTGGAGTTAAGTCGTTTGTCTCCCGGTGCACTGAGTCCCCGAAGCATATTAATTATGACCTATGCCATGTGCGGTTTTGCCAACCCCGGAAGTCTGGGAATCATGATCGGCGGCATGGGAACCATGGCGCCGACCCGCAGGGGGGAGATTGTTGAACTGGGATTTAAATCCGTTATTGCCGGAACCCTTTCAACCTGTATGACAGGCTCCGTTGTAGGGATCATAGGCGGTTGACACCTGCCCGGAAATTCAACTCAGCGACCAGTTTTAATATTCCTTCAAAGTCAAAGTCTTCCGCCAGCTGTGTTATTTTATCACTGAATGCGGCATAAGATTCAGATTTTGACTTCAGCTGCTCGGCAATTGATTTTAAATCGGTTATATCTCCCATATCAACGGCAGTTTGAAGTTGTTCGATTATCTGGCGTGCCAGGTCAGGCGGCATGGACACCGAAGATCCGCCGGTGGAGATTCCAGCCTTTTTGTCGTCGGATCGTTCAAGGGTCTGACACGACGCCAATGCTTCCTCAAGAGCTGTTTTCAGTTCTGCAAACCTTGAATCCAAATTTCCCGGTACCAACTCTCCCACAGAAGAAAGTGCTTCTTTCACCGAACTGTCCATTTTGGCGGCGGCATCTTGAAGCCTGGTCGCCGAGAGGTTGCCGGCCAGACCCTTGATGTTGTGGACCAGACTGTGTACCTGGCTAATCTCCTTGGCAATCAGTGCGTTATGAATATTCTCTGAGGTTTCCCTGTAGCTGTTGCCAAAATCCAGCAGGAGTTTCCTGTAGAGTCTGCGATTACCCTGTAACCTTTTCAGTCCGGCCTCAAGGTCGAAACCCGGTAAAGATGGCGGCAATTCTTCATTTTTTTCGCCCGGAGACGGAATAGGGGGTCCGCCCGAATCTTCGGCCTCCGGATTTATGGACACCTCAGCCCCCGGGGACCGGTTGTCGTCTCTATCCGCTCTAAGCTTAATCCATTTCAGCAGGGTGGAAAAGAGTTCTTCGGGGTTGATGGGCTTTGCGATGTGGTCATTCATACCGGCTGCCATGCTTTTCTCGCGGTCACCGGCCATGGCATGGGCCGTCATGGCAATGATGGGCAGGTTCGAGGTTAGAGGTTGGAGGTTAGAGGCTTGGCTGTCGGACTCTGGCTTCATTCCGCCTTCCGCATGCCTAATTCCACATTCCCACTCGCGTATTTTGCGAGTGGCGGTGTATCCGTCCATCACCGGCATCTGGATGTCCATCAGCACAACATCGTATGGGTTTTGTTGGACTGCGTTCACCGCTTCCTGACCATTGTCAGCCAGCGTTACTTCAAGGCCGGCGCCTGATAGAATCTCTCTGGCTACCTGCTGGTTGATTTCATTATCTTCTACCAACAAAATGCGCGCCCCTCTGATCCCCTTCAGGGCTTCTTCACCCTTGGTTTTTTCGGTGCGGATGCGCGGGCCCCTTTCCACCTCTTTGTTAAAAACCTCCATAATCGTATTAAGCATCACCGAAGGATTTACCGGTTTGATAAGAAAACCGTCCAAACCTGCCGCCTCGGCCTGACGCATTACCTCCTGGCGGCCGTGAGCCGTTGCCATAATGATTTTAGGTTGTTGGGAAGATTCGAAATTTTGCTTAATTCTGCGGGATACCTCAATGCCGTCCATCCCTGGCATTTTCCAGTCCATGATTACCAGATCGTAGCCGCTTTCCATTTCGGCAGAACGTTTGATTTCCCTTAAAGCCTTCTCTCCGGAGTCGGTGATGGTCACGGTGAAGGAAAATGATTCAAGTATTTCTTTGAAAATATTCTGCGAGGCGGTGCTGTCATCGACAACCATCACCTTCAGATCTTTCAATTCGCCAACCAGACGGCTCCTTTTTTCCAATTCCTGGGAGGCCAGTCCGAAAACAGCGGTAAAATGAAAATTGCTTCCCTGGCCGGGTTTGCTGTCTACTCCGATCTCACCGCCCATCATTTCAACCAATCGCTTGCAGATGGTCAACCCCAGTCCGGTGCCGCCGAATTTGCGGGTGGTGGAAGTGTCGGCCTGGGTAAACGGTTGAAACAGCTTTGCTGCCTGCTCAGCAGTCATGCCGATACCGGTATCCTGCACCGAACAAGCAAGGGTTACCTGATCCTCGGTTTTGTTGACCAGTTGCGTGCGAATTACTACCTCGCCATGCTCTGTGAATTTAACTGCATTGTTGGTAAGATTGAGAAGGATCTGGCCGAGCCGCAAAGGGTCGCCGATCAGGGACAGAGGCACATCCGGTGACGTGGCAAATAGAATCTCCAATCGTTTTTCCTGGGCTTTGACCGGCACCATGTTGGCCAGATTTTCGAGAACATCCTCAAGATTGAACTCGATGGATTCAATATCCAGTTTGCCGGCCTCAATTTTAGAAAAATCCAGAATATCATTTATGATTCTGAGCAGGGAATGGGCTCCGGACTGTATTTTTTGAATATAATCTTCCTGTTTGGCGTTTAATTTTGTCTGCAACGCAAGATGGGACATCCCGATAATGGCATTCATCGGGGTTCTGATTTCATGGCTCATATTGGCCAGAAAATCGCTTTTGGCCTGGTTGGCTTCATCGGCTGCTTTTTTGGCATCGATTAATTCGGCCGTGCGTTCATCAACGAGATCCTCCAGATTATCCCGATGTTTTTTCAGCTCCTTTTCCGACGCTTTTAAGGCTGCATCTGACTGCTGGATGGTGTTCATCATTTTATTGAACGATAGGGCCAGATGTCCGATTTCATCGCTGGATTGAATTTCCATGCGATGGTCCAGTTTGCCCGTACGGGTAATCAGATCGGTGCCCTCTCCGAGTTTTTTTAAAGGTCTGATTACAAATCGCTGCAACCCGATCATCGTCAGGATGCTGAGCATCAGGAGCCCGGCACACAGCGTCAATATAACCGGGGCAACCGCTCCCGTGACTTCATTGCCAATTTCATTCACGGGAACGACCATTGCGAGCTTCCAGCCCAGCAGGGGTGAGGTGTAATGGATGAAGTATTCTTCTTCCGCATGGCTCGCAATTGTTGTGTAGCCCTGTTTGCTTTGGAAAATAGATTGAAGATCACGCGGGTAAAGACTGGCTATGTTTTTAAAAAGCGTTTCTTTTTCCCGGCTGGCCAGCACGGTACCATTGTGATCCAGCAGCACCATATAGCCATTGTGACCCACCTGGACACTTTGGATATAATCGGTAAGATTGGCGAGGGTGACATCAATGCCTACCACACCATAGACCCGATCCTGTTTATCGAGCAAGGCTTTGACAATGCCGATATTGACATCCGGCGAGGTGACGGAGCGATAGGGATCGGTGATCATCACTTTCCCCGGATTTTCTTTGGCGAGAACATACCAGGGTCTGAGTCTTGGATCGTATTGCGTCGGTTTGGTCCTCTTGTGGGATCTGACAAAACTGCCGTTTTCCCGGCCCATATAAACCGAATTTACGTGATCGTGAGTAATTCGGTAAGTGTTAAGAAGGTTAATTATTTTTTGTTCCAGTTCTCCGATATTGTACTGGAAAGTTGCCGGGTCAGCGTTGGTAAAGCTGGTAAAGTTCCCATCATTTCTTGAGCGTACCAGATCGGTTGCGGCAATATACGCCAAATCCTTCTCGGCACTTTTGATGACGCTTGATAAGGCAAAATCAATGTGCGCCAGTTGACTCTGGAAATTATCATATATTTCTTTATAGGTCGCTGCCTTGAGTCTGCTAAAAAGAAGGGTCCCGATGGTGGCCAGGATTAAAACACTGACGCCGACATATAACAGCAATATTTTATATTTGAGCTTCATAAGATTGTTTCAGAATCAAAGGGTTGGCAATTTGTTTCATTGTTTCAATGGATCCTGTCGGCAGAGGATTGGTTTGTTCAGAAATGAGAGATAGATCCTATATGGCGTAATATTGAGTAGTTGTCAAATTTGAACCCGGCGGTAGCCGAACATGCTTGACATACCGCCCGCAATCCCTTATTTTAAAAAAAAATATATCACGGATCAATTTAAGGGAGGAATTCATGGCAGAAAAGATCACTTTCGAATGTGTGACTTGCGGCAACAAAACAGAGCAAAATGCCGACAACTCGAATATTCCGGAATGCTGCGGTAAACCCATGCAGGTTGAAGGACTGGATGCCTGTGGGATCAGCACCACGGCCGAACACTCCCGGTTAGACAACCTCGATGAGCCCTGCGATGACGGCAGAGCCGGATCCTGAGAAAATCTGCTTCAGGGTTCTTCACACCCATTGGAATAGACCAAAGCCCATTTAATAATTCGAGGCCACGAATCTTTATAGTGGTTGTCAAAAAACGTTCCGTTATTCAAACGTTTTTGCCTACAGCCACTTATACCAGCCGGAATGTTTTTGTGAAAAGCGGTATAAATGGGCTTTCAATAGGCTTC
>Ga0208652_1000205_pt1 | contig 9363 bp, 9 predicted proteins | sample Joice_CattailNLA_FD_185648 | JGI IMG/M metagenome (GOLD analysis project Ga0208652, IMG submission 185648) | Natural and restored wetland microbial communities from the San Francisco Bay, California, USA, that impact long-term carbon... | ecosystem: Environmental > Terrestrial > Soil > Wetlands ...
GATGGCCGTAAGCTGATCGGGAACCGGTAACCCCGGCCGTTGATCAGCAGCCGGCTTTTTCGGCGATCGGCTCTACCGCCTTGTTCGCGGCTCCGTTCATTGCGTGGGTAAATGCACATATCTAAGGTGTTTCTGCAACCGTGATAAAATGCGTTCCGTTGATTCGGTGAGGGCCGAAATGATACTCGTCCTCTAGGTCTTTGGCAGAACTGCTTTTCAGGAGTTTCAGACCAAGTTCCTCCATGAAGGTGTCAATATGGCCTTTCTCAATCCCGAAGCGCCAGGCTTCGTTGTATTTGTTAATCCGTTCATAGATTGCTTGTTCTCCATACAATGTGTTTTCCTTACGGAGCACTGATTTGTAAATGAAGTCCGATACGATCAGGCTATGGGGTCCGCAAAGCCCTTTCATGGTCTTGAAAGTACCACGAACCGCAGCCTCCTCCAAATACATGGTGATACCTTCCAGGATGAACAGACTCTTTTTGTTCGTCTGAAACCCATTCTTTTTGAGCTTTTCTGCCAAATCATCTTTGTTGAAATCGATTGAGATGTAGACGGTATTATCATAAAGGCTTATCCTGCGGTTTTCCAACCACGCGATTTTCGAGGCTTGCGTGATGGCCGCATCCAGTTCAAAAAACATGATGTGAGAGCCTGGTCGACCGAAACGAATTGACCGGCTATCATACCCGGCGCCCAGCAAGACAATTTGAATGACGTCTGAGTTGAGTGAGTTTTCCACGATAGAATCAATGAACCTTGTGCGTGCAATGATATACTCGTATGCTCCGGGGGGCGTAAACCTCATGAACGCCACTCTCAGCATCTTGATTCTGGCCAATGGTAGTATCTTTTTGGGCAGCAGTTTAGGCGCAACGTAATCATTGGTCTTGAGGCAGGATTCATCTTCATAAAAGGAGCTTGCCCGCATATAGCACATTATTTGAGCGGTCCTTGAAGTCTTATGCTCAATCCTTCTCATCTGGTCTCCTTTTACAGCGGTTGAGTAGATTGCAGCCTACTGTAACTGGTTAACTGGGGTCGGACCAAGCAACCCTGCTGATATTCAAGAATTATCGTCCCAAAAGCCACTGTTTTCAAACCTTAAACCTTCATTTAGATATCCCAAATCACCCTTCTAAGATATCGCTGCCCATCCATATCATCGGCTGATTTTTTCTTAGAAGTCCAATTTGCCTGGCAAAAATAGCATTCTAAGCCTCAAATGAGGGCCATTTTTTTAACAATTGTTTAGTATTTCAAATAGTTGTCTTGGTCCGACCCCAAACGCCAACCAAACGCCAACTACCCCAAACGACAACACCGGCGGGTTATTTACCCCGTTAAACCATTTCTTACTTTGTTTAACTGGGGTATATCAGACATAATCGGGTATATAATGTCTTTTAGCACGAGCCATTTTCCGTCAATTTTCTTAATAGGGCAGTTTTTGAGGAAAATCGGTCGATTAAGACCGTTAGAAAGTCCTTTTAAAGGAATTTCATCCGCCATGTCAAATACTTAGCGTGGCCCGACCCCAGAGACCGACCAGAGACCGGGCTTTACACTCATGAATGATTTCTTCCAGATAGCCGATTACATTCTCTCTGCTGTTCCAACCGGTAACAGTTGCATGCAGAAATACAGGCTTCTGTTCGATCATCAGTTTATACGTCATAAAGACCCCCCTTCCAGGCAACGTCGCCTATAACCAGCGGACCTGACATTCATCTGCCTAAAAAATTGGTAAGTGGATTTGCGAAGGAGCCGGGCAATGTTCGACCAACCTGTTATGTTGCCGGTTTCCGAAGCTTCAATATCTTTTGCACCAATTCCGTTCGGTCGAAATACACCTCGTTGCGCTTGATCAGACCGTTCGAATCCAGCTGAACGAGACAGACACCAACGCACTCGACAATTTTCGGTCCGACCGGGATTTTGGCGTGCCACTTATTCAAGAAGCCGTCCTCCATCGGAATCGCTTCGAGTTGGGTCCAGATCCAATCCGGATTTTGAGCAAGCAGCTTCTGGAAATATCCAAGCAGCGCTTGCCTGCCCTTGACTCCGTTGGGAATTCCCGGATCGGAATAAAAGGCATCCTGCGAATAGTAGGCAGCCAATTCTTCAGGTTTGTTTCCCGTCCAGGCAGGCAGCCATTGCAGTGCAAACTCTCTCGCGTCTTCTCTCGTCATGTGCGAATCCTTGCTCACTTTAGAATTAACCGCCCCGCCGCAAGCGGTCGGGGTATGTAAAAGGAATTATCCTATTATATTCCCCCTCACCCTAACCCTCTCCCTCAGGGAGAGGGAACTATCGGAAACCCCGCCGCAAGCGGATGGGGTATTAAAAGAATTCAATAAAAAAACCCCGCTCTCATTTCCGAGACGCGGGGTTTCAATTCATATAATCCACGTTGATTCTCCCTCGATGTCAAAGGGTTATTTTTACGTTCAAATCATGGATGCTTACGATTTAAAAGGTAGATTGAATTGATTATATAGAGGAAATTTTGGGATGTAAACAAGGAAATGGATAGCTCAAAGCTCACAGCTGACAGCTCCTAGGGAAAGCCTAAAAAACAAAGGAATATGTTACTGGTTTAGCTTGGAGCTGGCAAGCCGATTTAAGCTGACACCAGACTCAGCTGCCTGGATAGCAAGTTTGCGGTGACTTTCAGGTGGAATCCGTACCATAAATTTACCGCTATAGTGTTTTCCTGCAATAGGTACGGGCACGATTTCATCGTTACTCTGCATATCTTCTACAATATCAGCAACAACTTTTCGTATACCTTTCAAGGCCGCTTCCGGCGTTTTAGCTAACCAGCTTAAACTTGGAAATTCAGCGCACAATCCTACATATTCGTTATCATCTTCCGACCATGTTACCCTATAGGTATTACGGTCATTCTTTAAAAACATGATTGTCCTCCAACTTTTCAATAGCCATAAGCACCTGCTTTACCTGGTATGCTTTGGCCTTTCCCTTATGATTTTGGATATATATCCTTGGGTCACCCTGCCAGGGCGTTTTGTATATTCGATGGCTGCTACTTGCTTGCGGTGATTTCAGAAAACCAGGTCCTTATCGATTACCGTTCCGGCTTTGATGACGGCCTGTGATTTCTGCCGATTTTTAATGATGACCGTGCCCTTGATGGTCACGTTTTTTTCAAAGCGCACGTCACCTTCTATGGTCAGGGCATCGCATGCCACCAGGGAGGGAATACCGGCTGCAAAGCGTTGTTCCAGATCGTCGATGATACCGTAGTAATCCGGGTCCAGTTTTACTTTGGTTGCCTCCGGTTTGTTGTTTTTGATTCGCAGCGGGTTGATCCTTAAGCTTTCATCTTCAGCATATACAAAACAATCGGAGCGAACCGCCAGCAGGTCGTTGCAGGTTTTGACGGGATAAAACCGCGTGCGGGGCACGTTAACCGCCGTCGCCCCGTCAAAAAGAGAAATGGCCGCCCCCATGGCGGACTCGATCTGGTAAACCGGCGGACTGTTATTATCCCGCGGATCCAGGGTTTTGGGGTTTAGGATTAAGGGCAATTGGATCATTTTATGTCGATCGAAAAGTGTTTTTAATGCTCTGAGATTGATCCAGACATTGTTGGTATTAAAAAACCGGTAGCGCTCAATGTCCTCAAACGCATCCAACTCATCGGGGGGACACTGGGTGGCTTCCCGCAAAATCAGGCGGCCGGTTTTATTCCGGGCCAGGTGGCCGCCTTTTATATCGGCCGGAGTTTTTTGGGCCACTTCCATCATAAACGGGAACTGATGGTGGGCAAAATAGCCCAATAGCGCTTCATCCAGACGCGCACCCAGATTGTCGGAATTGGAAATAAAGGCATACTGGATGCCTTTATCCAGCAGCGATTTCAGCATGCCGGAAGTCAAAAGAGCGGTGTAGACATCACCGTGGCCGGGGGGGTTCCATTCCAGAACAGGTTTTTGGGGCGAGGTTGCCGGTGAAAAGTCCTGCTGGAGGATCTTGGGGAATTTGTGCTGCACAAAGGTGACCGGGAAATTTGACGGTTTCAGCTCAGCAAGGGCCGCCAGGGTATCTTCATGGGTATTGAAGCTGTTCATAAAGGCCAGGGTGACCGTGCTGTTTTCCGCCTGCCGGATGATGACGTCCAGAAAAGACATCCCGCCTTTGACCTCGATCAGGGACTTGGCACCGGTCAGCCCCATGCTTGTTCCCAGTCCGCCGTTGAGGATGATGCGAACGGTCTGATCGAACACATCGACGCCCTTGAGGCCATAGGCAATTAACTTACCGTAGGATTCAATTTCATCCGGGGCCACCGGCTGAATTTCCCGGTCATGCACAAGACCGGTGGCACCTTTGAGCACCTGACCATAATAATAGGCAAACGTAGCGATCACCAGAGGCGGCAAGCCTTCCGATTCCATTTTGGAAATGAAGGCCGGTGAATGATCAGTTGCTTCCGAAGGCTGAATTTTACTGTTCACGGGTTCTGGCCTCTTGTAACTGGTCACCCCCCTTCGCCCTGCGGGCTACGGAGGGCAGGCTGGTTGCTGGTTTCTGGCCTTTTAGCTCTTAGCTGATAGTCTAAATGATAAAATCCTTCTTACTATGAGCTTTGAGCTTTCAGCTATGAGCTATTATTTCCGCATACCCCATTCCGGATTGCCTAAATCTTAACCACCCACTTCAATGGATCTTCCGCCCTGCCGTACTGGATATCGGTGATGGCGGTGTAGTATTTTTGAGCGACGGGACCGGTCCGGTTGGCGTTGATGGTGATCACCTGGTCGCCGTACTTAATCTGCCCCACCGGGGAGATGACGGCGGCCGTACCGGATCCGAACACCTCTTTTAGCCTTCCGGAGGCATGGGCTTCGAACAACTCATCAATACTGACTTTGCGTTCGGAAACTTTTTCGTTCCAGTGTTTGGCAAGTTCGATAACCGACTTGCGGGTAACGCCGGGCAGGATGCTGCCGTTTAGCTGCGGGGTGACGATTTCATCATCGATCACGAAAAAGATGTTCATGGATCCTACTTCTTCCAGATATTTTTGCTCCACCCCGTCCAGCCACAGCACCTGGGTGTAACCGGCAGCGTGGGCCTGTTCACCGGCCAGCAGGCTGGCTGCATAGTTTCCCGGGGTTTTAGCTTCTCCTACGCCGCCGCGCACCGCTCGAACGAGATCCGATGTCACCAGGATCTTTACCGGGTTGAAGCCTTCCGGATAGTAGGCGCCCACCGGTGAGAGGATGATAAAATAGCGATAGGTATGCGATGCTCGAACGCCTAAAAAAGGATCCATGGCAACGATCGTGGGGCGGATATAGAGCGAGGTTTCGGGTGCCCCGGGAACCCAGCCCTTTTCCAGGGCGATAAGCTGCTTCAGGGATTCCAGCGCAAAATCTTCATCAACTTCGGGGATGCAAAGTCTGCGGCAGGATCGATTGAGTCTTTTGAAATTTTCCTGGGGCCTGAAAAGCTGGATCTGACCGGAATCCGTCCGGTAGGCCTTTAATCCTTCGAAAACACCCTGTCCATAGTGCAAAAACATGGTGGCCGGATCCATTTCAATTGAACCGTAAGGTTCTATGCGTGCTGCATGCCACCCACCTTCGAGAGAGTAGTCCATGTTCAACATGTGATCGGTAAAAAGGGTCCCGAATCCAAGTTTGGCATCATCCGGCTTGGGTCTTAAATTCTCGCTGCGTGTGATCGATAGTTCCATTGTGTTCTCCTTTTACTAAACTTATGTGACAGGGTGTATTTATAAATTTGGTTTTAAAATATAAAAAAAACTTTCTTATCAGCCGGTTTAACCCCTCCCTTAATCCGTCCTCTCCTATGCGCAGGCTCTACGAGCCAGAGGCCGCAAGGGGCGGGAAATCTGAATGGGATACCTCTAAATGAAAGGGAGTAAATAAAACAATTCGCTTTTATTCTATCGATATAGTATATTGCGCCCATAAATCAAGACCTAAGTTACTGTGCAAAAGGATATAATTCATGGACAACCCCGAAAAAATGGCCCATGTCGAGCCGGTCAGACTCGACAAAAACAGTAAGTTCCAATTCAAATGCCATAAAGGCGTTAAATGTTTCACCCAGTGCTGCCGGGACATCAATATTATTCTGACCCCTTACGACATCCTGAAACTTAAAAATCGGATGGAACTTTCGTCGGAGGAATTTTTAGCGATTTATACCGAACCGCAAATTCTGGAAAAAACCGACCTGCCGGTTATCACACTCAAATTAATGGAAGAAGAAGGATCGGACAGCGACAGCAAAGCCTGTCCTTTTGTCCGGGAAGACGGATGCCTGGTGTATGTCGACCGGCCGACCACCTGCCGCTATTATCCGCTGGGTGTTGCCTCCCTGAGTCACAAAGAAGATCCGGACGGGGACGAGTTTTATTTTTTTGTCCACGAGCCCCACTGCCTCGGCTTCGAGGAGGATGCAAACTGGACGGTCGCCACATGGCGCGAGGACCAGGGGGTGGATATCCACGACCGGATCAATGCCGAGTGGACCGATCTGCTGGTCAGAAAACGCTCCTTTCCACCGAATATGAAATTTACCGAGCAGACCAAAAAGATGTTTTTTCTCGCCAGCTACAACATCGACAAATTTAAAGAATTCGTGTTCGACAGTTCCTTTTTGAAGCGCTATAAAGTTGACGATGCCACCGTTGCAAAGATCAAAAACGATGAAATTGAATTGCTGCAGTTCGGGATGAAATGGCTTAAATGGCTGCTGTTCAAGGAAGGGGATTTCGAAGTCGTGGAGGATGCTAAGAAATAATTAGCTCGGGCTAATTCAAAACTTAAAAGCCGGTCTACCAATTATCTGGTTAACCGGTTTTTAATTGGCTCACCTATAAATGGGTTCCAAATTATTCAGGTTTTCCACGAAGCAGGTTGGGTTTGCCGGTTGAGCCAGTCTGCCCGTTCAAGAGCGGATCTCCTTGACCGTCGGAGTTAATTTGTGCGTCTGCCAGAAAAAAGGCCGGCACAGAGGCCGACCCTACTTTACTTTAATTCTGATAGTCGAATAGATTATAATTCCTTCCCACTAATTAACCAATCAACCATTTAACTATTCAACAAAAACTATTTTTCAATAGTTTTTATAGTACAACCCCTCCCAGCATTTCGGGTCTTCCAGCCGCTGGCCGATATCGACATTGAAAAACTCTTCGATCGGCTGCAGGATTTCGGGTGAGTCCATATAAACCTTGCGCAGTCCTTCAAGAACCACGGTCAGGCCGTTTTGGGTCAGTCGACCCAGGGGCGGTCGGCATCCTCCGGAAGGCATTCCCAGAATTGACAGCATGGCCTTGTAGGCGGCCGGGTTTCTGGCCTTGCAGAGGACGTTGCCGTAAGGGGTTTTTTCAGTGGTCGAAACGGTTACCAGACTGAAAAGCGGCTGCAGTTTCAGCATCAAGGTTTTGGCTTCCGGCTGATGGCCCTCATTAAGAAGCTCGACCATCCGGGTGAGTGCTTTGGGAGCCACGTTGGAAGTTACAGAAATCGTGCCCGTCGCCTTGATTTTGGGATCAATCATCATCTCAAAAGTCATGCCATCATCACCGGAAAAGATGGTGTAGTCATCGCCACAGCATTCCCGGGTCCGGCGCATGTTTTCTAAATTTGCAGTGGCCTCTTTGACGCAACTGACATTCGGATATGATTTATACAGAAGGGCCAAATCTTCGGGCAGCATCTGGGCGCCGGTACGGCCCGGAATGATGTATGGTATTATTTTAAGATTCGGAAACGCAGCGGCGATGGGTGCTACGTATTCCCTGCGAATTTCAAGGGAGCTGGGCCCGTTGTAATAGGGATCCACCAGTAAAACCGCATCGGTGCCGACTTCGGCCGCATGTCTGGTGGCTTCGAGGGATTCGGCCGTATTGTTGCTGCCGGTGCCGGCAATACAGGTGCAGCGGCCTTTTGTTTTTTTAGCGATGGCCTCGATGACCTTATTATGCTCATCCCAGGATAGTACCGGGCTTTCACCGGTGGTTCCGACGGCCACTATTCCGGTGATACCGTTCTGGATTTGAAATTCCGCCAGTTTGTCCAGACCGTCATAATCAACGTTCCCATCATCCGTAAACGGTGTTGCTATGGCTGTAAAGCATCCGGCTTTCATAGTCACCCCCGATTGAGACCATTGCAAAATGTCCCTTTTTGCCCAATTTCGGCGTCAGGCTAAAATTTTAATCCTCGAAATACTCACTGTATGTCTGTGGTTAAAATTTTAGCCTTCCTTGAACTTGAACAAAAATGAACATTTTGCAATGGTCTCAAGAAAAATATAGATTGTTGTTTTGCTTTGACAAATAGCGTATATAAAGGTGCCTTTGCCCTATATAATTGAAACGGTAATTAAAAGGCATAGTTATGTCAAGGAAAAAGATGGTCTGCTAATTTTCCCTGACAAAAACGGGGCCTTGCCCTGGAAAGCCGAATCGTTTTTTTGACAAATCCGACAGGTATCGTTATTTTGAACCCAACACAACCACCGTGAGTACTTGAAAATCTATAAGAGTCAAAAGGAAATCACACCATGACGAAAGCTAAAAACGCAGAAGAATATATCGCCCAGCAACGCGCAGCCATCGCCGCAAACCCGGAGTGCGGAAATTCCCACTATAACCTGGCGGTCGCTCTCATGGGCCAGCAAAAGTATGACGAGGCTGAAAAGGAATTGTTTGAAGCCGTCGAGAACAGTCCCGGAATGGCAGAAGCCTATGTATTGCTCGGGGGAATTAGTCTGCAGCGTAATGATTTAGAAGGCTGTCTGAAATACAACCGCATGGCGGTCAAGGCCACCCCCGGTTTTGCCGAAGGTTACGGTAATATCGGTTTTGTCGAGCTTCAAAGGGGCAATATTGATGAAGCCATCAAAAATCTGGAAAAAGCAACCACCTTCAACTTTCGATACATACAGGCCTTTGCCAATTTAGCGAATGCCTATTTGATGCAAGGTCGCGTAGAAGACAGTATCGACATGAATTTAAAAGCCCTTGAACTCAATTCCGACTTTGCACCGGCCCACAATAACCTGGCCATTGCGTACCTGGAAAAAGGGGACCATGATCTGGCGGTTCAGCACTGTGACAAGGCGCTGGAGCTGGGATATGATATCGCACCCGAGGTCCTGAAAGAGATTGAGCAAGCTCGCAAGTAACAGCTCGCTGAGTTCATAGCTGATAGCTCAAAGCTCAAAGTATAAAAACGATTAAACCATTTTGACTATCAGCTATCAGCTGTGAGCTATGAGCTGAAAAAACCATGCCACCCAAACCCCGATTTTTGTACTATCTATACAACGCCACAGCACCTGTCAGCG
>Ga0208652_1000219_pt1 | contig 8994 bp, 8 predicted proteins | sample Joice_CattailNLA_FD_185648 | JGI IMG/M metagenome (GOLD analysis project Ga0208652, IMG submission 185648) | Natural and restored wetland microbial communities from the San Francisco Bay, California, USA, that impact long-term carbon... | ecosystem: Environmental > Terrestrial > Soil > Wetlands ...
CTGTCCCAGGTGGTTGCCCGGCAGCACGCGGTGGATCAGCCCGTCCTTGGTCTGGACCAGGCCGTAGTTCCCGCCGCCGAGGCGGAGCGTCCCCACCATCCGCAGCGTGTCGAGCGGGAACTGCTCGAGGTATTCGCGCGGGCGCTGCGAGTCCGGCCGCGGCCCGGTCGGGTTCTCGCCGGCCAGGCTCTGCAGGAACGGCGAGCGGCGGTCAACCATCTGGTACTCGTGGCTCACGTAGGGGCGCACTTCCGGCAGCGGCTGGATGCGGCCGCCCGGGCGCTCCTTGGCCTTCTCGATCTCGGCGCGCAGCCCGTCGAGGCCGTCGCCGCAGCCGGCCAGGCCGAGCGTCGCTGCGATGCCGGCGATGGTGAGGATCTTGCGCATGCGTTCCTGGCTCATGACTTTTCCTGTTCGCGCTCGCGCCGGGTCCTGCCCCTCTTTCCCTTTTCGTCCGTTGCGGCCGGCGCGCCCGCCTCACCCTCGTCCAGGTAGCGGTAGGTCTTGGCCGTGAGGTTCAGCGTCAGCGCGTCCGACGGCGCGGGTGCGCCGCGCCGGGCCCCGCCGCGCGCGGCGCCGCGCGTGATCTCGATGTCGTGCAGCGTCACGATGCGCGGCAGCGCCGCGATGCCGGACACGAACTGCCCGAACTCGTGGTAGCCGCCCGTGAGCTGGATCTTGATCGGCAGCTCCGCGTAGAAGTCCATCTTCGTCTCGGAGCCGGGCTGGAACAGGCGCTCCTGCAGGCCGGCCGCAAGGCCCGTCTGCGAGATGTCCACGAGCAGCGAGGGCACTTCGGTCTTGCCCGGGAGCTGCCGCAGCATCGCGCCGAAGGTGCGCTCGATCTCCGCGAGCTGCTGGCGGTAGGCCTCGAGGTTCGCGGCCTTGCGCTGCTTCTCGTCGAAGGTGGCCCACAGCGACTTCTGCTCGGCCTGGGCCTTCAGCAGCTGCGGCCGGTTGCCGTTCTCGCCCCAGACGAAGTACCACACGAGCAGCAGCGTCGTGAACACGAGCACGATCGCGACGCCGAGCGCGCGGAACAGGAACGGCCAGCGGCCGATGTCCTTGAAGTCGAGTTGCCTGAGCTGTTCGACGAATGTCATTTCCGCGCCTCCGAAACGCGCGTCGCGCGTTTCCCGCCCTGCTCCGCCTCGTCGGCGGGCGCCCGCTGCGACGCGAACAGGGTGAACTGGGCGCCGGGCCCGGTGTTGGACCCGGTCTGGATGACCTTGAGCTCGGGCGCCGCCAGCGACTCGGAGGCGTCGATGTTGCGCATGAAGGCGGAGACACGGGTGCTCGACTGCGCCACGCCGTTGAACTCGAGCTTCTTGCCGGACTGCTTGACCGAGGTCAGGTACACGCCCTCGGGAGCGTGGAGACGATCTGGTCGAACAGCTTGACCACCTCGGGCCGGCTGGCCTGGAGGCGGTCGATGACCTCCATGCGCGAGATCATCCGCGCCTTCTGCTCCTCGAGCGCGAGGATCTGCTCGATCGCCTTGTCGAGCTCCGCGATCTCGGCCTTTAGCAGGTCGTTCCTGCGGTTCTGCGCGTCGATCATCGAGCTCACCGCGAGGTGCGCGAGCAGCGTGATCAGCGCGGCGAGGCCGACGGCCGCGCCGATCCCGATCAGGAATTCCTTCCGGCGCCGCTGGCGGAGGGCTTGCCGCCAGGGCAGTAGGTTAATACTTGGCATCTTCGTCGAAACTCCGCAGTGCCAGACCACACGCGAGCAGCAGAGCCGTCGCGTCCCGCGTCACACCGAGTGCCTTGGCCTTCGATGAAATCTTCATCTGCCCGAGCGGATCGCCGCGCTCGGCCGGGATGCCCACGCGGCTCGCGATCACGTCCGCGACGCCGGGGATATTGGCGCAGCCGCCGCAGATCAGGATCTGCTCCGGCTGGCTGCGGCCGCTGCCCGACGCCAGGTAGAACTGGAGCGAGCGGCTGACCTGCTGGGTCATGTCGTCGATGAACGGATCGAGCACCTCGGGCTGGTAGTTCGAGGGCAGGCCGCCTTCCTTCTTGGCGCGTCCGGCCTCCTCCATCGAGAGCCCGTAGGTGCGCATGATCTCCTCGGTCAGCTGCTGGCCGCCGAAGGCGAAGTCGCGCGTGTAGACGACGACGAGGTTCTTGAGCACGCTGAACGTCGTGGTGCTGGCGCCGAAGTCGACGACCGCGATGGTGCGGTCGATGCCGCCGTCCGGCATCTGGTGGGTAAGCAGCTTGCAGGCGTTCTCGAGCGCGAAGGCCTCGACGTCGACGAGCTTCGCGACCAGGCCCGAGGCGTTCACCGCCGCAACGCGCTGCTCGACGTTCTCGGAGCGGGAGGCCACGAGCAGCACCTCGCGCATGTCGGGGTCCTTCTCCGAGGCGCCGAGCACCTGGAAGTCGTAGCTGACCTCTTCCATCGGGAACGGGATGTACTGGTCAGCCTGCATCTCGATCTGCTGCTCGAGCTCGGCGTCCGAGAGGTTCCTCGGCATCTGCACGGCCTTGGTGATGGCCGCGTCGCCCGAGATCGCGACCGCGCATTCGCGCGCCCGCACGCCCGAGCGCTTGACCGCGCGGCGGATGGCATCGCCGACGGCCGCGGCATCGACAATGGCCTTCTCGTTGATCGCGTTGTGCGGGGTGGGCTCGGCTGCGTAGGCCTCGACCCGGTACTGCCCGCCGGACTGCGCCAGCTCGATCAGCTTGATCGAGGACGTCGTGATGTCCAGGCCGATCAACGGCGTGTAGCTCCGTCCCAGTGAAATTTTCGGCAGCTTGAGCACAGAAATTTCCTTTTCAGGTCAGGCTATTACGCGGCCAATCGATATTCTGGGTCAAGTTAGCGGCCAACTATATAGCAAGCAACTGTTAAATTGAACGTGACCCGACTCGCAAATCACCCCGGATTCCCGGGCCCACGGCCGCGGCCGGGGCTTTCGCCCCGGCCCAGACCGCGCAAATCCGGCCTTTCGCGCCCACGGGCCTCCGGAACCGGACCCGCCTGCGATGCTGCACTCGATCGGGATGGCCAACCGTGTCTGGCGTCACGGTCCCGACTCCGGGCCGCGACTCCGGCCACGGCAGTACCGGGCATTACTATGCATAATCGCTCCCGGTGATCACGCCCCTGAACCGCAGGCTGCGCATCGCGGCCACCCTCATCGTGTCGATCGCAGGCCTCGTCGGCCTCGCATTCCTGGCGACCTACTACTACCTGAAGCCGACCCTGCCGGACGTCGCCGTGCTGCGCGACGTGCGCCTGCAGGTGCCGCTGCGCGTGTTCAGCCGCGACGGCAAGCTGCTGGCTCAGCTCGGCGAGCAGCGTCGCGTCCCGGTGAGCTGGGAGGAGATCCCGGCGGTGGTCGTGCAGGCGGTGCTCGCCGCCGAGGACGACCGCTTCTTCGAGCACCCGGGCGTCGACTGGCAGGGCATCGCGCGCGCGGTGCTGGTCGCCGCGACCACCATGGAGCTGTCGCAGGGCGGCAGCACGCTGACCCAGCAGCTGGTGCGTACCACGCTCATCACGAAGGAGAAGCAGCTGCGCCGCAAGCTGCGCGAGGTCTTCCTCGCCCTGTCGCTGGAGAACGAGCTCTCGAAGCAGGAGATCTTCACCCTGTTCGTGAACACGCAGTTCCTCGGCCAGCGCTCGTACGGTTTCGCGGCGGCGTCGGAGACGTACTTCGGCAAGACGCTGGGCGAGGTCACCGCGGCCGAGGCCGCGCTGCTCGCGGGCATCCTGCAGGCACCCTCGCGCCAGAACCCGGTGGCGAGCGTCGCCGAGGCGACCGACCGCAGGAGTTACGTGCTGCGGCGCATGCGCGAGCTCGGCTACCTGGACGACGCCGGCTGGCAGGCGGCGATGGACACCCCGGTCGCACGCGGCATGCACGGCCCGCGCGTGCAGGTGGACGCGCCCTACGTCGGCGAGATGGTGCGGATCGTGCTCTACGAGAAGTTCGGCGAGCGCATCTACTCGGACGGCTTCCAGGTCGTCACGACGATCGACAGCCGCCTGCAGCGTGCGGCCGACATCGCGCTGCGCAGCGCCGTGCTCGAATACGACCGTCGCCACGGCTGGCGCGGGTCGGCCGGCCGGGTCGAGATCCACGACCAGGACGACGAGGCGCTCGCGGCCCTGATCCAGGAGCGGCCGGTGGTCGGCGGGCTGGTGCCGGCCGTCGTCGTGCGCACGGGCGCGGACGACGCGACGGTCGTGGCGAGGAGCGGGCTGCGTTACCGCCTTGGCATGGAGGGCATCCGCTGGGCGCGGACCGGCGACGTGACGCCGAAGTCGCCGCGCGACGTCCTGAAGATCGGCGACGTCGTCTACGTGCTGCCTGCAGGGACAGGCGAGGCGCTGCTCGTGCAACGGCCCGAGGTGCAGGGCGCGTTCGTCGCGCTCGACCCGCGCGACGGGTCCATCGTCGCGCTGGCGGGCGGCTTCGACTACGCCGCCTCGAAGTTCAACCGGGTGACCCAGGCGCGGCGCCAGCCCGGTTCGTCGTTCAAGCCCTTCGTCTACTCCGCGGCGCTCGAGGCGGGCCTGACGCCGGCGACCGTCATCCTCGATGCGCCGGTCGTCTACGAGGCCGCCGACCCGACGGTCGGCATCGGGCAGGGTACTGAACTGCCGCCCGAGGACGCCGAGCCGGTCCAGGAGGACTGGCGCCCCGGCAACGACTCGGGCCGCTTCTACGGTCCGACGCGCCTGCGGGACGCGCTCGCCCGCTCTCGCAACCTGGTCACGATCCGCGTCATGCGCCGCATCGGCGTGCCCTTCACCCGCGAGTACGTGCAGCGCTTCGGCCTCCCGGCCGAGCACATTCCCGCGGACCTGACGGCCGCCCTCGGCACCGCGCAGCTGACGCCCCTCGAAATGGCGAATGGCTTCGCCGTGTTCGCGAATGGCGGCTCGCTCCTGAAGCCCCACGTCATCGACCGCATCCTCGGCGCCGACGGCACGCTGCTCGAGGCGACGGACGCGACCGTCGCCTGCGCCGATTGCGGGTCGGCGGCACCGCCGCCCTTCGCGGGCAACCCGCCCCTGGCCGTGCCGGCCGCGGGCGACGTGGGCGTCCTGCGCGCCGCGGACGTCGGCGGCGCACTGCCGCCGCCCGATCCGGAGACCGTGGCGCCGCGCGTCGTCTCCGAGGCCAACGCCTGGATCATCACCGACATGCTGCGCGACGTGATCAACCGCGGCACCGGCCAGCGCGCCCGCGCCCTGGGCCGCAACGACATCGCGGGCAAGACCGGCACTACGCAGCAGGGACGCGATGCCTGGTTCTCGGGCTACAGCCCGGACCTGGTCGCGACCGCCTGGGTCGGGTTCGACCAGGAGCGCCCGCTCGGGCGCGACGAGGAAGGGTCGCGGACCGCGCTGCCGATGTGGATCTATTTCATGCGCGAGGCGCTGGCCGGCGTGCCGCAACGCCGCCTGCCGATGCCCGACGGCGTCGTGACTGCGCGCATCGCTCCCGTCGACTCCGGGTTCGGCCAGGACGTGTCCGCGGAGTTCGAGTACTTCCTCGCCGAGCACCTGCCGGACGGCGCCGCGGGCCAGGACCCGGCTGCCGGCGAACCGGCGGGGCAGGCCTACGAAGAACCGATTTTCTAGCGAGGGGAGGCTGCCGATGGCGAAGCGGTCCGTGCGCGGCGACATGATGCGGCAGGCCATCGCCCGGGAGGCCGCCCGCCTCATGGTCGAGCACGGCCACGAGGACTACGGCATCGCCAAGCGCAAGGCGGCGGAACGCTTCGGCGTGACCGACCTCGCCGTGCTGCCGAAGAACACTGAGATCGAGGACGCGCTCGCCGAGCACCACCGCCTGTACGATCCGCAGTCGCACGCGAACTCGCTAGCTGCCATGCGGGCGACGGCGCTCGAGGCGATGCGGCTGCTGGAGGATTTCGAGCCGCGGCTCGTCGGACCGCTGCTCTCGGGCACCGCGACCGCGCACAACGACATCGCGCTGCACCTGTTCGCGGACACGCCGGAGACAGTCGCGGTCCGGCTCATGGACTGCGGCATCCCGCACGAGGTCGCGGAGCGACGGTTCCGCGGGCAGCGCGACGTGGTCCAGGCATTCCCCGCGCTGCGCTTCACGGCAGGCGGTCACGGGGTGGATGCGACGATCTTCCCGAAGGACGGCATCCGGCAGGCGCCGCCCGGCCCGGTGGACGGCAGGCCGATGCGCCGCGCGACGCTGGCGGAAGTGGAAGCGCTGATGGAGGGGTCAGACCCCTTGATATCCGAGCTTGAGAGCAGGCCCCGTCTCTGAAGGGGTCATATCAAGGGGTCTGACCCCTCCTATCTCTTGCTGACCGGCACGTAATCGCGTCGCGTCGGGCCGGTGTAGAGCTGGCGCGGGCGGGCGATCTTCAGTTCGGGGTCGGCGATCATCTCCTGCCAGTGCGCGACCCAGCCGGCGGTGCGCGCGATCGCGAACATCACCGTGAACATCTCGCGCGGGATGCCGAGTGCGCGGTAGATGATGCCCGAGTAGAAGTCGACGTTCGGGTAGAGCTTGCGGCTGATGAAATAGTCGTCCTTGAGCGCGACTTCCTCGAGCCTGAGCGCGAGCTCGAACAGCGGGTTGTCGCTCTGGCCGAGCTTGTCGAGCACCTTGTGCGCCATCTCGCGGATCAGTGTCGCCCGCGGGTCGAAGTTCTTGTACACGCGGTGGCCGAAGCCCATCAGCCGCACGCCGCCCTTGCTGTCCTTCACCCGGGTCAGGAAGTCCGGAACGTGGCTCGCGTCGCCGATCTTCTCCAGCATGTCCACCACGGCCTCGTTGGCGCCACCGTGCGCGGGGCCCCAGAGCGCGGAAACGCCGGCCGACATCGCCGTGTACGGGTTGCAGCCGGTGCTGCCCGCGAGCCGCACCGTCGAGGTGCTCGCGTTCTGTTCGTGGTCGGCATGCAGGATGAACAGCAGGTCAAGCGCCCTCGCGTGCAGCGGGTCGACTTCGTAGGGCTCGCAGGGCACGGCGAAGAACATGTGCAGCATGTTGGCCGTGTAGTCGAGGTCGTTGCGCGGGTAGATGAACGGCTGGCCGAGCGCGTGCTTGTACGCCGCCGCCGCGATCGTCGGCAGCTTGGCGACGATGCGGTGCGAAAAGATCTCCCGGTGGCGGTCGTCGTAGATGTCGGTCGAGTCGTGGTAGAAGGCCGCAAGCGAGGCGACGATGGTCGCGACCATGGCCATCGGGTGCGCGTCGTGGTGGAAGCCCCGGTAGAGCCGCAGGATCCACTCGTTCAGCATCGTGTGGCGCGTGATCGAGTCCGTGAACCCGGCGAGCTCCGTGCGGCCCGGCAGCTCGCCCTTCTGCAGGAGGTAGGTCACCTCGAGGAAGTTCGAGTGCTTCGCCAGCTGTTCGATCGGGTAGCCGCGGTAGAGCAGGATGCCCGCATCGCCGTCTATGTAGGTGATGGCGCTCGCGGTCGACGCGGTCGCCATGAAGCCGGGGTCGTAGGTGAAGACGCCCTGGTCCTTCAGCAGCGTGCTGATGTCGAGCGCGTCGGGACCGACGGATCCGGCGAGGGCGGCGAGCTCGGTCGAGCGGCCGGTGGACTCGTTGGTGAGCTGGTATTTCTTGCTGGTCATCGATTTCCTGCGTCGCAGACTGTCATGCTGCAGTGCAGGAATCAAGGCTGGCCACGGACTTGCGCCTAGAATGTCGGCGTGAATCCGCCGATTGCCATCTACGTGCACCTGCCCTGGTGCGTGCGCAAGTGTCCCTACTGCGACTTCAACTCGCATGCGCGCCCGGACGTGCTCCCCGAGCCGGAATATGTCGCGGCGCTGCTCGCCGACCTCGAGGACGACCTCGACCTCGCGGCGGGACGTCCGGTTGCCAGCGTCTTCCTGGGCGGCGGCACGCCGTCGTTGTTCGGCGTCGACGCGATCGCGGCGCTGCTGAATGGTCTCGCCGCGCGCCTGCCGTTCCTGCCGGACGCCGAGATCACGATGGAAGCGAATCCCGGGACGATCGAACACGGGCGCTTCGCCGGTTATGCGCAGGCGGGCATCAACCGCGTTTCGCTCGGGGCGCAGTCCTTCGACGCGGCGTCCCTCGCCGTCCTCGGGCGCATCCACGGCCCGGCGGAGATCGGCGCGGCCGCCCGTGAGCTCGTCGCGGCGGGCCTGACCAATTTCAACCTCGACCTGATGTACGCGCTGCCGCAGCAGTCGCATGCGGCGGCGCTCGCCGACCTCGACGCCGCGATCGCGCTCGGGCCGGCGCACCTCTCGCACTACCAGCTGACGCTCGAGCCCGGGACCCCTTTCTATCACCGCCCCCCCGCGCTCCCGGACGACGACGCGGCGCTCGAGATGCAGCTCGCCTGCCAGGCGCGCCTGGCGGACGCGGGCTATGCGCAGTACGAGGTCTCCGGTTACGCGCGGCCGGGCCGGCAATGCCGTCACAACCTCAACTACTGGCGGTTCGGCGACTACCTCGGCATCGGTGCCGGCGCCCACGGCAAGGCGACGGTGGCGGGCCAGGTCCTGCGCACCGAAAAACCGCGCTCGCCGCGCGAGTACCTGCGGGGCGCCGGGCGGGCGGGCCGCCAGCGACGCGTCGTTCCCGGCCGGGAGCTGCCGTTCGAGTTCATGCTGAACGTCCTGCGGCTCGTCGAAGGCTTCACGCTCGCGGATTTCGAGCGCGCGACGGGCCTGCCCGCCGCGTCCGTGCGCCAGCCGCTCGCGGCGCAGGCGGCACGCGGCCTGATCGAGGAACGGGACGGCAGTTTCCGGCCCAGCCCGACCGGATTCCGCTTCCTCAACGACCTGATCGCCGCGTTCCTGCCCGAAGAAAATCCTCGCCGGGGCCCGGGCGAGTTGTACACAGCGCCTTCCCGCTTCGTGTCAGATAGGGACTTTCACCACTTTGTTAGCGAGGTGCCTTAACTGACATGCCATAAGTCATTGAGCGATATAGGGAATATTGCCTGCTCAAAATTTAATCAAACCGTCATTAATGCTTGAATGGTGGTAAAG
>Ga0208652_1000222_pt1 | contig 8906 bp, 8 predicted proteins | sample Joice_CattailNLA_FD_185648 | JGI IMG/M metagenome (GOLD analysis project Ga0208652, IMG submission 185648) | Natural and restored wetland microbial communities from the San Francisco Bay, California, USA, that impact long-term carbon... | ecosystem: Environmental > Terrestrial > Soil > Wetlands ...
CCGCCACGGCGGAGAAATCGTGTTCGAGCCGGATTTTCACGCGGCATTCCGGCGCGTCGAGGAAATCCGGGAAAACGAGGGCCGGACGCTGGTGCATCCGTTCGAGGGCCTGCTCACCGCGCAGGGCACCGGCACGCTCGGCCTCGAATTCATTGAACAGGTGCCGGACCTCGAGGCCGTGATCGTGCCGGTCGGCGGCGGCGGCCTGGCCGCGGGTCTCGCGACGGCCATCCGGCTCGCGAAGCCTGGTTGCCGGATTTTCGGCGTCGAACCATTCGGCGCCGACACAATGTTTCGCAGTTTTCAGGTTGGCTCGCCCCAGTCCATCGAGAAGATAGACACGATTGCCGATAGCCTCGGCTCGCCTTATGCGAAGCCGGTTTCCTTCGCGCTCTGCCGCGCCAGCCTCGAGGAGATCGTGCGTATCGAGGATGCCGAGATGATCGCGGCCATGCGCTTCCTCGCCGCGCATGCCCGGCTCGCAGTCGAGCCGGCGGGCGCTGCCGCGACTGCCGCCCTCCTGGGGCCATTGCGCGAACGGCTGGCGGGGCTGCGGGTGGGACTGGTCGTCTGCGGTTCCAATATCTCAGCTGATGCTTATGCCAATCTGATTGGATCCTAAATGCCTGCTGGGCCGCCAATTATCGCCGCCGTCTTTGCCTGGCTCCACCTGCTCGCCATCGGAGTCGGCGCGGGTCTCCTGATGGCGGAATACTGGCTCTGTCGCCGGATGCCGGATCGCCTGCAGGCGAGGCTCCTCGGGCAGATGGACCTCGGCTACCAGCTTGCCCTGATCGGCGCGTTCGCAACCGGGTTCGCGCGAGCGCTCTATTACGGTCAGGACGGGGACTATTACCTGGCTAACCGCCTGTTCTGGCTCAAGATCGCAGTCTTCGTCGCGATGGCCATCGTGGCGGTCGGGCCCTCGCTGCAGTACCTGCGATGGAACCGGGAGGCGCGCAGTGCCCCGTCTTTCGCGCCATTGACGCGGGAGGTCGAACGCGTCCGGGCGGCGATTGCCCTTGGCCTCGGGCTCTGGCTGATCCTGCCCCTGATCTCCATCCTCGTCGCCCGCGGCTTCGGTACCTAGGGGACTGTCACCTTTTCCGGCTTTGTGGAAAAGGTGACTGTCCCCTCTTGGTGTTCAGCCTCTTACCCCCCGTAAACCGTTGACAGCGGAGGCCGCGCCCCCGAAAATACGCGGCTCAATTTTGGGAGGGGTACCCAAGCGGCCAACGGGGGCAGACTGTAAATCTGCTGGCTCATGCCTTCGTAGGTTCGAATCCTACCCCCTCCACCAGACCTGCTCGCAGCACCTGGTGGCCCGGCCAATTTGGCGACCCACGAACCTCCGCGTGATGCGGCGTGTGAAGGAATGCGGGTGTAGTTCAATGGTAGAACCTCAGCCTTCCAAGCTGATGACGTGGGTTCGATTCCCATCACCCGCTCCAGTCGGGTCGGTGACGCGTGCCCACGTAGCTCAGTCGGTAGAGCACGTCCTTGGTAAGGACGAGGTCACCGGTTCGATTCCGGTCGTGGGCTCCATTTCGAAGAAAGGACTGAACGAGGTGCGGCGTGGCTAAGGAAAAATTCGTACGGTCGAAGCCTCATGTGAACGTGGGGACGATTGGGCACGTGGATCACGGGAAGACGACGCTGACGGCGGCGTTGACCAAGGTGATGGCGGAAGCGAACGGGGGCGAGTTCACGGCGTACGACCAGATTGACAAGGCGCCGGAAGAGAAGGCGCGCGGGATCACGATTGCGACGGCGCACGTGGAGTACCAGTCGCCGGCGCGGCACTACGCGCACGTGGACTGCCCGGGGCATGCGGACTACGTGAAGAACATGATCACGGGTGCGGCGCAGATGGACGGCGCGATCCTGGTCGTTTCGGCTGCCGACGGGCCGATGCCGCAGACGCGCGAGCACATCCTGCTGGCGCGTCAGGTGGGTGTGCCCTACATCGTCGTTTTCCTCAATAAATGCGACATGGTGGACGACGCCGAGCTGATCGAGCTGGTGGAGATGGAGGTGCGCGAGCTGCTCTCCAAGTACCAGTTCCCGGGCGACGACACGCCGATCGTGCGTGGTTCGGCGCTGAAGGCGCTGGAGGGCGCGGCGGGCGAGCTGGGCGCGGAGTCGGTGGTGAAGCTGGTGGCGGAGATGGACCGCTACATTCCGACCCCGGTGCGGGTGATCGACAAGCCGTTCCTGATGCCGATCGAGGACGTGTTCTCGATTTCGGGGCGCGGCACGGTGGTGACCGGGCGCATCGAGCGCGGGATCGTGAAGGTCAACGACGAGATCGAGATCGTGGGCCTGAAGCCGACCACCAAGACGACCTGCACGGGCGTGGAGATGTTCCGCAAGCTGCTGGACGAGGGCCAGGCGGGCGACAACGTGGGGGTGCTGCTGCGCGGCACCAAGCGCGAGGAAGTGGAGCGTGGCCAGGTGCTGGCGAAGCCCGGTTCGATCAACCCGCACACGAACTTCGAGTGCGAGGTGTACGTGCTGACCAAGGAGGAGGGCGGTCGTCACACGCCGTTCTTCAAGGGCTACCGGCCGCAGTTCTATTTCCGTACCACCGACGTGACCGGCAACATCGAGCTGCCGGCGGGGGTGGAGATGGTCATGCCGGGGGACAACATCAAGATGGTGGTGGAGCTGATCGCTCCGATCGCCATGGAAGAGGGCCTCAGGTTCGCGATCCGCGAGGGCGGCCGCACCGTCGGCGCAGGCGTCGTGTCCAAGGTGCTGAAGTAAGGGCGAGAACGACAGGGCAGTAGCTCAATTGGCAGAGCGGCGGTCTCCAAAACCGCAGGTTGGGGGTTCGATTCCCTCCTGCCCTGCCAGCAGTCGCAACGGAAACGCATGAACGAGCAAGCCGAAAAATCCGGCGTCGCACTGGTCGACGCCTTCAAGCTGGTGCTGGCTGCGGCGGCGCTCGTCGGCGGCATGGTCGCGTACTACTGGTTCGGGAACCAGCCGCAGGTGCTGCGCGTGCTGATGGTGCTCGGCGGCCTGGTCGCCGGCCTCGTGCTGCTCTACTGGTCGGCGCCCGGCCGCGAACTGTGGGACTACGTCCAGGGCTCGCGCGTCGAGCTGCGCAAGATGGTCTGGCCGACGCGCCAGGAGACCTGGCGCACGACGCTCGTGGTGTTCGTCTTCGTGATGGCGCTCGGCGTCTTCTTCTGGATCATCGACTGGGCGCTCGCAAAGACCATGCGCTTCGTCACCGGACAAGGGGCCTGAGGCCGATGTTGAACTGGTACGTCGTGCACGCCTACTCGAACTTCGAGCACAAGGTCGCGAGCAGCCTCAAGGAGCGCATCAGGCTCCACGGCCTCGACGACAAGTTCGGCGAGGTGCTGGTGCCCACCGAGGAAGTCGTCGAGATGCGCGCCGGCCAGAAGCGCAAGAGCGAGCGCAAGTTCTTCCCCGGCTACGTGCTGGTGCAGATGGCGATGAGCGACGAGGCCTGGCACCTGGTCAAGGAGACGCCGAAGGTGCTCGGCTTCATCGGCGGCACGCCGGAGAAGCCGGCGCCGATCACGGACAAGGAGGCGAACGCCATCCTGCGCCGCGTCGAGGAAGGCGTCGAGAAGCCGCGGCCGAAGGTGCTGTTCGAGCCCGGCGAGGTCGTGCGCGTCGTCGACGGCCCGTTCAACGACTTCACGGGCGTCGTCGAGAGCGTGAACTACGAGAAGAGCCGCCTGCAGGTCGCGGTGCAGATTCTCGGCCGGTCTACGCCGGTCGAGCTGGACTTCGGGCAAGTCGAGAAAGTCTGAAACCCCGGGGAGCCGCAAGGCGCCTGCACCCGGATAGCGAGGAACGATGGCGAAGAAGGTACAGGGCTACATCAAGCTGCAGATCCCTGCGGGCGGGGCGAACCCCAGCCCGCCGGTCGGGCCCGCGCTCGGCCAGCAGGGCGTGAACATCATGGAGTTCTGCAAGCAGTTCAACGCGGCGACGCAGAAGGAAGAGAAGGGCCTGCCGATCCCCGTGATCATCACGGTGTACAGCGACCGCTCCTTCACGTTCGTGCTGAAGACGCCGCCGGCCGCGGTGCTGGTGCGCAAGGCGATCGGCATCGAGAAGGGCTCCGGCACGCCGAACACCCGGAAGGTCGGCAAGATCTCGCGCAAGCAGCTCGAGGAGATCGCGAAGCAGAAGATGCCCGACCTGACCGCGTCGGACCTCGACGCGGCCGTGCGCACCATCGCGGGCAGCGCCCGCAGCATGGGCGTCGACGTGGAGGGCACCTGACATGGCAGCCGTAGCCAAGCGCCAGAAGCCCTGGACGGAGCGGATCAAGCCCGGCCAGACGTACCCGATCGACCAGGCCGTCGCGATCGTCAAGGAATTCGCCAACGCGAAGTTCGACGAGGCCGTCGACGTCGCGATCAACCTCGGCATCGACCCGGCCAAGTCGGACCAGCAGGTCCGCGGCTCCACGGTGATGCCGAACGGCACCGGCAAGAAGGTGCGTGTCGCCGTCTTCACGCAGGGCAAGAACGCCGATGCGGCCCGTGAGGCGGGCGCCGACATCGTCGGCCTCGAGGACCTCGCGGAGAAGGTGAAGGCCGGCCAGCTGGATTTCGACGTCGTCGTCGCAAGCCCCGATGCCATGCGTGTGGTGGGCGGGCTCGGCCAGATCCTCGGCCCGCGCGGCCTGATGCCGAACCCGAAGGTCGGCACGGTGACGCCGGACGTCGCCGGCGCCGTGCGCAACGCCAAGGCGGGCCAGGTCCGCTACCGCTGCGACAAGGCCGGAATCGTCCATTGCACGATCGGCAAGGCGAGCTTCGAGCCCGCGGCGCTCAAGGAGAACCTGCTCGCGCTGATCACCGACATCCAGAAGCACAAGCCTTCGACCTCGAAGGGCGTGTTCCTGCAGCGCGTGTCGGTGTCCTCGACGATGGGTCCCGGCGTCGCCGTGGACCGCTCGTCGCTGGGGGTCTGACCCCTTCAGCCTCTGAAGGGGTCTGACCCCTCCGGAGAAACAGATTTCGAACGTCCGGGTTTGCGTACCCGGGCCATCGAAGACCGCAGGCGGGGCGAGGGCCCCTTAATGGGCGCCTGCGCAGATGGTGGAACCCGAGCCGGCTCGACCGGCAGGTCCCACCCAGGAGGCAAGGATGGGACTGAGACTGGAAGACAAGCAGGCGATGGTGACCGAGGTGCAGGCCGTTGCGCAGTCCGCGCATTCGGTCGTCGCGGCGGAATATCGTGGCCTGACGGTCACGCAGTTGACGGGGCTGCGCGCGAAGGCGCGTGACGCCGGCGTCTACATGCGGGTCGTCAAGAACACGCTGGCGCGCCGTGCGGTCACGGGCACTCCGTACGAGTGCATCGCCAAGAGCCTCAAGGGGCCGCTGATCCTCGCGTTCTCCCAGGAAGACCCGGGCGCCGCCGCCCGCGTCGTCAAGGAGTTCGCGAAGGGCAACGAGAAGCTGGTTCCGATGCTGGTCGCGCTCGGCGGGCAGGTCTATGCCGCCGGGGAGATCGACCGGGTCGCGAGCCTGCCGACCAGGCCGCAGGCCCTCTCGATGCTGCTCGGCGTGATGAAGGCGCCGGTCACGAAGTTCGTGCGCACGCTGGCCGAGCCCGCCGCAAAGCTGGTGCGCACGGTCGACGCGATCAAGGCCACGAAGGCCGCCTGACCGGCTGATCTACGGGTTCCAACGAAACAATTCAATTGGAGATGACGATGGCTGCTAGCAAGGAACAGATTCTCGAGGCGATTTCGAACATGACCATCATGGAAGTGGTCGACCTCGTGAAGATGATGGAAGACAAGTTCGGCGTAACCGCCGCCGCCCCGGTCGCCATGGCGGCCGCCGGCGCGGGCGCCGCCGCTCCCGCCGCGGAAGAGCAGACGGAGTTCACCGTCACCCTGAAGGCGTATCCGGCCGAGAAGAAGGTCGGCGTCATCAAGGTCATCCGCGAGATCACGGGTCTTGGCCTCAAGGAGGCGAAAGACCTGGTCGAGGGCGCGCCGTCGACCGTCAAGGACAGCGTCTCGAAGGCGGATGCCGAGAAGTTCAAGAAGCAGCTCGAGGACGGCGGCGCCACGGTCGAGGTCAAGTAAGGACCTCCGTGCGAGGGCATTGCCCCGCAGGCCGCCGTTACGGGCACGGGCGCACCGCCTCCCGCGAGGGAGGCGGTCGCGCGCGTGCCTGCGTGAGTTTGGCTGAACCAGCAATCAGGTGATGAAGATGGCCTACACGTTCACCGAGAAGAAGCGCATCCGGAAGAGCTTTGGCAAGCGCCAAGGCATTCTGGACGTGCCGCCGCTGCTCGCGATTCAGACCGAGTCGTACGCGCAGTTCCTGCAGCTCGACGAATCGCGCGCGCTGCACGCCGAGCTGTCCGCGCACGCGGGCGGCGCGGTCGCGGGCGGCAGGCTGCTCTCGGAGGAGCAGGAAAAGGCCATCATCGACAAGCACCTGCGCCGCGCCGGCCTGCACGCCGCTTTCCAGAGCGTGTTCCCGATCAAGAGCTATTCCGGGCACGCGACGCTCGAGTACGTCTACTACTACCTCGGCGAGCCGGTGTTCGACGTCAAGGAGTGCCAGGTCCGCGGCCTGACCTATGCCGCGCCGATCCGGGTGCGCCTGCGCCTGCGCGTCATGGACAAGGAGTCCCCGGGCGCGTCGCGCGTGAAGCGCGCGATCGAGCAGGAGGTGTACCTCGGCGAGCTGCCGCTCATGACCGAAAACGGCACCTTCATCGTCAATGGCACCGAGCGCGTGATCGTTTCCCAGCTGCACCGCAGCCCGGGCGTCATCTTCGACCACGACAAGGGCAAGACCCACAGCTCCGGCAAGCTGCTGTTCCAGGCGCGCGTGATCCCGTATCGCGGCTCCTGGCTCGATTTCGAGTTCGACGCGAAAGATTGCGTGTTTGCGCGCATCGACCGGCGCCGCAAGCTGCCGGTGTCGATCCTGCTGCGCGCGCTCGGCTACGACAACTCCGACATCCTGCGCATGTTCTTCGACCGCAACACGGTGCACCTGACGAACAAGGGCCCGGAGCTCGAACTGGTGCCCGAGCGCCTGCGCGGCGAGACGGCGATGTTCGAGATCAGTGCGGGCGGCAAGGTCATCGTCGAGGAGGGCCGCCGCATCACGGCGCGCCACGTCCGTCAGCTCGAGGAAGCGGGCGTCAAGCGACTCGCGGTGCCCGTCGAGTACCTCGAGGGCAAGATCATCGCCCACGACGTCGCCGACCCGAACACCGGCGAGGTGCTCGCCTCGGCCAACGACGTGCTGACCACGGCGCTGGTCGAGAAGTTCGTGAATGCGGACGTCACCGAGATCGGCACGCTGTACGTCAACGACCTCGACCGCGGCCCGTACGTCTCGGACACGCTGCGCATCGACGCGACCACGACCCGCCTCGAGGCGCTGATCGAGATCTACCGGATGATGCGCCCGGGCGAGCCGCCGACCAAGGACGCGGCCGAGAACCTGTTCCACAACCTGTTCTTCAACGGCGAGCGCTACGACCTGTCGGCCGTCGGCCGCATGAAGTTCAACCGTCGCGTGAACCGCGCGGTGCCGGAGGGCCTTACGGAGGCCGAAGTCGAGCGCTGGCTCGAGGAGCCGGGCATCCTGTTCGACGGCCGGTACTTCGCGACCGTATCCGACCAGCGCAAGGACGAGACCGGCAAGGCGCTGGTCGCCAAGTACGGCGAATCCATGTCGGACGTCGTCGACGTGCTGCGCACGCTGATCGCGATCAAGAACGGCGACGGCAAGGTCGACGACATCGACCACCTCGGCAACCGCCGCGTCCGCTGCGTCGGCGAGATGGCGGAGGTCGCCTTCCGCATCGGCTTGGTGCGCGTCGAGCGCGCCGTCAAGGAGCGCCTGACGCTCGCCGAGAACGAGGAGATCAACCCGCAGGACATGATCAACGCGAAGCCGGTGGCCGCGGCGGTCAAGGAGTTCTTCGGCTCCTCGCAGCTCTCGCAGTTCATGGACCAGAACAACCCGCTGTCCGAGATCACGCACAAGCGCCGCGTGTCGGCCCTTGGCGAGGGCGGCCTCAAGCGCGAGCGGGCGGGTTTCGAAGTCCGTGACGTCCACCCGACCCATTACGGCCGCGTCTGCCCGATCGAGACGCCGGAAGGCCCGAACATCGGCCTGATCAACTCGCTGGCGGTCTACGCCCGCACCAACAAGTACGGCTTCCTCGAGACGCCGTACCGCCGCGTGCGCGAGCGCCGCGTGACCGGCGACGTCGACTTCCTGTCGGCGATCGAGGAGAGCGAGTTCGTGATCGCGCAGGCGAACGCGCCGCTCGACGAAAAGGGCCGCTTCACGGACGAGCTGGTTTCCTGCCGCTACCAGAACGAATTCACGCTGATGCCGGCGGAGCGCATCGAGTACATGGACGTGTCGCCGCGGCAGATCGTCTCGGTGGCGGCCGCGCTGATCCCGTTCCTCGAGCACGACGACGCGAACCGCGCGCTGATGGGCTCGAACATGCAGCGCCAGGCGGTGCCGACGCTGCGTTCGTCCACCCCGCTGGTGGGCACGGGCATCGAGCGGACGGTCGCGATCGACTCCGGTGTGGCGGTGATCGCCCGCCGCGGCGGCGCGGTCGACTCCGTCGACGCGTCGCGCGTCGTGGTGCGCGTCAACGAGGCGGAGGTCACGGCCGGCGAACCGGGCGTCGACATCTACAACCTCACGAAGTACACGCGCTCGAACCAGAACACCTGCATCAACCAGCAGCCGCTGGTACGGGTGGGCAACACGATCGCGAAGGGCGACGTGCTGGCCGACGGCTCTTCGACCGGTGGCGGCGAGGTCGCGCTGGGCAAGAACTGCATGGTCGCCTTCATGTCCTGGGAGGGCTACAACTTCGAGGACGCGATCATCCTCTCCGAGCGC
>Ga0208652_1000226_pt1 | contig 8872 bp, 3 predicted proteins | sample Joice_CattailNLA_FD_185648 | JGI IMG/M metagenome (GOLD analysis project Ga0208652, IMG submission 185648) | Natural and restored wetland microbial communities from the San Francisco Bay, California, USA, that impact long-term carbon... | ecosystem: Environmental > Terrestrial > Soil > Wetlands ...
GACGCCGGGGGCCAGGAACGCCCCGAAGCTCTGGCCCGCGGAGCCGAGGAGGGTGAGGTGGATCGTGTCGTCGGGGAGTCCCGCCGCCCCGTAGCGGCGGGTGATCTCGCCGGATAGCGCCGCGCCCACCGACCGGTTGACGTTCCGGATCGGCAGCTCGATCCGGACCGGCTCCTTCCGGTCTATGGCGCACCGGGCGAGCGTTATGATCTCCTGGTCGAGGGCCTTCCCGACCTCGTGCTCCTGAGGACGCACGCGGTGCAGCGGGCTGCGCTGCCCGTTGTCGGGGGGCAGAAGCATGGCGGAAAAGTCGAGCCCCTGCGCCTTCCAGTGCTCGATCGCCGGCTGGACCTCCAGCAGGTCGACCCGGCCCACCATCTCGTCGAGCGTGCGGAACCCGAGCTCCGCCATGTATTCGCGCAGCTCCGCGGAAACGAAGCGGAGGAAGCGCACGACGTACTCGGGCGCGCCCCCGAAGCGCGCGCGCAGGACCGGGTCCTGCGTCGCCACCCCCACCGGGCAGGTGTTCAGGTGGCATTTCCGCATCATGACGCACCCGAGGCTTACGAGAACCGCCGTGCCGAAACCGAACTCCTCGGCGCCCATCAGCGCCGCGATGGCGAGGTCCCGGCCGGTCTTCAACTGCCCGTCGACCTGGACCCGGATCCGGTCGCGAAGCCGGTTGTAGATCAGCGCCTGCTGGGTCTCGGCCAGCCCGAGCTCCCACGGCAGCCCCGTGTGCTTGATGGAGGTGAGCGGCGATGCGCCCGTGCCGCCGTCGCTCCCCGAGATGAGTACGAGGTCGGCTTTCGCCTTGGCGACGCCCGCCGCGATCGTGCCGACGCCGACCTCGGAAACGAGTTTTACGGAGACGTCCGCCCGCGGGTTGACCGATTTCAGGTCGTAGATGAGCTGCGCGAGATCCTCGATGGAGTAGATATCGTGGTGCGGCGGCGGCGAGATGAGCGTCACGTACGGCATCGTGTGGCGGATCCGGGCGATCTCGGGGCTCACCTTGTGGCCGGGAAGCTGCCCGCCCTCGCCGGGCTTGGCTCCCTGCGCCATCTTGATCTGCAGCTCGTCGGCGTTCACCAGGTACTCGGTCGTCGCCCCGAAGCGCGCGGAGGCGACCTGCCGGATCCGGGACCGCATGCTGTCCCCGTTCGGAAGCGGGGTGTTCCGTTCGGGATCCTCCCCGCCCTCCCCGGAGTTGCTCCGCCCGCCGATCCGGTTCATCGCGATGGCGATCGTTTCGTGGGTCTCCTTGCTGATGGAGCCGAACGACATCGCCGCGGTGACGAAGCGCGGCAGGATCTTCTCGACCGGCTCCACCTCGTCCAGGGGGACCGGGGTTCCCTTGCGGAAGCGGAAGAGCGAGCGCAGCGTGGCGTGCGCGCGCGACTGGTCGTTGATGAGCGCCGCGTACTCCTTGTAGATCCCGTGGTCGTCCAGGCGGGTCGCGCTCTGGAGCTTGTACACCGACTCCGGGGTCCACAGGTGGCGTTCGCCGTCGACCCGGAGCAGGTATACGCCGCCCACGTCGAGAAGGTTGTCGGAGTTCCGCCAGCGGCCGTTGGCCGGAAAACCGCGCCGGTGCCGCGCGACGGTTTCCGCGGCGATCTCGGGAAGTCCTATCCCGGCGATTCGGGAGGCGGTGTTGGTGAAATATTTCTCTACCACCCCTTTCCCGAGACCCACCGCCTCGAAGATCTGGGAGCCGAGGAAGCTGCGCAGGGTGGAGATCCCCATCCGGCTGAAGGTTTTTAGGAGCCCCTTCTTCACCGAGGTGATGTACTTGTCCACCGCCTCTCCCGCAAGGAGCGGGGCTTCCAGCGATTCGCTCTCGGCGAGCTCGCGGATCGTGGAGAGGGCTGTGCTGGGACAAATCGCGTTGGCGCCGTACCCGAGGAGGAGCGCGAAGTGGATGACCTCCCGTGGATCGCCGCTTTCCACGACGATCGACGCATGGGTCCGAAGACCCCTGCGGATCAGGTGATGGTGCAGCCCCGCGGTGGCGAGCAGCGACGGGATCGGCGCGCTGCCGGCGTTCATGTTCCTGTCGGTGAGGATGATAAGGGTGGCCCCCCCCCGGATCGCCTTGTCGGCCTGGACGAAGAGCCTCGCCAGCGACGTCTGGAGCGCCTTGCCGTCCCCGCCCGCAGGGAAGAGCATGTCGAGGTCGGCGGTGACGAGGTCCGGATGGGTCGAGCCCCGAAGCCGGAGCATGTCCTCCGGCGTGAGGATCGGCTGGATGAGGCGAAGCATGCGGCAATGCTCCGGGGTCTCGTCCAGGAGGTTCCGCTCCCTCCCGACGAATCCGTTCAGGGACATCACCAACTCCTCGCGAAGCGGGTCGATCGGGGGGTTCGTCACCTGGGCGAAGAGCTGTTTGAAATAGGCGAAGAGCGACTGCGGCCGGTTCGAGAGGACCGCCAGCGCCGCGTCGTCCCCCATCGAGCCGATCGCTTCCTGTCCCCGGGACGCCATCGGCGTGATGATGAGCCGAATCTCCTCCTCGGTGTAGCCGAAGGCGTGCTGCTTGCGCCGCAGCGTCTCCGGGTCTTCGGCGGGGATCTCGGAAGGGACGAAGAGCCCCCGCAGCTCGATCTTGTTGCCCTTGACCCACTTCCGGTACGGTTTCCGGCGGGACATGGCCGCCTTGATCTCGCTGTCCGGAACGATCCGCTTCTGCTGAAGGTCGAGGAGGAGCATCTTTCCCGGCTGGAGCCGGCCGCGGCGGACGATCCGGCCGGCCGGGATGTCCATCACTCCGGTCTCCGAGGCGAGGACGATCATCCCGTCGCGTGTCACGGTATACCGTGCGGGACGAAGCCCGTTCCGGTCGAGGGTGGCGCCGAGGAACCGCCCGTCGCAGAAGACCATCGCCGCCGGCCCGTCCCACGGCTCCATGATCGTCGAGTGGTACTCGTAGAAGGACCGCTTGTCCTCGCTCATCTGGAACTTGGGCCCCCACGCCTCGGGGATCATCATCATCACGGCGTGCGGGAGCGACCGGCCCGACATCACGAGCAGCTCGAGGACGTTGTCGAAGATGGCGGAATCGCTCCCCGACTCGTTGATGACGGGGCGCAGCTTTTCGATGTCGTCGCCGAACAGCGGCGAAGCGAGGATCGCCTCCCGCGCCCGCATCCGGTTGATGTTCCCCCGCAGCGTGTTGATCTCCCCGTTGTGGGCGGCGATCCGGAACGGGTGCGCCAGGTGCCAGGTGGGGAGGGTGTTCGTGCTGTACCGCTGGTGGACCACGGCGTACGGGCTCATGAAGTGCTCGTTTTTCAGGTCCGGGTAGAACCGGGGGAGCTGGGACCCGGTCAGGAGCCCCTTGTAGACGATCGTCCGGCTGGAGAGGCTGGAAATATAGAACTGGCTGGCGTCGACGTCGTCCCAGGAGGCGACCTTCTTCTCGGCGAGGCGGCGAATGACGTACAGTTTCCGCTCGAAGTCGTCCGCCTCGTGGGTTCCTCGCCCGAGGAACAGCTGGCGGATCCGGGGCCGGGTGGCCCCGGAGAGATCCCCGAGGAACGATGCGTCGACCGGCACCTCGCGCCACCCGAGGACCGGGCACCCTTCCGCGTCCGCGATCTGCTCGATCGCCTCGGAGCACCGCCCGGCGAGCGCTTCGTCCATGGGGAGGAAGAGCATCCCCGCGGCGTACTCGCCCCGCGCGGGAAGGTAGAGCCCGTTGCCCGGGCACACCTGGCGCAAGAAGGTGTCGGGGATCTCGATGAGGATGCCGGCCCCGTCGCCGGTGGACTTGTCGCCCCCCAGGGCGCCGCGGTGCTCCAGGTTGACCAGGATCCGGATCCCCTGTTCGACCACGGCGTGCAGGGAAACGCCGTCGATCCGTGCGATGAACCCGACACCGCAGCTGTCGTGTTCGTTCCGCGGGTCGTACAGGCCGGTCGGTTTCGGGACGCCGGAGGCGTTTATGCGAAACGGGTTGTCCTTCGTTGTCATGTCAGTCGCCCTTCCAGTACGGATGATTCCGGTTGAACCTGTTATTATGCCACGAGATCTCGTCGAAATCCTACCGACGTGCGCCCGGGGCCGTTCTGTCGTACCCTGTCCTCATCGATCGCATTTATTCATCAAGGAGAGTGCGGCGTGGCAATACACCCGATTGCCGGGAAACCGGTCGATCCCAGGCACCTCGTCAACGTTCCACGGCTGGTTGCGGCCTACTACACCGGAATGCCCGACCCGACCGAGCCTTCGCAGCGGGTGGCGTTCGGAACGTCCGGCCACCGCGGCTCGTCCCTCACCCATTCCTTCAACGAGGCCCACATTCTCGCCGTGACACAGGCGATCTGCGAACAGCGGGGATTCCAGGGGGCGACGGGTCCGCTCTTCCTGGGGATGGACACCCACGCTCTCTCGGAGCCGGCGTTCCGCAGCGCGCTCGAGGTGCTGGCGGGGAACGGCGTGGAGGTGAGGATCGACCGGGACGGCGGCTACACGCCCACGCCGGTCATCTCCCACGCCATCCTTTCGCACAACCGGGGACGGAAGGAGGGGCTGGCCGACGGGATCGTGATCACACCGTCCCACAACCCCCCGGAAGACGGGGGGTTCAAGTACAACCCGCCGCACGGCGGGCCGGCGGACACGGGGGTCACCCGGGAGATCGAGGATCGCGCCAACGGCATCCTGCGGCCGGGGGCCGGGGAGGTGCGGCGCCTCCCCTTCGAGCGGGCGCTCGCTGCGGGCACGACGCGCCGTCACGATTTCGTCGGTTCCTATGCAGGCGATCTCGGCGCGGTGCTGAACCTCGAGGCGATCCGTGGGGCCGGAATCCGGATCGGCGTCGACCCGCTGGGCGGCTCCGCGGCGGCGTACTGGGAACCGATCGCCGAACGGTACGGCCTGAATCTCACGGTGGTGAACCCCGCCGTCGACCCGACGTTCCGCTTCATGCCGCTCGATTGGGACGGGAAGATCCGGATGGACTGCTCCTCCCCGTTCGCGATGGCCGGGCTGATCGCGATGCGCGACCGGTTCGACGTCGCCTTCGGAAACGACACGGACGCCGACCGGCACGGGATCGTTACGCGGACCGCAGGACTCCTGAACCCGAACCATTACCTCGCGGTGGCGATCGACTACCTATTCCGGAACCGGGCGGGGTGGCGCGGGGATGCCGGGATCGGAAAGACCGTGGTGAGCAGCGGGATGATCGATCGCGTGGCGGGACGCCTGTCGCGCCCGCTGCTCGAGGTTCCCGTGGGGTTCAAGTGGTTCGTCGAGGGACTGTCGGACGGCAGCCTCGGATTCGGCGGGGAGGAGAGCGCGGGCGCCTCGTTCCTGCGGGAGGACGGGACGGCGTGGAGCACGGACAAGGACGGCCCGATCCTCGGGCTGCTCGCGGCGGAGATGATGGCGACGACCGGCCGGGACCCGGGCGAGCAGTATGCAGAACTGACCCGGGAGTTCGGCGCCCCGGTGTACGAGCGGATCGACGCCCCCGCGACGAAGGAGCAGAAAGCCGCGCTGTCGAAACTGTCGCCCTCGCAGGTGACGGCGAAGACGCTGGCGGGGGAGCGGATCGAGGCGATGCTTACGACCGCCCCCGGGAACGGCGCCGCGATCGGGGGCCTGAAGGTGGTCACCGCGAACGGCTGGTTCGCCGCCCGCCCCTCGGGGACCGAGGACGTCTACAAGCTGTACGCCGAGAGCTTCCTCGGCGGGGACCACCTGCGGGAGATCCAGGAGGAGGCCCGGGCCCTCATCGCGCGGGTACTCTCCTCCTAGTACGGCCACGTCCACTCCCGCACCTCGGGCATGTCCTCCCCGTGGAGCGTGATGTACTCCCGGTGCTCGATCAGCTTGTCCCGGAGCGTCTGCTTGGTGTAGGCCGCGCGGGCCGCCAGCCCCGGCACCCGGTCGATCACGTCGTTCACCAGGTGGAACCGGTCCAGGTCGTTGCGGACCACCATGTCGAACGGCGTGGTGGTGGTTCCCTCCTCCTTGTACCCCCGCACGTGAAGGTTCCCGTGGTTCTTCCGGCGGTACGTCAGGCGGTGGATCAGCCACGGGTAGCCGTGATAGGCGAAGAGGATCGGCTTGTCCGTGGTGAAGAGGCTGTCGAACTCGATGTCCGTAAGACCGCTGGGGTGCTCCTCCCGGGGCTGGAGGGTCATCAGGTCCACGACGTTCACGACACGGACGCGGAGGTCGGGCAGGTGCTTCCGGATCAGGTCCACCGCCGCCAGCGTCTCCAGCGTCGGCACATCCCCCGCGCACGCCATCACCACGTCCGGCTCCGCCCCCTCGTCGTTGCTGGCCCACTTCCAGATCCCGATCCCGGTGGAGCAGTGGTGGATGGCGGCGTCCATGTCCAGCCACTGCGGGGAGGGCTGCTTCCCCGCGACGATCACGTTGACCCGGTTGCGGCTTCGCAGGACCTTGTCGGTCACGCACAGCAGGCAGTTCGCGTCGGGGGGCAGGTACACCCGGATGACGTTCCCCTTCTTGTTCACCACGTGGTCGATGAACCCGGGGTCCTGGTGGGAGAAGCCGTTGTGGTCCTGCCGCCAGACGTGGGAGGTCAGGAGATAGTTGAGCGAGGCGATCGGGCGGCGCCAGGGGATCTCCGTCGACGTCGTCTTCAGCCACTTTGCGTGCTGGTTGAACATCGAATCCACGATGTGGATGAACGCCTCGTAGCAGGAGAAGAGGCCGTGCCGTCCGGTCAGGAGGTATCCCTCCAGCCATCCCTGGCACGTGTGCTCGCTCAGGATCTCCATCACCCGGCCGTCCGGGGAGAGGTGGTCGTCGCCGGGGAGCGTCGCGGCCACCCAGGTGCGGTCGGTAGCCTCGAAGAGGGCGCCGAGGCGGTTCGACGCGGTCTCGTCCGGGCCCATCACCCGGAAGTTCCTCGCCTCGGCGTTCCGCTTCATCACGTCGCGGAGCATTCCCCCCATCACCCGGGTTGCTTCCGCCGTAGCGCCTCCCGGGTTCGGGACCTTGACGGCGTACTCCCGGTAATCGGGCATCGCGAGGTCCTTGAGCAGGAGACCCCCGTTGGCGTGCGGGTTGGCCCCCATCCGGCGGTTTCCCTTCGGGGGCAGCTCCGCGAGCTCCGGCCGCAACCGGCCGCCCTCGTCGAAGAGCTCCTCCGGCCGGTACCCCTTCATCCACTCCTCCAGCAACCGGAGGTGGTCGGGCTTTCCCGCCAGGTCGCCGAAGGGAACCTGATGGGACCGCCAGGAGCCCTCCGTCTGCTTCCCGTCGACGGTTTTCGGCCCCGTCCATCCTTTCGGAGTCCGGAGGGTGATCATCGGCCACCGGGGACGCGCCGTCTTCCCTTCGGCGCGCGCCTCCCGCTGGATGGAGCGGATCTTCAGGATCGCCGCGTCGAGCGCCGCCGCCATCGATCGATGCATCGTCGCGGGGTCGTCCCCTTCAACGAAGAACGGCTCGTACCCGTAGCCGTCGAACAGGTTGGCGAGTTCCCCGCCCGGGATTCTCGAGAGGAGCGTCGGGTTGGCGATCTTGTACCCGTTGAGGTGCAGGATCGGCAGGACCGCCCCGTCGGTCACGGGGTTCAGGAACTTGTTGGAGTGCCAGGACGCGGCGAGCGGCCCGGTCTCCGCTTCGCCGTCGCCGACCACGCACGTCGCGACCAAGTCGGGGTTGTCGAAGACCGCCCCGAAGGCGTGGGAGAGGGCGTACCCGAGCTCGCCTCCCTCGTGGATGGAACCCGGGGTCTCGGGGGCCACGTGGCTGGGGATCCCGCCGGGGAAGGAGAATTGCCGGAACAGCTTCCGCATCCCCTCTTCGTTCCGAGGAAGGCCCGGGTACACCTCGCTGTACGTCCCCTCCAGCCACGTGTTCGCTACCATCGCCGGGCCTCCGTGCCCGGGACCCGCGATATAGATCATGTCCAGGTCGTTCGCCCGGATCACCCGGTTCAGGTGGACGTAGATGAAGTTGAGCCCCGGGGTGGTCCCCCAGTGGCCGAGCAACCGCGGCTTTACGTGCTCCAGCCGGAGAGGCTCCCGCAGCAGCGGGTTGTCGAGCAGGTAGATCTGGCCCACGGAGAGGTAGTTGGCCGCGCGCCAGTAGGCGTTCATCCGTCGAAGCTCCTCGTCCGTCGGCGGGCGCCCATCGAGGTTCGTTCGTCCCACGGTCGGCTTCATCGCGGTTCCTCCGATCCTGCGTTTTTCCTGATGCAGGCGATGGTCTGCAGGGCGATCTCGAGCTCCTCGTTCGTCGGGATGACGAGGACCTTGACCGGCATCCCTTTTCGCTGGATCTCCCGGGGCTCCCCGGATGGAGATCCGTTTTCCGCTTCGTCGACGGCGATCCCGAGCAGCGAAAGCCCTTCGCACGCCCGCCGCCGCACCTCGGCGTCGTTCTCGCCGATTCCCCCGGTGAACACCAGCGCGTCGACCCGGCTGAGGACGGCGGTGTAGGCGCCGATGTATTTCCGGATCCGGTAGCAGTACATGTCGATGGCGAGCGATGCGGACGGATCCCCCCCCGCGGCCCTCCGGTGCACTTCCCGCATGTCGTTCGCCCCGCAGATCCCTTTCATCCCGCTCTCCTCGTTCAGAAGGAGCTGGAGCTCCCCGGGGTCCTTCCCCGTCGCCGCACCGAGGAAGAAGGGGACCGCCGGGTCCAAATCGCCGCAGCGGGTCCCCATGATCAGCCCCTCCAGCGGGGTCATCCCCATCGACGTGTCGACGCTCTTTCCCTCCCGGATCGCGGCCGCGCTCGCGCCGTTCCTGTCCTCGGTCGTCGTGCTCGTCTCCTACCTCTGGTACGGGTCGATCACGGACGGTGAGGTCCAGCCCGGCCTGGTCCCCGACGAGGCCATCGCGGTCCTGGGGTGGGGTACGACCCTGGGGGTCGT
>Ga0208652_1000235_pt1 | contig 8631 bp, 10 predicted proteins | sample Joice_CattailNLA_FD_185648 | JGI IMG/M metagenome (GOLD analysis project Ga0208652, IMG submission 185648) | Natural and restored wetland microbial communities from the San Francisco Bay, California, USA, that impact long-term carbon... | ecosystem: Environmental > Terrestrial > Soil > Wetlands ...
GGTTGCCCCGGATCGACGGTCCCGTCCGCCCAAATGGGCTTATATCGGACTGGTCAAGCAGGCGGTATCAATCCCGGTATTTGGCAATGGCGACATATTCGACCGTAACGACAGTATGCGAATGATAACGGAAACCGGGTGTGACGGGCTTGCTCTTGGTCGCATGGCCATTGCCAGACCTTGGATATTTGCAGAGTTTCTGGACAATTTGCAGACAAGCCGGGAAATTTTTCTGGAGGCTGCAATACAGCTGATCGAGCTGCTGGAGTTCCACTATGATCCCGTCCGGGCCATCAACCGATTTAAGCGCTTTTCTTTTTATTTCTGCGCCAACTTTCGGTTCGGGCATGACCTGTACACTCGAATTTTAAATGCCGCTGAAATGACAGAAATAGAAACCATTATCAGGCGTTTTTTTGAGCAACCACCGGATATCCAGAGCAGACCGAATATGAATTTTTTCAGATGAGGGCTTCGGCTTGAAGAAAATCAAAAATTGCATCCGCGGTTGCCCCGGGCTGCTCCATGGGCACAAAATGACCGCTTTTTTCAAAGCATTTAAAGCGCGCGTGGGGAACCTTCAATTGAAATCTTTTGACAGCCGCAGCCAGGAAGGTATCCGAGCTTGCACCATAAAGCACCAGGACGGGCTGCTTCAATTGAGGCACATAGCGCCAGATTTCATGGGGACACACGGAAAAACATTTTGATTCCCAGGCCGGCTCACAGCATAGCTTGACCCCGCCGTGCAAGGCTTTTTCGGTGCCGTCGGCAATATAGGCTTCCAGAAATTCATCCTGCCAGGTGCTGAACACCTTTTTTTTGCGGTAAGAATTCAGAATACTCTCCTGATCCGGCCAGGTGTTTCTTCGATTGGCGGCCGTGGCCACGATGGGCATCCATCTGGCCAGGCCGGTTTTTTTGGCCAGATACCACCACCACATCCAGGAATAGGGCAGAATTGTAGGATCGATCAACACCAGGGCACGGATCAAATCAGGACGCTTAATGGCCAGCATCAGGCTGACCGCCGCGCCCCGGGAATGTCCCATGGCAATCGCCGGTTTTTCTAAATGATCGAGGAATAGCGCCAAATCCTCTGCGAATACATTCCAGCTGCTGAGTCTATCGGGATCTGCCGGTACGCTGGTTTGCCCATGACCCCGATCGTCCATGCCTGAAATATTTAGCCGTGACCGGAGGCGTTTTGCCAGGGGCGTATATGCCCCGGCACAAAGTCCGGTGGCATGGGCGAAATGAGCCGACGGGCCGTCGCCACCCCAGTTGATAAAGTGAAATTCCCCTTCAGTTGTTAGAAAAGTGCAATCCTGTCTTTGCATTTAAACACTCCATCAGCCCGACAATCTTCGGATCATTTAAAAGAACCGGGCGTATGCCGGATATTGCAGGTTAGAGGCTATCTTATAATGATAATTCTGATAGTTTTCCAGTCCGGTTCTTATAAATATTTTTTTTGATTCCGTAAAGTATTTTCGATTGACAATGGCCGGTGCTAAAAGCGCTGCCAGTTGATTTGGTGGTCACTGCCAAATTCGTCTGCCCTATACCACGCAAGTTTACACCGCAATTCAACAATTGAAATTCTTCCAAAATTAAACTATGATAATTATCTTGTTGGGTTAGAGGTATAGATATAGGGTAGGCAGCGAAACCGGACGATGAGTCTATCTTGATAAAAAGTTTGTGAGGCCCTGCAATCCGAGTCCGGGAGACTATATCAATTAGTGCTATAATTTGAATCAACGGAGGTAAGCAATGAAGGTAGTTCGACAAACTTTGAAACCGGTCAGCATTATGGCGGCCCTTTTTATGCTGGTGATTTCGGGTCCTTTCCAATCTGTATTTGCTGCCATGATCGCAACCGAAACCGTGATGGAGGCTTCCCAGGGCCAGGAGGCCCGGACCCGAATTAAACAACTTCTAGAGCGCGAAGACGTGCGCCAGGCACTGATCAATCAAGGGATTGATCCCCGGGAGGCCGGTGCCAGGATCGACAGCCTTTCAGACGCGGAGGCCATTACGGTTGGTGATAAATTAGATCAGCTTCCCGCCGGCAGCGGTGCGCTTGAAGTGCTTCTGATTGTTTCCTTGATCGCATTTATTGTCCTGCTCATTACGGATATTTTGGGTTACACGGACATTTTCCCCTTTGTAAAAAAATAGGGCAGTCTTGCGCAATATGCCAATATATGAACTCATCAAACCGCATCTTACGCTAATGCAGTCAAACTTTAGACGATTGATGAGCCTTTCCATCAATGTTTTTCCAATGCCGGTGTTCACCGGGGAATGAGGCATTTTATGATATTTCCCCAAATGTATCGCATCCGTCAGAAATTCGACAACACCACCATAAATGACATCAGAAAAGAGGTGTTGGAGCAGTTGTCCAGATTGCCCTGGAACCAAATTCAGCCGGGACACCGTGTGGCCATTGCGGCCGGCAGTCGCGGGATCACCAACGTTGCCGATATCTTGAAGGCGATTGTTGAGTTTTTGAAGTCCCTCGATGCCAGGCCCTTTATATTTCCGGCCATGGGAAGCCATGGGGGGGCGACCGCTGAGGGGCAGGTGGCCGTGCTGGCCCAGCTGGGGGTGACGGATGCTTATGTGCAGGCACCGATCCTATCTTCCATGGATGTGCAGCAGATAGGCGTAACGGAAGACGATCTTCCGGTTTTCCTGGATAAGTATGCCCTGGAGGCTGATCATATCATCGTGGTCAATCGCATCAAATCCCACACAAAATTTAAAGCTTCCATCGAAAGCGGTCTGATGAAGATGATGGCCATCGGCATGGGAAAGCATAAAGGGGCGGCCTATTATCACAAAGCTGCCGTTCAGTATACTTTCCCGAAGATCATCAGGGATGCCGCCGGGATTGTAATGCAGAAATGCCCCGTCATCTGCGCGGTGGGCATTGTCGAAAACGGCTACGGTGAGACGGCCAGAATAGCTGCTTTTAAATCCGATGAAATTGAAAGCAGCGAAAAAAAACTACTGTCTCTTTCCAAAAAAATGATGGCCCACCTGCCGTTTCATGAAATTGACCTCTTAATCGTTGATGAGATGGGAAAAAACATCAGCGGGGTCGGCATTGATCCCAATATCACCGGGAGAAACCGTGACCTTCTGGGTGTTTTTAATCATCCGGCCCGAATAAAACGGATATTTGTACGCGATCTGACGGATCAAAGCAAGGGCAATGCGATCGGCATCGGACTGGCGGACATCACCACCAAAAGGCTGGTAGACAAAATCGATTATGGCGTTACCTATAAAAATTGTATTACCGCTCTCAGCCTGGAAAAGGGTGCCGTGCCCATCTACTTTGGAAATGATCGTCAGGCAATCGAAGTTGCCTTGGACAGCATCGGCCTGACACCTTCAAGGATGAGTAAAATCGTACGGATCAAAAATACCCTTCGATTAGAAATCGCTGGGGTATCAGAAGCCTGCATGCAAGAGCTTCACCCAAGAAATGATGTGGAAATTCTCAGGGGACCGGAGCCCATGGAATTCGACAGCAATAATAATCTTCTACCCCTCTAGTTTATTCTCTTGGCATTCCAATATTCCAACTGAGGCGAAGCCCCTAAATATGCTCAAGTTTTTCCGAGATAGAGCCGAGATTATCTGTAAGCTAAAACTTCACTCAGGAGATAACCCATGAAATTAGCAAAAGGCTTGGGCATTTTGATCATTTTGCTTGCGGGGCTTATCGGTGGCTGCAATTATGTCAGCGAGTTTGATAAGGCCTGCCAAGCTGCCGATAGATTTTTTGAGGATCGATTTGAAAACGGCGGTGCCGGAAGTGATGGATTCTATTCCAAAGTGTTCTGGGACAATACCGATGCGGCTGAATGGCGGAATATTAAAAAACTGGTGGATTTATCACTGGGAGAGCTGCAGTCGTATAACCTTGTTTCCTGGAACTTGCAGGATCAGCTACCCACCAGTCAACTTTCGGGCACATTTGCCGTCCTGGTTTTTGAAACCGAATATGAAAAAGGGTCGGGGCGTGAAAAGCTCACACTGCTCAAGCGAGGCTGGGGGGCTGAGTTTGAGATTGTTGGACATCAAATCGATTCCCAGCAAATTAATGAGATGGTACTGAAGGGGATAGAGCAAGCAGCTGAGCAAAATGCTTAGAAGCTGTTCCAAAATAGCATTCAACGGCACTTTTTGCATTGGGCCATATTCTATCCTTGTTTGCGGGATTGGTAGCAACGTCGTTCAATGAAGGTCGCCGTTTTTACATCCCACACCGCTTCGTTTTCGTGGATAAATTTAGGAGGCCCTTCCCACGCGCCGCAGGCTTTGACTACGGTTTCACCCAGGTTAAATTTGCGGCCGCAGGACATGCACCCTTCAGCATTGAGGGTGTTGAGTTTTTCAAGATCAATAATGAATGTCTGTCTTTTTTTATCGGAAGCAGCCATAATTATCTCCCCCGGGGATTAAACAGTGAAATGTTAATGATAAATTAAGGTTGATATGATCCGGTGTCAAGGCGGGGGGATTGAATGACGAATGATGAATGACGAATGACAAATATTGGTATTCGACCATTTCTTCATTCCTTTTTCAGCCGTCCCAGTTGGTACTTTCGAACCGCAAGATTGTGTTGCTTCAGATTCGTTGAGAATTGATGGGTGTTGTCTTTTCGGGAGACAAAATAGATATATTTGGTGTCATCCGGATACAGGGCCGCCTCCAAAGATGCGCTGCCCGGGTTGGCAATTGGACCGATGGGCAGTCCCTGGATTTTATAGGTATTATAGGGCGTCGGCGTGGCTAGATGTTTTTTGGTCAAATTGCCGTCAAAGTTCTTGATGCCGTATATTACGGTGGGATCGGTTTCCAGGCGCATTTTTTTTTTCAGCCGATTATGAAATACCGACGAGATGATCGGTCGTTCAAAGCCGGCTCCCGTCTCTTTTTCGATGATGGATGCCAGGATGACAACCTGGTGGACGGTCAGTCCGAGCTCTTTGGCCCGGGCCTGCCATTCGGGAACAAAGATAGACCAGAATCTATTCACCATGGCCGCAATCAGGCCGTCAATGGTCACATCTTTTGGAAAGAAGTAGGTGTCCGGGAACAGATACCCCTCAAAGGTCTCACCCTCCAGACCATTTTGGCGCACCCGGGCGGGGTCGGTGGCCGCCTGGATGAAGTCCGCCTTTTTACCTAAATCGGCTGTATCTACCAAGTCGGCTATTTGATATAGATTGTAGCCTTCGGGAATAGTCAATTTATAAAGCTTGACAGCCCCCTTCACCATGATGTCAAGGAGTTGAAGGGGCGTCATGGCTGCCGAGAGAAGGTATTCCCCGGCTTTCAGTCGTTTGTCATATCCCTTAATCCGAGCGACCAGAACAAACTTCATCGTATTTTTAATAATGTTCTCCCTGTAGAGGATGTCGGCAGTCGTGTTCAAGGTTTGACCCGGGCGCACGTTGATAATAGACAGGTCAGCGGCTGATTTATTTGCGGGTGTCGAGGCGAACATCTTAAGTTCAAAATAAAGACCCGAAGCAATACAGAAGGCTAGGAAAAGAGGAATTCCGATAAATAGCAGGGCTTTTTTCAAAACAGATGACACTCCTCCCGGATGACGAAGACGTAAAAAAATAATTTGGCGACTTCTTGTAAGCATATTAAAAAAAGGTGTATTTTGTCAAAGGGGTAATTCATAAACTACCGAATTTTAGTGCCTTTTCCTTGACAATAAGGCTATAAATTAATAGGTTTAATCCGCTATTCCCTTCGGGGCGCAGGCCTTACGGGCCGGAGGCCAATTGGGGCGCAGCCCCTGCTATTAATTAATCCGATGACACAAAATATTTTGCGAATGAGTGAGTGGTTCGGAAGGTGAGAGGAATCTTTTATGGGGAAACCTAAACTGAAACAGCACCACATCAACCGGGATTGGTGCAAAGGTTGTGGCATTTGTGTAGAGCTTTGTCCAAAAAAAGTCCTGGAACTGGATGGCACCGACAAAGTCATTGCAGCCCGCCCGCAGGATTGTATTTGCTGCAAGATGTGTGAACTCCGATGCCCGGATCTGGCAATCGAAATAGAAATAGAAAAATAGGGTATTGAAATGAGTGAAAACAAAAAATTTATTCAAGGCAACGAGGCCTGTGTGGACGGGGCTTTATATGCCGGCCTGGATTTTTTCGCCGGCTATCCGATTACCCCTTCAACCGAAATTGCCGAGCTGCTGTCTTACCGCCTTCCCCAATCCGGCGGCAAGTTTATCCAGATGGAAGATGAGATCGCATCGCTATGCGCGATAATCGGCGCTTCGCTTACCGGGCGTAAAGTCATGACGGCCACCAGCGGCCCCGGTTTCTCGCTGATGCAGGAAGCCCTCGGATATGCGGTCATGACGGAAATTCCCTGTGTTATCGTCAATGTTCAGCGCGGCGGACCTTCCACCGGGATTCCGACCCACGGCAGTCAGGGCGATGTCAACCAGGCACGCTGGGGAACCCACGGCGATCACGCCATCATTGCCATGACGGCTTCCAATCATCAGGACGTTTTCGCGATAACGGTGGAAGCCTTTAACCTGGCTGAAACCTACCGGACCCCGGTGATCCTTTTGTTCGACGAGGTGGTGGCTCACATGCGCGAGCCGCTGGTCATCCCCGAGTCCGGAGCAATTCCGCTGGTGGAGCGGCTGAGAACATCGGTCAAAGAAGGGGTGGATTATCATCCCTATCTGCCCCGGGAAGACGGAAGGCTGCCCATGTCAGATTTTGGCGGGGTTCACCGCTATAATGTCACCGGTCTCTTTCACGATATGTGGGGATTTCCGTCGACAGAACCCCGGACGGTGCATGGTTTGCTGCGTCATCTGGTAGATAAGATTGAAAACCATACCAATCAAATCGTCCGGTACAGGGAATATTATCTGGAAGATGCCGAGCATCTGCTAATTTCGTATGGTTCGGCGGCCCGCTCAGCGCGACACGTTGTGGAAGACCGGCGCCTGCGGGGAGAAAGACTTGGGCTCCTTGAACTGCAAACGCTGTGGCCATTTCCGGCAGATATCGTGCGTGAAAAATGCATCCACCCCAAATCTGTTATCGTTGTGGAGTTGAATATGGGTCAAATTTTAAGCTCGGTGAAAATGGTCGTGAATGACCCGCAGAAGGTGTTTCTGGCCAACCGAATTGACGGCATTTTTATCACCCCGGAGGATATTTTGAATATTTTGCGATTGATTCAGGGAAGGGGGGTCTGACAAATGGCAGTTAAAGAATATCTGCGGGAACGATTTTTTCCGCACCTGTGGTGCCCCGGCTGCGGCCACGGAATGGTGCTCAATGGTCTGTTGCACGCCGTCGAGAAATTAGGCATGAGCAAAAACGAAATCGTTATGGTCTCGGGCATCGGCTGTTCCGCCAGAATCAGCGGCTACGTTGATTTTCACACCCTGCACACCATACACGGCCGGGCCCTGGCTTTTGCTACCGGAGTGAAAATGAGCCGGCCGGAGTTAAACCTCATCGTCCCAATGGGCGATGGCGATGCCCTGGCCATTGGCGGCAACCATTTTATCCACGCTGCGCGCCGAAATATAGATATTACTGCTATCGTAATGAATAACCGCATTTACGGGATGACCGGTGGCCAGTTTTCGCCCCTGTCGGGAGAAGGCATCCAGGCTACCACGGCACCTTTTGCCAATATTGATTACAGCTTTGATGTCGTGGAATTGTCCAAAGCGGCCGGTGCCACATTTGTCGCCCGCACCACCACTTATCATGTGCAGCAAATGACGGAAATCATCAGAAAAGCCATCTTGCATGAGGGGTTCGCCGTGGTGGAAGTCTTGAGTCAGTGCCCGACTTATTTCGGGCGTAAAAACAAGGCCGGTGATGCCGTGGATATGGTTAAGTGGTTTAAAAACAACACCACTCCCGTCGGATCCAACGCCAAACAGGAGAATCCGGATCTGATCGAACGGGGTATCTTTGTCCAGAAAGAGAGTCCGGAATACTGCAACGAATACGATAAAGTCGTCCAACGGGCGATGAAAATGGTGAAATAGAACAGGAGATTTTGGCGTATGGAAAAATTCAGGATGGTATTTTCGGGCTCGGGGGGGCAGGGAGTCATAACGGCGGCGATTATTCTGGCGGAAGCTGCCGTGCTATACGAAGGCCTGAATGCCGTGCAATCTCAATCCTACGGTGCGGCGGCTCGTGGCGGCGCAACCCGGACCGATGTCATTATCTCCGAATCGACCATAGACTATCCCAAAGTGATTCAGGCCAATTTGCTGGTATGCCTCACCCAGGACGCCTATAATAAATTTTACGACATCATTCGACCGGGTGGACTTTTGATCACCGATACGCGTTATGTAAAGACCCATAAAAAAGTCGATGCCCAGCAAAAAGAAATCCCCATCTACGACACTGTCATGGAGAAAATCGGCAAGCCGATTGTTTTTAATATTGCAATGCTGGGAACGCTGATCGGTATAACTGAACTGGTAGCGCCCGAGTCCATTATGAAGGTTCTTGGGAGCCGAATTCCATCTGATTTTCTGGAAATGAACCGTCAAGCCCTGGATTTGGGACTGGCCCT
>Ga0208652_1000236_pt1 | contig 8629 bp, 7 predicted proteins | sample Joice_CattailNLA_FD_185648 | JGI IMG/M metagenome (GOLD analysis project Ga0208652, IMG submission 185648) | Natural and restored wetland microbial communities from the San Francisco Bay, California, USA, that impact long-term carbon... | ecosystem: Environmental > Terrestrial > Soil > Wetlands ...
CTGGTGGATCACCGGCCGCGTGGACGACGTCATCAACGTCTCCGGCCACCGCATCGGCACGGCGGAAGTCGAGAGCGCGCTGGTCTCGCACCCGAAGGTCGCCGAGGCGGCCGTGGTCGGCTTCCCGCACGACGTCAAGGGCCAGGGCATCTACGCCTACGTCACGCTGATCAGCGGCGAGGCGACGGCCGACTCGCTGCGGGTCGAGCTCGTGCAATGGGTGCGCAGGGAGATCGGGCCGATCGCGCAGCCGGACCACATCCAGTGGGCGCCCGGCCTGCCGAAGACGCGTTCCGGCAAGATCATGCGCCGGATCCTGCGCAAGATCGCCGCGAACGAGCACGAGCAGCTCGGCGACACTTCGACGCTCGCCGATCCCGCGGTCGTCACCGACCTGGTCACGAACCGGCGGCAACCGGGCTCGTGATGCGGCTCCTCGCCGCGGCGCTCGCGCTCTCGCTCTCCGCCGCCGCCGGTGCCGCCGGGCCCGGGCGTCTCACGATCGCGACCTGGAACCTCGAGTGGATGATGACGCCCGCCGTCTTCGACGCGCTGGCGCCCGCCTGCTTCGGGCGCGATGCGCGACCGGGCGGCGGCGAGCGCGCGATCCCCTGCGACCTGATACCTGCGATGCGCTGGAGCGAAGCCGACCTCGCGCGGCTCGCCGCTTTCGCGGCGACCGTGCCCGCGGACGTGATCGCGCTGCAGGAAATCGACGGCGAGGACGTCGCGCGGAAGATATTCCCCGGGCATTCGTTCTGCTTCACGAAGCGCCGTCAGGTGCAGAACGTCGGGTTTGCGATCCGCGCGGGGCTCAGGCACCGCTGCAACCGCGACTACCGCGCGCTCGGGCTGCCGGGCAACGAGGTGCGCTGGGGCGCGGACGTCACGATCGAGCCCGGCTCGCCGGGCGAGCTGCGCCTGCTCGCGGTGCACCTGAAGGCTTCCTGCAACCGCGACCCGCTGACCTACGGCCGGCACGACTGCCGGACGCTGCAGCGGCAGGTGCCGGTGCTGGAGGACTGGATCGACCGCCGCGCGCGCGCCGGGGACGCCTTCGGCGTGATCGGCGACTTCAACCGCCGTTTCGACCGGGAACGGGCCGTGGCCCGCGACGGGAAAGGCGCGATCGTCGCGATGTGGCCCGAGATCGACGACGGCCAGCCTGCCGGCGCCGACCTGATGGACCCCGGCGCCGGGCACGGGGTGATTTCCTGCAACAACGGGCACGGCGAGCGCATGCCGATCGACTACCTTATTCTTGGCGAGCGCCTGGCGGCGCGGCTGGTGCCGGGTTCGTTCCGGGTCTGGGACTATCCGGACGGCGGCCGCTGGCCCGATCACTGCGTGATCTCGGTCGGGTTGAATCGGGAGACCTGATATGCCCTACGACAAGGACAACATCTTCGCCCGCATCGTCCGCGGCGAGATTCCCTGCCACAAGGTCTACGAGGACACGGACACGCTCGCCTTCATGGACATCATGCCTCAGGCGGAGGGCCATACCCTGGTCGTGCCGAAGGCGGCGGGCGAGGACATCTTCACGACGCCGCCCGATTCGGTGGCCGCCGCGATCCGCACGGCGCAGAAGGTCGCGCGCGCCATCAAGAAGGCGTTCTCGCCGCCGGGCGTCATGGTCGCGCAGCTGAACGGCCCGGCCGCGGGACAGAGCGTGTTCCACCTGCATTTCCACGTGATCCCGCGCTACACCGGCAAGGACCTCGGCATCCACGCGGCCGACCCCGCCGATCCCGCGGCGCTCGCCGCGCACGCGGCACGCATCCGCGCGGCGCTCTGAGGGCGCCATGGACGCGAACGACAACGTGGTGTTCTACCAGCGTCTCCTCGGCGCTGCCGGGCTCGCGGTCGTCGCTTTCCTCGTGTACCGGATCATCGAGCCCTTCCTCGCACCGATCGCCTGGGCGCTGTTCCTCGGTTTCCTGATGCAGCCGGCGCAGGCGACGCTGACGCGCCTGCTGCGCGGGCGCGATTCGGCCTCGGCGTTCTCACTGACCATGCTGGTGCTGCTGCTGTTCCTCGGCCCGCTGACGGCGCTCGCGGTCACCTTCACGCGCCAGGCTGCGGAGCTCGCAGGCCGGCTGCAGGCATGGCTGGCCGGACAGCGCAACACGACGCTGACCGGAATGGACCAGTTTCCCGTGGTCGGCCGCGCACTGCAGTGGCTCGAGGAAAACCTGCACGTCAACGCCGGCCAGATCCAGACCTGGGCAGTCGAAGGCAGCAAGTCGCTGTTCCAGGACCTCGCGAGCTACGGCGGCATCGCGTTCCTGGGCGCGGTGGGCACGGTGCTGGCCTTCACCGTGATGCTGTTCATCCTGTTCTTCATCATCCGCGACGGGCGGGCGATCGCGCGGCTCGGCTCGACGCTCGTGCCGCTGCCCGCGGATCGCCGCGAGTCGCTGGCGCAGCGGCTTGCGTCCGTGACGCGGGCGGTCGTCCGCGGCACCGTCCTCACCTCCGTCGTGCAGGGTTTCCTGCTCGGCATCGGTTTCGCGCTCACCGGGATGCCGGCACCGGTGGTGTTCGGCGTGCTGGGGGCCGTGCTGTCGGTCGTGCCCTTCGGCGGCACGGCGCTGGTCTGGGTGCCCGCGCTCGCCACGCTGCTGATCCAGGGACGTTACGGGCAGGCCATCGGCATCCTGGTGGTCGGCGTCGTCGTCAGCAGCGTCGACAACTTCCTCAAGCCATTCCTGATCTCGGGCCGCTCGCCGCTCCCGACCGTCGCCGTGTTCATCGGCGTGCTCGGCGGGCTCGCCGCCTTCGGGCTGATCGGCCTGTTCGTCGGCCCGGTCGTCATCGCGCTCGTGCTCGCCCTGCTCGATTTCGCGCGCGAAAAGAAGCCCTGAAAATTGGAGGGGTCAGACCCCTTGATATTCGAAAAGGGTCCGGCCACTTTCTATACGCCCGCTGAATATCAAGGGGTCTGACCCCTCCAATTTTCAGTAGAATCCGCCCTCCCATGACGTCCCAGGACCTCCTCCAGTCGCTGAACGAGGAACAGCGCGCCGCCGTCACCGCGCCGCTCGGGCCCGTGCTGGTGCTCGCCGGGGCGGGCAGTGGCAAGACGCGCGTGCTGACGCACCGCGCGGCCTGGCTGATCCTCGAGAACGGCGTCTCCCCGCACGGGCTGATGGCGGTCACGTTCACCAACAAGGCCGCCGCCGAGATGCGCGGGCGGATCGAGTCGCTGCTCAATGTGCCGGCCGACGCGCTCTGGATCGGGACCTTCCACGGCCTGTCGCACCGCATGCTGCGCCGCCACTGGCGCGAGGCACGCCTGCCGCAGTCGTTCCAGATCCTCGACCAGGACGACCAGGAGCGCCTGGTGCGCAGGATCATCCGCGACCAGCGGCTCGACGAACAGCGCTGGGTCGCGCGCGAGGTGCAGAACTTCATCAACTCCAGCAAGGACGAGGGCCGCCGATCGAAGAACCTTGCCGACCGCAATGACCCGACGCGCAAGCAGCTGATCCACCTGTACAAGCTGTACGAGGAGCGCTGCGCCGCCGCCGGCGTCGTGGATTTCGCCGAGCTGCTGCTGCGGAGCTTCGAATTGCTGCGCGACGTGCCGGAGCTCGGCGATTACTACCGCGAGCGGTTCCGCCACGTGCTCGTCGACGAGTTCCAGGACACGAACGGAATCCAGTACGACTGGCTCCGCCAGCTGGTCGGCAAGACCGGCGCGCCGTTCGTGGTCGGCGACGACGACCAGTCCGTGTACCGGTGGCGCGGCGCGAAGGTCGAGAACATGCAGCACTTCCGCCGCGAGTTCGGGGCGGTCGTCTACAAGCTCGAGCAGAACTACCGCTCCACCCAGGTCATCCTCGCCGCCGCGAACGCCGTGATCGCGAAGAACACGGACCGCATGGGCAAGGAGCTGTGGACGGCGGCCAAGGGCGGAGAGCCCATCCGCCTCTACGCCGCCTACAACGAGCGCGACGAGGCCGATTTCGTCATCGACCGCATCCGCGACCACCAGCGCCGCGGCCTGCCGCTTGCAGCTGCCGCCGTCCTGTACCGGAGCAACGCCCAGTCGCGCGCCTTCGAGGAGTCGTTGATGGCGGCTCGCATCCCGTACCGTGTGTACGGGGGCCTGCGGTTCTTCGAGCGCGCCGAGATCAAGGACGCGCTCTCCTACCTGCGCCTGACCCAGTCACGGGACGACGACATCGCCTTCGAGCGCGTCGTCAACCTGCCGACGCGCGGCATCGGCGGCGCGACGCTCGAGCTGCTGCGCAACGACGCGCGCGACCACGGCCGCAGCCTCTGGCGCGCGGGCCAGGAGCTGGCGCCCTCGCTGCCCGCCCGCGCTTCCGGCGCACTGCACGGATTCTTCACGCTGATCGACCGGCTCGCCGTCGAGATCGCCGAGCTGCCGCTGCACGAGCAGGTCAAGCACGTCGTCCAGCACTCGGGGCTGCGGGACCACCACGCGAAGGAGAAGGACAACAAGGGCGAGGCACGCGTCGAGAACCTCGACGAGCTCGTCAATGCCGCCGAGGGCTTTGCGCCCGAGAACGACGAGGGGCTCTCGCCGCTCGGTTCCTTCCTCGCGCACGCGACGCTCGAGTCCGGCGAGACCCAGGCCGCGACCGGCCTCGACTGCGTACAACTCATGACGCTGCACGCCGCCAAGGGCCTCGAGTTCCCGACCGTGTTCGTCGTCGGCCTCGAAGAGGGCCTGTTTCCGTCCGAGCACTCGGCCTACGACGCGGACCGGCTGCCGGAGGAACGCAGGCTGTGCTACGTCGGTCTCACGCGCGCGATGCAGCGGCTCTACCTCACGCACGCCGAGAGCCGGCGCATCTTCGGGCGCACCGCCTACCGGGACCGCTCGCGGTTCCTGTCGGAACTGCCGCCGGAGGCGCTCGAGGACGTGCGCCCGCGCATCTCGGTCAGCCGGCCGCTGTACGACCCCGGGCGCGTCGCGTTCTCCACGCCGGCATCCGAGGACGCGGCGCGGCGCCGCTCCCGCGCGATGCCCGTGCCGGGCGAGGACCTGCCGATGCGCCTCGGCGCGCGGGTGCGGCACGCGAAGTTCGGCGAGGGCACGATCCTGCGCTTCGAGGGCCAGGGCGAGAGCCGGCAGGTCCACGTCAACTTCGAGAGCGTCGGCCGGAAGATTCTCATGTACGGGCTGGCGCGCCTCGAACAGATCTCGTAGCGACCGCACCAGCCCGCCACGCGGGGGATCCGGCGGGGTTCCTCGCTCGCTAACGCAGCCGGAACTTTACGCGTTTGCTCGCGAGGACCCCGCCACCTCCCGCGTGGCGGGCGAGCGCCTCCGCGGCGCGCGGCCCAAGCGGCCGGGACCCGGCGAGCGAAGTGACTAAGTTCCGGCGGAACGAGCGAGCCGGAGTCCCGGCCGCGTTATGCCCGCGCGCCGCTGAACCGGCTTTCGTGCGCTAGAATCCGTCCGCGACCGGGGAGAACGCGTGAAAATCATCATTCTGGGGGCGGGCCAGGTCGGCAGCACCGCGGCGCAGCAGCTCGCGGGCGAGCAGGCGAACGACGTCACGGTCGTTGACACCCGCGACGACGTCCTGCGCGACCTGCAGGACCGGCTCGACATCCGCACGGTCTCCGGCAATGCCTCACATCCCTCCACCCTCCTGTCCGCCGGCAGCAAGGGCGCCGACCTGCTCGTCGCGCTGACTTCCAGCGACGAAGTCAACATGGTCGCCTGCCAGATCGCCTGGACGCTGTTCCGCACGCCGACCAAGATCGCCCGGATCCGCTCCGGCGACTATTACGGGCGCCCGGAACTGTTCGGCGAGGAAGCGATTCCCGTCGACCTCGCGATCAGCCCGGAACAGCTGGTCACCGATCACGTGGAGCGTCTGATCCGCTACCCCGGCGCGCTGCAGGTGCTCGAGTTCGCGGAGGGTCGCGTGCTGCTGGTCGGCATGCGCGCGCTGAAGGGCGGCAAGCTCGTCGGCCACCAGCTCCAGACGCTGCGCTCCCACATCCCGGACACCGAAGTCCGCGTCGCCGCGATCTACCGCGGCGGCCGCAGCATCCTGCCCGAGGGCGACACCACCATCGAGGAACACGACGAGGTCTTCTTCGTCGCCGCACGCGAGGACATGCGCCTGGTCATGAAGGAGTTCTCGACCGAAGAGGCGAGCGTGCGCCGCGTCGTGATCGCCGGAGCCGGGAACATCGGGCTGCGCCTCGCACGCGCGCTGGAGGACCGCCTGCAGGTCAAGCTGATCGAGCGCAACCCGGAGACGGCGCGCCGCGCGGCCGAGCGGCTGCGCAACACGCTGGTGCTGACGGGCAATGCCGCGGACGAGGAGCTCCTGCTCGAGGAGAACATCGATGACGCCGACGTGTTCATCGCCGTCACCAACGCCGAGGAGGCGAACATCCTCTCGGCGATGCTCGCCAAGAAGCTCGGCGCGAACCGCGTCATGGCGCTCATCAACAAGCCTTCCTACGCGGAACTGATGGAGCGCGGGCCGATCGACATCGCGATCTCGCCGCAGACCGTGACCATCGGCGCGATCCTCGAGCACGTGCGCCGGGGCGACGTCGTGCGCGTGCATTCACTGCGGCGCGGCGCCGCGGAGGCGATGGAGGCCGTCGTCCACGCCGATGGACGCCGGGCGCCGGTCGCGGGCAAGCGCATCGAGCAGGTCGACCTGCCGGAGGGCACGACCATCGGCGCCATCGTCCGCGGCAGCGACGTGATCATGGCCCACCATGACACGGTGATCGTGGCGGAGGATCACGTGATCCTGTTCCTGACCGACCGCCGACACGTGGAGGACGTCGGCCGGCTGTTCCAGGCCGGCGCTCCCGCATGAACCTGCGCGCGGTCCAGCGGATCCTCGGGCTGATGCTGATGCTGTTCAGCCTGACGATGCTGCCGCCGGCCGGCGTCGCGATCGGTTACGCGGACGGCCACTGGATGCCGTTCCTGGTCGCCTTCGCGATCGTCGCGGCGCTCGGCGTCCTGCTCTGGCTGCCCGTCCGCAACATGCAGGCCGACTTGCGGCTGCGCGACGGGTTCCTCGTGATCGCCGTCTTCTGGATCTTTCTCGGCGTGGCGGGCGCGACGCCGCTGCTGATCAGCGACGTGCCGGACCTCTCCGTGACCGACGCGGTGTTCGAGGCGGTGTCGGGCTTCACGACGACCGGCGCAACGGTCATCGTCGGGCTCGACGGGTTGCCGAAATCGATCCTCTACTACCGGCAGCAGATCCAGTGGCTGGGCGGCATGAGCATCATCATCCTCGCGGTGGCATTGATGCCCATGCTCGGCATCGGCGGCATGTCGCTGGTCAAGGCGGACACGCCCGGTCCGATCAAGGACCAGCGGCTCACCCCGCGCATCACCCAGACCGCACGCGCGCTCTGGGCCGTGTACGTCCTGCTGACGGCGCTCTGCGCCGGCAGCTACTGGCTCGCCGGGATGAATGCCTTCGACGCCATCGGCCATGCGTTCAGCACCATATCGACCGGAGGCTACTCGCCCTACGACGCGAGCCTGGGGCATTTCGGGAGCGCCTCGATCGACGCGGTCGCGACCCTGTTCATGTTCGCCGGCGGCGTGAGTTTTGCCCTGCACTTCTCCGTCATGCGACGCCAGGACATCCGGCTGTATGCGCGCGACACCGAGTTCCTGGCCTTCTTCTGGCTGATCGCCTCGATCATCGCCGTCGCGTCCGTGTACCTGTGGCTGGCGGGCGAGTTCCCGGGACTGGGCGAATCGCTGCGCCACACCGCATTCCACGTGATCTCGATCCACACGGGCACCGGCTACACCACGACCGGGTTCGCCCACTGGCCCGGCGCACTGCCCGCGCTGCTGATGCTGCTGACCTTCATCGGCGGCTGCGCCGGCTCCACGACGGGCGGCATGAAGGTCATCCGCTGGCTGCTCGTCTTCCGCCAGGGTGTCGCCGAGCTCAAGCGGCTGGTGCACCCGAGCGCCGAGATCCCGGTGAAGCTCGCGGGCCGCCCGGTGCCGGAGCGCGTGATCATCGGCGTCGCCGGTTTCTTTGCGATGTACCTCGTCGTCTTCGCGGTGCTGATGCTCATGATGATGATGCTCGGCCTCGACCAGGTGACGGCGTGGTCCGCGATCGCCTCGGCGATGAACAACGTGGGCCCCGGCCTGGGCGATGTCGCGGCCACGTTCCGCGACGTCCCGGACGGCGCCAAGTGGATCAGCGCGATCGCGATGGTCGCCGGGCGCGTCGAGATCTTCACGATGCTGCTGCTGCTCACCCCCGAGTTCTGGAAACGCTGAATGTCGCTCCGCCGCAACCTGGAGCTGATGCTGGAGCGCGGCCAGGACTCGCCGCTGCTGCGATTCGCGCTCGGCCAGGAGTGCCTCAAGTCCGGCGAACTCGTGACGGCGATCGACCACCTGCGCCAGGCGGTGGACCAGAACCCGCGCTACTCGGCGGCCTGGAAGGCGCTCGGCGAGGCGCACGCACGCGCGGGCAGCGCGGAACGCGCGGCGGACGTGTATGAACGCGGCATCGCCGCGGCGCGCAAGGCCGGCGACGTCCAGGCCGCGAAGGAGATGGAGGTGTTCCTGAAACGGCTGCGCAGGGCGCAGGCGCCCTGATGCCGGCGCTGCGCCTGGCCCTTCCCG
>Ga0208652_1000239_pt1 | contig 8553 bp, 6 predicted proteins | sample Joice_CattailNLA_FD_185648 | JGI IMG/M metagenome (GOLD analysis project Ga0208652, IMG submission 185648) | Natural and restored wetland microbial communities from the San Francisco Bay, California, USA, that impact long-term carbon... | ecosystem: Environmental > Terrestrial > Soil > Wetlands ...
TATTCGCAGGATTTTTTCTTCTGGTTTTTTCTCCTGTGCTAAGTTGTGCCCAGAAGTCTCAGGGGACTGGCAGGGGTTCTCCGGCACAGACACAGATGTCATCATCACCCGAGGGATCCCTTTTAATTTCTGCTCAGCACAGCAGTGTCAAAAAATCCTCCTTCTCCCATCCGACCATTCAAAAAGGGGAGTCATGTGTTTCAGAGAAGTGTCATGTCAAGATAGGTTCGTCCCCATATGTCCACACGCCGATTGCCCAGGCATCTTGTGAGTACTGCCATGATGTGACCGCTTCCAAGGCCCGTTTTGGCCTGAGAAAGTCCGATTTGGATCTGTGCCTGAGTTGTCATGAAGACCAAAAGGCTTTCTATAAACAGGAGGTCGTTCATCCTCCTGTGAAGAAGGATTGTATCAGCTGTCATAACCCCCACCAATCTCCCTATAAATTCCAACTTGAGAGCGGACCGTCCTCCGCCAGACTCTGCTTTACCTGCCACGACGAGAATGACAAGATGGAATATAAGTACCTGCACGGCCCGGTAGAGTCAGAAGATTGTTTGGCCTGTCACAACCCCCATGCATCCAGCTATAAACATCTCGTGCGCAAAGGCCCGCAAGAGATTCAGCTGTGTGACAGTTGTCATGAAGAGATCCCCCAAAAGATAAAAAATTCAGCCTTCAAGCATGGGGTGATAAACGAGGGGATGTGTTCCCCCTGTCACGCCTTTCATGGATCTGATTTGACAAAACACTGGACACGCCTCTTTCCTGATAAATTCTACAGCCCCTATGACCCTGAACTTTATGGCCTTTGCTTCCAATGCCACGAAAAGTCCCAGGCATTTCTCGAAAAATCTACCACCTTGACCAATTTCCGCAATGGGAAGCGGAATCTCCACTATCTCCATGTTACGAGGAGAAAAGGCCGGACCTGCATTGCCTGCCACGATGTTCATGCCACTAACCAGGATCGACTCATCCGCAGCTCGACGCCCTTTGGTCCATCTAATTTTCAAATTCACATTGTATTTGTTAAGACCCCCACGGGTGGGAACTGTATGAAGAGTTGCCATGTTTCCAAGGGATATGACCGGGAAAAACCATTGGAGCTGCAGGTAGATACAAAGCCCGCCATAAAACGCAATAAGCCGAAATAGTGTAGGATGTCCTTGCTGCCCGTTTGCTTTAGGCCGCCGAAGGCTTGACATATATCTATGAGCAAAAACAAGATGAGCCCATCACACGTTCTTTTCAAGATGACAATAGGTATTGTATTAATCTTTTGCTGCGTGCCCATCATTGGATATTCACAATCAGACGAGATACAGGGATTGATTCAAATCCTGGAAGACAAAAATGTCAATATACGCAGAAGGGCAATAAGGGAACTGGAAAAGGCTGGCCCTTCTGCTGTTGAGCCTTTGATTGCAGCCCTGAAAAGTGAGAAATCGCGTGCCCGTGCAGGGGCAGCCGAGGCCCTGGGTAGGATTAAAGATACCCGTGCTGTCGATCCTTTAATTGCCACCCTGCAGGATAAGATCTCAAATGTCCGGGCAGGGGCAGCCGAGGCCTTGGGTAAGATTAAGGATGCCCGTGCGGTAGATCCTTTAATTGACGCCGTTCAGGATACAAACCCGGATGTTCGGAGTTGGGCGGTAAAGTCCCTCGGAGAGATTAAGGATGCGCGTGCCGTTGAGCCTATCATTGCCGCCCTGCAGGATAAAAACGCACATGTCAGAAGTTGGGCAGCCGAGGCCCTGGGAGAGATTAAGGATTCCCGCGCAGTAGAACCTTTGATTGTTGCTCTAGAGGATAAGAATGAATATGTCAGAAATTCTGCAGCCAAGGCACTTGCAAAGATAAAACCAGCATCCTAACCGCAACCGTTGCTCATGCGGTTGGGACAAGCTATATAAAGGGCGCAAGGCGTAAAGCGATTTGGGATTGCTGATTTGGGAGGGCAGAGAGCATAGGGCATAGGGTAAGAAATCAGAATCCAAAATTCAGGAGAAAAACAATCAAAAAAATGGGGAAGTAAGTCTTTTGGATTTTGGCTCATTAATGCGGGGGCACTATGGGACTCGAAAGACAGGAAAAACCTAAAGGGGAAGCCCTGCTATATTCTGTTTCTTGCAAAGCTATTGCCGTTGGGGCTTCGCTGCTATTTCTTTGCTACCTCAGCGGGTGCGCAAAGACTGTTTCTCAAGATGACACCCGATCACCAGAGCATATAGCTTCGGAGATTGAGCAAGAAAGCCCCGCTCAATCCGGTCAAAATGTGGTAACTGTGAGCTATCCTGCCGATATGGCAGTTATGGAATACAACCTTCTAAGTATCTCCCTGAGTTTACTCCTAGGTTCTTCAGATTCAATAGAAGTAGAGGTAAACAGCCAAATTAAGGCGAGTATCGTTCCACGCCGGAAAGTCGAATGTTTGTCTGTTCCACTGGAGCTTGGCATAAACAAAATAAATATAAGAGCCAAGAAAGAAGATAGAATTGTAGATGAGGTTGCTTTAAATGTTTTTCGCAGGTCGGATCTTGTCGGCAACTTTGAGAAGCCTCCTGCTGGTTTTGAAAAAGATTATTTTCATATGCAGGACCGCTCTCGGTGTGCCACCTGCCATCATCTATTGGAACCCACGGAAGCTGACAACAAGACCATAAATATCGAGACCTACGCTGCTGAAGTTTCAAAAGACAAGGCTGTTGTCCCTACCGGTTCCAGCTGCTACTCGTGTCACCGGGGGATTACCTCCTACTCATTTGTTCACGGGCCTGGTTTCGTCTGGAGTTGCCTCACATGTCACGACGCCCAGGGGGAGCCAAAGTATTCCCTTAAATACCCGGTTCCAGAATTGTGCTATAAATGTCATGTGGAGCAAAAACAACAAAGGAGCGGTAAAAAGAACTATCACGCGCCGTATATTACGGACAAATGCGGCATGTGTCACAACCCTCATGCATCAGAAAACCCTTGTGGGCTTGACCGACCTATCTGGCTTCTGTGTGAAAGCTGCCATCCGGACCAGGCCGACGGCAGGCATGTCGTTGCACCTTATTTTTGGGGAACCAGGCATCGCAGGCATCCGACCCACGGGGTCCCAGACCCTTCAAGAAAGGGGCATGAACTTACCTGTGCAAGCTGCCATGATCCCCATGCATCTGACTTCCCCATGTTCATCTCAAAATATGGCCCCAGAAGTTTTGATTTATGTAAAAAATGCCACTATAGGAGGGATTAATCCTAATCTCACCTACCACACTAATTCGATGAATCCGCAGGCCGCCTGACTTGTCCTGATCTGGCCAAAGGGTTTTTGTTCTCGAGGTGCGCAAGTTCGATAAGGGAAAAATGGATTAAATGAAGTTTTGTTTTGAGTATGGAATCTCTACTTTAACAAATGATTATTTATAGGCAAGAAGTCCAATAAAAAATATTAGCTGAAAAAAGTGTATATTCGCCATGGCTAATCTGCAAAATTATAAGCGAATGAAAATTCGGATGGACGATATCACAACAATTTTTTAGGCTCCAAAATCTTTGCTTTGTTTACCTGTAAAATTGGAGGAAGTAAGATACTTGGTTTTTATCGTTAATACCTGCAATTTAGACTCCGTTGCGATTAGTTGGTGATATTACAAATTTCAACACAAATTGGAACTCTGTAGGAAGAAGCAACAGGCTTTCGTTTGCTCAAGCGATTAAACGTTGGAGCTAATTTGGGTAGCACAAGGGTATCCGGTATAGTAATTATCACCCGGATACCCTTGTTAACGGGTCTCGCCTCATTGAACCAGCTCAATTTCACTCGGTTGCCATTGTTTTGTGAAAAACGTTTCGAGCGGGCTATAGAGACGTAGGATAGTGAACCAGCCCTTGCCGGGCATCGTTTGGATCCAGTTGCCTCGCTTCACGCCCTTGGGCTGCTCAGGACCGAAGTAAACCGTCGTGGACCCGTCGGCGTTCGGCTCCGCGGCGGGCGAAGGATAGCTTTGACTGCCGGCGCGAGGGTAACGCTGTGGCGTATCCAGCATCGAGCGCGTCTGGTTGTCGTAAACTGTGAACGACCAGAAGGCGCCCGCCGGAATGCCTTTCGGCAGCATGACCTTGTAGGTCTTGGCGCCGTCGTAAGGATTTCCCTGCGCGTCAAGGAAGCCCATCAGATACTGCGACCCGACGTTTGGAATGCGCATGATCATGCCGGGCGAATCCAGTGTGTAGGCATAGTAGAACGCGGTTCGCGAATCGAGGGTCCGCGCGCCGGTGGGTGGCAATGGTTTGAACATGCCGTCCTTGGTGAAAAGCGGCGGCGGGGTCTCGAAGAAAGCACCGCCTTCAAACAGCATGTTGCCCCAATAGGAACCTTCGTAGTAGGACCAATCGGGATGCAGTTTGCCGAAGCGCCAGTTGAGTGCGCGCCCGGTGGCATTCCCGACGGCGGCGGCGTCGGTGAGGATCTTCTTCATCCGCGCGTTCGGCTCGAAGGGCTTGCCCTTCACGATGCCGACGGCAGCAAGCTGACCCGCGAGTTCCACGTCGTAGCTGCCAACCGGCTCCTGCTGCACGTTCTCGTTGATCATCTCATAGAACGAGTAATCGCTGGGCGGGATCGTGTTGAACGATTTGCCGCTTGCCTCCACGAATTTGGTCTTGGGAATCTCCGGATCCCGCCCCAGCTTTACCTTGCCTTCGAGCGCCGTCGCGATGCTCGTGCCCTCGCCGCCCGGCGTGTAGGGGTAGATCTTCATGTACTTCTTGATCAGTTCGACGGCCGGATTCGGATCGTTGTCCACCAGGAAGGAGCGGGCCGCGTAGAGCACCCGGTTGGTCTTCGACCTGGCAACATAGAAACCGCCGTCCGGCAGCGGGCCGTCATAGCCCGGCGGCAAGAGCAGGTATCTTCCGCCCTCTCCCCGGTCAGGTCCGGGGAACCCGATGTCGATGATCCACGAAAACCACATGTCGTTGATAGTGCCCAGCCCCTTCGGCGGCTGTTCGATGACGATGGGCCCTTTCGTCAAACTTATCACGGCCATATAATATACGGTATCGGCATTGGCGGTGAGGAATAATGACTTGGCATCCATTAACCGGGGGAAGATGATCACCGTGTTGTCTTCCGCAGCGATGCTCCGAAATCCTTTGGCGATGGCATATGCGGAGGCGCCTCGGAAACTGTTGTTGTAAACATTCAGCGCACGTGTGAAATCCAATGTGTCGAACACCGTCACGGCAGTTTCTTCTGTCGGCGCGCCGTCTTTGAATTCGAGCGTACCGATGCGGGTCTGGATCCGCTCAGGCGTGGAGATCCCCGGAGGTATTCCAGTAGTCGTCTGCGCCAAGGCCAGATGGGGAAGCGCCAAAGTGGCGCAGGCCATAACTACTGTCAGGATTCGAAATATCTTCATAGGTTCACCTCCAATGTTTGGTTGTTTGATGGTAGGATTGTTCTGGAGTTTGAGATTGTTCGTTAAGAATATGGCTTGAGATGGGGCATGTCAATCTCTTGGTTTATCTTGCTGGTATCTGCAAAAGGGTTAAACTGCAGATAGGTAGATGTTGCAACCACACTGGCAAGATTACCGATATCATCAAAACCGGTCGCCAAGTCAATAAAATCCCAAAATTAATTTTCAGAAAATTATTTGAGCTCACCGGCACTTTAAATTAAGGATGAATGTTTGGGGGCGGGAAATCCGTAGCGCACCATAACATGTCATTTTACAAAAACCCTTGTGATATCAATTTGAAACATGTATTTTTAACCGAGTTTGGTGTGTGACGGAATCCGGCTCCCAAATTGCACCAAATTTCATTCCGAAGCTAAATCTCACACTCATTTCTATCTCTGATAAATCGTGGTCGCTTACTCCCATTCATCATTGAATCGATTCTCAACTTCTAAATTTTTTTCCTGCTGAAACAGATACCGGATTCCATTAAACTTTAATTTTAAGATCAGGTAAAGAGTAAATGGAGAAACCGCTCAAATTGTGCCTAGCTTGCTCCCGACAAGGCCATAACTGATCGGATCCTATCGGGAGCTTAATTCTCCAAACAAAGCAATAACAATTAAACTTATCATGCCTGAAGAGATTGATCAGGCGGTCAAAAAAACTATGGATTGGCGCCCACCCGGTCAGTGACATAACGATGATCCATTAGGCTAAATAAAAGCTGTTGATCTTCTAAGCAGGGCCTATTTGCCCTGCTTTTTTTCATTTTTACCGAGGTTCGAAGAATCTCAATAATCACCAGATTCAGTTGTTCTTGATAATGTTTGACAATATCGCAGCGATTTGGCTATATGTATAATAATTTTCTAGGATTCTACTTTCTTCACCAGTTTTTAGCAGCTATTTTACAATTCAGCGTTAGATAAATAATTATCGATGGACCTCAACGAAATAGAAGCCCAGCAGCTGATTTAGACAAGCGATCGGATTCAGGCGCGCGGCTATTCACCGAAAAGCATTTTAACCCAGGAGGACGACGCCTATGGTGTGGGAGCTACCGTTTACTATAAAAACCCCTGGAACTGGAGCCTGCTCGGCAGCAAACCGATGAATTTCTTTGTCACCGGTGCCTACTATTACAATGATTCGAACATCGATTTTTACAAGGAGGAAATTGTCTTGGTGTCAACGGGCGTCCTCTTTCGGCGGTAGCGGCTTCTACAGCAGAAAGGTTGATTCGGCAAACCTGAAAGTGAAGTGAGAAGACGCAGTTTGGTGCCCAAAACCCTGTAGAAACCCCTTTGCGACATGAAATGAAAAGATCCCTTCTGTATATTTACGCGCTCTCCTTTTTTTCAGGTATGTGTATCATGGCCAGTGAACTTTGTGCATCCCGACTCCTGGCACCCTATTTCGGTACCTCCTCCTTTGTCTGGACCAATATCATCGGTGTCATAATGATTGCCCTATCGACCGGTTACCTTATAGGCGGCAACCTCGCTGACCGCAGACCAAGACTTGATATCCTATTGAAGTGGCTTCTGGTTGCCTGTGTTTTTCTCTTCCTGCTCCCCTTTGTGGTTTTCACCGTTGTCCAGTGGCTGTCATCTCTCATGCAGAACCTCAACTCGTCTTTTTCGTTCATATTTCTCGGATCGCTTTTGGCCATAGCGCTGCTGTTCGCTCCACCGATTGTGATCCTGGGCATGACCAGCCCGTTCCTCATACGGCTTGTAGCGCAGACCGACCATGTGGGAGTCTCTGCAGGGCGCATTTTCGGCCTCTCAACTATCGGCAGTGTCGTTGGAACATTTTTACCTGTCCTTGTCTTCATTCCGGCTTTAGGCACCGGCAAGACGATCATGCTTTTTTCCGCAGCTCTCTTCGTCGTCACGGCGCTGGGGTTCACCGCAAAAAAAAGCGCCCTCCTTTCAGTGGCGGCGGTCGTGCCGTTTCTGTTTCCGATCCCGGAAGCGAGGCAAACACCAGGCAAGATCTATTCGACGGAGTCGGCCTATCAGTATATAGAGGTGTTTGACAGAGGTTCTTTCCGTTATCTCGTATACAACGACGCGGCTGGCTTTCAGACGGTCGCTAACAAGCATAGTCCCTTCACAGGCCTGAACTACTATTACGACTATTATTCTCTGCTTCCATTCATTTTTGAGGGAAGGCCTAAAAATGCACTCATACTAGGCCTGGGCGGTGGTATTATCGCGAACCAGCTCCGCTATTTTCACCCGGAAATCGTCGTGGATGGTCTCGAAATTGACCCGAAGGTCATACAGATCGCCCGAAATTACTTCAGCCTCAGTCCTGACGTGAGCGTATTCAATCAAGACGCGCGTATATTCGTGACTCTGAGTAAAAAAAAATATGACATTGTTATTATCGATGCTTACACACAACAAATCTACATTCCTTTTCATTTGACGACTGTGGAATTCTTCACGAAGCTGAAGGATAGACTTTCGGAACAGGGAATTGTCGCCATGAATGTTTCAGCGCCCAGAGAAGACTCACCGCTCCTTCAGAGCATCTCTAAAACGCTGCGGTCTGTGTTCGCTCACGTTTACCTATTCAGAATCCCGATGTCTACCGACAATATTGTGCTCGTCTCAGACAGAGGCCTTGATTTCGGGTTGCTCGGTCGGGCGGCCGGGACCGAACTTCAGGGCCTAGCACGGCTCAGCCAGCCCTTGTTCCGGGAAACCGAACCCGACAGCCAGTACGAACCGCTTACCGACGACAGGGCTCCTATCGAACATATGGTGGATTGGGAGATCCTCAAAGCAGGCATCAAGGCCAATAAAAGGTAATAAAATCAGGTAGAATGCGCTATTACTCGGCCTCTCACGCCGGTAACGCGGGTTCGAATCCCGTTGGGACGACCATTATTATATCAAGGGGTTACTCGGTACCGGAAGCCCCTCGACAATACGCGCAATATTTTTACCTATTGCTTAGCAATAAACAATTATAACATTCGGTGGGTTGGATTTAAGGCGTAGTTTTCTAAATATTATTTCTATATACCACAAGTTGATGCCAACATGGCATATTGGCAAAGCATATGGCCAGAAATCAGCAAGAA
>Ga0208652_1000246_pt1 | contig 8479 bp, 11 predicted proteins | sample Joice_CattailNLA_FD_185648 | JGI IMG/M metagenome (GOLD analysis project Ga0208652, IMG submission 185648) | Natural and restored wetland microbial communities from the San Francisco Bay, California, USA, that impact long-term carbon... | ecosystem: Environmental > Terrestrial > Soil > Wetlands ...
CCCCCCCCCCCCCCGCCGTCAAGGGGTTTCCCGATTCCGCCGGATTCCCGGGGACGAAGTGGCGAACCGAAGTTGATCAAGCGGTCCCGGCTCGCGGAACGCGCGGCGAGTCCGACGCATCGATCCGCCGTGGGAACGCTTCGTGGATCTGCGCCCGCCGCCCGGCCAGCATCACGACAAACACGACGTAGTGGCTGACGAGGAGTGCCGGCACCCAGAACGCCGGTATCCAGTAGGCCGCGCCCATGAAAGCCGGCGCCCCGTAGATCGTGGCAAGGGTGATCGCGAGAAGAAGGTCTGCCGATCCGACGATGTTGAACAGCCAGACCAGAAACCGGCTGCCCTCGCGATTTCCCGCAACCGCGAATATGGCGACAAAGGCCAGGACGGCGGCGACAAGATCGCCGATCGCCGCAGGATATGCGAACTGCAGGGGCATGCCGGGGTAGGTGGCGCCCTTGGCCAGGAACATCAGACCGAGGTGCCGCAGGGAATGCAGTATCAGGATCGGGATCAGGATCGCCCGCTGGTTTGATTCTCCGATCTTGGGCAGGACGTAGAGCCGGGCTCCGACGTAGAAGACCGCGGTGCTGAAGATCAGGTTGATCGTGAGGATCCTACCCAAAAGCGCATCCATATCATCCTCCCTCCGTCCGCGTTTGACCGCAACGCCGAACGGTCCGGCTCGCGCGGCCGGGTTGTCCTTGTCGCGGGAACCGGCCAACGGTTCAATTGGTTAGATGACATTCTCTAGCGGGCGGATTTCGCGGTCGTCGAGCTCCTACCGGCCGGGCGATGTGCCGGCCGCCCGGATTTCCTCGATCGTCGGGATCGCGGCCCGTCCCCCCATCCCGCGGCAGGAGAGGCCGGCCGCGGCATTGGCGAAGGCGAGGATCTCCCGAAAGGGGTGCCCTTCGAGGAGGGCGTACAGGAAGCCGGCGTGGAAGATGTCCCCGGCGCCCGTGGTGTCCACCGCAGCGACGGGGATGGAAGGCGAGAAGATCCCATCCCGGCCGTCGCATCCATACGCTCCGCGGGGGCCAAGCGTCACCGTGGATGTCCTGGGGCCATAACGGCGCAGGATCTCCCGGGCGCCATCCTCCTCGGAGGCCCCGGGAATGAGCAACCCCGGGAAGTGCCCCGCTGCCACGATGTGATCGCACAGGGACAGGAGTTCCTCCGTTCCCTCCTGCACCTTTTCCGCGTCGAGCACGACGGGGACGCCCGCGCTCCGTGCGGTTCTCGCCGCGGCAATCGCCGGTGGGACGTCGTGGCCGTCGAGAAGGAGCGCCCGCGCCCGCCGGATGTCGTCAAGCGGCAGGCCTTCCGTCGATACCCGGATCTGCGAATCCCGGTCCCACAGGATGGTCCGCTCCCCCGTTTTTTCCTCTACGAGAATCACCGCGAACTGGGAGGATGCGCCGGGAACCGTCCGGACGTGGCCGAGGTCGACTCCCTCCCGCGAAAGGAGCAGGGACGATAGCCGTCCGTGCTCGTCGTCTCCCACATTCCCGACATATTTGCACCGGCACCCCCAGCGGGATAACGCCACGAGGGCGGTTGCCACCTGCCCGCCGCCCCCTCGCGTGAATGCGGATATCCGCAGCTTTTCACCCGGCACCGGAAACCTCGGGAGGGCCACGAGATAATCGATCGCGTTGAGTCCGATCCCGACAACGTCGAACATCGGTTGACTCCGTTCATCCACCTCGGATTACGCGGACAAAGCGTGTTTGCCGACCGGTGCCAGGTAGATGACGAACTCCTCCTCCCCGTCGAGGCGCAGAAGTGCATCGAGGGCCTCTTGATCGTACGCTGCAACTGCGCACACTCCCGCCCCGATCGCCTCGGCGGAAAGGTACAGGTTCTGGCAGACGTGGCCGGCATCCATCGGGAGAACGCGGTGTGCGGCGGGCCCGTACCGCCACTCCATCCGATACGGGATGACGCTCCAAAAGAACGTGATGGCCCCCTGCCCGACGAATCGCTGTCCGAAACAGGCCTCGGAGACGCGAGCGGCCAGACCCGCTTCCGTGAACTCGAACAGAAGACGGTGCTCCAGTGGCAGGTAGCGATAGATTCCCTCCTCGAGCGTCTCGACCCTCTGGCAAAAGAGGTACGTCTCGAACGCGTGCCGTGCACCGGCGGATGGAACCGGGCGGAAGGTCGCTTCATCACTGTACCGCTCTGTGACCCCCTGAGTGGCCCAGAGGAGGAACGCCAGTTCCTCAAGGGAGAGAGAAGTGCGGGCGAATCGCCGGAGGCTTCGGCGGCTTCGAAGAACCCGAAGGAGACCGGCGGTACAGAGCGGGTCGAACCGGTCCGGACCCGGGAGAGCGACCGTCCGCGCGTTCGGGGGGACACTCTTCTGGGCTGGAGGTGGCGGGAGGCCGAGCGATTGGCCCGTGGCGTTCCAGTCGACGGTCTTACGGATCGAGTCCTTGAGCCATTTCCGGTGGAAGCGGATCAGGTCGTCCATCTACCATGGATACCACAAGCCCAGATGATTTGAACATGCCGTTGACCCGGTCCCCTGAAACCCCTCCATCTGCACGAGGGAATTCCGATAGAAACCGCACGGACAGCAAACCCTGTGCAAACAAGTGCTATTTTATGGGTAATAAGGGGGGGCGCGGGATTGTGGCATCCAAATCAAGCGATACGGCATCCGCCTCATAGAGGAACGGCGATGGCCGGAGTCGAGGGAAGGAGAGTCCCATGATACATGAGACTATCGAAAGGCTACCTTCGGAAATCGTGCAGGGTTTCAGGAATCTGCTCCGTCACGACTCGATCACGTGCGCGATCTCGGATTGCATGGGCCGCTTCAATGCGATGACCTCCGACATGAAGCCATTGTTCGAGGGCATAAGGCTCGTCGGCACGGCAGTGACCGTGAGGACCCTGGCCTCCGATCTGGCAGCGGCCTTCAAGGCGGGTGCAACTATCGGCGAGTTGATCAACGTGGATGAAGTATTCAGGAACACGTTCTCGTACCAGAACAGGGCGGTGGAGCGTGGCTGAGCAGGTTGGTCCATGCAGAAGGATTCCCCGGGCAGGGGCTTTAACGGGGGACCGCCGTTCAGCGCGATGAATTCCTGCCCGTGTTCCCTCTAACCTGCAGTCATTTGACGCAAGTTCGTGATGTCCCGTAATGGTGGTGCCCCGAACAAGCGGTTGTATTCACGGCTGAACTGCGAAGGGCTTTCGTAGCCGACCTGAAATGCCGCGGTCGCGGAATCCATACGTTCCGCCAACATTAAACGCCTGGCCTCCCGCAAGCGCAGCTGTTTTTGGAACTGCAACGGGCTTAAAGCTGTCATCGACCGGAAGTGGTGATGAAACGTGGAACTGCTCATGCGGACCTGCGCAGCGAGGTCGTCGATACGTAACGGCCGTGTGAAGTTGCCCTTCAGCCAAACGATCGCCCGCGCTATCTGATGACTCTGGCTTCCCGCCGACGCAATCTGGCGCAGACGCACACCTTGTTCGCCCACAAGTAAGCGGTAAATGATTTCCCGCTGGATGACCGGTGCGAGGATCGGAATGTCCTTCTGTTCGGCAAGCAAGTCGATCAACCGTTGAAAGGCGGTGAGCAGCGGCAGCGTGCCCCCGCCGGTCGCCATTCCGCGGCTCGACTGTTGCTCTCGCGGCGGGGGGAGATTGCTGTCCACCATCAGTTGCGATATTTCGCGCTGATCAAGCTTCAACCGGAGCCCCAGGTAAGGCTTCACCCGGCTCGCTTCGATAATCTGGACAACCGTGGGCAGATGCACGGACGTGATCAAATAATGGTGCGCGTCATACACGTACGTGTCGTCTCCGAGCTGTTATTCTCAATATAAGGGTGGCGGGCCGGCCCTGAACAGCCGGCCGGCACATATCAAGGCGGTGGCCGAGGCTTCTCTCAAGCGTCTCAGAACCGATGTCATCGATCTCTTCTACCAGCACCGCGTCGACCCGGACGTGCCGATCGAAGAGGTGGCCGGGGCGGTCAAGGAGCTGATCCGGGAAGGGAAGGTCAAACACTTCGGCCTCTCCGAAGCGGGCGTGCAGACCATCCGTCGCGCACACGCCGTCCAGCCCGTGACGGCACTCCAGAGCGAATACTCGCTGTGGTGGCGATGCCCTGAAGCGGAAGTACTACCGACCCTCGAAGAACTCGGGATCGGCTTCGTGCCCTATAGCCCTCTGGGCAAGGGGTTTCTCACGGGAAAAATCAACGAAAACAGTGCGTTCGACAGTACCGACTTCCGCACCACCCTTCCTCGATTTACGCCTGAGGCCCGGAAAGCGAATCAGGTCTTGGTCGATCTGCTTGGCACCACCGCAAAACGGAAGAACACGACACCTGCTCAGATAGCGCTTGCCTGGTTGCTGGCCCGGAAGCCGTGGATCGTGCCGATCCCGGGGACCACGAAGCCGCATCGCCTGGACGAGAACCTCGGAGCAGTTGCAGTCGATCTTACTTCCGACGATCTCCGCGAGATCGATATCGCCGCTGCAAAGATCAGGGTAGAAGGGGCTCGGTACCCCGAAAAGTTGGAGCAATTGACCGGTCGCTGAGCCAAAACGAAACAGGAGGATAAATCCATGTTCAACGCCAAAGCTTACTCCGCCGCCAGTGCGACATCGCCGCTGGCCTCCCGCACGATCCGGCGACGCAATCCGACGGACCACGACGTGCAGATCGAAATCCTCTTCTGCGGCAAGAAGGTCGGCGTGGTCGGCCTCGGCGGGCTGGGTCACATGGGCGGGAAGTTCGCACGTGCGTTCGGAGCCCACGTCGTTGTCTTCACCACCTCGCCCGGCAAGACGGAGGACGCGCTCCGCCTCGGCGCCGACGAGGTCGTCGTCTCCCGCAACGCCGATGAGATGAAGAAGCGCGGTGGCTGCTCAAGTCCGATGTGAAGTACCGCTTCTCCATCGATATGGCTTCCCTCAAATCCGAGTAAACGGAAGGAGCGGGTGGAGCAGCATGCGAGGTGGCATTCCGGAGTTTGGGGTTATTGGGCGGTGACCTGCTCCCGGTTTATTCCAAGAGGGAAATCCCAACGGATGCGGCACGGACTGCAAACCCCTCGCGAACAACCGCTATTTTCGGAGTGAAAAGGGGGTTTCGCTGGTACGCTGTTGGCGCTGGATTTCCTGGCTGTACCTAAGTAGAAGCGTCAACGGATTTTTGGGGGTGTAAAGTCATTTGTGCAAATGGCCACAGAGGGTTGGAAGTTCGAGACCCCATCAGTTATCAGTTACGCCTATAGTCATGAAATAAGAAACAGCAAATTATGCCCCATGTCATGAAACCCCTGGTCGACTTCCTCAGAAACAATTTCAAAATGCCCATGATTTGGTGGCCATGGATGGCCGGGCTGCCAATGATCAACCTGTCCTCGATCTTCTTTCTCCCCAGGGTGGAGGCATGGGTGGTGCTGGGGACCGGGCTCCTGGCCGCGACGATCATGACGGTCCTGCACGCGAAATTGGGATACGTCCGGCTCGTAGGTGTAGGCCATTTTGTTTGGATACCCATGTTGATCTGGCTGGTATTCAGGCTCAATCATATTCCCGGAGGCACGCTTTTTCACGGCTGGATTCTCACCTTGATAGCTATGGACACGGTGTCTCTTCTAATTGATATCGTCGACCTCGTCCGTTACCTGCGCGGCGACCGCGCTCCCCGGTTTTAGGGCCGGCCTCAACAGCACTGAAATGGAATCGCTACGGACTATGGGCCGGGAGTGGGCTGGCCCGAGGATAGGAACACCACACGCTGGCTTGAGAACAGAGGAACGATTCCGGCGGTGGAGATCTCGGTCGATATAGTCAGGCAAGAGCAAGCTCAGGCCGGACATCTAACACGGTCGGGCCTGACACGCGGTGCAACCGGACGCGCTTCAGTCGGCTTCGCCTCCTTTCGCGCGCCGGTTACCACAACGCTACCGGATACCCTTCCGTCCGGCCGTGACGGGACGCGACAGGTCGAATCCCCGGGATCACGGAGCTGCGTTCATGCCGCTTTTTCCCCCGTTTGTCGAGGGCGGTGATGGACGAGGATCTCGTCGATCTGTTCCATCGTGAACTTGTTCAGTCCCACGATCCGGGCCTTGGATCGGAAAGCCGGCGGCAATATGCGGCGGGCGTCCTCCTTGCTGTCTACCTCCACGATGAGCCACGCCTTATGTTCTCCGTCCATGCACCCCCAGTCCGTATGCGTCACGAAATGGGAGCCGGTCTTGATGAAGATCTCGACGACGCGAGCGCACGCCACCTCTTCCTCTTCATGCGGAACTTCGATCAGAAATCTCGCCATGGCGCCGAACCTCCTGTTCATGGAATCGAATCCTGCAAATGTCCTCGACGGATTCAAGACACCGCGCGTCAAAATACGCTCATTCCTTTAGATTCAACAGACCGCGTGACAGTTCCTACCCCGGAAGATTCTCATCCAAGGTAGGTGCTTATTCCCCGGTCCTCCTGTTTTGGAGGTTTGCAGGACGGCCCGCCTCGATCGGGTTTTTGGATCGGTGGCCGCACGGACCGCAAACCCCGCGCAAACAGACAGCTTTTCCGGGATCTGGAAGGGGGTTTCGGCGGAGCCTGCTGATGTGGGAAACCCTTTGCAGCATGCGGAATGCCGGGGATCAATCCGACGCGGATCGCCTTCCCCGGGCAATTGATGCCAGTCAATGAAACCTCGAAGGATTCAGTGGATGATGGGCGAAAATCAAGGGAGGTGTCCGCATGGGCAAGGTTACGCTGATCACCGGGGCGACGTCCGGGATGGGGAAGGCAATGGCTCTCTTGCTTGCGGGCAAGGGATACGATGTTTACGCGGGGGCGCGGAAAACGGCGGATGGGGAGGTATTGGTCGCAGAGGCGAAGGGCAGGGGGATCCCCCTCAAGGCCGTGCAGCTGGACGTCACGGACGATGGCTCCGTCCGCGCCGCCGTTTCGCGCGTGGCGAAGGACTCCGGAAGACTGGACAACCTTGTCAACAACGCAGGGTACGGGCTTCTGGGGACGGTGGAGGAGGCGACGGACGCGGAGATCCTGCGCCAGTTCGATGTCAATGTCTTCGGTGTGGGCCGGATGTGCCGGGCGGTACTCCCCCTGATGCGGGCCCAGCGGTCGGGAGTGATCGTCAACATCTCCGCGTGGCTCGGGAGAATGGGGTTTCCGCTGTTGACGTACTACAACGCGAGCAAGTACGCCGTCGAGGCGATCACCGATTCCCTGCGGTACGAAGCGGGGCCCTACGGGATCCGGGTCCACTCCGTGCTGCCGGGCCTCTTCGGAACGCGCTTCGTTTCGAATGGGTTGATGGCGAACCCGGCGACCGTCTCCCCGGCGTCGCCGTACGCCGCCCTGGCATCCAAACTCGTTCCCGTGGTGGCGAAGAAGATCAATGAGGGGCCGGACCCCGTGGCGGTCGCGGAGGCGGTCCTCCGCGTGATCGAGGATGCCGGCGCCCCCATCCGAACCCCGGTGGGTGTCGAGGCGGAAACGTTCGTCCCGATGGCGAAGCAGTTGACGGATGAGGCATTCGAGGCGAAGGTGAAGGAGGTCTTCGGGCTGTAGGGCCGCGCCCTGAACCGCTTGACGGGGGGAGGGGAACCACCCCGAAGTCTCTATCGGATTTCAGAGGGAAACCCGCGCGGACTGCAAACCCCGCGCAAACAACTGGTATTTTCGGGGTAAAATGGCACTGTCGTGTTGATTGAGGAACAGTATACTCTCGAACTTTCCGCCGAAAGGGCAGCAGGGAAAAAATTAAGGAGGGCCTCATGTCGATGTCGAGAATCGCCTTGGGTGGATTCCTGTCCTTGGCGCTGTGTTTCCTCGTCGTTTCCTGCGGCAAACTTTCACAGGAAAACTATCAGAAGATCAAAGTGGGGATGAGTTATCAGGAGGTGGAGAAGATCCTAGGATCAGGTCCCACCTGCGATTCGGCGATGGGCATGAATACCTGTACCTGGGGGACGAAGGAAAAGTACGTCAAGGTACAGTTTGTCGGAGACGCGGTCTTGATGTACTCAGCGAAAGGGCTCAACTGATTCTTTCGGCGGATGTGACGGCAGGCTGACCATTCTTCACAATGAACGGCGCAGTCGCTCGGCAGCTTGACCAAGTCCACCCGGACCTTGTAGCCAAATTGATGGACAGGTCGCCCGCACGTTGAAGAAATCGGTACAGACTGCAAACCCCGTGCAAACAACTGCCTTTTTCAGGGTCTGGAAGGGGCCTTCTGCGGGCCCTGTTGACGCGGAATTTCCTTTATAGTACGATGACTTTCCTCTCGGACGCGCCCTTAGCTCAGCTGGATAGAGCGCTTGACTTCGGATCAAGCGGCCGGGGGTTCGAATCCCTCAGGGCGCGCCAGCAAAAACATGGGGTTGCGGTGAAAGACGCAGCCCCATTTTCTCGGAATCGAAGCAATGGAAAGTACATCTTACCGGTACTGTCGAAAAATAATTGA
>Ga0208652_1000257_pt1 | contig 8259 bp, 7 predicted proteins | sample Joice_CattailNLA_FD_185648 | JGI IMG/M metagenome (GOLD analysis project Ga0208652, IMG submission 185648) | Natural and restored wetland microbial communities from the San Francisco Bay, California, USA, that impact long-term carbon... | ecosystem: Environmental > Terrestrial > Soil > Wetlands ...
CCCCAAAGAACCCATATTTTGTTGCATTGCTTCGCCAATGATATAAGGCAACCACTCGGCCGGTTGCAGGTTCCTGGTTCGGTCAAAATCGATAAATTCAAAATCCAGTTCCTCAACATGTGCAATTTCATTCATGCCGGCGGCAATGACGCCATCCAGTCCAACTGCAAATGGAATATGGCCAACGGTGTATACATTGTGCTCTTTAGCGGTTTGCACTGCCTTTTTATAATCAGTTTTTGAAAAATAAGAATAGAGTTTCACACAGTCATACCTGGATTTGTATTTGGCTATAAGTTCCACTGTGTCTTTTTCATATCCCCTTATTATGGGGCTGGAAGCATATATGGCCGGGCCAACACGCTGGCCTGCATTAATCTCATCTCGCCATTGCAATATATACTCATCCCCATCGAGGTCTCTGACTGTTGTCACGCCATTGGCAAGATAAAGGAGGAACTGGGGCAATGGCCAATTACTTCTCAGATGCACGTGCATGTCGGCCAGGCCAGGCATCAGGTACGCTCCGGCACCTTCAATGACGTTAGCATTTTTAGGTATAATGACCTTATCATCCAGGCCGATTTCTTTGATGCGATTATCCTCGACAATCACGGTTTGATTTTTAATAATCTTCTCATCTGTCATTGGCACCAGATGAACATTTTTGAACACGGTGATATCGGCAGCGCCCGAACATATTGCGAGTGCTGGGAGTGACAGAATAAAAATTGCAATTGATTTGTAAAACATAGCCGTAGACTATTCTTGCAGTTTTATTCGGAGAAACCTGAAATTCTCATAATGCTTAATTATCTAAAATTCAAGTTCCAATTTAAGCCAGAAGCAAATATGGGGCGAGCCATGCTAATTGAAAGGGAATTAATTTGGGCAGGAGTAAGAGGGCATCACTTTCGATTAGGAATTTGTAAATTGGGGGAGAGGTTTTCCAGCCGCGATTGGCCTTTTCTTGCAACTCGATTGCTCGAGAAGTGCTGGAAACTACAAATTAAGAAAAAAAATTTTAAAGCCCGGAAAAAATTAGCCTCTAAGCCATTTGACTGGTGTACCTCAGCACCCGTTGGACGTACTGCTGTGTTTCCAGGTAAGGTGGGACCTTCCCGCCGTATTTTATCACGGCCTCCGGACCGGCATTGTAGGCTGCCAGGGCCAGTTTGAGATCACCGTCGAAGCTGTCCAGCATCTGCCGCAAATAGCGGGATCCCCCATCGATGTTTTCTGCAATATTAAAGGGATTTTTTACCCCCAGATCTCTGGCGGTGGCCGGCATCAACTGCATCAGGCCCTGGGCCCCGGCATGGGAGACGGCTTTTACGTCAAAATTTGATTCGGCCCGGATGACACTCGCAATTAAATTGACCGGCAGATCATATTTTCGGGCGGAATTGAGAATGCTGGTTTGGATTTTTTGGCGGTCCCGCAAGACGGTCTGTTCCGCTGTTAATCCCGGAATTTGTGGGTGCAGCCTGGCCGTGGTCTCTATCCGAGCGCGAGCCCGGATGGGTTCTTTTTGGGCGATTTGCCCGGTGCCGGAAAGGGCCGGGGGCAGATGGGCCCCGGGGATATTGGCGGTATCTTTTTTAACCGGCGGCACTGTCGGGCGCAGTGTCAACTTATGTTTTGTTAGGACGGGACGAGCCAGGTAGTCGCTAATCTTCAACCCACCGGATCGACTCCGGGATTTAGCTGAACGCTGATTTTGCTGCGAGGTCAATAGCTGGTGAAATCCCCGAGCCCCGGTTGCCCCGGTCTTGCCGGGTGAATTTCCCTTCTTTGTTCGCGGCCGGCCGCCCACGGCCCGGTCAAAATAATCTCTTACGGTCAAATGATTTTCCGATGACATGCACTCCCCTTATCGCGGTTGTTAAAAAAACCTTACTCGAAGGTTTTTCCTACAACCCCTTATGCCAGCCTTCCGTATTCAGGAACTTATTTTTGGAAAGCGGTATATTTGCTTTCAATGTGATCCCATAAAATTAAGCAATTATCATTCCAGTTTGTTATATGTAAATATTATAATAAATTCCAATTGGTTATATGAGTTTAAAAAATATGACTGCCCCTAAAACTGAAAAAATTTCCTGCTCTAGCGGCAGATATTTGACCAGTGAAGCGGCCCGGGTTAACTTTATAGTCTTTGAATCAGATAGAGGTAGACGGGCAGCCGGCTCATGTTTTTGACCCTAACAAAGGTCTGCAGCAGCTCAGGATGGTTTTGGCCGGACATCAGAGGCGACAGGTAGATGGCGCCTTTGCTGTAAAATCCATCCAGCCGGTTGCGGAGCAATTCGATAATGGACCGGTAATGGCCGGGCGGAAGCCGGTCACCCAGAAGGAAGTTAGCCGTGATTTCGATATTGGGATAACTTCGGTTGATGTCGAGCATCATCTGGAAGCCGGCTTCAATTTTTTGGATATCCAACGGTTTGTTCAGATATTTCAGGGTGGCGGGATCTGCAGACTCTATCCCGATATTGATGAACGTATACATCGGCATGCGGTTGAGCGATTCAAACAGGGCTTTATCGGCGTTGAGAAAAGAATCCACGCTACCGAATAAAAAGAGGGTTGGATCTTTTACGTATGATGCTTCAAAGCCAAAAGCGGCAAACGCCTCGGTTGCCGCCAGGCAGATCCTTTCTGGGCCCGCTGCCAGGGCATCATGATTTCCTAAAAAAAGCGCATTATAATTGCGAAGGTCAGCACCGTATAAGCTCTGCAGTTGTCGAATTTGTTGCCGGATATCTTCCCTTGACCGGACCCGAAATCCTTGCCCGGATTTGATCCTGCAAAAATCGCAGTGATACAGACAACCATCGGCAATCATGACCGGGATCACGTCATAGTCCACATGACGCGTATCGGGCGGCAGCACCGATACCCCTCCACCAATTATTTCGTGAAGCTTATCCGACTTCGATTGCAAGGGCTTCGAATTATTGCCGGAGATGAGTTCACAGAGATTTTTCAGTTTAGCCGGCAGACGGTTGTTTGGCAGGGCGCCAAGATTCTTCTGCAACTCTGATAAGGCATCTAAGGCCTGGTCGATACGGGGATCGGCGAAGGGATCATATTCCCAGATTGAGTTGCTGGGGTAGGGAAGGCAGGGGCGATAATATTCACCCAGCACAGAAAATACCCCCCGGTAGCCTCCGGTGGAATAGTATATCCAGTCATTGCCGTCGGTTCGTTTCAACCACTCGGCCCGATGGGGCCAGTTGCCGTTAAGGCCGCGAATATATTTGATTTCACCATTTAAGTTAAACTGAAAAATATAGTCCGGTGTTTGAATCTCGGTAAATCGGCCGTAGCGGATCGGATAGCTGACTTTGGCGAAGCGGTCGGCACCGGGCCTGTCGACAGTGATTTCAAGTCTATTGAGCTTGTAAGTTTCCACTTTAGGCAATTTTTTTCACAATTGGGAAGTGCGACGGCCCCCGGGGGGAATTTTTCTTTACAATTTTAAAAACCCCCGCGGCCTAAATATCGACATAACTGTATGAATACAATTAAAATAATGAATATGAAGCAGTTGGGCACACTTTTAGCAAACACCATTCTTAAAATATAGTGGTAACTTCAAAGAGTTGCAATCCCAATCAACCGCTGAGGGTCGCAGATGTAAAAAATATCCTTACCAGGCGTGTCATCAGGCGGCTGCAGGCAGTTGAAATAATCCGATCAGACCGTTCAGCGACGACTTTGCTGAATGTTCCTTTATTAATGCAGCGGTATTCACTCCTTGATTTCTCGATCATTGACTTTTATGTTTCAACTGTTTAAAAATCAAATAAAGGATAAAAGCCTATGAATACCAATGAGTATAAAGTCTACGGGTATCGCTGGGTAGCACTGGCAGTTTTTGCTTTAGTCCAGGCATCGATCCAGGTTCTGTGGTCCTCGTTTTTGCCCATAACCAGCGAAGCCGCCCAATTCTACGGCGTAACGCCACTGCTGATCGGCCTTCTATCGATGTTGTTCATGATTGTCTACGTCATTGTCAGTCTGCCTTCGTCCTGGGCTATCGCCACCTTCGGGGTGCGCAAAGGGATGGGGTTCGGGGTGATTTTGATGGGAATTTTCGGGCTCGTTCGTGGATTCTTTGGCCACAATTATACGATCGTGCTGATGGCGACCATAATGCTATCCATTGCCCAGCCGTTTATCATTAATGCGATTACCACCATGAGTGCCCGTTGGTTCCCGGTCCATGAAAGAGCCACGGCCACCGGAATCGCCATGCTGGCCCAGTTCATCGGCATTATGGGCGGCATGGCCGTTTCACCGGTTCTGGCGGGCAGCCTGGGAATCAAAGCAATGCTGATATGGTACGGGATGCTGGCCTTTGCGGCACTCGTCACCTTTTTTCTGTTTTACAGGGAAAGGCCGGCGACACCGCCATCCGCCTCTGAAAAAGAGGAACGCTTTGTGATGCGCGAGGGTTTAAAACATGTTTTCAAAACCCGGGAAGGTATTTTTCTTCTCATCGTATTCAGCCTCGGCCTTGCCACTTTCAACACTGTTTCCACCTGGATCGAACAAATCATCAGCCCGCGTGGTTTTAATTCCATGCAGGCCGGTACCCTGGGGGGGATTATGATGGTCACCGGCATTGTTGGCTGCATTGTCTTGCCCCTTCTGTCCGACAAGACACAGCGGCGCAAACCCTATCTATTGTCCGGGGTTGTCATGATCGTCCCCGGATTGCTTGGGCTCACTTTTGTTCAATCCTTTGCTTTACTTCTTTTCGCCGGTGCGATCCTGGGTTTTTTCCAGCTCGGCCTGGCGCCGATTTTTATGGAAGTCGCTTCCGACGTTTGTAAACCGGCACCGGAAGCCACTACCCAGGGCGTTTTATGGATGTTCGGGCAGGGGATCAGTGTCCTTTTCATTTTTTTGATGGATTATTTCAGGACCGAGTCGGGCGCGATGACACCGCTGCTTTTGGTGTTGATTGCGTTGATGGCCGTCGGTATTTTATTAATCGCTCTGATGCAAGAATCTCGTATGACTGACGTATAATCAGAATTAGAATCTGGATGCCTGCTCAGGCCGGTGTTTCCAGTTTCCCAGGGCTGCCGGCTAATTCACTTTTTTAAGGGCGGCGAGCTCATCTAAAAGTTTTTGATGGCTTTCATTAAGGTCTGCGTACGCCTGATCGGCTGCCTGGAGTTTTGATTGCATTTCCTTTTCAGACGTCTCCAGGCGCCGGATAGTTTCAGCGGTTTTTGTTAGCTGAAGTTTCTGATCACCCACCATGTTCTCCAGCTCGCTGATGCGGGCGCCCTGAGCCGCAAGTTCCTTAGCTGAGCTGTCCTTGATCGCCGACAGGTGTGTGTCGAGTTCGGCCGCCTGGCTGTCTTTTATGTTAAGAGCCTCCTGCAACTCGGCTATTTTCTTTTGGTTTTTTTGCCTGCCGGATTCCAGCTCCCCGATAATTTCCCGGGCCGATTTTATTTCCTCGGCTGCATTATTGGATGATGCCTCGTAACCGGTGATGGTGTCCCGCGCCTGGGCCAACCTCTTCTGAAGCTCGGCAATTTTTTGATCAAGGTCGCCAATCTTCTGATCCCGGGATTTCAAGGTCAGGTTCCATTGCTGGCTCTGCTGAAAGTATACCCATACCATCAGAACAGCGATAGACAGTAGAACAAGCAGTAGGTCATTTAGGCTTTCTTTAAAGTCACTCATGGGGTCCTCTTTTGTTAGTTTAATTAAAGGTCTCGGAATTTCTACAACTCACTCATTCCAACCTGACTGGCTCCTGCAGGCGGCAGGCAAGTTTGGGATCCGAAAAGGAGCCCAGGGATGCGGGTGCCCAAAATACAGATTCGATAGGCCCCCTAAATTTTTTAAATATTTCGGTTGAACCGCCCTCTCAAGTAACTTATTAACATAACATATGATTTAACTCAAGAAGGCGTGATTAAAAGTGTTCAGCCCTGAAAATCAAAATAACACGAAAACCAAAGGGGTTTGAATTTAAACCTAAAACGGAATACTGTGAGTTGCATTTTTATTCCGTTCGCCAGTATGGTATAAAGCTGTCTAAACACTTTAAAAACCTAAGAATTTCTATATTATTTCGGAATCCTACCAGCCTTCATTATTGCTGTGCCGGCATTGGCTATCAGCCTGTTGCCCGAGAAGAAGCGATAAAAGAGACATCCATAAACAGGTAAATAATTCTTTAAGGGAATATTCACGTAAACTGAGGGGGTCTGGGGGTCCACGATAATCGCTTGATTTTAATTGGTTAAAAATGGTAGAAATAGGGTCTTAGAGCGGTCATTTTGGGGTGAAAATAAGCAGTTTACGAGAAACCTATCTGGCGCGTGCGAATCGACATTAGATCTCTGGGGATATGTCTGGCATTTAACACATCGCGGATTTCCGCAGGGATATTTTCTGTCAAGCGGGTGCGCATGAGGGGAAAGCCATGAAAGCATATGAATACATTTTATCAAAACAGACGCAATGGGCTCTGAATAATAATATTAAGCTCATCGGCAGCAAAGGTGTCCGTGGCCGCTTAACGTATACCAAAAGGCTTTCGGCAAATTTATTTGAACCTTTGCACCCTTCGGTAAGGAAATGCTTTAAGGATGGTGATGGTGCTGAATTGATTGGGTATCCTTCCAAAATGCAGGCACTGCATTCAACAGCAGCATTGGGCGTAAACATCTTCCAGTATTGGTTAAAAGTGAATCAGGTTCCCAAGATTGCTGCTGCTTGCGGCTTATGCAACAAAAAAAATAAGAGCTCCAACAACATAATGTTTAAAACCAAACATGAAATAAGCAGAAAATTCGCTTTCGGTCCGGACATTGATGTCACGATTGAAAATTCTCCAGAGTCAAAGTTCAAAGTTTTTGCAATTGAATGCAATTTCTCTGAAGCCTATTCTTCCCGTCGGCACTCCGGACTCAAGCAGAAATATCTTAATTTGGAAAATATATGGAAAGATGTTCCTAATCTGCGTCGCCTATCAAGGAAAATCAGCCCAACTAACAAACGTTTCAATCACCTTCACTCGGCACAGCTTGTGAAGCATATTTTGGGGCTGAAGGAAAAATATGGCAAAAACAAATTTCGCCTCCTTTACCTCTGGTACGATTGTATGGGAGATGAAAGTTCGAAACACCGAGAAGAAATTGAAGAATTTACACGAATTGCAAAAGCGGACAGTGTCCGTTTTCATGCCTTAAGCTACCAAGAGCTAATTATCAAATTATCCGAAGAATACCGTGATTTCCATCACGATTATATTGAATATATTTCGAGCCGGTATCTTTAAGAAAAAGCCTTTAGCATTTAGTTAACAGCATTATGTTTCCAGTTCAGAAATTAAAAATAGGTGCAAAAGATAGACATCCATAAATAAGTAAGCAGCGCTTTATTGTATTTTATTTAAACTGGCTGCCTCGGTCTAGGTTACGATACTGGATGGCCTCGGAGATATGATCCACCAGAATGTTCGGTTCGCCCTCCAGGTCTGCTATGGTACGGGCGATCTTCAGTACCCGGTTAAAGGCCCTGGCCGAAAGCCCCAGTTTGTCGATAGCCGACTCCAGGATGCGGCGTGAAGCGTCGTCAATCTTGCAGTGGGTTTTGATGTGGCGGCTGCTCATCTGGGCGTTGCAAAAAATTTTGGCCCTTGCCAAGCGTCCGGACTGGATCTGGCGGGCGGCAGCCACCCGCCTGCCGATGTCGGCTGATGGCTCGGCGTTTGATTCGGCCATCAGGTCTTTGTAAGGCACGGCCGGCACTTCCACATGGATGTCGATGCGGTCTAAAAGCGGGCCCGATATTTTGGATCGATAGCGGTGAATTTGCTGGTAGGAACAGCGGCAGGCATGCTTGGGATCCGAGAAGTAGCCGCAGGGGCAGGGATTCATAGCAGCCACCAGCATAAAGCTTGCCGGGTAGGTGAGTGTGGTTGAGGCGCGGGAAATGGTGACCTTTAAATCTTCCAGGGGCTGGCGCAGGACTTCCAGAACATGCTTTTTGAACTCGGGAAGCTCATCCAGGAATAAAACCCCGTGGTGCGCCAGGCTCACCTCGCCGGGACGCGGGATGTGCCCGCCGCCAATGAGTCCGGCGTCGGAGATGGTGTGATGGGGAGAGCGAAACGGTCGCCGGGTGATCAGGGCCTGGTCTTTTTCCAGCAACCCCACCACGCTGAATATCTTGGTAGTTTCAATTGCCTCTTGAAACGTAAAAGGCGGCAGGATGGTA
>Ga0208652_1000260_pt1 | contig 8208 bp, 8 predicted proteins | sample Joice_CattailNLA_FD_185648 | JGI IMG/M metagenome (GOLD analysis project Ga0208652, IMG submission 185648) | Natural and restored wetland microbial communities from the San Francisco Bay, California, USA, that impact long-term carbon... | ecosystem: Environmental > Terrestrial > Soil > Wetlands ...
CCGATCGCCGAGCATGCCACGACGACGGGTGTGCACATCACCCGTCCCGGTGGAGATCGCCGCGCTAGAAGGGCAGGCCCTCGCCCTCACCCACCGAGAGGCGGTCGAGCACCCCGCGCATCATGAGGTCGAAGTCGTGGGGGTTGGACGCGGCACGCCGCGCCTCGTCCTCGGAGACGAGACCTTCCTTGGTGAGCTGCACGAGCGATTGGTCGAAGGTCTGCATGCCGTAGAAGTCGCCCTCGGCGATCACGTCGACGATCTGGTCGGTGGTGGCCGGATCCACGATGCGATCGAAGACGCGGCCGGTGTTGATCAGCACCTCGATGGCGGGGACGCGGCCCTTCCCGTCAGCCTTGGCCACCAGGCGCTGCGACACGATGCCGCGCAGCGACCCCGCGAAGGAGGTACGCACCTCCTTCTGCTGGTGGGGCGGGAACAGGTCGAGGATGCGGTTGATCGTCTCCATGCAGTCGATCGTGTGCAGGGTCGAGATCACGAGGTGACCTGTCTCGGCTGCCTGGATCGCCGACATCGCCGAGTCGCCGTCGCGGATCTCACCCACGAAGATCACGTCGGGGTCCTGGCGGATGACGTGACGCAACGCGTTCGCGTACGAGTCGGTATCGATGCCGATCTCGCGCTGCTGCACGATCGAGAGCATGTCGTCGTGCATCACCTCGATCGGATCCTCGATCGTGACGACGTGGGCTCGGCGGGTGCGGTTGATGTGGCCGATCATCGACGCGATCGTCGTGGTCTTGCCGGTGCCGGTCGGGCCGGTGACGAGCACGAGACCGCGCGGCGAATCCGCCAGGCTGGACATGACGCGAGGCAGCCGCAGCTCCTCGAACGTCGGCACTTCGCTACGCACCCGTCTGATCGCGAGGCCCAACACGCCACGCTGGCGGAACACGTTCACGCGGAAGCGCCCGACGCCCGGCAGCGTGTACCCGAGGTCGGCCTCGCTCGTCTCGGTGAACTCCCGCTTCTTGTGGTCGGACATCAGCGACGCGGCGGCGGCCTCCGTGTCGTTGGCCGTCAGCACGTCGAACTCGCAGGGGATCAACTGACCGTCGACGCGCACGAACGGCACGTTGCCGACCTTCAGATGCAGGTCGCTGGCACCGCGTTCCACCGTGTGTCGCAGCAACTCGTTGACATCCATCGGGGACCTGACGCCTCCGTTCGACCCACGACCGTCGTAGGCCACGTGGTTCCATCGGCCCTCACCCGGGCGCACCTGAGCCCTGCGACTAGGATTCTCGCGTGACCGACGAGCCCGCCCCCGAGGGGCAACCGCCGCCCAAGAAGCGCCGACGGCGGCGACGACGCAGGCCCACGGTCGCGGGATCGCAGCAGCCGGTCGGAGAGCCGTCGAAGCGGTCGTCTTCGAAGAAGTCCTCGCGATCGCGCCGCTCGACGTCGCCGGTCCAACGCGAGGTCTCGGCCGGGGGGGTCGTCTACCGGCGCGCCGGCGAAGAGATCGAGGTGGTGCTCGCCTCGCGTCGGACCCGCCGGGGAGACCTCGCATGGGGACTTGCGAAAGGTGGCATCGAGCCGGGCGAGTCCCATGAAGACGCCGCGGTCCGCGAGGTCATGGAAGAGACGGGCTACACCGCCGAGATCGAGGCGTCGCTCGGCGACACCAGGTACTTCTACGTGTGGGAGGACGCACGCATCCGCAAGACCGTGCACTTCTTCCTGATGCGATGCACGGGAGGCGATCCCGCGGACCGCGACGACGAGATGGAGGAGGTTCGCTGGTTCCCGCTGGATCGAGCATTGAAGCGCGCCGCGTACCGAGGGGAACGTGAGGTGCTCGGTCGCGCCGCCGAGCTGCTCAGATGACGGACGCGGCACGATGACCCCTCTCGAGATCGTGCTCGGCATCGCGGTCGGCCTCGTGTCCGGGGTGCTCTCGGGCCTCTTCGGCGTCGGCGGGGGCATCGTGATGACGCCGGGCCTGCAGGTGCTGCTCGGCGCCGCACCGATCGTGGCGCTCGCGACCCCGCTGCCGGTGATCCTTCCGACCGCGCTGACGGGTGCTCTCACCTACCGTCGTGCCGGCGAGCTCGACGAACGGGCGGCTGCATGGATGATCGGCCCCGGTGTGCTCGCATCGATCTTCGGCGCCCTGCTCACACGGTTCGTCGACACCCACGTGCTGCTCGCGATCACGGCGGCCTTGCTCGCCTACCAGTCGGTGGGCATCTTGCGAGGTCCTCGGAGTCGGCGAGGGCCGTCGTTCCGAGCCACCCCTTCGATGTTCATCGGCATCGGCCTGCTCGCGGGGTTCGTGAGCGGCCTGCTCGGCATCGGCGGCGGCCTTGTGATCGTGCCGATGCTCGCGGGGTGGCTCGGTATGCCGCTCAAGCGGGCCCTCGGCACCTCCCTGCTGGCGATCGTGGCGCTGGTGATCCCGGGCACGATCACGCACGCCGTGCTCGGCCACATCGACTGGGCGTTGGTGCTGGTCGTGACGATCGGAGCGGTGCCGGGAGCGCTGATCGGCGCGAAGGTGGCGCTCGGCGCCCATGAACACACCCTGCGGATCCTGGTCGGGAGTTTCCTGCTGATCGTGGCCCTCGCGTACGGCATCTCTGAGGCGCTCGAGGTGCTGGCGCGCTGACCGGGCAGGCTCCGTGGGTGCCGACCCCACGGGGCTACGATGAGAAGCCGCCATGAGGATCCTCCGCGCGCTCGGCGCGCTCCTGCCGCTCGCGCTCGCCGCCGCCTCTGTGCTCGTGGCGACGTCTCCCGCCGGTGCCCAGGAGCCGGCCGTCGCGCTGACGCTGAAGGCCCAGACCCCGTTCACCACGCTCGACAAGCCCGAGGTCACGATCACCTTCCGCGCCGAGAACCTCGGTGACGAGGCGATCGGCGACCTCTCGGTGGGATTCGTGGTCGGGCCGGCGATCCGGTCGCGCGTGGAGTACGAGACGTCCCTCGTCGAGGGACCGGGGCCGCTGCCCATCGCGGGCAACACCGTCGACCAGAACGGGATCCTGGAACCCGGATCGACGCGGGAGTTCAGCGTCTCGATCGATCTCAGCCTGATCGGCGAGGTGAGCGAGGTCGACTCGCTGGTCTACCCGGCCCGGGTCGACCTCCGGAGCGCCGGCATACAGGTCGGCGCTCTCGATTCGCCGCTGGTGCACCTCGTGCGCGACCCGGAGGTGCCGATCGAGCTCGCGTGGTGGGCGGAGTTCGATGCCCCGATCGCGATGGACCCGCAGGGACGGCTCGCCGACCCGGCGTTCGAGGCCGCGATCGCGCCCGACGGAGGTCTGGCGCAACAGGTCGATGCCATCTCGACGGCCGTCGGCCCGGCCGACGGCATGGTGGCCGTGGACCTCGTGATCGTCCCCGCGGTGATCGACCAGCTCGCCCGCATGGCCGACGGGTACGAACGGGCAGGCGGCGGAACGGTGGAACCCGATCAACCGCCGGCGACGCACGCGGCGACCTTGCTCGCCCGCCTCGGCCAGCTCGTGGGCGACCCCGATGTCCAGCTCGTCGCCACCCCGTTCGCCGCGCCCCTCCTCCCGTCGTTGGCGTCAGGCGGGCTCGCGCCCGACCTCGCTCGACAGCAGGAGATGGGTGATGACGTCATCGCGCAGAAGCTCGGCGAGGAACCGTCCGTCACGACGGCGCGGCCGCCGCAGGGAGCCGTCGACGAGCCCAGCCTGCAGTGGCTCGCCGACCGCGGCATCACGACCGCGCTCGTGCAGGCGGACACGGTGGAGCGCCCGGCCCAACCCAACGACTTCGCGCCGCTGCCCACCGCGACCGCCACGACGGCCGGAGGCTCCAGCCTCGAACTCGTGCTCCCCGACCCGGGCGTGCAAGGTCTGCTGGGCGACCCGATCCTGCTCGGCGATCCGGTAAGAGCCGCCCAGGCTGTGCTCGGCGAACTGGCGACGATCTGGCGGGAGCAGCCGGTGCCGGGGCTCCAACCAGACGGGACCCAGACCGTGCGCGGGGTCGCCGTGCAGATGCCCGCGGCGCTCCCTTCGGCGATCTGGGCACCGCTCGTGCGCCGACTCTCCGAGGCGCCGTTCCTGCACCGCTCGCAGGCGGCGACGTTCGCCGGGGCGGTGAACCCGGCATCGGACGGTGCCGCGATCACCCCGTCATCGGCACGGTTCCCCCGCGAGTACGTCGAGGCGATCCGTGATCAGCGGCGCAACGTTTCCGCCTACCGCTCGATGCTCGCGGGTCCAAGTCCCCAGCCGGCGCGGCTCGATCGAGATCTGCTCTATGCCGAGGCGGGCGAGTACGTGGCCGACACGATCGCGGGACGCCGGTGGTACGACCAGGTCAACTCCGTCACCGGCTCGATCTTCCAGAGCGTGCTGCCCGACGTCGAGCAGGAGTTCCTGCTGACCTCGCGCGAGGGGTCGATCCCACTGCGGATGGGCGACCCGGGCGACGCGCCGCTCACCGTGCAGGTCGTGCTGCGTTCGGCTTCGTTCGAGTTCCCCGACGGCGCGCAGCAGACCGTGACGATCGAGGGGCCCGACGAGATCGTCACCTTCGACGTGGTCGCCAAGGCCGGAGGACCGCAGACGATCCGGGTGAAGACCCGGGCTCCGTCGGGCCGCGTCCTCGGGGAGGACCAGAACCTCGCCGTCCGCACCACGGCGGTGAACAGCGTGGCGTTGTGGATCACCGTGGGTGCCGGCGTGGTGCTGGTACTGCTCTGGTCGAGGAGGTTGGTCCGACGACCGAGGCCCTGACCCCCGATCCCGAACCGGTGGAAGGGATCCCCGCCGACACCACGGGCGCCTACGTTCGGAACACCGCGCTCATGACGGTCGGCACGACCCTGTCGCGCCTGACCGGCTACGTGCGCATCGCGGCGCAGACCGCGGCCCTCGGCGTCACGATCGCACCGCTCGGCAACGTCTACACGCAGGCCAACACCACGCCGAACATCGTGTACGAGCTGATCCTCGGAGGCATCCTGACCTCGGTGTTCGTGCCGGTGTTCGTCGATCACCAACGGCGGAGCGGGCGGGAGGCCGCCTTCGACCTCGGCAGGCGCGTCCTCACCCTGGCACTGGTGCTGCTGTCCGCGGTCGCGATCCTCGGCATCGTGTTCGCGCCGCAGATCATGCGCCTGTACCTCGTGGCCTCCGACGCCGCCGACCGAGACGCTCAGATCGAGCTCGGCGTGTTCCTGCTCCGTTGGTTCATGCCGCAGATTGTCTTCTACGGCATCGGGGCGATCGCCTCCGGACTGCTGAACACCGAGCGCCGGTTCGCCGCCCCTATGTTCGCGCCGATCCTCAACAACCTCGTCGCGATCGCCACGTTCGCAGCCTTCGCGATGCTCCGCGCGACCGCCGAGCCCTCGGTCGCAGACATCACGTGGCTGGAGAAGACCGTGCTGGGCGCCGGCACCACGCTCGGCGTCGTCGCGATGACCGTGGCGCTCTGGCCGTCGCTGCGCGCGACCGGCTTCCGGTGGCGCTTCGCCGGCGGGTGGGGCCACCCGGGCATCCGACGCATCGTCCGGCTCTCCGGGTGGGTCGTCGTCTACGTCGCCGCGAACCAGCTCGCCTACGTCGCGATCATCATCTTGGCGGGAGGCATCTGCGACGCCTGCTACCAGATCTACGCCACCGCGTTCATCGTCTTCCTGTTGCCTCACTCGATCTTCGCGGTGTCGATCTTCACGGCGCTGCTCCCCGCGATGGCCGAGCGTTGGACGGACCGCGACGTCGACGGGGTGCGTGATCGTTTCTCGCTCGGACTTCGCGACACGATCGTCGTGATCGTGCCCGCATCGTTCGCCTTCATCGCGCTGGCGGAGCCGATCGTCTCGTTGCTGCTCGAGTACGGGTGGGTGCAGGAAGAGGACGTCCCGTTGATCGCCCGCACGCTGCAGGGCTTCGCGGTCGGGCTGCCGTTCTTCTCGGCTTTCCAGCTGATCACCCGCACCTTCTACGCGACGCAGGACAGCCGGACGCCCGCGCTGATCAACATCGGAGCGGCGATCGTCACAGTCATCGTCGACGTCGCGCTCGTGCTCACGGTCGGATGGGACGTCCCGGCGCTCGCGTTGGGGCACGCGGTGTCGTACGTGTTCGCGAGCGCCGTTGGGCTTGCCCTGCTGCGCCCGAAGCTCGACTCGCTCGACGGGCGACGCGTGAGCGCCACGATCGCACGAGCGGTTCCGGCGGCCGCGATCACGGCCGGCATCGCGTGGCTCGTCGCGACCGGCCTCGGCGCCACGGTCGACACCCAGCTCGTGGTCGGGCGGCTCGTCCAGGTGGGGCTCGCCGTGGCCGCGGGGATCGGTGCGTATCTGCTCGCGGCACTCATGTTGGGCATGGAAGAGGTCGATGAAGTGATCGGCGCGGTACGCAGGAGGTTCCGCGGATGACTGGCTCGCTCCACCACATCGACGTCGACCGTGCCGGCGAGGCCGGCATGGTCGGCAAGGCAGCGGTGATCTGGCTGCTGCTCCTCGCCATGCTCGCGGTGGTGGTCGTCGACGCCGTGTCGATCGGCCGCACGACTCTGCGTCTCTCCGAGGTCGCGACCGATGCCGCGAGTGACGGCGCGGAGGCCTTCCGTTCCCAGGGACGGAGCCCGACCAGGGCCTGCGAGGCCGCGGCGCTCAGCATCGAGGCCCAGGCCCCTGCCCTGAAGCTCGGGAGATCCGGGTGTCGGGTCGACGAGGATACCGGCCGTGTCAGCATCACTCTTCGCGCCACCGCCGACACGATGCTCGCTGGGCGATTCGGTGCGACCGAGAAGTACACGCAGGTCGTCGTGACGGAGGCCAACGGCCCCTCGGGTGTATAGCGTTCGAGCCGTGACCGAGGTCGAGCGCGACGAGGATCTCGTGCGGCGTTTCCGAGCGGGCGAGGCCGAGGCCTTCACCGACCTCGTCCTGCGGCACCAGCAGCGGGTGTACTCGATCTGCCTGCGCGTGCTGGGCGATGCCGACGCCGCGGCCGACGTCGCCCAGGACACCTTCCTGACCGTGCTCCGCAAGCTCGACGGCTTCCGGGGCGACGCCGCGTTCACGACCTGGCTGCACCGCGTCACGGTGAACGCCTGCTACGACGAGCTGCGCAGGAAGCGCCGCCGGCCGATGCTGCACACCGTGACCGACGACGACCTCGAGCACGAGCCCGGACCCCCGACGCTGGACCACGCCGACGAGGTCGCGGGCACGCGCGACGCAGCCGCGGCGTTGGCCTCGATCCCCGAGGAGTTCCGCATCGCGCTGGTCCTTGCCGACGTGCAGGACATGGCGTACGACCAGATCGCGCAGGTGCTCGAGGTGCCGATCGGCACCGTGAAGTCGCGAGTGCACCGCGGGCGCCTCGCACTCGCGGCTGCCCTCGGCATCGGGCCCGCCGCCCGGGAACCGTTCGGCCGTCCACCGACGTCGGAGCAGGAACCGTGACGCACCCCCTCGATCACCTCGCCCCGTTCGTCGACGGCACCCTCGACACCGCCGAGCGTGCCGTGGTCGACGAGCATCTGCGTTCCTGCGCCCGGTGCCGCGGAGAGGTCGAAGCCGCCGCCGGGGCCCGCACCGCCCTGCGAGCGATGCCGGAGCCGAGGAGCCCCGACCTCTCCGCCCGGTTCACCTCCGGGCAGCTCGGGCGAGTCGCGGCCCCTGGGCCCTCGGCAGGGACGCCATGGTCGAAGATCGTCCCGGCGCTCGCTGCGGCCGCGGTCGTGGCGCTCGTGACGCTCGTCGTCCCCCGGCTCGGGACCGGCTCGGACGACGCCGGTGTGGCGGCCGACGGCGTCGCGGAGGCCGGCTCCGATCGGACGAACGCGCCCCCGCGGCTCGAGCTCCTCGACGAGGATCTCGACGAGCTCGCGCTGCAGGAGGCGGCGACCGCGTTGGCCGCCTCCTACGCCCGGGCCGTGGCGCCCGACGTGGAGGTCGATGCGGGTCAGGGAGCGGTCGGCGCCGAGGCGACCGCTCCCGATCAGGCCCGGACGGCCGGACCGGCCCGAACGGCGCGAGCCGTGAGCTGCCTCGAACAGGCGTTCCCCGGCTTCCCCGGCCGGATCGTGCGCGTGCAGGAAGCGACGTTCGAGGGCACACCGGCGTTCATCGCCTACGTGCTGGAGAGCCCAGACGCCGACACGCCCCCCGACCTCCTCTCCGTCTGGGTCGCCGGCGCCGAGGACTGCTCGATCCTCTCCTTCACCTCTGCGCGTATCTGA
>Ga0208652_1000263_pt1 | contig 8130 bp, 9 predicted proteins | sample Joice_CattailNLA_FD_185648 | JGI IMG/M metagenome (GOLD analysis project Ga0208652, IMG submission 185648) | Natural and restored wetland microbial communities from the San Francisco Bay, California, USA, that impact long-term carbon... | ecosystem: Environmental > Terrestrial > Soil > Wetlands ...
CTGGTGGTCCTCGGGCGACGCGGTGTTCCTCGGCGTGGGCGCCTGGGCGGTCGCGCTCTGCGTGCTCGCCACCGGCCGGCGGGGCCGTCGCAGCGTCGTGCTCGCAATGTTGGGTGGGGCCCTGTGGGCGGTCTCGGTATTCCTCTCCTACGGCATCGTGCTCCTCGCGAGCGTGCCGGTGGTCGTGGCATGGCGTCGCGGACGTCTGCGGGTGCTCGGCCTGGCGTGCGTGCCCGTTGCCGCGACCGTGGGACTCGCCGCGTCGGGCGGCTTCTGGTGGTTCGACGGGCTCGCCGCCACGCGCGAGGCGTACGCGCTGAGCCTCGCACGGGTTCGGCCGTATCACTACTTCGTGGTCGCGAACCTCGCGGCCGCCGCGATCGCGGTCGGCCCCGCCGTCTGGGTGGGACTCACCCGCCTGCGGCGTGGCGAGGGGTGGATGCTCGCCGCCGGGGCCCTCGTCGCGATCCTGCTCGCCGACCTCTCGGGCTTGTCGAAGGCCGAGGTCGAGCGTATCTGGCTCCCGTTCCTGCCGTGGCTCGTGGTCGGGGCGGCTGCGGCCTTCGCCGAAGCGTCGCACTCCGCCCGCCGTGGGTGGCTCGGCGCCCAGCTCGCCTGGGCCCTGCTGGTACAGGCACTGGTGGTGTCACCGTGGTGAGGGGTCCGACATGCGCGTGCTGGTGACCGGCGGGGCCGGCTTCGTCGGGTCACACGTCGTGGATGCGCTGATCACGCGCGGCCACGACGTGATCTCGCTCGACGTCATCGCGCCGTCGGCACACGCGGGTCGTCCGGACTACCTGCGCGATGACGTCGACTACCTGGATGCCGATCTGCGGGACCTCGAGTCGGTGAGGGAGGCCGTGCGGGGAGCTGACGCAGTCTGTCACCAGGCGGCGATGGTGGGGCTGGGCGTCGACTTCCTCGATGTCGATGCCTACGTCTCCCATAACGATCTCGGCACGGCGACGCTGCTCCGTGCGCTGCACGAGCGAGGCTTCCGCGGGCCGATCGTGCTCGCGAGCAGCATGGTGGTCTACGGCGAGGGGCGGTACCGATGCGACGAGCACGGCGTCGTTCGCCCCGGGCCGCGGCGCATCGAGGACCTCGAGCTCGGACGGTTCGAGCCGAGGTGTCCCAGGTGCGGTGCGGCCCTGGCTGCCGAAGCGATCACCGAGGAGGCACCGCTCGATCCGCGCAACGTCTACGCCGCCACGAAGGTGCATCAAGAGCATCTGTGCGCCGCCTACGCGCGCGAGCACGGCGGCCCGGTGGCGGCGCTGCGCTACCACAACGTCTACGGTCCTCGCATGCCCCGGGACACGCCGTACGCGGGCGTGGCGAGCATCTTCCGGAGCGCCCTCGAACGCGGCGACGCGCCGACGGTGCTCGAGGACGGACGCCAGATGCGGAACTTCGTGCACGTCCGCGACGTCGCCGAGGCTAACGTGCGGGCGCTCGAGTCGGGCGCCGACGGCGCGTTCAACGTCGCGAGCGCGACGCCGCACACCGTGGGAGAGATGGCGGAGGCGCTCGCCGGCGCCTTCGGGGCCACAACGACTCGTCCACGGGTCGTCGGCGGCTACCGCCTCGGCGACGTGCGCCACGTGTTCGCCTCTCCCGCGAAGGCCTCGCGCGAGCTCGGGTTCCGAGCGACCGTGCGGTTCGAGGACGGGATGCGAGCGTTCGCCCGAGCGCCCCTGCGGGGTGCGTCGCCGTCGGCCCCGAGCTCGCGCTGAGCCGCGGGATGGGCCGACGGGCTCTGATCTCCGCGACGGTGGCCGTGGCGGCGATCGGTGCGGCCGTGGTCGAGGGCCTCACGGCCGGCGACCCGACCCCCACGTCGACACTGATACCCGACGCCGCCTTCCCGGCCGCGATGGTCGCGCTGCCGGGCGGAGGCCTCCTCTACGGCGAGCGTCTCACCGGTCGCGTGATGAGGGTCGACCCATCCGGTGGCGCCGAGGCGATCGGCGAGGTCGATGTGTCGACCGAGGGTGAGCAGCGGGGCCTCCTCGGCATCGCGACACGCGGCGACGAGGTCTTCGTCTCGTTGACCGCCCCGTCGGGCAGGCTACGGATCGAACGACTCGGTGGGGGCGTCGTGTGGGCGGGCCCGCCGAGCGCCGATCGCGCCAACGGCGGCAGGATCGCGTTCGCTCCCGACGGAACGCTCGTGGTCGGCGTCGGTGACCTCCTCGACCCACGGGCGGCCGCCGACCCGACGGCCCCCAACGGCAAGATGCTGGCGATCGACCCCGACGGACCCCCTGGCCAGCGCCCGGCCATCATCTCGTCGGGTTGGAACAATCCGTTCGCCTTCGCGTTCGCTCCGAACGGCACACTGTTCGTCGCCGACAACGTCGGTGGGCCCGGCGACGAACGCCTGGCGATCGGGAACGCCGGACCCGACCCGGTCGTGCTGGGGATACTCCCGGCGCACTCGGTACCAAGTGGGCTTGCTGTGCTCGCGGACGGCCGTCTCGCCCTCTGCGCCTACCTGACCCGCACGTTGAGGACCTATCGGGTCGTCGGCGGCATCGCGATGCCCGACGCCGTGCCGCTCGCCACGGACTGCTCGATCGGCGTCATCGCCCTCGCCGACGGGCGGCTCGCCTACGCCGACGAGGGTGCGATCCGGGTGATCTCCCCATGAGCTCGCGGTCTCCCTCCGACCTCGTCGCGTTCGGTGCATCCGGCGCCGACCTGTGTCGTCTGGCTCAGATCGTGGCCTCGCGCACCCCGGCCGCGACGAGTCCGAGCACCAGCGCCGCCACCGCCAGCCGGTAGAGCATGAACACCTTGAAGTCGTGGCGCTTCAGGTACTTCAGCAGCCCCCAGATCACGAGGAAACCACTGATCGCCGACGACACGAAGCCCCAGAAGAACTGCGCCTCGTAGCCTTGGAACCCGGTCGCGGCGAGATCGGTGGCCTTGTAGAGACCCGCCCCCGCGATGATCGGAAGCGACAGCAGGAACGAGAACCGCGCCGCCGTCTCGCGGTCGAGCCCGATCGCACGCGCGGCCGTCATCGTGACCCCCGACCGCGAGACGCCGGGCTGCAGCGCCATCGCCTGCGCGACGCCGAGGAACAGACCGGTGCGCACACCGATCGAGTCCATCCCGCGCACGCTCGGCATGCGCTTGTCGACCAGGTAGAGCACGATGCCGAAGATCGCGAGCATCACGGCGATCAACACGGGGGCCCCGAGCCGTTCCTGGATCACGTCCTCGGCGACCGCACCCACGATCGCGCCCGGGATCGTGCCCACGACCAGCGCCCATGCGATGCGTTCATCCGTCGTCGAGATCGCCCGTGCGGCGAGGGTGTGCAGCCACGCCTTGAGGTAGCGCCACAGGTCACGCCGGAAGTAGATCACCGCGCCCAGCAGGGTCCCCATGTGCAGGGCGACGTCGAAGCTCTTCGCGAAGTCTGCGTTGCCGCCGAGCTGCTCCCAGCCGAACAGCCACGGCACGAGGATCAGGTGTCCGGAGCTCGAGACGGGCGCGTACTCGGTGGCGCCCTGCACGAAGCCGAGCACGATCGCTTCCCAGACGGTCATCGTCGCCCGCTCACATCGGGGACGCTCATCGACGCACGCTCATGACGGTCCGGTTCCTCGTTGGGCTCGGCGGTGGGAGGGAGGCCGCCACATGCTAGCGGCCTTCCGGGACCCTCGGAACGGCCGAACGACCTGTTGTGCGCGGACGCACCGAGGGGATAGGGTCGGGCCGACTTCCCCCTCGTGCGTCGCCTCGTGCGGGGGCCGCCCCGGGTGATGGAGGCTTCCCATGTCGAAGCGACGACGGGTGAGTGTCGCGGTGGTGGCGATGCTCCTGGTGAGCACGGTGCCGACGTTCGGGGTCGGTCCGGTCTCGGCGGGCGACGCCGGCCCCCAGCTCCGTCTCATCGCCACGAGGGACACGGTCACCGGCCGCCGCTACGGCTCCGGCGACGTCCGGGTCGACCCGCGGATACTGCTCGCGCCGAGCGGGGGAGACCTTGAGCTCGAGGTCTCGCGTCCCGACTACGACACGCCGATCACGACCCTGCAGCACCTGCCGGGCGGAGGCACCGCCGTGCTGCCCGATGACGTGATCGACGGCTGGATGGGCCTCACCAGGTTCTTCCGCGTGACGATCACCGATCGCGACGGCGAGATCCGGTTCAACCGCATGGTGTCGTTCTGCCCGAACGTCTGGAACAAGACGCGCCTCGGGCCCGACGGCCCGTCGTTCCCCGTGTACCCGTACTACTGCAGCTGGAACCCGTTCACGCTCGGGATGATCTACGGCATCGAGCAGGACTGGGGCGCGAACATCGCCGACGGCATGTGGCAGGGCACGTACCTGCGGCTGCGGGAAGGTCGCTATCGATACGAGGTGCGCATCGCACAGCGCTACCTCGACCTGTTCGGCATCGACCCGGCCGGTGCCGCGGCCGAGACCACGCTCGTCGTCAAGAACGTTCGTCGGGGACGTGAGCCCGCGCAGACTCAGGCGGACGCCGACATTGCAGCGCCGACGCGGGGTGTGCCCACCGTCCGCGGTGCCTCCGACGCCGGCCTGCCCGACCTGCGCCCGCTGCCGTCGTGGGGTATCGACGTCCGACGCTCACGCCGGGGGGACTACCTCGCATTCGGGGCCAACGTGTGGGTCGCGGGGAACGGTCCGCTCGTGGTGGAGGGATTCCGACGCGAGGGCGAGGCCGTGATGGACGCTTGGCAGTACTTCTACGAGGACGGGGAGCCCGTCGGGCGCGCGCAGGTCGGCGAGATGGAGTTCGACGACCGCCACGGCCACGACCACTGGCACTTCAAGCAGTTCGCCGCGTACGAGCTGCTGGCCGAGGACCGCGAGACGGTCGTGAAGAGCTCCAAGGAGGCGTTCTGCCTCGTGCCGACCGACGCGATCGACCTCACGCTGCCCGCGGCGGAGCTGCAGCCCGGCAACGTCGGCCTCTGGACGTCGTGCGGGGGGCCCAACGACCGCTGGATCCGCGAGGTGCTGCCCGTGGGGTGGGGCGACACCTACTACCAGTACGTGGCCGGGCAGTCGTTCGACATCAGCGACGTGCCGAACGGCACCTACTTCGTGAAGGTCGTCGCGAACCCGGGTCGCCAGCTCAAGGAGCTGGCCTACGACAACAACGTGCGCCTGCGGAAGGTGATCCTGAGCGGAACGCCGGGCCACCGCCGGGTCGAGGTGCCGCCGTGGCACGGCATCGACACGGAAGGCTGGGTCAACCGCTACGGGCTCGGCCCGTTCGTGGGCTGAAGTTCGGCGGTCGCGCCGGCCTCAGCGAACGTGTCGGTGAACGGCGCCTCGTCGCCGACGATCGCGATCGAGAGCAGGGCCAGGCTCGCGGCGCGAGCCAGCCGTTCGACCGTGGTGGGGTCGGCGAGCACCACGATCGGCGGCCCGGTCATCGCCCCGCCCGGTGCGCTCGCGATGGGCGGGCCGCCCTCGACCACGTCGAGGACCTCGATCCCCGAGGCCACCGTCTCGGTATACGGGCGACCTGCGTTGGCGCCGTAGGTCGCCAGCACGTCGATCTCGTCGCCCGAGCGGACGGTGCCGGCCGGCGGGCCGGCCGGGAGCACGAACGCCCGCAGGCCGGCCGGCACCAACGCCGCGACCGGGCCGCTGCCGGCGCCCGAGAGGCGCGTGTGCGTGAGGACCTCACCCTCGGCGAGATCGGCGGCCAGCACCCGCCCGCTCGCCTCGTCGGGCGAGGTCAGCGCGCCCGGTGGCACGAGCGTCGAGGGCACGTCGACGATCGACAGCGACCCGGCGTCGAGGATCGACCCCCGCATGAGGTCGGCCGCGGCCGCCACGACCGCGGTCGGAGAGCCCACGTCGGGCCTCGTCGCCTCGAGGCTCGCGACGTGCGCGCGCAACGCGAGCACGGCGGTAAGCGCCGCGACCGCGGCGCACCCGAACCACACGACGGCCGACCTCGGCAGGCGTCGGCGGAACGGAGCGAACATGCGCCGGACGCTACGGGCGGGGATCCCTCGCGTCCGTGACGGACGTCACCGACGGGATGCGTTCAGTCCGGTCCCGAGGCCGTCGGCTTGTGCGTCAGCGGTACGACGCGCACGCGGAACTCCTCCAGCGCATCGCGTCCGACGATCAGCGCGGCGGCCTCCCGCACGCGGTCGGCCAACGCCTGCGGGTCGTCGTCGGTGCGGAACGACAGCTCGATGCGAGCGAGCACCTGGTCGCGTGCCACGTCAGACCTCGAAGCGCGCGCCGGTGAGTGCGGTCGCACAGGCGCAGTCGCGCGCCGCGGGCAACGCCGGGATCACGGCGAACAGCAGGTCGCGGAGCTTCTCGTTGTTCTCGGTGAACACGCGGACGACCTCCTCGTGGGTCACGGGTGGCACTCCCTCGACGCCCACGTCGTAGTCGGTGATCAGCGAGATGTTCGCGTAGCAGAGCTCCAGCTCGCGGGCGAGCAGGGCCTCCGGGTACTGGGTCATGTTGATGACCTCCCACCCCGCACTCGCGAACCACGCCGACTCCGCCCGCGTCGAGAACCTCGGTCCCTCGATCACCACGACGGTGCCTCGATCGTGGATCGGGATGTCGATCTCGCGCCCGCGTTCCACGATCGTCTCGCGCATCACGTCGCAGTACGGGTCGGCGAACGAGATGTGGGTCGTGACCGGGCCGTCGTAGTAGGTGTTCGGACGGTCGCGGGTGCGGTCGACGAGCTGGTCGCAGATCACGAAGTCGCCCGGCTTCACGTGGGCCTGCAGCGACCCGCACGCGTTCGGGCCGAGCACGCGGCCGACGCCGAGCTCCTTCATCGCCCACAGGTTCGCCCTGTACGGGATGCGGTGCGGCGGGTACTCGTGCCGCGAGCCGTGCCGCGGCAGGAACGCCACGCGCTTCCCGCCGACCTCGCCGATCGTGACCGCGGCGCTCGGCGAACCGTAGGGGGTCTCGACCTCGACCGTCTCGGTGTCGTCGAGGAACGAGTAGAAGCCGGACCCGCCGAAGACCCCGATATCGGCGCCGGTCACGAGCCACCGCCCCCTTCCTTCTTCGACGTCGAGCTGCTCGCGGGCGCGGGGGCGTCCTTCTTGGCGTCGGCACCGGACGCGCCGCTCGATCCCTTCTTCTCGCCGGTCTTCTCGCCGGTCTTCTCGCCGGATTTCGCGTCGGAGGAGCCGCCTCCGGGCTTCGTGTCGCCCGTCTCGGCCCCGGTCTTGGCCTTCTTCCCGTGGTCGGTCGCGTAGAAGCCCGACCCCTTGAACGAGATCGCCGGCGGCGCGAACACCTTGCGCAGCTCTCCGGCGCACTCGGGGCACTCGGTGAGCGGGTCGTCGCGCATCGACTGCACGATCTCGAAGAGGTGACCGCAGCTCTTGCACACGTACTCGTAGGTCGGCATGGCTCGCCGAGTGTACCGGCGCTCGCCGGTGCGTTTGGCAGCCCGCCGATGCGGGAAGCCCAGGGTCCGAACGGACTACCCAGAACGGAGGACTGGCTCGCAGGGTTGCTCCGCGCGTACACTTCGGCTCCCGCACGAGGAGGGCGTAGCGTGAAGGTCAGGAAGGCGGTGATCCCCGCGGCCGGGCTCGGCACCCGGTTCCTGCCGGTCACCAAGGCCGTGCCCAAGGAGATGCTGCCGCTGATCGACACGCCCTCGATCCAGCTCGTGGTCGAGGAAGCCGTGCGCGCCGGGCTCACCGACATCCTGATCATCACGGCCCGCGGCAAGGGCGCGATCGAGGACCACTTCGACCGCTCGCCGGAGCTCGAGGCCGAGCTCGAGGCCCGGGGCAAGTACGACGAGCTGAAGCAGATCCGCGAGCTCACGGACCTCGCCCAGATCCACACGGTGCGCCAGCACGAGGCGCTCGGCCTCGGGCACGCCGTCGCGGTCGCCGAGGCCCACGTCTCCGGCGAGCCGTTCGCCGTGCTGCTCGGCGACGACCTGATCCACCCGTCGGTGCCGCTGCTGCGCGAGATGCTCCGCGTGCACGAGCGGTACGGACGCTCGGTCCTCGCCGCTCAGGAGGTGCTGCGCAGCGAGATCTCCGCCTACGGCGCGATCACGCCCGAGGTGGTCGAGGAGAACCTCGCCAAGGTGCGCTCCGTCGTCGAGAAGCCGCCCGC
>Ga0208652_1000264_pt1 | contig 8103 bp, 9 predicted proteins | sample Joice_CattailNLA_FD_185648 | JGI IMG/M metagenome (GOLD analysis project Ga0208652, IMG submission 185648) | Natural and restored wetland microbial communities from the San Francisco Bay, California, USA, that impact long-term carbon... | ecosystem: Environmental > Terrestrial > Soil > Wetlands ...
ACCATATGCTGGAAAATTAGAACTATTTTCTTATCCAAGCAGCGGGTGTTAGATAGGTAGAAGCGGTTCGGCTAAAGCTAAAAGATTCTCCTTTAAATTGCAGAGTTCCGCCGGAAGGATTCGGGTCGCCTGGATTCCAAGTATAATTGGGCTCAAAGATATAGTTTATTTCACCGAAAATTTTAACATCGCTTACAAAACCACTTGTGGAGATCTTATGGTTTGCCCAGGTTAGGCTCTCTCGTGCATTAATTTCGGATGTGACAGTATCTATGGCTTTCTGCCTTGCGTTATTTTCAAGATCGACATATCGCGGTACAGCAAGAGCACCTAAAACACCTAAAATAACCAAAACAGCGATGATCTCAATTAGCGTGAAACCTGATTCGTTTAGAAAACGTTTTCGTTTAACCATGGATCCTATTTACTAAAAAATATTTTGAATACCACCCCTATACCTTCATCTGAGATTCTAACTACCTCTCCCGTCACCATTTTAGTATTCTTGGATATTGGAAACGGAAAGGTTATTGCGATCTCTTCCCCAGCAAAAAAAGGCCTATTGGTTCTGATAAAAACTCCATTGGGGCTTAAATCGGCGATAGAAGCTATAAAGTAACCATCTTTGACCTGACAATCCGCTTTTGGTAAGGGGAGGCTAAATTGTTTTCTGACATTTTTTCTTCTTTCTTGAATTTCCACTTGCCAATCTTGAATGAAATTATTGCTTAAAGAATGAGCGTTTTGCTTATTTGCTGTATTGCTTATTGCCCCGATCATGGTTTATGTGTCCTCAGCATATTTAGACTAGAGCTATTATTAAAAAAATAAATTAATTTTTGATTTGGAATCTCGGCAACTTCCTTCGATCTTTGCCAGAGCGCCGATCCTTTCCGGTTCTTCTCTCAGGAATATACAAGCTATATGAGAATAATCGGCGATTTAATCCCATCCTTCTATCACCTTTGTTATGTATTTTTATCAGAGATTCAGATTTATCAGTATCGATTTCTAACGTGTTTTCTGTCATGGCAAGTTCATATATGTAAGCAAACCTAATAATCAGATTAAATATTTGGTGGTCGCTATTGGCTTCATCCCTCTTTTATGCAAAGAATAAAGACATTGTTTAGCGCTGTTTATATTCGAAACTAAGCATTTATTATGCCACCTGATCAAAAGGGCTATTCAATGTTGTAGAAAATGCTGGAAAAGTAAATTATTTACTATGATTACAGATTGATATGAAAATAGGTCTATGATTGAATAGAAAAAATTTGGAAATAATTCCTAAATATTTGTTATGAAAACCAAGTAATATTCTTATGGAAATAATTATATAACAATCATTAGGTAGGATTTATGTCAAAAGTGAATTGATAAGTGAAAATCATCAATTTTAGGCGTGTATGATCAGCATTGAAATTGCAGCAGGCGGTCTATACAAATTCTTCAGGAGGTTTAAGTTCCAGACCCTGGATTCTTGAAAGCAAGGTCTTATAGCTGACTTTTAATATTTCGCAGGCTTTGCTGCGGTTCCAACCAGTTTTCTCAAGCACATATGAAATAGCTCTTTTTTCGACCTGATCAGATACCTGCTTTCTAAACTTTTTGAGTGAAAAATCCGTGAGATCTATCCGGTATCCGTTTAATCCAGAACCGAACCGAAAATTTTGTTCAATATTATTTTGTCTGCTATTATTGGGGAGGTTGATTATTTTATCGAGGTTACCTTCCCCTTCACCCAGAACAATGATTCTTCTTAGCACATTTTGCAACTCGCGCACGTTTCCTGGCCAGTGATAGGCCATAAGTTTGTCTATAGTCTCATTGCTTAGAGATGTCGGTTGATTTCGATTAAGTTCTGAGGCGTATCTTTGTGTATAATAAGAAATCAAGGGTGGTAAATCTTCCGGTCTATTGCGCAGTGGATCAATGCGAATTTTTACAGTACATATTCTGTAGTACAAATCTGCTCGAAATTTTTCCGCCCTAAGGTCCTCCTCCAATTCACGGTTGGTGGCAGTTATAACCCAGGCGTTACTTTTTACCAATCTTTCAGATCCCAGGGGGATAAATTCACCATCTTGAAGCGCATGCAGCAGCTTGGATTGAATTGCAAGGGACATATCGCCGATTTCATCCAGGAATAAAACGCCTTCTTGGGCCTGCTCAAATTTACCCCGCATTTTGCGCATCGCTCCGGTAAATGCACCCTGATCATAACCAAACATTTCGCTTTCCAGCAATGTATCCGGTAAAGCGGCGCAGTTTACTTTGATAAAAGGGCCCTGGCTCATTCTTGATTTTTGGTGCAGCAGCTTAACAACCAGTTCTTTTCCAACACCGGTTTCCCCGCAGACTACAGTATTTAAGCATGCGTCTGCAACCTGGTTGATCAACTTATAAACACTTTTAATATTTTGGCTTACGCCGATTAGTTCGGTTTCCATATGAATATTCTTATATTAGAAATTACGGATAACGGCCATATTCAATGATTTTAAAGCCTATATTCATTATCGGTATTTCTGTCTTAACTCTTAAGAACATATTGCAATGAAAATAGAATCCCATCTGATATTAAAGGTTCAAGCCAGGAATTATGGGAATGCTTTAAGTTGGGAAAAAGTATTAGCAACAGCGGATTGATTATACTACCAATACTTTGTATATCCGGCAACCGACCTTGACCCTGATGGGTGCCTGATTCAAAAAAATGGAGGGTCCTAATTTGTTCGGTGTGATGATGGAAGGTGCAAATTATCGTGATGATGGGTACATAGCTGAAACCTCTAATTGGGACAAATTCAATATTGCGATTGCTAATTTAACATATTTGAATAATTTAATTATCGAAGTAGCAACTAAAATGATTTAATATAAATCAATTACCCCATAGCAGAGCTGCGAGGAATTCTTTTAACGAAACACCAATTTTAATATGTTACCCAAAATATTGAAACGTGAAAAAGGCCAAAGATAATTTTCTCCGTTTTTTTTCATCGATTGAAAAACCTATAGTGGCCCATTTAATTGTAACTGACAAAATTTTCTAAAGAATCAGACCCTTTATTCCGATATAACATAAGGAAGTCATTCAATTAATTAGATAGATTTTATATGGAAATATAAAATCTTTCGAATTTATTTTTGCAGGGGGTTAAGTGAGATTAATTACACGTTCTGATTTTGATGGATTAGTGTGCGCAGCAATACTTGAAGAATTGGGAATTGTTAAGGAAATTTTATATGTTCATCCAAAAGATTTACAAGACAATAAAATCAAAGTTACCAAAAATGATGTAATAGCCAATGCCCCCTTTGTTAGCGGATGTGGACTATGGTTTGATCATCATTGCAGTGAACATGAGAGATTGAAGTTTGATGAAGGTTTCACAGGTGCCACTGAAATTGCCCCCAGCGCTGCCCAAGTTATTTTTGATTATTATAGGAAGAAAAATGGTTACGACCAAACACTAAAAAAGTTTGAAAAACTAGTTTCAGTGGCAAATTTAGTGGATTCTGCTAGATTCTCTAAAAATGATATTCTTAATCCCCAGGATTGGAATTTACTGGCGTTTATAACAGATCCCCGCACTGGCTTAGGACAAAGACACGAGTTTCGCATCAGTAATTTTGAACTAATGAAACAGTTACCAAATTTGTTGCGCACCAACTCTGTGAATCAAATATTATCAATTCCAGATTTTCAGGACCGTATTGATGTATACAAGAGGGAAACAGATAGATATAGGAAGTTTCTTTTAAAAAATACCTCTCAAAAGGGCAACGCTATTGTGATTGACTTGCGTGGTGTTGATAGTCCTCCAATTGGGAATCGGTTTTTGGAATATGTGCTTTATCCAGAACAAAATATTTCAATTAGATTAGTTAACGGAAAAAACCAACGATTTACGATGATCTCTGTAGGGCACAGTATAATTAACCGAACCTCCAATGTGAATGTTGGCTCCTTAACTCTCCAATTTGGTGGTGGGGGTCACTGTCAAGTTGGAACTTGTCAGGTAAGCAATGAGCGAGCAGACAATATCGTAGATGAAATGCTGCAGGTGATTAATTCAGAGTAGACTTTCTGTTCGGTTCTTCCCCTGGTTTTTGGCAAGATAGAGGGCTTCATCAGCTTGGCGAATCAGATTTTGAAGCACTTTTTCAATATCAACACTCTCAACCCTTATTAAATAAAAACCAAATGAAGCTGTTATCCTGACACGTATTTCATCAAAACAGAAATCAAAAGCTTCAATTGCTTTCCGAATACGCTCACACTGATTATTCATCAGCTTTTTATTCACCTCGCCACGAGGCATAATAATAAACTCTTCGCCACCATAGCGTGCGAAAAGATCTTCAGTTCGCTTGTTTTCAATAACAATGTTTGAAAACTGTGACAACACTGAATCACCTACCAGGTGACCATATTGATCATTAACCTGCTTAAAATCATCAATATCTATCATAATAACGCCAACAGGCAGCTTATGTCTGCTTGCATAAGCGATCTCCATACAGGCAAGCTTTATAAAATGGTGACGGTTAAAAATTCCGGTTAACGAATCAAAAGATGCTTTATACAGAAGATTTTCTTCAGCTAGGATTTCAGCTTCTGTTTTATATTCGATTTTCATGATTGAGTGACCCAATTGAATGGGTACACCGTTCGATAGTATAGCATGATTCACTGCCTGGGAATCAATGTAGATACCATTGGTTGATCCTTGATCGTCAATTCGAATAGTGTTTCCCATCCATTCGATGATGCAGTGAATACGAGATATTCGGTCGTCCTCAATGGTAATATCGGCCTGTGATGATCTACCAATAGTCATGGTGCCTCGATGCAGTTTATGGCGGTGTCCAGTATCGTGGCCGATATATATTACCAAATAGGGATGGCGCTGGTCTGGTTGCCGAAGAGACTCTCGGTCAACAATTATTGTTTTATCGGTATTGGTTAGTTCTCTTTCTTTCATGCCCAAAATAATTACAGCTTTACTAACTTGTTTCTATATTATGTTTATCTGGACCATATTCAAGTACCTTAATGAAAAATAGTATCGTATTCTGTGGTCTTTTTAGTTTTTCAAAAGGTATATTATAGGTCGGTTAAATAAAAAGCGCTGGGTCAATTTTGATTCTTCCCTGAAGTATTCCTGTAATTTTTCCTTTAATTTTAATTTTGGTCCCAGGTTTTACATTTTCTATGTATGTCATTTGTTGATTATTTTGTGGATATAACGTTAGAAGGGTTCCAGGATAATAGGAGGTTGGTTTGGTTAATATTTTAAAATGATCTGGCAAACTTGCGACCACTAATACCTCCAATTCCCATTCAACTATCTTCCCTTTTATTTCTTTATCGCTAATCTCTGCCTGATCTTCAATATTGGTGCTATGATTGTTTAATTTTATTGCTAATTCACTTGGATTAATTTGATTAAGAGGAGCGGTTGCAACCTGTTGAATACTTTTTATTTTCTGATCTTTTGGGTTCGGAATTGCAAATGTACAAATTATCGATAATAGTCCGATGCCTATAATCAGCTTAAAAATTATTCCAGATTTAATTTTCTGCCCCCGATACGAGTCTTCAAAAGTGGTCCTGGCGGGGTCATTTTTGCACGTTTTCCATTTCCTTGAATATGGACTTTCAGACATAATTTCTCCTGTTTTAATAGCAGCCCACTTTGATGATACTTTAAAAAACAGATCTCTTCAAAGACAGTTTTCATATTTATTATCGGACAATTTTAAAGTTACTTGAAAGATTTTTATGAACAGCAAGGCTTATGCTCTTTGGGAAGTCAGTTTGATAAACCATTACAAAAGATCATTTCATTGCTTACCCGGTACACATATCCACTAACCATCTGGAAATCTTATGTGCCAATAAAAAAACGGCAGACAATGGGCGTTCAGCCCCGGTAAGATTGCCCACTCTTTGCACATTCATGTTAACCGGATAATCCGGTGGTGTAGATGATAGAAAGGCTTACGGAATGGGTGCTTTAATGCTCTCGTTAGCGATTCCTGAGGATTTCTCTAATGAATGGTTCAGAGATTAACGGGTAAACCATGGGGGGTTATGGTAAAGTTACTGGTGGCAAGGGTTTGTGGAATTGGTTTTGATTTTGGGGCACAAGAAATTAAGTTATGTAACCATCAAACGGTGATCCAAGTTTTCTATAAAGCAGTGCATTAAAAGTTTGGCAGAATAAAGAGAAAATTACTTAAAAGCCTTAGTCGAGAGACACAATTTTACGCTTTTATTAAGAATGGTGATGGATTTAGAATATTTATTTTCTCTCATCGCATGCGGTCTCAATTCCACTCTAACTAAGCCTCTCTTCTCAGCCTCACTGATTGTAAATTTCCTCTGCTTTTTTAGATCACCATATCTGATAATGATTTGTTTTAACTCAATCTCATCATCGTTGATTTGGACGCTTGGTGATGCTGATTCCATATGCACCTCGTTAGGGGGTCAAATTGGTTTTCAACAAAACGTCATTCTCAAGGCAATCATTATAAAACTTCAACACAACTATCAGGCGGATATATCGGTGTCAAGTCAAGGTTTAAAATGGGTGACTGGCAAAAATGTGTTCAATAATCTTCGGTTTGGTAGCCCCGAAATGGATATGCCTAACCATCTGAGATTACAATATTAAGCTTTTTCTAAATTCAGGATCGACATCAAAAGTCAGGATATTTAGAAAGTTTCAGTTTTTAATTTGAATCGAAGTATGCGCAAATGACCTGGAAGAACGGTTGGATTATTGCTAATGTAGGTACCTATTAATTTTTAAATCTGGAAGATGCACACTTGACCACTTACTAATTCTAACCCAGTTGCTTCTTTTTTCGGCTTGTGATCTCCGTTCTTGAAAATTTCTTCTTTCTTGGCCTCTATAGAAAATTTGGCGCAGCTTAAATTTCTTTCGCCTATCTTTTGTGGAACGTCTATCAAGTTGTGCACGTTTAATCTCTGACATTTTCAGCCTCTTTGCCACTGCTTAAAACAAAATTGGGGCGAAAAGCTAAAAAATAGGTGACTCACTTAGGCGATGAGCCACCACGTTAAGGAGAAAAGCATACAAAAGCGGCAATCTTGAAGCAGCTTTCTACTGATTCTGCAAATTGTATACCGGATTATTTGGTACACGGCATTGTTATATTATTTCAGATGCTTGGTTAAAGTTCATCTTTCAGATCTGTGCTCTATCGGTTAACCTTATGAACATTTTGTCACAGTTTTGGAAATTTTTTTTCATATTTTTATAGCTAAGTATTCTTTCTTCCTCGCCTATCTTATTGGATTTATATTGGATTAGCTACTTATCAGGGCATGGCATGTCTCTTGCTTTTCAATAATATTGCCTGACCAATCATTCGTTGACCATTTTTTTGCTTTCGTTAATAATCCTTCTTGAAGGTGTAAATAAAATAATGGTCAGGCCTTCTTTTGCAATGGGGCGGATATATTATCCGCCCCTATTAGAAATGCATGATTAACCTCTCAGCTTCTCAATATCGAGTTAGACAACATTGGCAATGGAAATGGATAGAAGATCAGGAATAGAAAGACGCATTTCAAGCAGCATTAATATTCGTTCACTGATCTACGGAGGGAACAGGGTACTGATAAGGCGTCAGGAAGATAGAGAAAGACTATTTTTCGTTGATCAATACAGCCCAAAGTTATTTGCGGCTATTGTGGTCATCCTTTTTCTTTGTGTGCTTGATGCTCTGTTAACACTATTTTTGTTGAATCATGGGGCTTATGAAACTAATCCAATAATGGCACACCTGTTGAATATTGACCCCTACGCCTTCTATTTCACCAAGTATGCCATGACGATAATCGCGACCGTTGGTCTGTTTTTGCTCAGAGGCATTGTGATTCAGAAAGTAAATCTAAGTGCCCATTCATTGCTTTATTTCGTTGTTGGCTTATATTCGGTGGTTATCGTATGGGAACTATATTTAGTCTCCGATGTCGTCATTTGAGTATATAAATCTATAATGATGACCTATGAAAATGAATAAAAGCTTAACTTGGATCGAAATTATAATAATTAT
>Ga0208652_1000273_pt1 | contig 7929 bp, 4 predicted proteins | sample Joice_CattailNLA_FD_185648 | JGI IMG/M metagenome (GOLD analysis project Ga0208652, IMG submission 185648) | Natural and restored wetland microbial communities from the San Francisco Bay, California, USA, that impact long-term carbon... | ecosystem: Environmental > Terrestrial > Soil > Wetlands ...
AAGCAGGATGCCCTCCGGCGACAGCATGTCCTGCAGGATGTATTCAGCGCCCTCGCGACGATCCAGGTCGCGCTGCGGAAACAGCGTCACCAGCCAGCTGAAGTCGGAGTTCCACGCCGTGTACGGGTAGATGTCCGCCGTGACGTCGACGCCTGACGCCCGCGCCGCATCCAGCTTCGACTTCAGCCGATCGGCCTGCCCCCACCAGCGGGTCATCGCCAGCTTGATGTGGGTCACCTGGACCGGCAGCCGCGCCTGCCGGCCGATATTGATGACCTCGTCAACGGCCTCCCAGAAATACTGGTCTTCGCTGCGAATGTGGCTCAGGTAGCGCCCGCCCTTTGAGGCCGCCACCCGGGCGAGCTCGACGACCTCGGCAGGCGTCGAATACGAGCCCGGATCGTATTCCAGCCCGGACGAAAGCCCGAGGGCGCCGGCTTCAAGTTCGGCCGCCAGCAGCGTCTGCATGATGACGACTTCCTGCGGTGTCGCCGCGCGGCGGAAATCGTCCCCCATGACCTGGCCGCGGATCGTCCCGTGGCCGGCGAAGGATGCGACGTTGATCGACGCGGGAGACGCTTCGAGACGCACGAAGAAGTCGGCCAGCGGATACGGATGCCCGCCATCCTGACCCACCACGACCGTCGTGACCCCCTGGCTGACCACCGCGAGCGCTTCAGGCGCTTCGAGCAGGCCGATGTCATGGTGACTGTGCGCGTCGATGAAGCCGGGCGCCAGCACGAGGCCGCCGGCGTCCACCACGGCATCGCCGGCTGGCGGTGCGAAATCGCCCACGGCCGCGATGCGCTCGCCCACGACACGCACGTTCACGCTGCGCGACGGTCCGCCGCTGCCGTCGATCACGCGTGCATTGATGATCACGATGCCGGGCGGTTCGCCCGCGGCGGATGCGTGGCTGGCGAACACGAGGCCCGACAGCAGTGCGACGGCGACTCTGCTCATCGACAGTCCTCCAGGTCCAGGGTCATTGCAGCCTCTCGAAGATGATGCCCTGCTCCGTGCCCGAGCCAAGTTCGAAGCCGGCCACCGCGCCGCCGGCGCCGCGGCGGAAAGCGAGACTTGCAGACACCACGCCCGAGTAAGCCTGGTCGCTGAAGCTGAACCAGAACCGGTCGTCGCCGATGGGAATGACTTCGAGCGGCGCCTCCTGCTCGATGCGCACGACCAGGCCGCCGTCGACCACTGCAAAGCGATAGATCGCATCGAGTTCGGGCGAGAAGAAAGCGCCGGTGAACTCCCCCAGCTGCTCCAGGGTCAACGGAATGGACGCCGGACGCTCCTCGGACGCAGTGTCCTCTTCGTGGCCATCATCGCCGCCTGCCGGCGCCAGCCCGTCGGCCAGATAATGATCGGCTACGCGGTACGCCAGCGCCAGTGTGTCGGCCATGCCGTCGTTGCAGGCGATCGCGATGGCCACGCCCGGCTGCACGAAGCGCATGAGCACGGACCGCGATCCCCAGGAGCTGCCGGTGTGATGAATGGTCCGCAATCCGCGGTACTCGCCGAGATACAGGCCGCGGGCCCGCCCGAGCGGCTCGCCGTCGTCGAGGGTGCCCGGGGTCAGCATCAGCGCATGGATGGCCGGGCGCTCGGGTCCATGGAGGTACTGGTCCCACCGAAGCAGGTCCTCGACCGTCGTGTAGAGCTGCCCGTCGCCCGGTACGTCGAAGTTGAAGTTGTGGACCATGCGGATGTCGTCGTCGCCGCGGCGATCGTAGCCCGTGGCACGGCGCGGGATGATCGCTTCGTAGTCGTCGTACATCAGGCTGGCGTCCATCCCCAACGGCGCGAAGAAGCGCTGCTCGGCGAATTCGGCGAGCGACAGGCCGCTGGCGCGCTCGATGACCAGCGCCAGCAGCATGTACGCCGTGTTGCTGTACTCGCTGCGCTCGCCCGGCAGGAACACGAGCGCGCGTTGCCGCGACATCATGTCGAGGATCTGGGCCAGCGAAATGGGGAAGTAATGGTCGCGTCCGGCGAGCGGAAACAGCGTCAGGTAATCGCGCAGGCCACTGGTGTGGTGGATCATGTGGCGCAACCTGATCGGCCGCTCGTATGCGGGCAGTTCGGGAAGCCACCGGCGGACATCGTCCTCGAACGACAGCTTCCCCTCGAGTTCCAGCAGGCTGATGCTGGCAGCAACGAACTGCTTGGTGACCGAACCGACGTCGAACACTGTCTGCGGGCTGACCGGAATGCCGTAGTCGAGATTGGCAAAGCCGTAGCCGCGCGAGTAAATCAGGTCACCATTGCGGGACACAGCCAGGGCGCAACCGGGTGAACCCGGCCTGTCCCAGGCAGCGAACAGGGCATCGACGAGCGGCGTGTCGGCCCCGAACTCCGCCGGACCGGCTGCGGCGCTCGGCATACTGCAACCGGCGGCGATCGCCAGGACCGCCGCGACTCGGGCAAGCTCAGGGAAGTTCATCGGACCACCGCTGCAGCTGCTCGACGCTCACGCCGGCTCCCCCGCAGACGATCACCAGTGCCGATTCGAAGCTCTCGAGCTCGGCGGCCCGGTCGTAGATCGCCGCCAGCGACGCCCCGCACGCGGGCTCGGTGACGATCCGGTGGTCGGCAATGAATGACCGGCAAGCGGTAACGGCCGCCCGGTCCGAAACCACCACGCTGAGCAGCGGATGCCGCTGTGACCAGTCAAAGGCCTGCTCGCAGACCTGCAGGGCACCCAGCGTCGTGGCGATGCTGGTGATGCGTTCGAGCCTGATGCGTTGCCCAGCCTGCAGCGACTGGGCCAGCGAGTCCGCACCGACGGTCTCGACCGCGATGATCGGCACGTCGTTCCAGCCATGCCGATGCAGACCCTGCACGACGCCGCTCAGCAGTCCGCCGCCACCGACGGACAGCACGATGGCTTCGGGTCGCACCCCGGAGCGGACGATTTCGTCCACCATCGTGGAATGTCCCTGCCAGATGAGCGGATCGTCGAACGGGTGCAGGAAGGCGTCCGACTCGCCGACCATCGACAAGGCCCGTGTATTGGCCTCGTCCCAGGTGGCGCCGTGGACGATCACTTCGGCGCCTTCCTGCAGGATCTTCGCCTTTGCGGTTTCGGACGTCGTCTGCGGAACCATGACGACCACGGGAATACCCAGTTTGCGCCCGGCGTAAGCGACGGCGATGCCCGCGTTGCCACCGGAGGACGAGATGAAGCGCCTGGCGCCGTGGCACGCGTATTCCTGGCAGGCGAACCCGATGCCGCGAATCTTGAACGACCCGGGCGGCTGCACGGCCTCGAGCTTCAGCCAGATCGAGCGACCCGAGACCCGACTCAGCGCCTGTGATTCGAACAGCGGTGTTTCCAGGTGCAGGGGATTCATGATTCTGTCGATCGTGCCATACGGCGGACGGCAACTCCTGCCGTGTACAGAAACGTTGCCGCCGCACACAACGCGCCGAGTCCGTATGCCTCTTCCCAGGTGAGCCGCAGCAGGAGCCAGACGATGACGAGGCAACTCAGCACCGGTATGGCGTATCCGCCCGGAAGGGCGAACTTGCCGGGTCCAGGCGTGCCGTCGCGAAACCGCAGCCGGATCGTCGCCAGGCTGACGCCCAGGTACACGAGCAGTATTGAACCCGATGCAACGATCGCCAGCGGCCTGAACGCTCCTGTCAGTGCGAACACGCAGATCATCGAGGCAAAAACAAGGATTGCGACGTGCGGCGTCCTGAACCTGGGATGCACCCTGGCCAGCAGACGGGGCAGGTTGCCGTCCCTTGCGGACGCGAACAGCACGCGCGGCGTATTCAGCAGGTCGCCACTCATGGTCGCGTAAATCGACACGACCGCGGTGATCAGCAACATCGTGCCGCCCCAGCCGCCGAACACCTGCTCCGCGACGGCAGCGAGAGGCGACTCCGTGTTGTCCGCCAGCGCGTCGCCCAGCACGCCTTGCGCGACGGTCTGCAGGCCGACGTACAGGAACAGTATGCCGACGAGTCCCAGCAGCAGCCCCAGAGGCACGGTTCTTCGCGGATCCCGGATTTCGCCGCTGGAACTCAGCGCACTTTCGACCCCGGCAAACGCAAAGAACAGCAGCAACGCACCGGCACCGGCTTCCTGCGCCGAAGGCCACTCCGCAATGGCCAGGTTCGAGAACTCGATCTTGCCAAGACCGACGATCACCAGCAGGCACAGCGGAGCCAGCTTGAGGACCGTGTTGAAGGTGAAGAGCCGGACACCGCGCTGGACTCCCCTGACATTCACGATCGCAAGAATGGCTATCAAGGCGATGATGAATGCCGCCCTGGGTAACGGTTCGGCCAGCACAGGAAACGGGATCGCGATCGCCTCGACCATGGCCGCGGTGATCGCCGCGTTGGACAGGACATTCCAGCCGAACCACAAGAGCGTCGATGCCATGAATCCCGCGAAAGGACCGAATGCGTCCTCGATGTAGGCGTAAGCACCGCCGCTGCGCGTGATGCGACTCCCGGTCTCGGCGAAACAGAGGAACACCAGCGCCACCGCGACCGAACAGATGAGATACGCGACGATCGCAGCCGAGCCGAGCTGGACCGCAACGAGGCCGGGCAGCACGAAGATGCCGCCGCCGACCACCATGTTGATGATGTTCAGCGTCAACGCACGGGGGCCGATCACGCGGATCAGACCCTCGTCATGCCCTTCACTCGAGGTTTGCATCAGCCCGGCTGCTGGCTACGAAGGTCGGATGCCGCGCCGCCAAGGCATCCACGACGCGCGCTGGCTACTGCGGCGCGTACCAGATCGGCGAGCTCCAGGCGCGTTCCTGAATGCTGATCGGCAGTCCATCCGGCACGGCCATGCCCAGGTTCGCGGCGTCGATCGTGCTCCAGCGCGGCGTCGGGATCTCGATCACGCGCGCGTAGTAGAAGGCCCGTTCGCCGGCCTTGAACTCGGGGTCGGTCCACGCCGCCGCGAGCTGCGGCTCGCCGATGCTGTTGGTATACGTGCCCTTGGCCGCATCGACGGTATCGCCGATGGCCGGCAGCCTGCCATCCGCGCCCGGCTTGCGGTCGCCGCTCCAGGTGACGTCGTAAACACGCTCCTGCTGCGCGCCCTGCCCGTCCAGCCAGCCTTTCACGATCTGGATGCGATCGAGGTTGCCGCTCTTCGGGTCCTTCAGCGACATGACGAAGAAGGTCGGCGCCTTGCCCTCGTGCTCGGCCGGCTTCAGGTCGCCGCCCATGGGAACGCCGCTGGCGTACGCCTGCTTGACGAAGTCCTGCTGCCCCAGCGCATCGGCGCCGAGGTCCCAGCTCGCGAAGAAGCGCAGCTTGATCATCGGACCGGAGGTCGCGAAGGTTTCCTTGCGCTGCATCGCGTCGAAGATGGCCTCGCGCGTATTCTGCTCGGCCCAGACGCCGGCGAGACCGCCGGAACTGAACTCCTGGACCTGGCGGAGCTGGCCGGCGGGCTGGCCCTCGAGGCCGGCCAGGCGATGCTTCGCGTCGTTCTCGAACGCGAACTTGCCCGTGTAATTGAACTCCTCATTGGTGGCGGCCGCATTGTGCGTGTCGGTGTCGCCGATGAAGCCGTACTTGAACGGGTTGCCCTGGCCCGCCTGTTCCTGGGACAGGCCGTCGAGCAGCGCCTTGCGCGCGAAGCTGCCCGCGCGATGCGTCGGCCGCTCGGCGTCTGCGCTCAGCGTGTAATCCCACTGCTCGAAATTCGCGAATTCGTCGGTCGGCGACAGCGCGGGATGCGTCTCGGAAGTGCCCTTGATCTGCGTGATCTCGTACAGCGGCTCGTTCGCGGCGCGCGTCGCGTTGTAGGCCGCATCGATCGGCTTGCCGTCGAACTTGACCAGCTCGAACATGCGCCCGTCGCTCGCGTTGCCGTTGTGCGGGATGGCGAGCAGGGTCGAGCCGCGCTCGCGCTGCTGGCCCATCCACTTCCACAGGGTCTCCGGGTCGTCGGAGTCGAGCGCGGACAGCGCCATCTCCGGCAGCGTCTTCGTGTCGCGGAACATGACGACGCGGTGGAGGTTCCGCTTGTCGGGATTCGAGGTCCACTCGAAGCCGGCGAAGGTCGTGAACTCGCCGGGCCGGTAGTTCTCTTCAGCCGCCTTGACGATGTCGGACCACACCGAGCGGGCGAGCGTCGTGTCGGTCAGCACCGGATCCAGGTTGCCGGTGCTCATGTCGCGCAGGACCTTGGCAAAGGTCTGCAGCCGCACGTTGGCATCCGGCGAGGTGACGCCCTTGGCGATCTCGGTCCTGCTGATCGGGCTTTCGGGATTCGACATCTGGTTGAAGACGCCCATGAACTCGGCATGGTCCGAGACCATGTAGAAGTCGAGCGGCGTCTGGATCTGGATCTTGCCGCCGACCCCGCTGTTGGTGATCTCCCGGCCCTGGGCCCAGGCATAGGCGTCGGTCGGCGTCGTCAGCGATCCATTGGTCATCGCGTCGAACGACCAGCCCGTGTGCACGTGCACGGCGCCGAAGTAAGCGTTACGGTCCGCATTGGGTGTCGCCAGCGGCGCGACGGCCGCCTGGACGATGGCGGCGGTATCCGTACCCTTGGTATCGGAGTCGCGGGAGCAGGCACCCAGCGTGAGGACTGCAAAACCTGAAAAAGCCGCAATAGCGGCAACGGTCAGTCGATCAATCTGCATGGATGCCTCCGGAATTCCGGGCGGGTGGTTCGAAATCGACGCGGTAGTCTACCGAAACGTGCGAAATAGCGGACGTCTTCCGGTCAGCGCGGTCTGACGTCAGGTCGCGGTCCCGGGTCATTAGGTAACCGATGTCCGACCGCTCAAGATGTCTCCACCATGAATTACCTTGATCCAGTCCGAATCCTGCCCTTGGCCGTCCTGCTGCTCGCCGCCTGCGGCAGCAGCGACAACGTAAGCACCCCGCCCGATCCGGAGCCGCCGCCGCCCCCGCCCGCGCAGCGCGGTGACCTGGTAGGCGCCCCGACCCTGGCTGCGTCCTACTCGCCCGACGAGCTGCTGGCCCTCGCCGCCACGGACGACGTCACGCAACTGCTCCTGGAGGAAATCCTTTCGCCGGACTGCGGGATCGATGTCTATCGGATTGAATACCAGACGGTGGATCCGGCTGGCGACCTCATCCCGGTATCGGCTGCCCTGATGGTGCCCGACGATTCGGCCACGCAGTGCCAGGGCGGGCGTCCGGTCGTCCTGTATGCCCACGGCACCAATACGGACATCACCTTCAACATGGCCGACCTCGAGTCATCGAACAACACCGAGGCGCTGCTGATGGCCGGGATGTTCGCGGCGGAAGGCTACATCGTCGTGGCGCCGAATTACGCGGGTTACGACAGATCGACGCTCGGTTACCACCCCTACCTCAATGGCGACCAGCAATCAAAAGACATGATCGACGCATTGACGGCTGCCCGCAGCGCCCTGCCCACGGACAACGCGCCGAATACGACGGATGGCGGCCAGCTGCTGGTCACGGGTTATTCGCAGGGCGGCTATGTCGCGATGGCGACGCACCGCGCGCTGCAGGAATCCGGGGCCGCGGTCACCGCTTCCGCCCCGATGTCGGGACCGTACGCGCTCTCAGCCTTCGGCGACGCGATCTTCCAGGGCCGGGTCACCGGCGGCTCGCCGGTCAACCTCACGCTCCTGCTCACCAGCTACCAGAATGCGTACGGCAATCTCTACGCGAGCACGACGGACGCCTACGAGGCGCAGTACGCCACGGACATCGAGACATTGCTGCCGAGCACGACGTCGCTGGGGGACCTCAAGGACCAGGGCAAGTTGCCTGACACCGCGCTGTTCAGCAGCACGCCGCCGGACGCGGCCTTTGCCGCCATGACGCCGGCGACGATGCCGGCGAACCTGTCCCCGGTCTTTGCGCTGGGCTTCGGCACGGACCACCTGCTGTCCAACGACTTCCGGCTCTCGTATCTTCAGGATGCGG
>Ga0208652_1000276_pt1 | contig 7872 bp, 6 predicted proteins | sample Joice_CattailNLA_FD_185648 | JGI IMG/M metagenome (GOLD analysis project Ga0208652, IMG submission 185648) | Natural and restored wetland microbial communities from the San Francisco Bay, California, USA, that impact long-term carbon... | ecosystem: Environmental > Terrestrial > Soil > Wetlands ...
CTGGGTCACGCGGGCGCGTGTAATCCTCTCCCTGAGGGCAATTTCGGCCTGACTTGCGACCTTCCCGGATTCCAGGAGAGCTTTCCACTCGTTGGCTTTTCGGAGGAGTTCGACGACTCGGGGGGTCTTCGGTTCCCGAGGCTGTTTGGGGTTGCCTCGTACCGGTGGGACAGCGCTTAGCACCTGATCTGGCGGTGCCCGGCGCCTCAGGGTGCCGATGTTCCCGTTTTCAAACGCCCCCTTGTTCCCGAGGGCGATCTCGACCGTTTGCTCGCGGTAAGTGGCCATTGTGGCGCGATTTAGGGTATTTTGGGCAGCATGGACGATCCGGAAGAATACCTCGGGTTCTACCTGTCCCGGGCGGGTTCGCGTACTGGCACATTTGGGGAGCCAGATATCACCGTCTGCGAGCCGTCGTGCGTCCGGTAACCCATACCGGATAGCAACGGTTCGTCGACTACGAATACGCACCTTCTTCACCACCCGGCGGAGAAGGTGCTTTTTTTTAACGGGTTGGTCCCCTTCGCCATCGTCTCCCCGAACTCGCTCAATATGCCCGCAGGCGCCGCTTCCCTTTCGTCCGACCGGTTCCCGTCGAAACACGTCCTGCCGTTTGACCGGATCGTCCGTCCGGGGCATGATCAATACAGCGCCCGTGATTCCAACCTGGAGGTGAATCCCCCATGAAAAAGGCGCTCGTCGTCCTCGTAGCCTTGGCGGGTCTTCTTGTCCTGGCCGGGGTCGCAGTCATCTTCCTCGTCGATGTGAACGCGTACAAGCCCCGGATCGAGACCGCGGTGTCCGACGCGTTGGGGATGGAGTTCCGGATCCAGGGGAAGGCAGGTCTGCGGTTTCTTCCCCCGGCGGGCGTCTCCTTCTCTGACATACAGTTGCGGAACCACGGGTCGGACCTGATGTCGGCGGAAACCTTCCGGGTGGGGGTGAAGCTGCTCCCTCTGCTCAGCCACCGGGTGGAGGTCACGGATCTGATTCTGGAAAAGCCGGTGATTCATCTTGAAAAAAGCGCGGCGGGAAGACTCAACACCTGGACTCCGCCCGCCGTGAAAGAATCCGCCGTGAAAGAATCCGCTGGTCCGGGAATCCCCCTTTCGGTGGCAAACGCCGTCGTGAGGGGCGGCCGACTCGTCTACCTGGAACGGAAGGATGGCGCCAAGACGGAGATTTCGGGAATCAACCTCTCCGTGAAGGACCTTTCCTTTCCGGAAAATACCGGCGTGCCGCTGGTCAAAGGGATCCGCTTCTCGGGAACCTTGGGCGTGAAGGCGATTACGGCCCGGGACCTTGCCGTATCGGACGTGGAGGCGAACGTCACGGCCGCCAGCGGGGTTTTCGATGTCCGCCCGTTTACCATGAAGCTCTTCGGCGGGAAGGGAGAAGGGGAAATCCACGCCGACTTGTCGAAGGCGGAACCCGTCCTGAAAGTAAAATACACGGTGTCGAATTTCCGCGCGGAGGAATCGCTCGCCGCCGTATCCGCCAAGATATACCTGAGTGGCCCCTTGACGCTGTCCGAGAACCTCTCCTTCCAGGGGGGCGGCACAGAGGAGATGAAGCGGACGGCGAGCGGGCAGGTGTCCCTGTGGGGGGAGGGCCTGACCGTCCAGGGCGTGGATATCGACGCCGTGCTGTCGAAGGTGGAGACTGCGAAGCAGATGAACCTGGCGGACGTGGGCGCCTTTCTGCTGGCCGGCCCGCTGGGATCCGCGGCCACGAAAGGGCACAACTTAGAGGGCGTCCACGGGGCTGCCGCCCAAACGGGGGAGACCAAGGTGACGAAACTGGTCTCCGACTGGAGGGTGCACAACGGCATCGCCGAGACGAAGGACGTCGCCTTCGCAACGCGGAAGACCCGGATCGCCCTCAAGGGCAAACTGGATATCGTGAACGAGCGGTTCCTGGACGTCACAGTGGCCGTACTGGACGCGAAGGGGTGCGCGACGCTCCGGCAGAAGATCAGCGGCCCGTTCCGGAACCCCAAGGTGGACAAGGTGAACGCACTGCAGTCCGTGGCGGCGCCGATCCTTGGGCTGTTCGAGCAGACCAGGCAGCTCACGAAACTGTTGGAGCCGTCGAAGTGCGAGACGTTCTATACGGGGAGCGTTCCCCAGCCCAAATGACCCTGATCGTCTTGCATTGTGCAAACCAGCTGGAATGACGCGGTAAACCAAGGAGGGTTTCGCATGAAAACGGCCAGGATCGTCATCGGACTCGCCGTGATCGGTTTCCTCGCTGGACTCTTCGGCGGCTATACGATCTGGAGACCGAAGGACGACCAAAAGGCGGATCTGCGGGAACTAGTGGCGAAAGTGGGCGATGCGGCGGAACGGATCGAAAAGAGGAACCAGGATCTGGCATCGCAGGTCGAAGCGTTGAAGGGCAACGCGCGGGAAGCCGAGGCGATGAAAGCGGAGAACCAGGCCTTGAAGGGCCGGCTGGATAACTCCGTGCAGGAAATGAACCGGATGACGGCTTCCATGAGCGGATTGAACGCGAGGGTCTCGGAAGCGGAAAAAGTGGCGGACGAGCGAAAGCAGCTCAAGGCGGAAAATGCCGATTTGCAAGGGCGGATCGCCGGGCTGGATAATCAGATCCGCACCCTGAAAGACCAGTTGAAGCAAAAGCAGCAGGTGATCGCGGAAAAGGTTGCCGCGCATGACCGGCTTCAGATGGAGCTGTCCGCGGCCCGGCAGGAAGCGCAGCAGGGGGAAAAACTCAAGGCGCTGATCGACGAACTGCGGGGCCGGATATCGGCGCTGGAAAAAGAGAACCTGGATTTGAGAGCGGTCATCGACAACATCAGCGAGATGACGAAAAGAATAGAGGCTCCTTAATAGGAAAGCACCGGGCCTCGGGGGGGCTCGGTGCCATCCGCCCGCGGGGATTCAATCCGTCGGCGATGATCCATTACGGTTCCAGCTGACCATCCCGGAGGTATCCTTGGCGGATCACCGTTCAGAATCCTGGGGTAGATACAGGTATCTGTCGTTTGTATCGGCGGTGTTGTCGGCATTCCTGGCGGTGACCGGCTGCTCGGGGAAGCAGCAGTCCGGCTATCAGGGATACGTCGAGGGGGAGTTCGTCAACGCGGCCTCCTCCGTGGGGGGACGTCTGGATCGTCTGCTGGTGACCCGGGGACAGCGGGTCCCGGCCGGCGCGCCGTTGTTCGCTCTCGATTCGGAAAACGAAGCCGCCGCGCGGCGTCAGGCCCGGCAGGAGCTTTCCGCCGCGGAAGCCCAGCTCGAGGATCTTCGTTCGGGGAAGCGTCCGCAGGAGCTCGACGTGATCCGGGCGCAGCTGGCGCAGGCGGTCGCCGAGGAGAAGAGATCCGCCGCCGACATGGCTCGCGATGAAGCCCTGTTCAAGGCCGAGGTGATTCCCAGGGCCCGGCTGGACGAGACGCGCGCCAGGGCCGCATCGGACGCGGCTCGGGTACGGGAGCTGAGGAGCCAGCTCGATGTCGCGGGCCTGTCGGCCAGGGACGAACAGATCAAGGCCCAGGCCGCCGGTGTGGCCGCGGCGCGCGCCGCCCTGGAGCAGGCCGAGTGGAAGCTGCATCAGAAGGAGGTCGCCGCTCCGGGTGCAGCGCTGGTATTCGACGTCCTGTACCGGGTGGGCGAATGGGTGCAGGCGGGAAGTCCGGTGGTCCGCCTTCTGCCGCCGGAGAACATCAAGGTGCGCTTCTTCGTGCCGGAAACCGTCGTCGGCGCACTGTCCGTAGGCAAGGACGTCGTCCTCCGTTGCGACGGCTGCCCGGCGGAGATTCCGGCGAAGGTGACCTACATATCGACGGAATCGGAATACACCCCCCCGGTCATCTACAGCAACGAGACCCGGTCGAAGCTGGTGTACATGGTAGAGGCGCGTCCTTCCGCGGACAAGGCCCCCGATCTTCACCCCGGACAGCCTGTCGAGGTAAGGATGCGTTGAGCGGCGAATACGCCATCGACGTCCATGGGCTGAACAAGCACTTCGGCGACAAGCACGTCGTGAAGGATGTTTCCCTGCAGGTGCGGCGCGGAGAAATCTTCGGGTTCCTCGGCCCGAACGGCAGCGGGAAAACCACCACCATCCGCATGATGTGCGGCCTGCTCGTGCCCGACTCCGGCAGCGGGACCTGCCTGGGATACGACATCCGGAGCGACAGCGCGCAGATCAAGCGCCGTGTCGGCTACATGACGCAGAAGTTCTCCTACTGGGACGATCTGACCATCCGCGAGAATCTCGATTTCGTGGCCCGCATGTACGGCATGCCCGGCCGTCGCGAGGCGGTGGACCGGACCCTTACGGGGCTCGGCCTGACGGAGAGGGCGAACCAGTTGACCGGGACCCTTTCCGGCGGCTGGAAACAGCGGCTGGCGCTGGCCGCCTGCCTCCTGCACGATCCGGAGCTGCTGCTCCTGGACGAGCCGACGGCGGGGGTCGACCCGGGGGCGCGGCGGGACTTCTGGGAAGAGCTGCAGCGGCTTTCCGCCGCAGGCATCTCCGTGCTGGTGAGCACCCATTACATGGACGAGGCGGAGCGGTGCCATAAGCTGGCCTACATCTTCGACGGGAGGTTGCTGGCCCAAGGGACGTCGCGGGAGGTGATCGCGGCCCAGGGGTTGACCACGTGGGCGGTCTACGGCGAGGACCTCGCGAGCCTTTCCGACAGGCTGCAGAAGCTGCCCGGAGTCGAGCAGACCGTCCTTTTCGCCGAGATGCTCCACGCGAGCGGAAGGGACGCGGAGTTGCTGGAACGGACTCTCCGCGCGGCGGCGGCCGGCACCGTCTTCCGCTTGGAAAAGGTGAACACGGGCCTCGAAGACGTCTTCATCTACAAGATGAAAACGTCCGCCGCCGGATCCGGGCCCGGGACATGAGTCGTCTCGACGGGCTTTCCTTTTCGCGGTGGTGGAGCATCGTCCTCAAGGAATTTCTCCAGCTCCGGCGGGACCGCCTCACCTTCGCCATGATCGTAGGAATACCGATCGTCCAGTTGACGCTGTTCGGGTACGCCATCAACACCGATCCCAAGCAGATGCCCACGGCGATCATCGCCGCGGATCACAGCGAAATGACCCGCACGATGGTCGCCGCGATGAAGACGTCCGGTTACTTCGACATCGTCGGCGAGCTTCCGGACGAGGAGGCAGGCCGGGCGGCGCTGGCGCGCGGCAAGGTGCAGTTCGTCCTGAGCATTCCCGCCGGGTTCACCCGCAGCGTGCTGCGCGGCGAACGCCCCGCCCTGCTGGTCGAGGCGGACGCGACGGACCCGATGGCGACCGGGATGGCGCTGGCGGCGGTCGACCAGCTCGCCCGGGTCGTCGCGGCAAAGGATCTTACCGGTCCCATCGCCTTCCTCGCGGGAGGGCAGACGCCTTTCGAAGTCCGCGTCCATCGCCTGTACAACCCTGAAGGGATCACCCAATACAACATCATCCCCGGCCTCATGGGCGTCATCCTCACCATGACGATGGTCCTGATGACCGGGTTGGCCATCACCCGGGAGCTCGAACGCGGCACGATGGAAAACCTGCTTGCCATGCCGGTCAAACCGTTCGAAGTGATGACCGGGAAGATCATCCCCTACGTCGCCATCGGCCTGGTCCAGGCAACGATCATCATCCTGGCGGCCCGCCTTGTCTTCCGGGTTCCCTTCGCGGGAAGCGTCGTGATGTTGTACGTTGCCGCGCTGCTCTTCGTGGCCGCCAACCTGACGGTGGGGATCACCCTGTCCTCCCTGGCGAAGAACCAGCTGCAGGCCATGCAGATGACCTTCTTCTACTTCCTCCCGAATATCCTGCTTTCCGGATTCATGTTCCCGTTCCAGGGGATGCCTGCCTGGGCGCGGTTCATCGGCAACTTGCTTCCTCTGACCTATTTCAACCGGTTGACCCGCGGTATTTTCCTAAAGGGAAACGGCTGGTGGGATCTCTGGCCGAACCTGTGGCCCCTGATGGCATTCACCGTCGTCGTCATGGCGATCGCTGTGAAATTCTACCGACGGACTCTTGATTGAGGGAGAGACTGCTTGACATCGGATAGGATATATTCTTATATAGTAACTATGACCATGAAATACGGACGGGCGGAAGAGATTCTTCGCGACCACGGGATGAGGGTTACCCCGCAGCGTGTGGCCATCCTTCAGGCGGTGGGGAGTGCCCGAAGCCATCCCGATGTCGACGCGATCTACCGGGTTGTCTCCCGGGGGTATCCCAGCATTTCCCGGGATACGGTATATCGAACCTTGTCGATGATGGAGGGGAAAAAGATCATCGGGTCGATCCTTTTCGTCGGGAACTCGAAAAGGTACGATCCCGTCACCGCCCTGCACCACCACCTGGTCTGCATCCGGTGCAGGAGCATTTCCGATTTCGAGGAGAAGAAGTTCGACCATCTCGCCCCCCCATCCTCTTCGGTGGAGAGGTTCAAGGTGGTGCGGACCACCGTGCACGTGGAGGGGGTCTGCGAAGCGTGCCAGGGACGGAGCCGGGCAGGATAAGGGATATATTTTTTCGCCGGGACCAGGAATGTATCCTATGTAAGGATATTTACGATATAGGGGGCGGTCCTTGTCATCCGGACCGGCGGGATCCCGCCGGTCCGGATGACAAGGACCGCCGGACGCAACAAGTGCCCGAACAATCAACGAAGGAGGGAAAGATGACGGATTCCAAGAGATTGACCACGACGGCGGGAGCTCCCATGTCCGACAACCAGAACGCGATCACCGCCGGACCGCGCGGGCCGGTGCTGCTCCAGGACTACCAGCTTCTCGAGAAGCTGGCCCACCAGAATCGGGAGCGGATTCCGGAGCGGGTGGTCCACGCCAAGGGGTGGGGCGCCTTCGGAACGCTCACCGTCACCCACGACATCACCAGGTACACCAAGGCAAAGGTCTTCTCCAAAGTCGGCAAGAAAACCGACATGCTCGCGCGCTTCTCGACGGTGGCGGGCGAACTGGGCGCCGCCGACGCCGAGCGCGACGTGCGCGGCTTCGCCCTGAAGTTCTACACCGAGGAAGGGAACTGGGACATGGTGGGGAACAACACGCCGGTCTTCTTCGTCCGGGACCCGTACAAATTCCCGGACTTCATCCATACCCAGAAGCGGCATCCGAAGACGAACCTGCGATCGAATACGGCGGCATGGGACTTCTGGTCGCTCTCCCCGGAATCGCTGCACCAGGTGACGATCCTGATGTCCGACCGCGGCCTGCCGACCGGCGTGCGCCATATCAACGGCTACGGCAGCCACACCTACAGCTTTCTGAACGCGAAGAACGAGCGCTTCTGGGTGAAATTCCACTTCAGGACGGTGCAGGGGCACAAGTACTGGACCAACGCGGAGGCGGCGGAAGTCGTCGGCCGGACCCGCGAGTCGACGCAGGAGGATCTTTTCGGCGCGATCGAGCGGGACGATTTTCCGAAATGGCGGTTCTGCGTGCAGGTGATGCCGGAGACCGACGCGGGAAAGACGCCGTACAACCCCTTCGACCTCACCAAGGTATGGCCGCACGGCGACTACCCGCTGATCGACGTCGGCGTGATGGAGCTGAACCGGAACCCCGATAACTACTTCACCGACATCGAGATGGCGGCTTTCTCCCCGTCGAACATCGTTCCCGGGATCGGCTTCTCGCCGGACAAGATGCTGCAGGCGCGCATCTTCTCCTATGCCGACGCGCACCGCTACCGTCTAGGCACCCATTACGAGGCGCTTCCCGTCAATGCGCCGAAATGTCCGATGCACCATTACCACAAGGACGGGCAGATGCGCTTCTTCGCCAACTTCCCGAACCCGGACGCCTACTACGAGCCGAACTCGTTCCATGGGCCGGTCCAGAATCCCGGGTTTGCCGAGCCGCCA
>Ga0208652_1000281_pt1 | contig 7763 bp, 10 predicted proteins | sample Joice_CattailNLA_FD_185648 | JGI IMG/M metagenome (GOLD analysis project Ga0208652, IMG submission 185648) | Natural and restored wetland microbial communities from the San Francisco Bay, California, USA, that impact long-term carbon... | ecosystem: Environmental > Terrestrial > Soil > Wetlands ...
CAGCGGTCTGCTGATCCCGTCGAGTCCGCGATCGACCCGCGCGCACGCCCGGACGAGGCACTCGAGGGCGAAGAACTGCTTGCCCGCCTCGAGTCGGCGCTCGTGACGCTGAGCGCGCGCCAGCGCGAGGCGTTCCTGTTGCGGAACTTCGAGGGACTCGACGTCGCCCAGGCGGCGGTGGCGATGGGTTGCTCCGAGGGCAGCGTGAAGACACATTATTTCCGGGCCATGCAGGCGCTCGAGGAGGCATTGCGGCAATGCAGGATCTGAATGACCGGATGCGGGAGATCGAGCGCAAGTCCCGCGCGGCATTCGACGCGAGCGTCGGAGCCGGGGACGGCGCGACCCGGGCACGCCTCGCGCGCGCGCGCGCGGCTGCGATCGGCGAGCTGCGCCGCCGGCGGATCTCGGGCCCGACGGTGTGGCTGCCGGCGGGCGCCGCCGTCGCGGCCCTGGTCGCGGCGCTCGTGTGGCGACCGGAAGCAACCGTCGTCGCACCGGTGCCGCCCGCGCTCGCGTTCGAGGACCTGGACCTGGTCACGGGCGGCGAGGAATTCGACCTGCTCGGCGAGGACGCCGATTTCCTGGCCTGGGCGGCGGACGCCGCCGGCGATGGGGTGGGCTGAGCGATGCGCCGCGCGACGATCCTGGCAACGCTTGCGGTCGCCTGTCCGGCGCTCGCCGAGGAACCGCCGCCCGCGCAGCCGGACCCGGAACTGCTCGAATTTCTCGGGGAAATGGCCGGCGAGGACCCGTATCTGGTCGCATTCATGGCCTCGCGCGCGGGCAGGCGGGCGCTGAAAGACGCGGAGCAAGACGCCGGGGACGAACGGAAGGAAGACGACGATGAATAAGCGTGCAACGATCCTGCTGGCGGGAATCCTCGCCATGGCTGCGCCGGCGTTCGCCGGCGAGACCGCCGGCATCGCCTGGGAGGCGCTCGAGCCCGAAACGCGGGCGCTGCTCGCCGGCCAGGAGGAGCGCTGGGCGACGCTGCCGCCGGAGCGCCAGCGCGCGATGGCCGACGGCGCCGAGCGCTGGCTGTCGATGGACGGGATTGGCCGCGCACAGGCGAACGAACGCTGGCAGACCTGGCGCTCGCTGACGCCCGAGCAGCGCGAGCGGCTGCGCAAGGGCTGGGAGCGCTTCCGCGAGCTGACGCCGGAGCAGCAGGAAGCGTTGCGCGGCGCGTATCGGCGCTTTCAGTCGTTGCCGCCCGAGCAGCGCAACCAGCTGCGCGAGCGCTGGGAACGGATGTCGCCGGAGGAGCGCCGCCGCGCCATCAATCGTCGCCAGGGCCCCAAGCCGGGCACGGTCGACAAGCGGCCCTGCCCGCCCTGCTGAGGACTCGCGTCCCGGGCGCCGCCGTGGGAGGATGTCCGGGCCATGCCGAACGCACCGCTCAAGCGATCGCATGACCGGGTCATCGCCGGGGTCTGCGGCGGCCTCGCGGCCTGGCTCGGCTGGAAAGCCGATCACGTGCGCATCGCCTACGTGGTCGTCTCCCTCCTGAGCGCCGCGTTCCCGGGCATCATCGTCTACCTCCTGCTCTGGCTGCTGATGCCCGACGCCGACGCGGCGTGAGGCCGGAAAAGGGGACGCTCACCTTTTTCCGCGAAGTGACTGCGCAGCGAAAATGGTGAGCGTCCCCTTTTCCCCATTTCCGGCCTCATGAGCCGCGCGCTCGCGGAGCGCGTCGGCGAGCGCCACGAGCACGCCATCATGCTCGAGGCGCGGCGCCGCACCCTCGCAGCGGTCGGCGACATCGCGCGCCAGGTCGTGCCCGGCATGACCGAGGAGGAGGGGCTCGCGCTCGCGCGGCTCACACTGCGTGCCCACGGTTTTGAACGCGACTGGGTGGAGCCCTACCTGCGGTTCGGCGTCAACACGATGAAGAAATACGCCGAGCCCTCGGACCCCGGCGCGGTGCTCGGGCGCGACGACGTCTGGTTCGTGGATGTCGGCCCGCTGTGGCGCAACCACGAGTGCGACTACGCGGAGACCTTCGTCGTCGGCGACGACCCGCAGCGGCACCGGCTGGTCCGCGACGTGCGCGCGATCTTCGACCGCACGCAGCGCCACTGGCGCGAGGCGCGCGCTACCGGCGCCGAGCTCTACCGATACGCAGCCGCGGAGGCGGAATCGCGCGGCTGGCAGCTCGACCATGAAATGGCCGGCCACCGCATCGGCGAGCATCCGCACGCGGTGTTCCACGACGGCCTGCTGTCGCAGGCGGACTTCACGCCGTCGGGCGGGTTGTGGATGCTCGAGATCCAGATCCGCAGCCCGGACCGGCCCTACGGCGCCTTCTTCGAGGACCTGCTGCTCGACGAATGCGACGTTTGATTCTTGAGCACGAGTATTGCCGCCACCAGCCCGGCGCGCGGGATCCGGCGGGGTTCCTCGCTCGCAAATGCGGCCGGAACTTTACGCATTTGCTCGCGAGGACCCCGCCACCTCGCGCGCCGGGCGGGCCGCCCCAACAACACGCGCACGAATCGGCCGCGACGACTCGTCATGGCCGCGGGTTCACGCAGGAGCGCCGCGGGGCAGGTCACGCCGTAAGAGCCGCCGGAAGTTGGCAGGGGCCGTGCGCCGAGCGCGGGCGGGGTCCCGAGTGAGCGACTAAGTTCCGGCGGAGCGAACGAGGGAACCCCGCCCAGCGACGGCGCGCGGCCCCCGGCTGACTATCCCGCGGCTTTCACCGCGTGGATCAGCTCCGCCGCCACCTTCTGCGCATCCCCGTACACCATGCGCGTGTTGTCGAGGTAGAAGAGGTGGTTCTCGATGCCCGAGAACCCCGCCCCCTGCCCGCGCTTGATGACCAGCACGTTCTTCGCCTTGTCGGCGTTCAGGATCGGCATGCCGTAGATCGGGCTCGACTTGTCGGTGCGCGCGACCGGGTTCACCACGTCGTTCGCGCCGATCACCAGCGCGACGTCCGCGGTGTCGAACTCGGCATTGATTTCCTCGAGGTCCGCGATCAGGTCGTAGGGCACGCCCGCTTCGGCGAGCAGCACGTTCATGTGGCCCGGCATGCGTCCCGCGACCGGGTGGATCGCGAAGCGCACCATCACCCCGCGGTCGATCAGCAGCTGGCACAGCTCCCAGACCTTGTGCTGCGCCTGCGCGACCGCCATGCCGTAGCCGGGGATCACGAGCACCTTCTGCGCGAAGGCCATCATGACACCCGCGTCCGAGGGCTCGATCGGCTTCAGCGCGCCGGTGACGCCCTCGGCCGCCGCGGCCGGGCCTTCGCCGAAGTTCGAGAACAGCACGTTCGCGAGCGAGCGGTTCATGGCCTTCGCCATCAGCTGCGTCAGCAGCGTGCCGGCGCTGCCCACCACGATGCCGGCGATGATCATGGCCGCGTTCTCGAGCACGAAGCCCTCGAAGGCGACCGCGAGCCCGGTGAACGCGTTGTAGAGCGAGATGACCACAGGCATGTCGGCGCCGCCGATCGGCAGCGTCATCGTGATTCCGAGCAGCAGCGCGAGCGCGAAGAACGCGACCACCATTTCCATCGTCGGGTGGCCCGAGACGACGATCCAGGCGCCGAGACCGATCGTCGCCGCGGTGATCAGCAGGTTCATGGCCTGCTGGCCCTTGAAGCGGAAGCTGCGCTTGATCAGGCCCTGCAGCTTGCCGAAGGCGATCAGCGAGCCCGAAAAGCTGACGGAGCCGATGAAAGCGCCGGCCGTCGCGAGCGCGGTCACGACCGGGCCATGGTGCGCGCCTGTCGCCGGGTCCGCCGCCGCCATGCGCAGCAGCTCGACCGCCGCGATCGCCGCCGCCGCGCCGCCGCCCATGCCGTTGTACAGCGCGATCATCTGCGGCATGTCGGTCATCGCGACGATGCGCCCGCTCCACCAGGCGAGCCCGCCGCCGACCGCGATCGCTGCGAGCATCAGCGGGAAGTTGCCCATGCCCGGGTACAGGAAGCTCATCACCGTGCCGATGAGCATGCCGAAGCCGGCCACGACGATGCCGCGGCGCGCCGTGACCGGCGAGCTCATGGCCTTCAGGCCCATGATGAACAGGAACGCGACCAGCAGGTACGAGAAGTCGATCGCGAGCGTCGCGAAGTTCCCGGGCAGCGGACCCTCCATCAGGCGGTTTCCTTCTTCTTCTGGCCGCTCGCCTTGAACATCTGCAGCATGCGCTCGGTGCCGATGAAGCCGATGACCTGCTCGAGAACGGTGTCGGCGCGGCCGAGCGCGACCATCGCGCCGACCAGCACGATGCCGTGCACGAAGTTGCTGCCCGACATCAGCGGCGTGTGCAGGATGACCGGCACGCGCGCGATGATCTCGTAGCCGGTGAAGGCCGCCAGCATGACGATGTACAGGGCGATGACGCCTTCCATTTATGCGCTCTCCACGAGTTTGCGGGTCGGTTCGTGGCGGATCGTCCCGTCGTGCGTGACGCAGGCCCCCGCGAACACCTCGTCGTTCCAGTCGAATGCCAGCGCGCCGTCCTTGAGCGCGGGCTTGATGAAGTTCAGCAGGTTCCGCGCGTACATGTCGCTCGCGTGGTACGCGACGGTGGCCGGCAGGTTGACCGGCCCGATGATGCGCACGCCGCCGTGCTCGACGGTCTCCCCGGCGCGCGTCAGCTCGCAGTTGCCGCCGCCCTCGGCCAGCAGGTCCACGATCACCGCGCCGGGCTTCATGCGCTCGACGGCGGCGCGCGAGATGATCCGCGGCGCCGGGCGGCCCGGCACGCCGGCGGTCGAGACCACGCAGTCGGCCGCCGCGATGCGCGCGTCCATCACCTCCTGCTGCTTGGCCTTCTCCTCGGGCGTCAGCTCGCGCGCGTAGCCGCCCGTGCCTTCCGCGGTCACGCCGGTCTCGACGAACTTCGCCCCCAGCGATCGCACCTGTTCGCGCGTCGCGCTGCGCACGTCATAGGCCTCGACGACTGCGCCGAGGCGCCTTGCGGTCGCAATCGCCTGCAGGCCGGCCACCCCGGCGCCGATCACCAGCACGGTCGCCGGGCGTATCGTGCCGGCGGCGGTGGTCAGCATCGGGAAGAATCTGTCGAGCGCGGCCGAGCCGATCAGCACGGCCTTGTAGCCGGCGACGGCGGCCTGCGAGGAAAGGGCGTCCATCGACTGCGCGCGCGAGATGCGCGGCACGAGTTCCATGGCGAAGCTGGTGAGCTTGCGTTCCTTCAGCGCGCGCACGAGCGGGAGCTGGTTGTGGGGGGCGAGGAAGCCGGCGACCACGGCGCCCGGCTTCAGTTTCGCGACGGCCGCCACGTCCGGGGGTTGCACCGTGAACAGCAGGTCGGCCGCGGCCAGCACGGCGTCGGCGCCGTCGGCGAAGGAGGCGTCCTTGTACTGGGCGTCGGGGAAGCGCGCCGGGGTGCCCGCGCCGCGCTCGATCAGGACCCTGGCGCCCTGTGCCGCCAGGCGGGTCGCCACCTCGGGCACGACTGCGACGCGGTTCTCGCCTCGCACGGTCTCTTTCAGCACGCCGATCGTGACTGGCATCCAGGATCATCCCTTAGGTCTTGCCGGCCGGGCGGCGGCGCGTTGAAAAATATCACAATCGTGGCTTATTGTTTGGCCATTCAGGGTAGGGTCGGGGACCGTGGTTACAGGAAAGGCAATCGCCGGGAAGCATTTCAGGACGGGCAGCGTGCCGGCCGCGCTGTCGCAGCAGGTGCTGCGCACCGACTCGTCCGGCATGCCGCTGGAGTGGATCGACTACCGCGAGGCGGTGCGCCTGCACTGCCTCGGGCAGGTCGCCTACGCCTTCGGCAGCCGCCTGTACGCGCTGCACGGCGGCGTCAACGCGCGCAGCGGCAGGCAGACCGTGATCGAGGTCAACTCGATGATGGCGACGCAGGGCAGCTCCGGCAACCCGGGAAGCCTGCGCGGCGACTACGTGCCGCCCCTCAACAACGAGACGCTGTTCCGCCGCGACGCGAACCTGTGCATGTACTGCGGCGCCCGATTTCCGTCGGGCGCACTCTCGCGCGACCACGTGCGGCCGTTCTGCCAGGGCGGGCGCGACGTCTGGAACAACGTCGTCGCGGCCTGCCGCCGCTGCAACAACCACAAGGCCTCGCGCACGCCGGAGCAGGCGGGCATGCAGCTGCTCGCCGTCCCGTTCACGCCGACCTACGCCGAGTACATCTACCTGAAGGGCCGGCGCGTGCTTGCCGACCAGATGGAATACCTGCTCGCGCACTTCCCGCGTACCAGCCCGCTGCACGCGCGCATCCAGCGTTTCGCGCAGTGACGCGCGCGGGCGGGCCTGCGGTCCACCTGATCGACGCGAGCTATTTCGTCTTTCGCGCCTGGTACTCGGTCGGTCTCGAGATGACCGACGGCGACGGCCAGCCGGTCAACGCGCTGTACGGTTTTGGCCGCTTCCTCGGCGACCTGCTCGAGCGGGCGCGGCCGGAGCACGTCGCGGTCGCCTTCGACGAGTCGCTGTCGACCTCGTTCAGGAACGCGATCTACCCCGCGTACAAGAAGAACCGCGACCCGGCGCCGCCGGAACTCAAGCGCCAGTTCGGCCTGTGCCGCGAGCTGTGCCGGCTGCTCGGCATGGCCGAGTTCGGCAGCCCTACGCACGAGGCTGACGACATCATCGGCACGATCGCCACGAGGCTGCGCGCTTCCGGCCACCGGACCGTCGTCGTCACGCGCGACAAGGACCTCGCGCAGCTGATCCGCGACGGCGACGACTACTGGGACTACGCGGGGGAGCGGCGCTTCGCCTACGCGGACATCGAGGGGCAGTTCGGCGTGCGGCCGGAGCGCTTTGCCGACTACCTGGCGCTGACCGGAGATTCGGTGGACAACATCCCCGGCGTGCCGGGCGTCGGCCCCAAGACGGCGGCGGCGCTGCTCTCGGCATTCGGTTCGCTCGAGGAGATCTACGCAGGGCTCGACCGGGTCGGCGCGCTCCCGGTGCGCGGGGCGGGGAAGCTCGCGGCGAAGCTCGTGCAGCATCGCGAGGCGGCCTACCTCGCGCGCCGGCTGACGGTGATCGCCTGCGACATGCCCCTCGAGTTCACCCTGGAGACGCTGCGCCGCCGCAAGCCGGACCTCGAGGCCCTCACCGGCTTCTACGACCGCCACAAGTTCGGCCCCGCGCTGCGCCGCCAGGCCGAACGCCTGGCACAGCATTGACGGTAACGGAGGGGTCAGACCCCTTGAACTTTCACGAGGCTGAGTGACCTGCCAACCTGCCGTTCAAGGGGTCTGACCCCTCCGGAGCATGTCCGATGCTGCATCCCTTCGTTCCGCTGCCGGATTACCGCGAGTACCCGCCCGCCGAGATGGCCGCGCGCGCCCGCGCATTCGCGGACGACCTCGGCCGCCGCCGGACTGTGCGCGATTTCGCGGACCGCTCCGTGCCGCGGGCGTTGATCGAGGATTGCCTGCGCGCCGCGGGGACCGCGCCATCCGGCGCCAACCAGCAGCCCTGGCACTTCGTCGCCGTGTCAGACCCGGGGGTCAAGCGCCGCATCCGCGAGGCGGCGGAGGCCGAGGAGCGCGAGTTCTACGCGCACCGTGCACCGCCCGACTGGCTGGAGGCGCTGGCCCCGCTCGGCACCGACGCGAGCAAACCCTTCCTCGAGGTCGCGCCCTGGCTGATCGCGGTCTTCATCCGCCGCTTCGAGCGCCTGCCGGATGGCGGATTCGGTGCGCAGCATCAGGCCCGGTACTGGCTCGATCTGGTGGCTTTGATAGGAGCCGAGTCGAGTCCACGTCCAGCGGTCGTCGCCCGCGAAGCGTATCCACT
>Ga0208652_1000285_pt1 | contig 7633 bp, 4 predicted proteins | sample Joice_CattailNLA_FD_185648 | JGI IMG/M metagenome (GOLD analysis project Ga0208652, IMG submission 185648) | Natural and restored wetland microbial communities from the San Francisco Bay, California, USA, that impact long-term carbon... | ecosystem: Environmental > Terrestrial > Soil > Wetlands ...
CGCGGGAAACGCCGCGCGGAGGACGTCGAAAGCGGAGAGCCCCTCGCGCAGCTTCCCGACCACGTTCGACACGATATGCATGACGTGCGAGTACCGCTCGATCCCCATCAGTTCGTTGGCTTTCACGGATCCCCACGCCGCCACCCGGCCCACGTCGTTGCGGCCGAGGTCCACGAGCATCACGTGCTCCGCGAGTTCCTTCGGATCCGACAGAAGCTCCGCTTCCAGGCGGCGGTCCTCCAGGGGGGTGCCCCCCCGGGGTCGCGTCCCCGCGATCGGGCGAAGCTGGATCTCGTCCCCTTCGAGCCGCACGAGGATTTCCGGCGAGGATCCGACGATCGACAGGTCCCCCATTCTCAGCAGGTACATGTACGGGGAGGGATTGAGGGCCCGAAGTACGCGGTATACCTCCGCGGGAGTCCGCCGGGTGCGTACGGTCGCCCGGTTGGAGAGAACCGCCTGGATGATGTCGCCGTTCCGGATGTGCTCCTTGGCCTTGCGGACCGCGTCGAGGAAAGCACCGCGGGACACCTCGAATGCGGGGGCCTCACCGCCGTCGTTCCCGTCCGGCACTTCGGAGCCTTCCAGCGGCACGCGGAGTATCCCCCGTACTTCCTCGATGGCCTCGAGCGTCCGCTCGTAGGCGTCGCCCGGGTCCTGCCCCGCGTGGACCGAACCGTGGGCGACGATGAGGATCGTATGCCGGACGTTGTCGAAGATCAGGAGACGGGACGGGAAGAGGAACATCGCGTCGGGGGCGTCGGTCAAAGGCCTGTCCCCCCCCACGTTTTCGAGATACCGGACGTAGTCGTATCCGATGTAACCGACCGCGCCCCCCGAGAGCCTGGGGAGTCCCGGCGCCGGACGGTACCGGATGGCCTTCAGGATATCCGCGAGCGCATCGAGTGGATCCCCCGCGACGTGAAGATTCCGCGTCTCCGCTCCCTGCCGGACCGTAACTCCATTCTCGTCGGCGCGAAACCGGAGATGCGGATCGAATCCGATGAAGGAGTACCTGGCCCATTTTTCCCCTCCCTCGACGCTTTCCAGCAGGAAGTGGTCGGTCGGAAATCGGGCCGATATCTTCAGGTAGGCGGAGACCGGGGTCTCGAGGTCGGCGTGGAATTCGCGGAAGACGGGAATCAGCGCTCCCGCCGAAGCCTGCCCGAGAAATTGAGCCTTGTCGGGGACGATCACGGCGTCACCTCATCCCTTCAGCAGGATCACGTCGATCTTCATGTCGGTTTGTATCGTTTTCATGGCCTTCATGGCCTCGTCGCGGGATCCGAACGGCCCCACCCGAACGCGGTACACCACCCCGAGCGTCCGGGTCGTCACGCGAATCACCTTCGCCTTGTATCCGTTCCGGTCAAGTCGCTTCCGCAAGGCGTCGGCGGCCTCTCGCGATTTCATCGCCCCCGCCTGCAGCATGAATTTCGTATCCCCGGGGGGGGACGAAGCCTTGGCCTTCTCCTTCCCCTCGTCTTTCCTGCTTCTCCCCACCTGCTTCCCCATCGGTTCGGGGGAAGGATCCTTCCGGGAGAGCGATTCGCGGAAAGTGGCCTCGGACTCCGTCTTCTTCAGATCTTCCCTTGCGGTGGGGGGGATCGACGCGGGAGGGGCCACTCCCGGGATCTTCAACGCCTCCTCTGAAAACGCCGACATATCCTTCCGTATCTCCGCGGAGGTGGCGGTCCGCGTTCCGTTCTCGGCCGCGGGGGCCGGGAATACGAATCTCCCCGCCGTCTGCTTCACCGCGCTCTTCTCGACGTATCTCCCCAACTGGAACCCGAGAAAAAATGCGACGGCGATGACGACGAGGGTTCCGACGACGAAGAAGGCGAACGAATGCCGGTCGGGATCCCCGCGTCGATACCGAAGTTTGTGGGGGAGGGATCTCACATCCGGTCCGGAGCCGTCACGCCGATCAGCGAAAGCCCGGCCTCGACCACCGTTTTCACCGCAAGCGCAAGCGCGAGTCGGGCCTGCGTCCGCTCGGGGGATTCCCCAAGGAAGCGGTGCTGATGGTAGAAGGCGTGGAAGAGATCCGACACCTCGATGAGATAAAAGGGGATCCGGTGAGGCTCAAGCGTCTTCGCGCACTCCGAGACGACGTCGGGAAACCGGGCGACCGCCTTCATAAGCCGCACTTCCTCCGGGAAGTTGAGGATGGACAGGGGTGGGTGCCCGGCGAGCGTCCTCCCCTGGGCTTCCGCCTCCCGGAAAATGGAGCAGATCCGGGCGTGGACATACTGGATGTAGTACACCGGGTTGTTCCGCGACTGTGTCTTCGCCAGGGTGAGATCGAAGTCCAGGTGCGTGTGGAAACTGCGCAGCAGGTAGAAAAACCGCGCCGCGTCGACCCCCACCTCGTCGAGAACCTCGCGCAGCGTCGTGAATTCCCCCGCCCGGGTCGACATCTGGACCGTCGTCCCCTCCCGGATCAGGGTGACGAACTGGACGAGAAGCACCTCCAGGCGGTTCCCGTCCTCCCCGAGCCCCCGTAGCGCGGCGCGAAGTCTCGGCACGTACCCGTGGTGGTCGGCCCCCCAGATGTCGATCATCCGGGAGAACCCTTCCCGCAGCTTGTGCCGGTGATACGCGACGTCCGCTGCGAAATAGGTGGTTCGCCCGTCCGCACGAACCAGGACGCGGTCCTTTTCGTCTCCAAGCGCCTGGCTTCGGAAGTAGGTCGCACCATCGGCTTCATAGAGCTGCCCGCGTTCCCGCAGATCCGCCAGGGCGGCGGCGACCAGCCCCTGTTCGTGCAGATCCCTTTCCGCGAACCACCGGTCGTACGTCACCCGGAACGAGGCCAGGTCGTCGCGGATCCCGCGAAGGATCCGATCTCCGGCCTCCCTCCTGAAAACGGGGAGCGCCTCCTCCTCCGGCGTGTCGGCGTACCGGTCTCCCACCTCCTTGCGAAAATCCCCCGCGAGTCCGATCATGTACTCCCCGCGATACCCGTCCTCCGGAAACTCGGAGGGACGTCCGCACAGAGCGCGGTATCTCGCGAGGAGCGAGCGCCCCAGGTTGTCCATCTGGTTTCCGACGTCGTTGATGTAATACTCGCGGACGACCTTGTGGCCGGTGAACTCCAGGATCCGGGCAAGCGCGTCGCCGACGGCAGCGCCCCGGCCGTGACCGACGTGAAGGGGGCCGGTCGGGTTGGCCGACACGAATTCGAGGTGGACGGTCTTCCCCTCCCCGAACTTCGAGGCGCCGAACCGGGGCCCCCTTTCCAGCGCGACCGCCAGGACTTCCCTCCAGAACTCCTCGGAGAGGACGATGTTGATGAACCCCGGGCCGGCGATCGATAGGGACGCAAAACGGCCCCGCAGGTCCTCCTCCCGAAGCGCCGACACGATTTCCTCGGCCACCGCCCGCGGTTTCCTCCCGAGACGCTTGGCGAGCTGCATCGCCGCGTTTGTGGAGAAATCGCCGTGCGATTCCTGTCGGGGAATCTCGAGGGAAACGGGAACCTCCGCGTCCTCTCCCCATTCCGCGACCTTTTTCCGCACCGCGGAGAAGACCAGGGATTCGACGATCCGACGTGCGTCCAAAGGGTGCCTCTAAGGGAAAATGATTGTAAAGGCTGCAGTTTAGCCCCCCGGGAGGGGGGGTGTCAACGCGCCGCGTCGACGTTTCACCCGGGGTACACCGTCACCCGGTCGCGGCCTCGCTGCTTGGAGAGATAAAGCGCCTCGTCGGCGTGGTTCAGGAGCTCCTCGACCCCCTTCCCGTGGTGGGGGGCGCACGCGACACCGAAGGATGCGGTGACGCCGATCTCCTTTCCCTCATGCGCGAAACGGATCTGCCGGATCATCCTGCGGAACCTTTCGGCCCCTTCCCGGGCCCGGTCGGTGTCCGCCATGTGGAGGTAGAGCACGAACTCCTCGCCTCCGTACCGCCCTGCCGTGTCGCCTTTCCGGACTCCCTTGCCGAGGACCGACGCCACGCCCCGCAGCACCACGTCGCCGAACGGGTGCCCGTAGGTGTCGTTGACCCCCTTGAAGTGGTCGATGTCCAGCATCACAACACCGCACGGATGCCGACCGTCGAGCCGCGAGAGATCCACCGCCAGCCGCTCGAGAAACGCCTTCCGGTTCGACAGCCCGGTCAACCCGTCCGTCGTCGCCTTTTTCGTGAGCGACTCGATCCGTTCGACGTGGGAAAGCCCGAGCTGCATCACCTTCGTGATGTCCCTCGCGATCTCCACGTGCTCTTTCCGGAATCGTTTCTCTTGCGGGTGGGCGCAGACCAGGGCGCCCCGAAATCCAACCCTCCCCTCCACCGGAAGGACCAGGAACGACCGCTCCCCCTCCCTCTCCCAGGATCCCGGACAGACTTCCTGCTTCCGCGGAGTGGCGGCGGTACCCGGAAAGATCCGCTGCGTCCCGGTGCGGATCACCCACCCGACGTAACTGTCCCCGAGAGGTTCGTACCTCTCCGGGCCGGGCCCGCTTCCCTCCGGGGATATCGCCCAGGCAACGCGACCGTTTCCCGGGTCTTCGCCGGTTTCGACAAGAAGCACCCTGTTCGCGTCGACCTGACGGCGGACCTGCTCCAAGGTCTCCCGGTAGACCATCTCCCTCCCCGAGCGTTCCTCCCCGCCCGCAGCCGGATCCCTTTCCGTCCCTACCCCCGCCATCTTCCGGACCATGCTGTGAAACCACTCCCCGCGGAGATAGTACCGGTCGCACTTGTGCAACTCCCGCATCCGCTCGATATCCCGCCCGACGAAATGACCCGCCAGTTCCATCGCCGGGATCACGGGATCCCCCCACGGCCCTTCCTCGTCGCGAATCGCGAGGAGGACGCCTTCCACCGCTCCCTCCCGGAAGACCGGGACGGCGGCGACACCGGATGGTGCGTTTCCCGGACCGCTTTTCCAGGGAGCGTAGCGCCTCGCACCCGCCCCGACCTCGAGAAACGGTTTCCTGAAAACGGTCGCTTCCCGAAGAGGTACGTACGTATCGGGAAGGGTGATTTTCCCGGAGGCCGGCGACCCGCGGCTCAGCAGGAACCCCTCGTGGAGGACAGATCCGGGGGATACGGACCGGGAGATGTAGGCAACGTGGGAAGCGCCGGTAAGACCCAACAGGCGATCCAGCGTCTCCCGGATCGCATCCTTGATTTCCTCTTCCCTCCGGAGCAGGCTGGATTCCTCGGTCATCTCCCCGGCTGCGGGAAGACCCCCGTTTCCAGGCCCCTCCCAGGGAAGAACCAGCGTCCGGCTCCTGGCGATCGCTTCCCGGACATCGTTCGCTTCCCGGCCGATGGTCCCGCACTTTCCACGAACGGCGATGCCTGCGCCCCCCGCGATCAGGGCCATCGCGGAAGTGTAGATAATTTCCTGTTCGATCGGTCCCGGCACCGCGGACAGCCATCCGTCGATGCACAGTATCGCCGGAACGGAGAGAACCGGGGGGAACTTCATGGCCAGTCCGAAAAAGAGAGCCGCCGGAACGACGCCGGACCGGGCGACGGGCGGAAAAAACGCGTGGATCACCATGGCCGCGGCGGATCCCCAGACGAGGAGGGGAAGTGCGTCGGGGACACGGTCGTCCCGCTTCCGATCCAGAAGATACGCGACGAGGAAGTACGCGGTCGCGGCCGGTCCGATCGCAACGGAAACCAGGAACGGGACCCCTTCCGGGATCCGTTCCCGGAGGAGGGAGAGGGCGAGGAGGTACAACGGCGCGGAAATCCCGGCGAGGTATCTAAAGCGCTTCAATGATAACCACATGAGAGCTGGCTTGAGGGTTGTGGGCGTGGGCCACACCTTCCCTGCATCCCGGGTTTACACCAGGTATGTCCCCCGAATGCGCCCGCACCTTTAAGAAACTTTTTCCTGCCGTACCATACGCTGCAAAAACCCCTCTTTGGCACGAACGGAGCCCCGCCCTCCGAGGCGACGCAGCCGAATGGGGAGTCCCGGAACTCACTAAGGACGTTTTGAGCCAGGCTTGGGGGAGGCTTGCGGACGGGGCTCCTGCCCCGGGGGGACGACGATGACGTTCTCCCCCTCCTTGATGAGACCGAGACGGCGGGCCTCCTGCTCGATGACCGCCGGATTGCCGCGAAGATCCTCGACCGTGCGCTTGAGCAGTGCGTTCTCCTGTCGAAGCTTTTCGACTTCTCCGCGAAGCTGGCGCTCCGTATTGCGGAGCTTCCAGCTGTCGAGAACCCCCATGTCGCGGAAGAGCGAGATGAACACCGCCGCGATCACCAGGGCCGCCGCGATGAATAGCGGCAGCCGGCGCTTATTGCGGTTCGGATCCCTCAGGGGGATTGTCATGTCGGTCAGTCTATTGTTTCGTTTCATGGTCCGTGGGATATCATATCCGAAAAAACCGCTCCCGTTCGACGGTCAAAAATTCACGGCGACGGCCCCTCCCGAAGATCCGCCGCTCCCGCCGCCTCCGCCGCCCGCCACGAACGCGGCTGCGATTCCGATAACCAGGGAAATTCCCAAGAACCAGGGGCTTTTGTACCAAGATCTCTCCGGCCGTTCCGCTCTGGGCCACCCGTTCGCGGCAAGGGTGTCGGCGACCCACTTCCCGCAGATCTCCGCGCCCCCCTTCCCTTCCGGGAGGGACGTTTCCCCTAGGAGCGCCGGATCGATCGCCGCCGGCCGACCGACATAGAGCCGTGCGAGCAACCCCTCGCCGGGCGCCTCCCTTTGGAGCATCAGGATCGCGACCCGCCGGGTCCCGGCCGCCGCGGAGAGTTCCTCGACCAGGGGACCCGCGCCCCCGCCTTTTCCCCGCCCGGCGTCGGCAAGAAGTTCGCCGAGGCGAGCCACCCGATCGCCCGGAAGGGAGAATCGCAATATCTCCGTGTCCCCCGGAAGCCATTGACCCATCATTTCGGCATCCCTGTATCCCGGGTGGGAGACGCGGATCCGCACCGGGCCGATTATTTTCGTTCGAATCCGGGCCGGGGTGATTCCACGACGTTCTCCGTCGACGAAGATCTGCGCGCCGGAGGGAAGCGATTCGACCAGGAGTTCCGCTTCGGGGACGGGCCGATGGCCCGTCGCTTCCCAGGCGGCCAGTACCTGGGGGGAAAACAGGGCGGGATCCGGGGTGAAACCCGGACGCAAGGCCCGAACGCGGGAAAAGAGCGCCTCGGCGTCGGATCCCTTTCCCTCCCAGAGACGGAGAATCCCCTGTCGCAGAAAGATCTCCGCGAGAAAGGGGCGCGTCGCCTCCGTGAAGCGATACGACCGGCACTCCTTCTCGGCCTCCTCGAGAAGCAACGAAGCAGCGGCGGTCTCGACCCGGTCCATCCGTTCGGAGGCGAGGGAAACCTTCCCGGCGATCCGCCGCAGGGCCGCGTCGTCGGGAACCGGCAGTTCCCCTGCGGAGGTGGGATTCCCGGAAGGTTCCGTAGGCATGGGGAGCCAGCGGATCCGGAGTTCCCGCGCGACGATCGCGGGAAGCGGGTCGAGTACCTCGCGCGCCGGACGATCGGGCAGATCCGGCGCGGCGTATTTCAGCAGGAGCGCGGGTTCGGGCGAAGGGATGTTTTCCGCGCCGGCGATCACCGGTGCCGACTGCAGGAGAAGCGTTCCGCAGAGGAGAAGCGCGATGGCCCTATGTCGGCTTGACGTAGATCTCATCCGTGA